>Ga0137409_10000993_pt1 | contig 30843 bp, 28 predicted proteins | sample CZODoug1_16funga_FD_122059 | JGI IMG/M metagenome (GOLD analysis project Ga0137409, IMG submission 122059) | Vadose zone soil fungal communities from Angelo Coast Range Reserve, California, USA - CZODoug1_16fungal (Hybrid Assembly) | ecosystem: Environmental > Terrestrial > Soil > Vadose zone...
CAGGGCGACGGCCGCAAGGTCCAAAGTATTGCGCGTGGCCGTTTCAAACGTCTTAATACCGCGCTCGCAAAGCACGACATTCGCATTGCCGCCCGCCAACAAATACTCCGCCGCGAGCAGCCACTCTTTGATTGTCGCCGAAGGACCGCGCTTCAAGAGAATTGGTCGCGCAAACGTGGCCAGCTTCCGGAGCAGTGAAAAGTTTTGCATGTTGCGAGCGCCAACCTGAAGCATGTCGGCATACTCAGCCACGATATCAACATCCGCCTCGCTGATTACTTCAGTCACTATCGGCAATCCGGTTTCTTCGCTTGCCTCGCGCAGCAGTCGCAACGCTTCAACTCCCAACCCCTGGAAATCGTAGGGGGAAGTTCGCGGCTTATAAGCACCGCCACGTAGCAGGTCCGCCCCGGCGGCTTTCACTGCTCGCGCCGTTTCCAACAACTGCTCACGCGATTCGACCGAGCAGGGTCCAGCCATCACTACCAACTCGCCACCGCCAATTTTCACCCCCTGCACGGCAACCACAGTGTGGTGTTGTTGCAGTTGCCGGCTCACCAACTTGAATGGATGCGTGATCTGAATTACATCCTGCACCCCGGGAGCGGCGCGCAGTGCTTCCAGTTCCGCCCGGCGACCACCGCTGCCGACTGCGCCGATGACCGTGCGCTCCGCGCCCTCGATCACATGCGCTTGATAGCCGCATTCTTTGACTCTCTCAATCACATGATTGATTTCCGCGGCGGTTGCTGTTGTTGACATGTTAACAATCATGATTTCGTTTCCTTTGTTATTAATCAGAACCGGAAGCCGTAGCTACCAAAGCTGGGAGCGCAGACATCCTGTCTGTCTTAGGTTCGTGGCCACTTAGCCGGCAGGCAAGATGCCTGCATTCCCAGCTTCGCCAGCAGTAGAAAGCGAGTGTAGTTTTCCGGATCATCTTCCACGTTTTCCTTAATAACGCAGCCGCCGTAGATTTCCGCGGCGCGTCTGCCCGCGATCGCGGCGCGCTTGCGATCGCCGCATTCGATTATGCGGGCCACGCTGCCCGCGGTGTCTTCCGTCTCGATGCGGGCTAGGCTCGGATGTTCGGCAAAGAAGCGCTGACACTGGGCCAGCGCTGCCGGATGAGACTCGACCGCTTCGATCTCTTCGAATACCGCACCGGGGCAGCCGATCAGTTGCTGTCTGATCTCAATCACGATTTCGCCGGCGACGACCAGCGAGCTTGCCTCAAGCAGATCGACCGCGGGTTGAATCGCGCCCACGAGGCTGTTCTCCACCGGCGCCAGCGCATAGTCAGCCAAGCCCTCTGCAAGACTGCTGAACAACGCGGCAAAGGTTGGGCGCGGCACCAGTCGAATTCCCGGCCCAAGTAGTTTGACGGCAGCGTCTTCGCTGAAAGCTCCGTGTTCACCCTGAAACGCTACCCGCGTTTGTGGTGGTAACTCGTTCACAGCAACGCCTCGCGCGACGCAACAGCATGAGCGCTACGATCGCCTTGAGCGCTTTGAATCTCGCCCGCTTCGCTCGTCATCGCTGATTTAGGTTCCGCTTGACCCGTTCCTCTTTCCCCTTCAGCGGCGGGCACCTGCGTCTCAATTCGCCTCGATTCGCCAATGATGCGCCGAAAGAGTTTGGTAACTGCGCGGCTGTCGAGCGGGCCAGTGTTGGCTCGCCGCAGTGTGTTCAGCACCACGCGCTCGCGCTCCGGATCGCTGCATGGCAATCCCGCGACTCTCTTCAGGGCCCCAACCTTGATCGCTAGCCGCGCCCGTCTGTTCAAAAGTCGCAGCAGCTCCCGATCGACTTCGTCTATTTCGGTGCGCCAGTATTCGATATTCATCGATCCTTCTCCTATCGTTCGCATTTGGTTCTCAGGCCGGGAAAACAAAAGAGCCGGCCGCGACTTAATCCCTTTTGGGAGTCGCGGCCGGCTCGTTTGAAAGCTTTTCTGTGCTTGCTCTTTTACGACATTAGCACTTCACGCCCAGACTTCGCCTGCCCGCTCTCCCCGTTGAAGAAGAAGCGGTAAGTAAAAGCGAAGTAGTAAAAGGTGCGCGTGCTATTCATGATTCCATCACTTCCCTCAACGGAAGCGAGCGCCTATTATGCGGACGACGGTGAGAGCTGTCAAGAAATTAGTAGACAGGGGGTAGTGATGCAGTTTGAGTACTTGGCCTTAGTACAACGAGCGGGCCAGGGCCGTCTTGCCTTTCTAGGTGACGGCAACTTTCTTTCCGCGCGCCTTGGCATCGCTTCCCCATTTGGCAAGCCAGTCCTCCGGCGGCAGGGCGCACATGGCAACGTCATCGCGGGCAGTGTTGTCACCCCACTTTCCGATTCCATTGTCGCCCAGCTTCAGGGCCTGAGCTTCCGTCTTCCCGGCTGCAATGGCCTTCTTGTAAGCAGCGACGTCTTTCGGATCTGCGAAGGACGACGCAGTAACGATTGGCATTGTTCGGTCTCCTTGTAATTAGGGTCAGGTGCGCATGCTTAAAAGTATGTTCACAGTTGCGCGCTAGTTACCCTCGGCGATCAGTTCTGTGAAGACAGCCATTCGCGCCATGACGTCGCGGCCATAGTCATGTCCAGTAGTGCGCTTGTCGCTGTCACCCTGCTGTTGTCCGGAAATGGCGTTTGCCATCCCACAGTTGTAGCCGCTGGCGGCAATCTTCAAGTGCTGCTCGGCGCTCAAATCCGGAAATTTTTGTTTGGCTTGATTGATGTTGCCGGCAAGTAACTGGGCGCCGAATTCGATGAGTGAATCGGGATTGGTCTTCCAGCTTCCGGTGTCACGCGCCTGGCGCGCAATCTCGTGCTGAATATCAATCTGGACGATCCCGACGCCATGGAATTGGCCGCCCTGCTTATCACCGAGCATGTTGACACAATTTGTTTCCCGACTTGCAATCGCAAAAAAGAAGTTGGGCGGAAGGTTGTGCGCCGTTGCCTGTTGTTCAAGCTTTGTGGCAAATCCGTTCTGGCGAATGTTGTGCAGCTGATTAAGTAACTGCGCTTTAGTAGGCGTAGGCATAGTGAGCTAGTCTCCTTAACAAGCAAATTTTGTGGTGGTCCGTTCCTTTGTATCGGTGAGCATCGTATCGGTCCGGCTGTTAATAGATTGATCAGCTTGCGGTAGTTGCCAGTAGCTAAATTGTTATCGCCTTGGGGTAAGCTCCTCAAGAATCCCTTTACAGAGAAATGATGAAGTGAAAGAGCTGAGGCTTTGGCTAGACCAAAGGCTACAGTCCCAGAAAGTTGACGACTGATTAAAGATTGATGACTGAGTCGGCTGGTTGTTCAGAGGACAACACTTGAGGAATCAGCCATTGCGCTTTAATGCAAGAAAGAGCTTGTCGATCGGCGGCAAGATATGACAAAGGGGTTCGACAAGTCAACTTTTTTGTGTCTCGCCGGTGGATTGTGCTTACCTTCCCTCATTCTGTCGCTCGATCATCCACTCCGGATACTGCGGCGCGGGCGCCGTGGTGGCCGAGAGCACTTCAATTTCCGCCGCCGTCAACTCCAGCTCCGCCGCCTTCAAATTGTCTTCCAACTGCGACAGCTTGTTCGCGCCGATGATAATTGCAGTGATGCCCGGTTGCGCGAGCAGCCACGCCAGCGCCACCTGGGCCACGGTCGCGCTTTTCTCCTTCGCAATCTTCGCAAGCGCTTCCACGGCATCGAAACCACGCGCCTCGTCAATCGGTGGAAACTGAAAGCCAGTGCGCCGCGCACCTTCAGGGTTGGGGTTCTCGCGAGTGTACTTCCCTGACAGGAACCCGCCCGACAATGGCGACCAGGACAATACGCCAACGCTCTCCTCGCGGCACAGCGGCAACAGCTCGTGTTCAAGATCGCGACCAACCAGCGAGTAGTAAGCCTGGAGCGAAACGAAGGCGGCCCAATCGTGAGCGCGCGAAAGGTAGAGAGCTTTCATCAGGTGACGCGCCGACCAGTTTGAGCAACCGATGTAGCGCACCTTGCCCTGCCGCACCAGATCATCGAGCGCACGCAGCGTTTCCTCGACAGGCGTGAGTATGTCCCAGCCGTGCACCTGGTAGAGATCGATATAGTCAGTCCCGAGCCGCTGCAAACTCTTCTCGACTGACGAAAAGATATGTTGCCGTGAAAGCCCAACGTTGTTGACATCGCCTGTGCCCGCGGTTGCCGCTTCGCTCATGGCGCTGCGCACTTTCGTGGCGACGATCACCTTGTCACGTTCTGCCTGACAGTCTTTCAGCGCCTGGCCCAACACCGTTTCCGACTCGCCATATGAATAGACGTCCGCGGTATCGAAAAAATTTATCCCCGCTTCGAGCGCTCGCGCCACCATCGCGTTCGCGTCCGGTTGCTCGACGACGGCGATGCCGTAGAAGTTTTTGCCGAAAGTCATTGTGCCCAGACACAGTTCAGAAACTTTCAGCCCCGTGCGTCCCAAGGTTCTGTAGTTCATGACCTCATCGTAAATCCGCAAACCCTGAATCGCAAAACAAGGATGGCCCCAAAGGAAATGACTTTGATAAAAGGCTATAATAAGATTTGACTAAAAAGAGGAGTTAAAGAAATGAGCTGGAACCAACCTTCGTGGCGTCAACCTTCAACAAGAGAACCTGCATTCATACCGGCGGACGTGCGCGACGAACGCGTGGGCGCTTTTCTAACCAAAGTCTATGGCTGGATGTTTCTCGGTTTACTGGTTACGGCCGGCACCGCTTTGGCGGTGGCGTCGTCGCCGGCGCTAATCCAAACGCTGATTCTTAATCGGCTGCTGTTTTGGGGTTTGCTTTTCGCTCAGCTCGGACTCGTCTTCTATCTCTCGGCACGAGTGGACAAAGTCGCACCGACGACAGCGGCTGGCCTCTTCGTTTTATACTCCGCACTCGTGGGAGTGACCTCGTCAGTGATTTTTCTGATCTACAGCGGCGCTTCGATTACACAAACGTTCATTATTACCGCCGGGATGTTTGGCGCCACAGCGGTCTTTGGAACAGTTACCAAAAGAAGTCTCGCCGGCATGGGCCAATTTCTCTTCATGGGTTTGATCGGACTCATCATCGCCATGTTCGTTGGGTTTTTCTGGCACAGCGATGCGCTACAATTCGTGATCTCGGTAGTCGGCGTTTTGGTGTTTACCGGACTGACGGCCTGGGACGCACAGCGTTTGAAACAGATGGCCGTCGCGCTGCCGGAGGGCGGCGTGGGCGCGTACGCGGTAGTCGGGGCGCTTTCACTCTACCTCGATTTCATTAACCTGTTCTTCTTCCTGCTGCGGTTTACCGGGAACCGGCGAAACTGAGGGGAACTATCTCCTCCCGGAACTGAATCACCGAAAAGTCCGAAGGAAACTGCTGAATGCGGCTGTGCCGTCTGATGTGCGGTGGTGGCTCTGCCCCACCGAATAGTGACCCTTAAGTCTCAGGGGCTACGCCCCTAAAAGCTGGGGCGCAGCCCCGAAAGTTTTCACGATCACTCGGAAGGTCATAGACCTTCCGCACATCAAGCGGCAGAGCCGCGACCTGCGGCCTGCACCAACCTCATGGAATCAGCAACAGCTTCCCGGTAGTCTTCCTGCCTTCGAGATCGCGATGGGCTTGTTGCGCTTCAGCCAGCGGATAGGTTTTGTATATTCGTATTTTTAGTTCGCCGCGCACAATACTCTGCAAGACATCGTTGGCGCGCTGTTCGAGGTCTTCGCGCGTAGCAACGTAATGTTGCAGGCTGGGGCGTGTGAGGAAAAGGGATCCGTGTTTGGTGAGTTGCATTGGATCGAAGGGCGGCACTGGCCCACTCGAGCCACCGAACAGAACAAGATAGCCGCGCGGCCGCAACACCTTGAGATCCTTTTCGAACGTGTCCTTGCCCACGCCGTCGTAAACCACCTGGACGCCCTTACCTTCAGTGAGGCGCAGAGTTTCAGTTTCAAAGTCGTGAGTGGTGTAGATGATCACTTCATCGGCGCCGGCTTCGCGCGCGAGTTGGGCCTTTGCTTCAGAACCCGCCGTGCCGATGACGCGGGCGCCGAGATTTTTCGCCATTTGGACCAACAGCAGACCAACACCACCCGCAGCCGCATGAATCAGAACGCTGTCGCCACTCTTTATCGGATAGGTGCTGTGGCTAAGGTAGTGCGCCGTCATTCCCTGAAGCATCGCTGCCGCCACCTGATTGAAGTCGAGCTGGTCGGGAATCTTGATCAGACGGTCAGCAGGCACGGCGGCATACTCAGCATAACTCCCAAGTACGCCCGTATACGCAACGCGATCGCCGACCACAACCGTGGTCACTTCTGGACCTACCGCCACCACCAGCCCGGCTCCTTCCTGTCCATTGATGAAAGGCAACGGCGCGGGATAGCGGCCCTCACGGAAATAGACGTCGACGAAGTTAACGCCCGCCGCTTCGATCTGAACCAACGCTTCATTTGGTTTGGGCTCGGGTGGGGGAACCTCGACCAGGGTGAGCACTTCCGGCCCACCTACTTGCGCAACTTGAATGGCCTTCATAACGGAGAGGATACTGCAACAGTGGACCGTAGTCAGTAGTCAGTAGTCAGGAGACTGTTTGCGGTTTGCTGTCTGCTGTTTACTGTCTGCTGTCTACTGTCTACTGCCTAAAGCGCCTCCGCAGTGAATCTTCAGGTTTTGAAGATCCACTCGGGGAGACGCGGGGGGTGAGAATATGGGGCGAATAAGGCGTGAGGGCGAATTGTTAGCTTCATAGATATATGCAGTTCGAGACAGAAACGTTTCGCCTCGGTTAAAGAAATACGCCGGGAGGAGGACGCGCGTGGGCAGTGAACGGCTGTCTGCTGCTTTCACCCAGTCAACGCGAGTCTCTTAATAACGCCGCCCTCTGCGTCGGCGAGCGGATGAACTACGATGAATGCGTCGGGATCGATTTCCTGGGCCGCGGTTTTTACTCTGCCGATCTCCAGACGCGTAACCACGCAAAGCAGAATGTCCTGCTCAGTGTCAGTCAGTCCACCACGACCTTTGTAAACCGTTACGCCGCGCTGCAAGTCGCGCAGAATCACTCGGCGAATTTCTGCGCTGCGTTCAGACATGATGATGACAGCCGTGTATTCCTCGACGCCGTGTATCAGGAAATCAACCGTCTTCGAAGCGGCGAAGTAAGTCAGCATCGAATACAGCGCCGACTCGATGCCAAGAAAGAAGGCGGCAGTTAGGAAGATTAAGATGTTCAGCAGGAGGATCACGTCGCCGACCTTCAAGAGATGACTACTCTTGCTGATGAGCAGGGCCGCGATCTCAGTGCCATCCAAAACTGCGCCGCCGCGAATTGCAAGACCAATCCCGGTGCCAATGAAGAACCCGCCAAACACCGCAGTCAGGAGCTTGTCCGGCGTAACGTCCGGGTATTTGACGAAAGCGAGGCAAAGCGACAGACCGGCGATCGCCAGCGTGCTTTTGATGGCGAAAGCCCTGCCGATCTGGCGGTAGCCGAGCGCAATGAAGGGCAGGTTAATCGCGAGGATGAGAATTGCCAGCGGCCAGCCGAGCACATTCGCAAGCAGCATCGAAACGCCGGTAACGCCGCCGTCAATGAAGTGGCTGGACAAAAGAAATCCCTTCAACCCCAGACCAGCCGAGAGTATGCCCAACACGATGAGCGACGTGTTGAGTGTTTCGCGAATAAGTTTCTTCATTTTGTAGTGCTCCTTTTATTGTGAGACGCAGAGCGCGATAGCGGAATGGCATTCGTTAAGTGAACACTGCGCGCTGGATCTACGGCTCCGCCGCCCGATGTGCGGTGGTGGCTATGCCCCACCGGAAGCCTTTCTCTTAATTCTTTTTGGGGCTGCGCCCCCGATCCAGGGCATAGCCCCCAGGGAATTAAAGTTGCGCCGGAAGGTCAGAGACCTTCCGCACATCAGACGGCAGAGCCGTTTCTCCACTCATTACGCATCACTCATCACTTTTTCTTTCCTCATTCCGCTTGTTGCGACGCGAATGCATTTCCAGATAAACCAGTCCCGCAAGCGCAAGCGCCACGATCACTAACACAACTATAGCTTCTGAACTCATTATGATTCTCCTTACGTTTATGTCGCACAGCTACACTTTCCGAAGGTCGCTCCTCCGCCGCGGGTAGCTCGCAGGGAAAAGCGCACACGTGCCTCGCAGCACGCGCAAAACTTTATCGTTTGTTTTTTGCAGCTAGACGGAAGGAGGCGCGCGGCCGCCGGGTCGCGATAAGCGGAAGGACAGGTATGAAACCGATCGCTCAGTAGTAACTAAAAGATGATCTGCTGTTGTGGACGGGCCTGATTCTCTCGACGCCGGCCCACCGTCTACTACTGAATGTTTGACGCGGTTCTGTTTGGCAAGATCGCCGGCAGTGCGCTGGCCGGGAACACTGGTCAAGGCGTAGTGGCGCACCAGACTTGCCGGCGAGGTGATAGACGTCGAACGACTCGCAGCCGGCCCTGACACGAAGTCTGTCCTGCCGGACTGCTTCGCATATAGCGCGGCGCTCGAGGAAAAGAGCACGATTAGTAGAACACTAGTCGCGACCTTTTCGAAGTATGCGGTTGTTGAAAGCAATCTCTTCATAAGCTTGGAACGCAGACATCTTATCTGCCGCTCTTGGCGCAAACATGATAGCAGGCCACTGAGGGAAAGCCGTAATGCGTCAGTTAACAATAAGCATCGCGGTTGGTTGTAAACGCAAAGAGCGGCAATTGCCTGACTGCTAATTTGAGCAGTGCAAATTTCGTTTAGCGGCTAGCCGCCCACCGTGCGGAAAGGCTCTGCCTTTCCGTCGCTTCATGTTTTCTTTTTGAGGCTTCGCCTCGAACTGAATGCCGCATTGATGCGGCTAGCCCGCAGGGCGAGTAGGCCAGCCCCGATTAGTCGGGGCTGGTGCAAAGCGATGAAATATTTTGTGAGGCCGTTTCAACGGCCTTGCCTGATCTGGGGCTAAAGCCGGTCGTCAGGGTAAGCACGCTGAAGCGCGCTGATCAGATCATTGCGGCACGACTTAACCAGTCCCGATTAATCGGGGCTGGCCTAACAGCCCTGCGGGCTAGCCCGATGAATCGGGCACGCATGCTCTTGTCAGAACCGCCTGCGTGAGCGGGTGGCCCTCGTCCGTGCCATCTGTAGCGGGTGGCTCTTGTCCGTAACACCTGCATGAGCGGGTGGGTTCCTCACGCCAACGGTGTGAAATAAAATAGCCCAGGATTGCCGCTTCGGCTACCCTGGGATCACGATCTGGAGCAGTAGCCCAACCGTGAGGGAGGGCTCAGTTGTCTTTTCCGGTATCCGCAATTACTCTCAACGTTCTGCAATTCTCTTTCCCAGTACCCCAAAACTAATTTGTACCACCTTCAATTAACCCTTGCGCACGCCGAATCAATTGCTGGGTTCCGCCAATCAATTCCCGGGCTTCCTGAATTAACGACGACGTTCCTCCAATCAATTCCGAGGTTCATCCAATCGATTCTTGGGTTCCGCCAATCAGTTCCGGAGTTCCCCAAATCAATTCCGGGGTGCTCCCAAACGACCCCAGCGAACGCCGAGATCGTTACGAGAAGTAGCCAATTGCCTAATAAAAACCAATAATCGCTTGATTTCGCGCCCAAACGGCCTATACTGCACCGCGTCGGAAACAACTCGACCTCAACCCCGGCCTTCGGCCTCATCTGACCGGCCCTTGGCCTCATCGCTTGAGTTCGCGGCGGCTTGACGCCGCCGGGCGGCAATCAGCATTCAAGATACGAAAGGCTGCGACAGGTCGCAGACAACCAAAGCGCTGACGGGTCAGCGCACTCCAAAGTTATCGACTTAAAGCGCCAAAGGCGCGAAATGTAATAGCCTGGGCCAACGGCCCAGGAAATAAAGCAAGAAATGATGGAAGCGCTGAAGGCGCGGAATGCTGAAGCCCATTTCGCACCTTCGGTGCTAAGAATATTTCGGGTTCTGTGATCCAGGGGCGTCGTTTCACTTGCCCCTGGCTATTAAATTTCGCACCTTTGGCGCTGAAGGGGTTAAGCCCTCCCTCACGGTCGGGCTACTGCCCCGAAACGGCTCGCGCTGCGCGCTCGCGGCGGGCGAGACGCCCGCGGTCCCAGTAATTAGTTGACGCACGAATCGTTGGTTGGCCGACTTTCGCCATCGGTCCCCAGTCGTCCGTCTCTGGGCCATCGGTCGTTCGTGTCGGGTCGTCGGTCGTCAGTCTCCGGTCCCCGGTCTATCCTACTCATCCCGCTCGGCGCGGTCGCGGCGGGCGACGCGGGTTTGGTAGGCGGCGTCTTCGACAGCTTTAGCGACGGCTTCGGCGACGCGTTTGTCGAAGACTGACGGGACGATGTATTCGGGGTGGAGTTCGTTGTCGCTGATGATGGAGGCGATTGCATTCGCCGCAGCGAGTTTCATTTCTTCGTTAATCGTGCGCGCGCGGCAGGCGAGGGCGCCGCGAAAGATGCCGGGGAAGCAAAGCACGTTATTGATCTGGTTCGGATAGTCGGAGCGGCCGGTGGCCATCACCGCCACGTAAGGCGCAGCGTCTTCAGGCATGATCTCCGGCGTCGGGTTGGCCATCGCGAAGACGATCGGGCGCTCGGCCATCTGCTTGACGGCTTCTATTCCCAGAACCCCGGGGACAGAGAGGCCGAGGAAAACATCGGCGCCTTTGATGACGTTGTGGAGAGTTCCCTGCTCGTTGTTCGGATTGGTGTGCTCGGCGTACCACTCCTTGATCGGGTTCATATGTTCACGACGACCACGATAGAGCGCGCCCTGCTGGTCGCAGCCGATGACGTTGCCTACGCCGGCAGCCATGACGATCTTTGTGCAGGCAACACCGGCCGCGCCCACGCCGTTAACCACCACCTTGATCTCGCTCATCTGCTTGCCGACAATCTTCAGCGCGTTTATTAACGCCGCCAGCACCACCACCGCCGTGCCGTGCTGATCGTCATGAAAGACCGGGATGTCGAGCTCTTCCTTGAGCCGGTCTTCGATCTCGAAACAACGCGGCGCGGAGATGTCTTCGAGGTTTATGCCACCGAAAGCGGTCGCGATCGCTTTCACGGTGCGCACAATCTCGTCCGGATCTTTTGTATCCAAACAAATCGGAAAGGCATTGACGCCGCCGAATTCCTTGAAGAGCATCGCCTTGCCTTCCATCACGGGCATGGCCGCGGCTGGTCCAATGTCGCCCAGGCCCAGCACCGCGGTGCCGTCAGTAACGATGGCGACACAGTTCTTTTTAATTGTTAGTGTGAAGGCTTTTTCCGGATCTGCGTGAATTGCTTCGCAGACGCGTGCCACGCCGGGCGTGTAGGCCATCGAAAGGTCGGCGCGAGATTTCAAGGGCAGCTTCGAGACAACTTCGATCTTCCCACCGATGTGCATGAGGAAAGTGCGATCCGAAACGTGGATCACTTCGACGCCGTCGATGTCTTTGACCGCGTCTACGATCTTGTCTTCGTGTTCACTAGAGACGGTGTTGACGGTGATATCGCGAATAATGTAATCGCGACCGACACTCACGATATCTATCGCGCCGATGTCGCCGCCGGCCTTGCCAATCGCTGTGGCCACTTCGCCGAGCGTGCCCGGACGCGTGGAAAGCTTGACGCGCAGGGTCAGGCTATAACTGTCGCTGGGTGAACGTTCCATAAAAACAGTGAACGGTGAAAAGTAAATAGTGAAAAGTCAATCGTAAATCGGGGCCCGGGAATCCACAACTAGCGCTTCTTCGAAGGTTTCGGCTTCTGGACCTTCAGGAGTTTTGTAATCTCGCGGATCTTTTTCGGTTCCAGGCCGCGGCTTTTTGCTAGCTGCAGCGATCGCAAGCCGAGGAGTCTATAAACTTCCAAAGCCTCGCGCGGAGGCTTTGGCGTTCCTGTGGACAACGCTTTCAAGTGCCGTTCGACTGTGCCAACATCTCCGCGTGCGAAGGTTCCGGTAAGGGCCGATGAAAGACTGCGGGGGTAGCCAGACTGATCGTGAGGCTGCAAATTATTGATGGTGCTCTGAACCAGGGGCAGTAGGATCTTTCGCGCGTCGTCAGACTTGACCCCACTATAGACCAGCAATTCAACCGCCAGATCGAATAACGCGACGAGATGAGGGGAAGCCATCACCGCGGCTACGTGGTAAAGAGCCTTGCGGTCAGTCTTGATGTGAATGATGTGCGCGCTCAGGCTCTTAATAATCATTTCTGCGTAAGTGACGGCCATTGTGTCGCCCTCAACGGAGAAATACGCACCCCGAAAGAGGTCTGCATCGGGAAATGGGTTGCTGATGGAAACTAATGGATGAATCGAACCCACCTGGCATTGTCGGCCCGCCAGCGGAGCAAGGGCTTCTGAGGATAAGGCGCCGCTGGTATGCAGAACAGCACCCGGGAATCCATCGTCTTGTACGTTTACGAGCGGTCTACCTAAGGCTGCCAGCCTCTTCGCCGTCTGCTCAATGACGTCATCAGGGGTCGTGATGAAGATCAGATCGCTTTTAGGTAGTTCGCTCAAGTTGTCAAAGCTCAACAAGGCGGTCTTTGGAAAAGAAAAGCCCCGACTGCGGTATGAATCACGACCGTCCTGAGAAAATTCCTGAGCTTTGTATTGCTGGCGAAAGACTAAAGCAACGAGCGGATAGCCGCGTGAATGCAGGGCCCGCGCGAAAGCCAGACCCACTTTGCCCGGCCCGACAATGCTAACGCTCTGAAGCTTCTTTTCCATGTTTGACCGTAACGGCATTGTGGTCCCTTTGAATTGACGCGAGTTCTTAGGTTCCCTGGTACGCGTCGGGTATAATAGCCGCGCTTCCCTGGTCGCAAAGATTGAAATTCCAGGTCCCTCCTAAAATAGCTTTTTTAGTTATTTTAGTGGCGTCTGAAGCGCAACCTGGCGGCTATTAGTGGGCATCATAGACTGCGCCTTTGAAAATAGCGAAAATGACTTTCGTCGGCACTGCGCTTCCGACAACCCCTTTTTGAAGTTTTTCGCCTGCGCAGCAACCCTCAATTTGGCAGAACCTGGAAAGATTTTCCCCAGAACTCTTTTCATCAAGGATGTTTGGAAATTTCTGGAGGTTTTCAAGATGAATAGCTTCTCCCGCCTCGTCACAGCCCTGTTACTGGTTTCATCGATGCTGGCAGCTTCCGTTGCCGGCTTTGCCCAGACAACTGGTACCGGAACGACGAAGAAATCCCAGCCGCCAGCTCAAAACACTTCCACCGACAAAAAAGACAACAGCCACACGGCGCCAACCGCTCCGGCGAACTCTGGCAAACCGCTCTCCGAAAACGAAGACCCGTCGATGATCGGCAAGCGCAATCTCAATAAAGGCATCATTGCCAGGATGAGCGGCTCGACGGAAAAGGAAGTAAAGCTGGGCAGGGAGTTGGCCGCGGAAGTGGATCGGCAGGCGAAATTCGTCGACGATCCATTAATCACGGAATATGTAAATCGTGTCGGACAGAACATCGTGCTGCATTCGGATGCGAAAGTTCCTTTCACCATCAAGGTGATCGATTCTGATGAAGTCAACGCGTTTGCTTTGCCCGGCGGGTTCTTCTATGTCAACAAGGGTTTGATTCTGGTCGCGGATAACGAAGCTGAGCTGGCGGGCGTGATGGCCCATGAGATTGGTCACGTGGCCGCACGTCATGCTATGGAAAACCAAACCAAGGGTACGCTGCTGGAGTATCTCGCTCTCGGTGGCTCAATCTTTCTCGGTGGCATTCCAGGAATGATTTATCAAAACACGGCGGGACTTGGCCTGTTGGGAATCTTCATGAAGTTTAGCCGCAGCGCCGAAGAAGAAGCCGACAAGCTGGGCGTTCAATATATGTACGCTGCCGGATACGATCCGGGCGCGATGGCGACGATGTTTGAAAAGCTCGAGGCCAAGAACAAGAAGAAACCCGGATTGATTTCACGCGCCTTTGCTTCACATCCGGCGCCGCCGGAACGACGAGCCGCGGCACTGGCCTTGGCAGCAAGGTTTCCGGAGCATGACGAGTATGTGATCAGCACTTCGGAATTTCAGAGAGTGAAGTCGCGGTTGCTGCGGCTTTCCAACGCCAGGGCTTCAACCGCCGGCGCGCTACCCGGATCGGACGAAGGAGCACCGGGACGCCCGACGCTGAAGCGACGGCAGCCGACGCCGGACGACTCGACGACTAACCCGGACGGGAGTGAGTCGAAACCGGCGGAGAAGGAACCGCCCAAGTTGAAAAAGAACGACCCCACTAAGCCTCCTCAACCATAACTGGTAAAGACCTGGTAAAACTCCAAGGCTCCTGGGCGGTAGTGCTCAGGGGCCTTTTTTGTAGAGATCAGAGGTCAGAAGTCAGAGGTCAGTGCCGAAAGCAGGATTTTCCATTTCTCATTTATCAGTTTTCATTTGCCATCTCGAACAAGGGCGGGCTTACCGATGAAACTGAGAAATGGAAAATCAGAAATGGAAAATCTGATCCATCACTGACCTCTGACTTCTGACCTCTGTCCTCTGACTTCTACGGTTGTGACGCTAAGTCCCCAACTTGACAATCTTTTAGGGCGTTGAGTATTCTAGCCGTTCGCTTTTTATTCGTTAGAAACAGAGATAGTTAACCATGTCAACATACTTTCCCAGCGGCAAGGATCTCGCTGGCAAACGCAAGTGGTACGTAGTGGATGCAGCCGGTCAAACGGTCGGCCATTTGGCGTCTGAAGTTGCCTCTATCCTCAGCGGCAAGCGTAATCCCGCCTGGACCCCCTTCCTGGACATGGGCGATCACGTGATCGTGATTAATGCGCGGCAGGCGGTTTTGAAAGGCGCAAAGGCCGAACAGAAAGTATATCGCCACCACACGCGTTATCCCGGGGGACTGCGAGAGGTCTCGGCCGCGGACATGTTTGCAAAGCGCCCGGATCGGGTGATCTCGCTGGCGGTTCAGGGTATGTTGCCCAAAAACAAACTGGGCAAAGCGATGGCTAAGAAGTTAAAGGTCTATGCCGATGCCGAACATCCGCACACCGCCCAACGCCCGCAGGCTCACCAACTCACTCCGCGACATAAACAAGCTAAACAAGATAATCAAACTTAAGAAACCAGAGTTAATAAAGAGGAAGATATAGCTGTGGCTGAAAATCAATACTACGGAACCGGTCGAAGAAAGTCTGCGACGGCTCGAGTTTATTTGCGGACGGGCGGCGGCGATTTTAAGATTAATCGCAAATCATTCGATCAGTATTTTCCCAACGAAACTCTGCGCATGATCATTCGGCAACCGTTGCAGTTGACCGAGACGGTCACCAAGTTTGACGTTTTGATAAATGTTCGCGGCGGTGGGCCGGCGGGTCAGGCAGGCGCTATTCGCCACGGAATTACCCGCGCGTTGATCGCATACGATGCCGACCTTCGTCCGGCGCTGAAGAAGGCTGGTCTGGTCACGCGTGATCCCCGCATCAAGGAACGAAAGAAGTATGGACAGAAGGGCGCGCGCAAGCGTTTCCAATTCTCGAAACGATAAAAAAACCGGTGACCAGTGACAGGTAACAAGTAACAAGTCAGATAAATCTAAGCCTCTTACTTGTTACCTGTTACTTGTCACCTGTCACGGCTTTTGAATCCATTGCCACAACTCGGATTGGTTGCTCTTTTAGTGAAGGGCCCGGGAGTTGTGGTGAGTACACTAAACCAGTTCACTGCAAAGGAGATTAAAGTTTGGTTTCGGTTACGATGAAAGAACTCCTGGAGGCTGGCGTGCATTTCGGCCACCAGGTCCGGCGCTGGAATCCGAAGATGAAGGAATACATCTTCGGCGAGCGCAACGGCATTTACATTATTGACCTGCAAAAAACGCAGCGCATGTTTCGCGACGCGCTCGCGTTTGTTGCCAACGCGATTGCTGAAGACCGGGGCAAGACCGTGCTGTTTGTCGGCACCAAGCGACAGGCCCAGGATGCGGTGCGCGAGGAGGCCGAGCGTTCGGGTCAATACTATGTCAACCAGCGCTGGCTCGGTGGCCTGCTGACAAACTTCCAAACCGTTCAGAAATCCATCAAGCGTCTCAAGGAACTTGAGGCCATGCAGACTGATGGTCGTTATGAAAAACTGACGAAGAAAGAACGCATCAAGCTTGACCGCGAGCGCGAAGGCTTGAATAAAAACCTTTCGGGAATCAAGTCGATGAATCGGCTGCCCGACATTGTGTTTATCATTGACGTCAGAAAAGAAGAGATTGCGGTCGCGGAAGCCAACCGTCTGGGAATCCCTATCGTCGCCGTGGTCGATACTAATTGCTCGCCGGAAGGCATCGATTACGTCATTCCGGGCAACGACGATGCATTGCGCGCGGTGCGCCTGTTTGCTTCGCGCATCGCCGATTCGATTCTCGAGGGCCAGCAAATAGCCACCGAAGGCGGCGTGGCTGCGCAACCGGAAGAAGCTGGCGCTGAAACCGAGGCAGCGGCGCCCGAGCCGGCCGCGACTGGCGTTCCCGAAGCGGCGGGGCCGGAAACAGCAACGCCGGCAGCGCCAGTGCCAGGCGAGAAGAGGGAGACGGGGGAAACGACTGAGGCAGCCGCACCACCACAGGCAAACAATGGCGGCGAAGTTGACCAATCCACCGCTTCGTCTTCTCCCGCGCCGGAAGCAGCCGACACGGCCGTGGACGAAAGTACTGAGTCGGTCGTGGCGGCGAGCTGAACCCCAGGCATTCGAGATTTTATTATCGGCGAGCGCAGCCTTTGAAGCGGGACTTCCGCCGGGCTGCGCTTTTCATTAACTGGCGAGCTTGTTCACTAGCGCCGACAAATCCGGCGACTAACTTTATCGGACAATTCAATCGGAGAGTTTCAGAATCATGGCAGATGTAACAGCAGCAGCAGTAAAACAGCTTCGCGAAAAGACGGGCGCGGGAATGATGGAATGCAAGAATGCGCTGGTTGAAGCGGAGGGAAATGAAGAACAGGCAGTCGATATTTTACGCAAGCGCGGATTGGCTTCGGCAAAGAAGCGCGCGGGCCGCATTGCGGCGGAAGGAATCGTCGGCTCCTACATCCACATGGGTGGAAAAGTCGGCGTCCTCGTCGAAGTAAACTGTGAGACGGATTTCGTAGCCCGTGGCGAAGAGTTTCAGCAGCTGGTGAAAGACCTTGCCATGCACGTCGCCGCCGCAGAGCCCAGGTTCGTTTCGCGCGACGAAGTGGCCGCCGCGGATCTGGACAAGGAAAGAGAGATTGCTCGCGCGCAGGCGAAAAACGATCCCAAGAATGCGAACAAACCGGACCAGGTTATCGACAAGATCGTAGAGGGTCGGCTGAACAAGTTCTATGAAGAAAATGTTTTGCTGGACCAGCCCTTTGTTAAGGACTCGGCTAAGACGGTAGCTGAGTTGGTCACTGAGAAAGTAGCCAAGACCGGCGAGAAGATTACGATTCGTAGGTTTACGCGTTATAAGATGGGCGAGGGACTCCAGCGGCGCGATGAGGACTTCGGCAGCGAAGTGGCCTCGCTGGTTAGTTAGTTGCAAGTTCAGAGTTCAAACTTTTAGTTTGTTTCCCTGGTAGACGATGACCGCCGAACCATCAAACCTCGACGAAACTCCCGTGGCTTACCGGCGCGTGTTGTTGAAGATCTCCGGCGAAGCCCTGATGGGCGAACAAAACTACGGCATCGATGTCGACGTCGCTCGCATGGTTGGGGAAGAGCTGAAGGCTGTTCACGATCTGGGCGTGCAGGTAGCGGTCGTGGTTGGCGGCGGTAATATTTTTCGCGGTGTCTCCCGAAGCGCGGGCAACATGGATCGCTCGGCGGCCGACTACATTGGCATGCTGGCCACGGTGATGAACGCGGTCGTTTTGCAGGACGCGCTGGAAAAGCTACAGGTGCAGACGCGCGTCATGTCGGCAATTGATATCCCGCAACTGGCTGAACCGTTCATCAGAAGACGCGCCGTGCGCCACCTCGAGAAGGGCCGCATCGTTATCTTTGCCGCCGGCACCGGCAATCCGTATTTCACTACCGACTCCGCCGCCGCCCTGCGCGCCCTGGAAATCAAGGCCGACATAATTCTTAAGGCGACCAAAGTAGACGGCGTTTACAATGCCGATCCGATGGAAGACGCGACCGCGGTGCGCTACGATTCGATAACTTATCAGCAGGTGCTGGAGAGACAGTTGCGCGTGATGGATGCTTCCGCGATCTCGCTGTGCATGGACAACAATCTGCCGATAGTGGTTTTCAATATGCGCGAGGCCGGCAACATCATGCGCGTGGTAACGGGCGCGGCCGGTGTCGGCACCAGAGTTTGGGTCGGAAAGTAAGTTTCGACTTTAAGAGTGCGCAGTGCAGAGTTCAAGCTTCAGCTTGCGCTCGTGTCACCGGAACAACCTAAAGGTTGAAATCTGAACTGCTTGTCGCAACTCGAAAAGCGAAACTATTTTGGAGTAGAGACATGAGCGAGAAGGACGTAATCAAAGACACGCGACCGCGAATGGATACGGTCATTGACGACTTCCAACGTAAACTGGCGACCGTGCGCACCGGCCGCGCGGCCGTCAGTCTGCTCGATTCGGTGCTGGTTGACTACTACGGCACCATGACGCCGCTCAACCAGATGGCTTCGGTCCACGCCCCAGAGCCCGCGATGCTGACGGTACAGCCATGGGACCAGACACAAGTCCCGGTGATCGAAAAAGCGATACGCGCCGCGGACCTCGGCCTCAATCCGTCAAACGACGGCAAGCTCGTAAGAATCCCCATCCCGCCGCTCACCGAAGAACGTCGCAAACAACTCGCCAAACAAGTTCACGAGATAGCGGAAGACCACCGCACCGCGGTGCGAAACATTCGCCGCGATTCCAACGAGCGCTTGAAGAAGATGTTGAAGGACAAACAAATTTCCGAAGACAACGAGCGCGACGGTCTCGAGGAAGTTCAGAAACTCACTAACACCTACATCGGCAAGATCGACGAACTAACCAAGTCAAAAGAGCACGACATCACCAGCGTGTAGGACAGGCATTCCTGCCTGTCGCTTTCGCAATTCCGCCAGCTTTTACCGTTCCTTATTGACTCCAATCCCCGAGTCTCATATCATTCGCCCACCTCGTAACACTGTGGTCTTGAAATCGAGTTCCATCAACTCGGAACTCGGAACTCGGAACTCGGAACTCGAAACTCGAAACGTTTTCGAAGGCTGGTCCTCAGAGCCTGCGACCATTAGCCGCATCCTGCTGTTCCAGCCCACACACTAAAAGGCAGTCAGCTTTCCGCTTTCTCAAGAAGGAGAAACAAAATGAATGAAATATTTGTGAAGGTGTTTATCTTCATCCTGGTGCTGATTCTGCTCATAGTTGAAGTATTCAAGGTCAGCATCACCTTCTGGGAGATTGTCATCAAGGTCATAGTGTTGATCCTGATCTTCATCATTATTATTTGGGAGAGGCGCAAACAACCCGGCAGAGGGTGATGCCAGCTTGAAACCGTAACTGTCTCAGCCCACTGCTGAGCGGTCATATCTCACAACGCCAGACGTAAATCCGGCCGGCGTTGAAGACTACCCGTCTTCATGAACGTCGGACACGACCTGCTGATTCGCGGTTTGCCTGGCGCCTCGGTGGAGTGTTTTAAATGAGCACGGACTTTACTCTACCCAAGGACATCGCGCAGGATTCAAGGTATTTTCCAACCGTCGTTGGCGCATTGATTCTTGGGTTGCTCCTGCTCTTTCATGAAAATCTGAGCGATAAAATAAGACTGTACCTAATCCCATCTCTGGCAATGTACATCGCGGCTACGGCCCTGCTCGCTTATCTGCAAACGATGCTGCGTGAGCGCGAAATATTGCGAACTGGGAGAGACAACTACAAAGGTATTCCGAAGTGGCAATTCCGCGCGATTGTGGTCTCACATTTCGTGCTGTTGGCCGCTTTGATTGCATACAACCTGTGGCGAGGTACCTTATAGCCCAGGGCAAGCTGTGCTTCGAAAGCCCACGGCCTTTACAACTCTTGACATGCGCTCTAGCCCAACGTTGCGTTGACCCGCAGGCTGGAAATTAATATCATTCGCCCACCTCGCAGAACGTGGTCTTGAAATGAGTTCCCTCTAACTCGAAACCCGGAACTCGAAACTCGAAACTTTTTCCGAGGCTGGTCCTCAGAGCCTGCGACTCAACCGCCGCATCCGTCTCGCTCCAGCCGTAACCAGTTCCACCCAGGTGCTACCAAACAGGATTTTCACTCACGCTTTCGTGTTTTCAGGAATCCCAACTGGCATGCACCTCACACCACATCAAAAAAGGGTGTGTTTCAGACGACGAAAGGAGTTTGACATGTTCGCACCAAAAGATTTCACAAAGGTTCGGATTGTCGTCGTTGCAACTGCCGTCCTTGCGGTCATCGGTTTCCATGCTACATCCAGGCATGGGTCGACGACCGCCTTCGCGCAGCAGCGAAACGAGAGCACAATGGAACAGCGGACTAAACAATTAATTAGGGCCTTGGCGGAAGCCAGGGACTGTGAGACAGCCAAGGCAGCCGTCCATCTGGCGATAGACGTCGCTGTAGCCAACAATAGAGTAGTTGTAAGCAAGGACGCGCTGGAGTTGACGACGGGCGCTGACCGGATGATGAGCGACAACGAAATGATGGTCGCCGAGGCCCTCGGCAACTTCGCTCAGCAGGGAAAGTGTCCCGAGGCGCAGAGTCTGGCGTTGGATGTTAAGCTGTTGATCGAACAGGGTAACGAGGTCGCACGGGCCCTGCGTCCATTTACCTCAAAGTGTGGCGAGAGAGACAGCGTTGCCAGAGAGCCGTGCGATCAATTGCAGCCCCACCTTGACGAGGAAACAGGCCACGAGATTTATGGCCAACCACAACCAGCCGGCGTGACTGCTCAAGCGACCAACCAGATTATCAGGCCGGGGTTCTCGGTAAAGCTGCGTGGCCCGTTCGTGCCTCCTTTCATCCGCGAGATCAAGGAAGACGTCCGCGTGACGGCGCCCATTAGTCCGGGACAATGTGCCGTTGTCTTCAAGGAGACGAAGGGTTTGATGCTGAGACTAATCTTCATCAGATTCGACATAGTGTTGGATCCCTGGGCCACTCCTCTATTGGCTCGCGGCACCCGCATTCCGGTCTGGGCATTGCAGTGGGTACCGTCAGAGCACGTTAAGCAGTGGAATATCTGCAACGTCGGAGGGAAGATACAACAGACGGTGACGCAGCGGGTGAAACAGGAAATCCCTCTGCATTACTTCTGGAGATATTACCCGAAGGATCCATAGCGGTCTGCTGAAAAACGAAGAGTAGTGGTCAGGTACAGACATGCGATCCACGAATAGACACGAAAGAAGCGGCGAAAGCACACGAAATAACTGCCATTCTTTCGCGTGGCTTCGTTCTCCTTTCGTGCGCTTTCGTGGATCGTTCCCTTTTTCAGCAACCTGCTAGAGGCCAGGGCGGTTTTCTTGAAAGACTGGAGAGACGGGCAGTTTTCTTGAAAAGCCGGTCCCGATTGCGCGCGCGCTAGCGCGCACCGGCTCGTCATCTGCGGGGGCTAACTGATTGGGCGGCCCTGAATGGGGTCGCCCAACCAGTCAATCGAGACTGCATTCGCGCTGCGTTCGCGCTTCTGCATTGACTCGGTTCCCTGAGTCTCATATCATTTGCCCACCTCGCAGGAAACGCGTCTTGAAACCGAGTTCCCTCTAACTCGAAACCCGGAACTCGAAACTCGAAACTCGAAACTCTTAACGGGCTGGTCCTCAGAGCCTGCGACCGCCATATCTGACCGCCGCATCCTTCTCGCTCCAGTCTGGATCATCCATCACTCACGGGAGGAGATCTCACATGTCCGAGAGCAAAACCGCTCCATCGATATTGGCAAGGCAGTTCGAGCATGTTGCAAACATAGCGGAACGCGTTGGCATTCCAGTCGCGACTTTTGCGGCGGGCGCAATCACTTTGTGGTTGAGCTCCAAAAGTTCGATCCCTCAGCTACCTTGGCTTGGGACGGTGCTCATTCTCGCCTCACTGGCCACGTATGTTTGGTTAACTGCCAGATCCACCATCCGGATACAATCGCCGCCCGCACCGATTTCATCCGACCTTAAAGAACAGCTTGATTGGATGCGAGAGCAGATAGATACCCACAACCAATGGCTGAGGCTTATGGCGCAGGGAAGGGACAATGATTCTAAACCACCGGCTTGACTGGCCAAAGGAGATCCGCCTCTAATGGAACAACCAAATCTGTCCGAATCAGAACAAACCCCTGCGTCTGACATGGAAAGTCAGAAGCTCGTTCGGGAAACCCAGAAGCTTGATCTCGAAATCGAGGGCTTGCGCAAGAAAAACCGACGCGACGTCATTCGTCTGATTACGACAATGGTGACCGTAGCTGCTCTGTTGTTCGGCCTCTACAAGTTTTATGTGGAGCAGCAAAAAGAGAGATTCTCACGAGAGGCGGAGCAAAAGCTAAGACTTCAAAACCAGATGCGCGCCGATATCGGTGAACTACTTGGATTCACCAAGGATAAGGACCAAACGATTTCACGAGCGTTATTCTTGCTGGAAGACTTTAAGGCTCTGCTGGCGTTGGCGCAGCTTAACGACGAGCAAAGAACGTTTGATTCACATAGAGAGACGTTCACCAAGAGTCTCGTTTACCTGGTACTTTATGACAGTGATTTCGAAAAGGGACCCAGAGAAGTTAGGTTAGCCGCTATGCTCGTCGAAGCCTGTGACGATTGCAAGAGTTACTTAATGGCACATCTTGATGAGCTCAATCAAATTCTGTACAAACACGTGAGGGCTATGCGTTACCTGCGCGATAAGAACCCAGGCTACCTCGAGGATATGAAGTATTACGAGCCTACAAATCAATATTTTGTTTTGGCGAAATATGAAAAGCAGGACGGCGAGGAAAGGAGATTCCAGCACTTCATCCACATTCGGAATGGCTTTCGCGCCTTTATCAAGTTAATAGCAGAAGACCCACGACCCGATGCCGGGAAAATTCGAAGCCAAAATCTTCGTGACTTCGAGGCTGCACTTTGCAACCCCGAAGTCGCGAAGCAGGTTCTGGGAAACTACTTTGCGAACGAGCCTTGTGAGAGATAACCGCCGACTAGTTGGGATTACCGAGTGACCTTTAACCGAAAACATGGACAACTAAAGGAGGAGAAACAATGGCCACAAAGAAAGGTGGAAAGAAAAGCGCTAAAAAGGGCGGCCGTCCGCCAGGTCGCCCCAAGCCAGCAGGCAAAAAAGCCGCGAAGAAACGGTAGCTTCTTAAAACGCTCGAAAGAAAAATAGAAGCGACGCAGGATTCCCCGTCATGAGTTGTGGGAGTAGTAGGGATCTGATTGTCTGACGACTCTCTCCGCCAGGGCAGCTGTCAGAACCTCAATTCTCAGTTTGGCATCGCGAAGACGTCGTCGCCTAGGGGCTGGTTGAGTTTTACGTCTTTCACGCTGTACTCGGCGAAGAAGGCGCCTTGCGGCATCTCAAGACGCTGGGTGAAGTTGAAGGGAATGAGCACGCCTTCGATCTCTTTGAATTTTTTGTTTTCGGTTCCGAAGGTGTAGCCGTTGTAAGGAATCAGAAACGTCATCACGCGCGCGGTGGTGGGGTCGATATAGAAGTCGGTTACATTTCCCTCCGCATCCGAGATGCGAAAGCCGCGCAGCTTCTTCTTATCAGGAATCGCGGTCACTGTGTAACCCGCCTGATCATACTTGGCCAGCACCGGCAAACCGAATTTGCTTGCCGGCGGGACATCCACTCCCGGAAGCGAACTGTAGGATCGCTGCCCATCATAGATTTGTTTGAAGCTGACGGCTGGGCGCGCGTCAATCTCCAGACGAACCTTCTCGCCCGCAATCACCCAGACGAAGCCGCCCGGAATTGACTGCGTCGAGTTTGGCGCGTAAAGATCAACCGAGCCGCGCAGAATCATGCTCTTGAGCGATTTATACTTTTCACCACCCTGCGCCGCCAGCGCGGCGCGCGCTAAATCGATCGGCGGCGTGGTAGCAGTGATCGCGGTGGCGGGCGTCGGGTCTTTGACGCCATTGGTTACGGCTTTCGCATTTGCGTCGCCCTGAGCGTGAGCGTTCGTCGCAACAACCAATGCGAGCACAAGCAAGGACAACGCCTGGAGGAAATTCTTCTTCATTGCATCACTCCTCGTCCGTCTTAACTACGCTTTGTAACGCGAACTGTTGGTTTGCGTCTGACTTGCCCACCTGGCTACGTCGCAAACTAACAGTTTGCTTTACTTAGAAATTGAAGCGCACCTGCGCCGTGATCTTTCGATTGCCGGCGCCACTGCCGCCACCGATTCCCCCACCGCCACCGCCGCCCGGGCCGAAGCCTCCAAAGCCGCCGTTGAGCCCGAGGCTTTGGCCAAAGAAGGGCGACGACAAGTTTCCGACGGGTGGCGTCAGGTTTACGTGGTTAAATAAATTCTGGAAATTCAACGAAAACTGCATGCTGTAGCGCTTGGCTTCGGCGCCTCCGCCCGGCGGGCTGAGGCCCGGTATGCCGCCACCGCCGCCGCGACCGCCTCCACCGCCGCCACCTGGTCCACCACCGGGAATGCCACCGCCGCCACCACCAACATTTGGAATTCGGGGTGTACCGCCGCCCGCTTCTCCGCGACCACCGCCACCACCACCGGCACCGCCGGCACCCCTTTGCCCCGCCTGACCCTGACCTTCCCGGCTATTCGCAGCAGACGCGGAATGGATCGAGCCAAAATTCCAGGTCTTGCTGATACGCATATTCACGGAGATGAATCCTGGTCCCTCGCCGAAGTTACGCGGGATCAATGCTTCTCCCGGAGCCGGTCGCAAGTTAAAGTTTCCAAACTGCGTGCAGACGATGTTTGCCGCCGGGTGAGCACAATCAACACCCGCGGGAGCGAAGGATGGACGCTCGGTGAAGAGACGGTCCCCATTCGTGTCCTGCCCGGTTGTGATATTGAACGGTCTTCCCGACGTGGCCAGGATGAACGGATTCAAGCTCAACTGCCACCACGGCAGATTTATTGTGCCGGCGAAAGTGAAACGATGCCGGATGTCGAAAGAGGCGCGACCAAACTCTCCCGTCAGATCGTAGGAGTTGGCCGGGAATAGAGAACTGCCCTGACCGTCAGTGTCGTTCGTGGTTTTGCTCAGCGAGTAACTCGAGAAGAACGTCAGCGCGCGGCTAAAGCGATTATTGAATCCAATGAACAACTGGTTCTGTTTGAACGTACCGCTCGATTCGTACTGGTAGATTTCGCCGATGTTTCCGAACGGCCGCACGCCGCCAGGATTCGCCACCGTGATCGAACCCGGCAATGGCGCGTTGATGTCGCGCGCGCGAATCACGTGTTGAATGCGAACCAGAAATAAACCGGCAAACAGTGTGAACCGTTTCGGTAGCTGGCGTTCGACCTGCGTGCCCGCCAGGTAAACAACCGGTGCCTGAAGATCGTCGGCTACGCGCCAGGTGATCTGCTGCGTGGGGTTCAAACTGCTCGTTGGGGGCAACGCCGGAAAAGAATCCAGAGGACTCAAAGAAGGAGGGATGAACTGCAAATGGCCGTCTAGCCCCTGGCCGCCGGCCTGAGCGATCGAACAAGCTAAGTTCGTATTCGCAGGCGCCCCGGGCACACATTGATAGAGAGGCACTTCGCGCAGGGAAAACTGTTGCTGATTCAGGCCGTTGAAGCGATTGGCCTGAAGCGTGTTGCCTTCGCCGAAGCGGTTGTAGAAGACGCCGCCACCGGCACGAATCACCATCTTCGGAGGCTTGGCGCTGTTCGCCGCTCCGGGCGACCACGCGACCGCCAGGCGCGGCGCAAAATTAAACTTGCTGCTGATGTTTGTTTGTCTTTCGTAGCGCAAGCCGTAGCTGAAGGTCAGGTTGGGCCGCACGCGCCAATCATCCTGGGCATATATGCCAAAGTCGGTTTGCGAAACGTTGGCCCTGGGATTCCCGGAGGCGATGCTCAATTGCGATGGGTTTCCGCCCAGCGCGCGAATCTGTACCGGCGATAGGCCCATTTGCTGGCCGAGCAACGTTCTCCGGTAGCGCTCGAGGCTGTCCACAAGAATCGGCTGGTTGGTAATTGGTTGATTGTTGGCATCCAGAGTCGGGACCAGCGCACCGGTAAACGTGAACGTACCACCAAAATTATTGGGGTTGATGTCGGTGATGTTTACACCGCGCAGGCGGCCGCCAAACTTGAAGGCATGATTTCCTTTTTGGTAGGCGAGAAAGTTTTGCAGTTCCCAACGCTGGTCGGTATTTGTCAGGTGCCCGATCTGCGAGCTGCCGCCGATAAAAGAACTGCTGACGTTAAGAGCAGGCAGTGTGTTATCGGCCAGACTCTCGGCGCGCTGGCGAGTAAACTGGAATTTTGTTTCGTTAATCATCGACGCATTCAACACTGCCGTTTCAGTGAGTTGAATGTTCTGTTGCGTCGAAGACGAATTGTAAGCGCGTTCCGGCAACGAGAATCCGCCGACGCCACTATTGATAGTGCTTGAATGCGTATAACTGTAGCGCGCGATCAGCGTGTTATTCGTATTTATCTGGTAATCGAGGCGCGGGCTGAAGGTAACGTTTCGACGTGGAACCAGAACACCCAACCCGAAATCAGACCGGTTCAGGTTGGCATCAAGCACGGTCGCCTTCACCAGCTCGTTGTCGTCAATTTCACGCCGCTCAAAATCGATGAAGTACGACGCCTTCTTTTTCACGAGCGGACCACCGAGGTTTCCGCCATACTGCCTGATCTGAAACGGCGCCCGCTTGGGTGAGCTGGTCGCAAAAGGATTACGCGAGTTAAAACTCTCGTCCTGGAAATTAAAAAACGCGCTGCCACGAATTTTGTCTGTGCCCGGACGCGTCAGAATATCAATCCGGCCCGAAGGCTGATCGTTTTCAGCAGCGAACGGATTTTGATTGATGCGAATCTCGCGGATCGATTCCTTTGGCGGCAGCCGGCCGCCGGAAAAACCATCAACGAAAATCTGCCCGCCGTTCGGTCCCATTGAGGGCCCAGCCAACGCCTGCAATGCAGCCGCCAATTCATCGGGGTCATCCGGTAAGGCGTCGAGATCCTTTCCGGTGATGAGCGTTTGGTTGGCGTTGTTAGTTGCTTCGGTGCTGAGCGGATTTTCCGCAGCGATGGTGACCCTTTGCTCTTCAATCGTCACCTTCAGCGTCAGGTCTAACGACTTGCGCGCTCCAGCCGACAGTTCAACTTCATTCTCATCGGAGACTGCGAAGCCTTGCGCGGCGGCGCGCAAGGAATACTTCCCCGGAGCAAGACCGCTAAAGACGTATGCGCCTTCACCGTTGGTGATGGCAGTTTTCTCAACACCGTTCGCGTCAGTGAGCGTCACCGTCGCGCCAACAATTGTCGCGCCAAGTTCGTCGTTGATCACACCGCGCAGCGTGCCCCTTGCCTGCTGTGCAAGCGCAACCATCGTTAACAGCAAAACAATCAAAGCCACGCCCAATGACTGCCGCAAGAGATTTTTGGAGACGTTCATAATTAAGGTTCAGGACTTCCAACTACGATCTCGTCGTTGTGACCAAACCCGTCGCTGAGGCTTAGGGTTCCGATCAGGCCCGTCGCTTACGCTTAGGGTTCTGACAGAAAGTTATGGCAAACCAATCCCGAATTGAATACCACTACCCAACCCGGCTGACGGATTAGGGGTTGCTGGGCCGCCTGCCTGTTGCTGGCGCGCCGCGATCATGTTAAGCAGCGTGTCGGCTCCGGAAATCAAACTGATGGCCGTGACGCGCGAGGGGTCGGCGCCTTTCGTGCTGGAGACGATAATCGTGTCACCAACTTTTACGTCGGCCAGGGTGATAGTGGGCAGGCGTTCAAGCATGTCCTGAAGATTCATCCCGCCTCCGCCGCCCATGCGGTTTCCTCCACCCGCGCCGCCGCCGGACCCCTGACCGGCGCCGCCAGGTTGCGGCGCGCCGCCTGGATGAGGCGCTGCCTGTCCTGCTGAAGCCTGACCACCTCCCGGGCCTGCTCCCGACCCGCGACCCATCATCATCATGCCGCCCATCTCATTCGCCGGCGGAAACTTTCTAAGCACTGTGTCCGGCTTGATGACAATCGTTTGCGGTTGCTTTGTTTGCAGATCATTGATCTTTATCTCGCCCGTGGCAGCATCGATCGTAGTCACTACGCCGCCCACCGTTTTGAAGGAACCGGTCACGACTTTTTCAGCCGTGAAGGCGTTGCCTGCGGCGTTGCGTTCTCCCAAAGCCCGGAGCTGATCGCCCACTTTAAGTTCATCAAACGTGGCCGGCTTGGCATCGGCAAATTTGATCGAGTCTGGCGCGTAGCGACGCATTTCCACTTTGTCGGACACTGGAATGACCAATGGCTGCGGGCCGGTCATAGTTCGCGTGGAGATGGTGATCTCTTTGGTGTCTGGCTTCAGGGCCGTGATAATGCCGAGCACTCCTCGCCGCTTCCATTCGGCGCGCTCCTGCTCCTGCTTTTTCGCGATGTCTACTTTGTTCATCACGATCAGCGCGCTTGCGGGCACCGACTTGTGATCGTCAGAAACTTTTCCCCGCGCCCAAACACGATCGCCTTCGCCAACGTCGGAAAACGCAATCTTCGTCGCGTTTGCCAATGTCTTCTCGCCGGGAGCGAGTCGCATGTAAACCGTCTTCTCACCCAAGGCGACGGTAACCAAAGATCCTGCGTCTGTCTTGACGATTAGCTGCTTCGCGCCGTTGTCGATCACTTTCACTTCGCCAATGGCGCCGTTAGGTGTGATTCCGGGGTCGCCGCCCGATTGAGCGGGCGGGGTCGAGGAAGCCGTCTGTGCGTTAACACCGGGGCCGGCAAATGCTCCAACAAGTATCAGCGCGATTGCGAGAAACGGCGCTTTCATTAGTCCTCCTGTTCCGTACTGGAAGCTACTTAATAGATGTTGGACTGTTGCGGTAAGTCCTGGGGATCCCTATCTCTTACGCACCGCGCGAGACGAATGTTCTACTTTAGTTGCCCGTAATCATTGGTTAATCCTTCGCGCACGCATGCTCCATACTCACGCCCGGTGTTCGAAAAAGTTGCACAAATGTTTCCGTCGCCTATCCAGTCGTCAATCGTCGGAAGAGCTTTGGATGCACGAGGGGTTGGATTCGTCTGAAATTTTTCGAAGTTTTGGCAAACTCTTTGGAAAGCAGAAACCGGGCTTTAGACTTGCCGTCGCTTCCAGCCAACTCGATATCTCGCGGTTAGGGCGAGGCCGAGGCTCGTCACGATTACGACAGCAACTACGAGCGGCCAAATGTAAGGCAGGGAGGAGAGAGCGATCCAAAAAGTCGTACCTAAGAGTAGGGCAACCGCTTCGGAGTTGCTACCGTTCTTCAAAAGCTTACGCTGCAACCAGCGGCCAGTGGCGGCATAAATAATCACGCGGCCAAATAACAGCGAGACCACGATCAGCAGAAAGACCATCAAGCCGATGAGAACGCTGACCGTGTACGGCAAGTAAAGCAAAATCAGAATAGCACCGGGACCGATTATCAGAGAGCCAACCACGCCAATGACGGCGACGCGGCCCAGTGTCAATTGCAGACGTGCGATTCCGCGGCTGATGGTTCCGGGCATCGCCGCAGTCAAAGCCAAAGACACAATGAACCAAAATAAGATTGCGAGCAGCCTAAAACCTATGTACCTCGCAGACCAATGCGGCGTGAGCAGATCCTTTGGATTGCGCATCAGGTTTTGCAGTTCCTGCTCGTAACCCGCGTACATTATTGTCTGGGCGCCGGGATTGCGCAGCGGCTCTTTGTCAGCATGCTGATAGGTTCCGCCCACCACCATCACATCGCCATTGATTCGCGCGCCTTCGAGTTGAATCACCGAGCCGCCGATCGCCGCCACGTCGCCGTCTACCGTTCCCTGAACGATGACGTCGCCGCCCAGGGCAACCGCGCCGTTTTTTGCGGTGCCGTTGATTCTCAAAGAATGACCTATGGAGTAGACGATGGTTTCGGTTACACCTTCGACGACGTAAGGACTGTCGCCGGGTATCGGCTCATAAGGAGTTTGCGCTTGCGCTACCAGCAACATCAGCGACATGCAGAACAACAACGCCGAGACTTTGAAAATGCCTGGCAGCGAGGGCAAGCATGGCAGCCAGAGCAGATCGTCGCGGCGTTGAAACACGAATCCATTCACCGTTGCTGCTGTGGACATGTTTATGCGCGCTCGCGCTTACTCGGTAAGGCGAGTTCGGTGGTAGCGTGATATCAGGAGGGAAAGAACGGCGATGGCGAGCATAACCAAGAGCAAGCCGGCCAAACCTGCAAGCCGCGAATCCGCGATTAGTCCGCGACCGACAACTCGCGACATAACTGATAACCCGGACGCGGCATCCAGCGTAGTCCGGGCAAAGAAACCCAGAACGCCAAACACCTTGGCGCCGGCTGAACGCACATTGAGAATGATAGCCTTACTCGAAGCGACGCCCAGCAACGCAAACGCTGCCAAACCCAGAATGATGCAATACCGCAAAGCCCGTCCGTGCTCAGACCTGGAGCGCACTCCTCTCATATCGCTCTCGGCGCGAACGGCCACGTCGCCTTCAACGAGCCGGGCAGCGCGCTCGCGCAGGGCGCGCACGAGGTCGCGCTCGCGCCGGAGACGAAGGCGGTGGCGGAACGGGAGTTCGGGGCCGGCCGGGCGCCGCAGCGCGGGATCACGCTCGGCCTGCACGAAATCCATGCGTCGAAGCGGATCGTGCTGATCGTCACGGGTACGTCGAAAGCGGCGATGCTGCGCGCGCTGCGGAACGGTCCGCCTTCGAGCGCGCGGCCCGCGTCGC
>Ga0137409_10000994_pt1 | contig 30809 bp, 28 predicted proteins | sample CZODoug1_16funga_FD_122059 | JGI IMG/M metagenome (GOLD analysis project Ga0137409, IMG submission 122059) | Vadose zone soil fungal communities from Angelo Coast Range Reserve, California, USA - CZODoug1_16fungal (Hybrid Assembly) | ecosystem: Environmental > Terrestrial > Soil > Vadose zone...
AAAGCGCGCACAGCTTTCGTTCCGTCTTTCCAAATTCGTTAGGCGGAATCCGGAGAAAAAAGATCCACGAAGTCCGGCTCGCCAGAGACGCACGGAAAAGAACGCGAAATCAAATCGATCAGGTTCAGTCCAAACGAACCAATCCTCACAGATGAGCGCGCGCGAAGTTAACTAGCCATGACTTTTCTCTTTATCCTCGCCCTCGGTTTCTTTCTCGGTCGCGCCCGGGAAGGCGGTCTTCGTGACCCGCAGCGCGCTCAGCGTCGCGATGTCCGCGGCCCTGTCGATCTCGGTGCGCGCGGTGAGGTCGATGACGCCGTAGCGCGGATCCTTTTCGCCCGGCTTCGCTACCGCGACCGCGGCGCGGGCGGAAAGCGCGTTGTCCGCCCAACGCTCGATCTGCGGCTGGTACACCTTGATGACGGTACCGTCCGCCGCCTTGACTTCGCGCGGCCACGCCGGCGCCGCTTGCTGCGCGGTGGCGTGCGCCGCCAGCGCGAGCAGCGTGATTGCAAGAAGCAGCCTTCGGATCATCGCCATGCGCTTCCCACCTGGATGTAGAACGCCGTTTGCTCGGGGCCGCGCGCGACGTCGACCCCCATGTGGATGCCGAGCCGCCGGGCGATGAGGTAGCGCACGCCGGCGCCGCCCGCGCCGACGGTATTGGCGTCGCCAAAGCGCTCCGTTCCCCAGGCCTTGCCCATGCCCAGAAAACCGATCAGCGACCAGCGAGGCGTCACGGCCCAGCGAAGCTCTGCCTCCAGGGCGCTGACGTTCTGATCCTGGTAGCGGCCCTTCGGCACGCCGCGCAGGTCGATGAAGGGCAGCTGGTAGAAAGGCACGTCGCCGCGCGCAGCGCGGGCATCGAGGCGGCTGCCGAGCACGAAGTCCTTGCTCAGCGGCTGGAAGTCGAAGACGTGAGCCCGGTAGGTCTGGAACTTCTCGTCGCCGCCGATTTCCGGCGAGTAGAACAGCGCGTCGACGCCGGCGTGCGTGCCGCGCGACGGCGTGAAGATGTTGTCGCGCGAATCGTGCTCGAGCGAAGGGCCGATGCCCGAGCTGCGCAGCTCGCGAGGGCGGAGCCCGGCGGCGGGCTGCGGCCGCGTCGGATCGAACGTCACCGTCAGGTCGAGGTAGATCCAGCGCAGCGCCAGGAAGTGGTTGCTCTCGCCCAGTCGCAGCAGCACCTGCTGCGACGAAGCCCAGCCGTCGAGGTTGAAGCCGATGCTGCGGTCGCCGGTGCCGAGGTCGCCGCCGGTGCCGTAGAAATCGAGGTTGGCGTCGACCCGGGCGATGCCGCCGCGATAGCGAAAGCGGTCGCTGTCGCCGAAGCTGAACATGCCGCCGGCGGCGGCGAACTTGGTGCCGTTCTCGGTCGCCGCGAAGGCGACGCCGAACACGTCGGGCGGCGTGACGTGCCCGCTTTGCTTGCCCTCCACCACGCGCTCACGCAGCGAGTTGCGCACGAACATCAGGCCGAGCCCGCCGCCGTAGCCAACCGCCGGCTCGGTAATGATGAGCGGGATCGGCAGGAAGCCCTTCTTGTCGATGATGAATTCGGAAGCGTCGAGCGCGCCGTCCTCGGGATCGGTGAACTGCGCGAGCGCGGGCAGCGAAGCCAGGAGCGCCGCGAGCAGAAGAATCGGTCGCAGGAAGGAGATAACGGGTGACGTTATCCCGTTGCCCCGGCGCTCGGTATTGGACCTTGGTCCCACTGCGCAGGGATAGACTGCGCCAAGGAATGCGAAGCACCGCTTTCATCGCAGCGCTGCTGTTGCCCGTCCTCGCGCTCGCGCAGGAGCTCGAGCCGCGCGCCTACGCCAACGCGCCGATCGGCACCAACTTCATCCTCGCGGGCTACGTCCGCAGCAGCGGACGGGTGCTGCTCGACCCGTCGCTGCCCGTAACCGACGTCGACGCCAGCATCGACGCCTACACGCTCGGCTATGCGCGCTACTTCGGGCTGTTCGGGCGCACGACCAACTTCAGCATCGTCCTGCCTTTCGTCGAAGCCGACCTGCGCGGCAGCGTCATGGACGCGCCCGCCGAAGTGCACCGCGCCGGCTTCGGCGACCTGCGTATGCGCGCCGCCATCAACCTCTTCGGCCACCCTGCGCTGGCGCCGGCGGAATTCGCCGAGCACCCCGAGTCCCTGTCCGGCGGCGTCAGCCTCAGCGTCATCGCGCCCACCGGGCAGTACGAAGCGTCGCGCTTCATCAACATCGGCGCCAACCGCTGGGCGATCAAGCCGGAAGCGGGCATCTCGTATCCGATCGGCAACTGGTTCACCGAGGCGGCGGCGGGCGTCTGGTTCTTCACCGACAACGACAACTTCAGCGGCGGCCAGCGGCGCAGCCAGGAGCCGATCGCGGTGCTCCAGCTCCACGCCGGCTACAGCTTCCGCCCCGGATTCTGGCTTGCGGGCAACTACGGCTATCACGTCGGCGGGCGCACCGCCATCAACGGCGTCGACAACGACGACCAGCAGAGAAACTCGCGCATCGGCCTCGCGCTGTCGATGCCGCTGGGCGGCGGCTGGTCGACCAAGCTCGGCTGGTCAAAAGGCGCGGCGATCCGCGCCGGCGGCGACTACCGCACCATGGCGCTCGCGCTGCAATATCGCTTCTTCGACTAGCGGATCGGAATCGCGAGCACCGTATCGCCGCGCACGACGTTGAGCGCGAGCGGCCCGGAGACACGCAGCGCCCTGACCAGCGTCTGCACCGTGGTGATGCGGCGCTGATTGACGCCGAGAATGACGTCGCCTTCGCGCAGGCCGTGGTTGAACGCATCCGAGCCCGCCTCCACCGCGGTGACGAGCACGGCGCGCTCGCGGCGCCCGCCCTGGCGCTGCGCGTCGGTGAGCTCCGCGCCGGCGAGCTCGTTGATCGCCTGTCCACCCGCGCTGCGCGCCTTCTCCAGCTCGCCGATACGCGCCTTGAGCGCCTGCGTCTCATTGCCGCGCTGCACCCGCATCTCGACCGTTTCGCCGACCGGCACCACGCCGAGCCGCGCGCGCAACTCGGCCGCGCCGCGCACCGGCCGGCCGTTGAGGCCGGTGACGACGTCGCCCTTGCGCAAGCCCGCCTGCGCCGCGGGCGAATTCGCCTGCACGTCGGTGATGATCGCGCCCTCGCTGCCGGCCACATCCTGCATGGCGAGGCCGAGCCGCCCGCGCTTCACTTCGCCGAAGCGAATCAGCTGCTCCATCACGGCGCGCGCCATCACCGCGGGCACGGCGAAGCCGATGCCGACGTTGCCGCCCGAGGGGCCGATGATCGCGGAGTTGATGCCGATCAGCTCGCCCTTGAGGTTGACCAGCGCGCCGCCCGAGTTGCCCGGGTTGATCGGCGCATCGGTCTGGATGAAGTGCTCGTAGCCCTCGACCGAAAGACCGCTGCGGCCGAGCGCCGAGACGATGCCCGAAGTCGCGGTCTGGCCGAGGCCGAACGGGTTGCCGATGGCGATGACGAAATCGCCGACCTGCAGCGCATCCGAATCGCCGAACTTCGCCTCGCTCAGGCTGGGCGACTCGATCCTCAGCAGCGCGATGTCGGTGCCGGGATCGGCGCCGACCAGCTTCGCCGGCAGGCGCAGGTTGTTCTTCAGCGTCACCTGGATCTCGCGCGCGTCCTTGACGACGTGCGCGTTGGTGATGACGTAGCCGTTCTTCGCGTCGACGATCACGCCCGAGCCGGCGGAGATCTGCGGCTGCTGCTGTTGCTGCGGGCCGCCGAAAAACCGGCGGAAGAACGGATCCCGCATCATGGGGTTCTGCTCTTCCGGGCTTTTTTGCAGCACGGCGATGTTGACCACCGCCGGCGTCACCTTTTCCAGGATCGGCGCAAACGTCGGCAGGCCGTCCCGCGTCGGCACCTGCGCCTGCGCCGCAAAGGCCGCGAACAGGAGGACGATGAACTTCACTCGTCCGACTCGTTGTCCTCGGACGCAGGGCGCAGGTCCCGCACCTCGGTGTTCATCGGCACGTCCTTGCGCCGCCGCCCGACGAGCTGCTTGCCGTACTCGAAGTAGTCGCCGCGCACCGCCGCGGCCGCGCCCTGGTCGAGCTCGTCGGACCACTCGCCGAGCGAGTAGCCGTACCAGGGAGACTCGGGCTTGAGCTTCAGCAGGCCGAGCTCCTCCCAGATCGTGCGGGCGCGCTCCATGTACTCGCGCTTGGGCAGCGAGATGGGCGGGAAATTCTCCTTCAGCGTCGCGTCGATCAGCACCGACGCATCCTCGCCGTTGTTGCGCTTCGAGCGCGGGCCGTGGCCCTGGTCGCGGTGCGGCAGGACCTGCAGGTCGAGCGCCGGGTTGGCGCGGTACGACATCGCCCAGAGCAGCGCGTCGGCGTTGTCGGGATCGATGTCTTCGTTGACGGCGATGATGTACTTGCCGGCGGCGCGGTTCCAGGATGCTGCGCCATAGAGCGCGCGCCAGATCTCGGTGCGGGGCGTGTTTCGGTCGACGATCACGACCACGACCTTGCGAAGGTTCGTCAGGGGCTCGTGCATAGAGACCCGCTTTACCCCTGCAATACCCAAAGTACTTTTCAAATGTTGCGTGAACAGCGGTTCGAGCGCCACGCGCTTGATCAGGCTCGACTCGCTCGGCGTGACCTGCGAGATGATCGAGGTGAGGATCGCGTCGCGCCGGCGCGTGATGCAGGTCACTTCCATGAAGGCGTTGTATTCCTGCAGGTTGACGTGGCCGTGCGACTCGCCGAACGGCGCCTCCGGCTCGAGGTACTCGGTATCGATCCAGCCTTCGATCACGATCTCGGCTTCCGCCGGCACCAGCAGGTCGACGGTCTTCGCCTTCACGACATTGATCGGCGCGCCCACCAGGCCGCCGGCGACGTGCAGCTCGTCGAGGTGCTCCGGCACTTTCTGCGCCGAGGTAAAGGCGACGCACGGCGGCGCGCCCAGCACCACCGCCGCGGCGAGCTTCTGCTTTTTGCTCTTCGCTTTTTGCCAATGGCTGTAGATCCCGGGCCGGAGCTCGAGCGACGGATTCATGCCGAGGCGTTTGGGCGCCTTGACCTGGCCGCGGTAGATCCCCATGTTCTGCACGCCGGTCTCGGGATCCTTGGTGATGTACTGCGAGAGGGTCGTGAAGGGCGCGATGTCCCAGCCCGGCGTCGAGATCGGGATCGGCAGCTTGTCGAGGCCGTCGACTTCCATTTCATGGCAGACCGCGTCCTTCAGGATCCGCGGCGCGACCGGCTGCGCGATGGCGCGCGTCCAGACCTCGTTGATCTTCTCCAGCGGGCAGTTCATGCCGATGCGGTAGATCTCGCGGCTCGCGGCGAGCGCGCCGACGACGACCGGGATGTCATATTTTTTGTTTTTTGAATCCAAAACATGACTAAAAAGGAACGCCTTGCGGTCGCGCTCCGCGATGCCGCCGCGGAACTGCCAGCGCACCAGCGGGTGCATCTCGGTGTCCTTGTTGATCGGCCGGTCGACCCGGATCAGCAGCCCGGCAGCCTCGAGGGCGCGCAGGTGCTCGTGCAGGTCGGCGTACTTGCGATCGCTCATGTCATTGCACCGTGATGCTCTTGTCGCGAATGATACGGCTCCATTTCACCTGGTCGCTGTGCACGCGCGCTGCGAGCGTCGCCGGCTCCCCTCCGACGACGTCGCAGCCCTGGCTTTCGAATCTGCTTCTCACCGAAGAATCAGCAAGTACTGCAGTGAGTGAAGAATGCAATTGTTCGACCACGAAGCGGGGCGTCGCAGCCGGCGCGAACAGGCCGACCCACGACTCGGACTCGAAGCCCGGATAAGTGTCGGCGATGGTCGGCAGCTCGGGATAGAACTTCGAGCGCTCGAGCGAGCTCACCGCCAGCGCGACGAGCTTGCCGGTCTTCACGTACTGCGGAATCGCCCCGCCGCCCTGGATGAGCATCACCTGCACCTGGCCGGAGAGGAGGTCCTGGATCGCCGGGCCGCCGCCCTTGTAGTGGATGCCCACCGTCTCGATCCCGGCAGTGTCCTTGAAGAGCTCGTACGCGAGCCGGCTCGACGACGCCGGGCCGGCCGAGCCGTAGTTGAGCTGCGCGCCCTTCTCCTTCGCCAGCGCGACGAAGTCCTTCACCGTCCTCACGCCGAGGCTCGGGTGCACCAGCAGCACCTGCGGATAGCGGCAGATCTGCATCAGCGGCGCGAAGTCGCGCACCGGGTCCCATTTCAGCCCCTTGAAGAGGTAGGGGTTGATGGCGAAGGTGTCGAAGGTGCCGAGCAGCGTGTAGCCGTCGGGCGCGGATTCGGCGACCTGCTGCGTGCCGATGATGCCGCCGGAGGTGACGCGGTTCTCGACCACGAACGGCTGTCCGAGCCGCTCGCCAAGCGCGGTGGCAACAACGCGGGTGACGAGGTCGCTCGCGCCGCCCGGGCTCGACGGCACGACGATGCGCACCGGCTTTGATGGATAGGTTTGTGCGTACCCTTCAGACGTAGTCAGGATCGTGAAGGCGAGTAAGAACCTCAACCACATGGATGAATTATTACCGGCGTTTGCTATATTGGAGGCCCGCAATTTTGAAAGGAGGTGATCCTGTGAGAGATGACCAAGGCAACACCGGCCGGCAGGACTCTACCGGATCGACCCTTCGCACGTGGGGGAAGTCCTAAGCACGGGAGTCCGGCCACTCGGCCGGCTGCCTAGGCAGTAAAGCCGCACCGAGACGCCCCGGACCTCCGGGGCGTCTCGCTTTATTGGAGCCGGATGCCGCGGTCCTCGACCAGCGAGGCGAAGGTGCCTTTGCGGATCAGCTCGGCCACCACCTCGATCTCGTCGGACATGTAGCGGTCCTCGTCGAGCGACGGGATCGACTCGCGCACGAAGCCGTGCACGGCGCGGCCTGCTTCCGAGAGCTTCCCGGCGCCGCCGATCAGGTCCACCGCCTGGCTGGCGGCGAGCAGCTCGATGGCGAGGATATAGCTCGTGTTGTCGACGATCTTCTTCGCATTGCGCGCGGCGATCAGGCCCATGCTCACCACGTCCTGGTTGTCGCCGTTCGCCGGCACGCTCTGGATGCTCGCCGGCGAGCAGAGCGTGCGGTTCTCCGCCACCAGCGCCGTCGCCGGGTACTGCGCGCCGGCGAAACCGCAGCGCAGGCCGGGATTCTTCGACACCAGGAACTCGGGCAGCGCGCGGTTGAGATGGGGATTCAGCAGCCGGTTCAGCCGCCGCTCCGAGATCACGCCCACCTGCGTCGCGGCGATCGCAAGGTAGTCCATGGCGAAGGCGACGTGCTGGCCGTGGAAGTTGCCGCCGTGGAACACCTCGTCGCCGCCGAAGTAGAGCGGGTTGTCGTTCGACGAGTTGAGCTCGCGCTCGACCACGCCGGCGCAGAACTCCAGCGTGTCGCGCACCGCGCCGAGGATCTGCGGGATGCAGCGCAGGCTGTAGGCCTTCTGCATGAAGACCTGCGTGTCCGACTTGCCGCCGCTCGCCTTGTCGATCGATGCTGTGCGCATCGCCGCGGCGAGGCTCTCGTGCGACTGGGCGAGCTGCGAGCCCTCGGTGAGCGTGCGCAGGTTGGCCGCGCTCGCGATCTGTCCGGGATGCGGTTTGCCCAGATCGTGACCCGCGGCCATGAACGCGCCGGTCGAAGCCTGCAGCGCCTCGAGCGCGAGGCCGGCGATGATCTCCGCCTGCCGCACCTGCGCTCGGAAGCGCTCGACGATCAGGCAGCCGAGGCCGGTCATCGCCGAGGTGCCGTTGATGAGCGACAGGCCTTCCTTGTATTTCAGCTTCAGCGGCGCGATGCCTTTTTCCTGCAACACGCCTTTGGTGGCAACCCGCTCGCCGTTCCTGCCGAGGACGTAGCCCTCGCCGGTGAGCGTGATCGCCATCGCGGCGAGCGGCGCCAGGTCGCCGCTCGCGCCGAGCGAGCCGACCTGCGGGATTGCCGGCGTGATGCCGAGGTTGACGTAGTCGACGAGCCGCGCCAGCACTTCAGCGCGGATCGCCGAGTAGCCGCGCGCCAGGGAGTTGATGCGCGCCACCATCATCGCCCGCGCTTCCTCGCGGTTGAAGATCTCGCCCACGCCAGCGCAATGGCTGCGCAGCAGGTTTTCCTGCAGCGCTGCGCCGTCGTCCTTCTCTATCCAGTGGTGGACCATCTCGCCGAAGCCGGTGTTGACGCCGTAGATCGGCGTGCCGCGCTCGGCGAGCGCCTCGAGGCCGGCGCGGCTGGCGCGCACGCGCTCGAGCACCGCCTCGTCGAGGCGGGCCGACTGCTCGCCGCGCGCGATGGCGACGACGTCAGCGATGCGCAGGGTTTGTCCGTCGAGCGAACGCTCCGCGGACGCGGGAATTTCATTGGCGATATTCACTGGCAACCTCCCCGGAACCAAACCCTACCACGAGGAAAGCGTGCATTTCGCACACAGCCGACGACTGGGCGAAAACGGCGACTTGCCGGTCAGGCGGTAATTCTTACAGCGTGCAAACGCGCGGCGCTACGGACCCGTCGCCGTGGTCGTCTTCCCCCAGGAAGGCATGAACACCGCCGAGTAGGCGAGCGCCGGCAGCCAGAGGATCAGCCACCACAGCACCAGTCCCGCCGCCGCGTGGATCCGGTCGCCGAACGTCACCACGACGCGAATCGGAATATCCAGCAGGACACTGGCGAGCCCCGCGATGAGCGCTGCGACAGGGAACCACAAGGTCGCGACGATGGCGGCCATGACGCACAGCCGCCCGATGGCGCTACGATGAAACGGCTCGGGGATCAGGCTCAGTGTTTCGCTCCGGAGAGAGAAGCAGGAAAGAACGGGCTGCACTCCCTTATACACCGCCGGTGACTACCGCCTACACCTTCTTTTTTTCCACGTCATGCCCGGCCGCGATCCAGGCGTCCAGCCCGCCGTGCAGCGGCCGCACGCGGGTGTAGCCGATCTCGATCAGCTTCTTCGCCACCTGCGCCGCCGAGGCCTCGTCCGGGCAGTCGCAGTAAAAGACGATGTCGCGGTCGGTGGGCAGCTGCGCGAGGTGCCGGTCGACCTGATCGCTGTCCATCGCCACTGCGCCGGGAATGAAGCGGGGGTCGACGCTTCGGCTCGCGGCCGAACGCACGTCGACGACGATCGGCCGCTCGCCGCCCTGGATCAGGCCGCGCAACTCGTCGACGCCGATGCGCGCGACGCGCAGCATCTTGTAGAAGCGGCGACGCTCCCACCACTTCAGCGCCACGTAGAGCGCAAGCAGAGCAGCGATCGCCTGGAGCGCGAGGGCGCCCCAGTTCTCGAGCTGGTCGAGCAGCTCGCCGATCTGCGCCTGGAAGAGCACGCCGGCACCGAGGGCGGCGCCCGCCCAGATCGCGATGCCGAGGGCGTTCCAGAGCAGAAATGGGATCCAACCGAGCCGCGTCGCGCCGGCGAGCGGCGGCGCCACCATCGACAGGCCGGGAATGAACTTGGCGAATACCAGCGTCCAGCCGCCCCAGTGCGAGAACCGCACCTCGGTCTGACGAACGCAGGAGTCGGGCGAGAGTGAGATGCGGCACAGCAGCCGCATCACGCCGCGCCCGTAGCGGCGGCCGGCGGCGTACCACAGCGTGTCGCCGACTACGCAGGCCGCGAACGCGACCGCGAACAGCGTCACCAGCGATAGCTTGCCCTGCGCCGCGAGCGCGCCGGCGACGATCAGCGTCGGCACCGCCGGCAGCGGCAGGCCGACCTGTTCCAGCAGCACGTTGGCGAAGACGAGCGCCAGCCCGTACTGCGTGACCAGACGAACGATCTCGGTCAAGTCAGCGCCGGAACTCGTTGTCCCGCGTGACGACCTTCGCCATGTCGCCTAGGCCTTCGCGTATTTGCCGGTGAGCTGTGGGGTGTAGCCCTTCTGCCCCTTCTGCTCGCGCTCGAGGCGCGTCTCGCGCGCCCAGGTACGCCGCAATTCGTCCTGCACCTTCACTGTCAGCCGTCCCAGCCCGTCGATCTCCAGCTCCACCGTGTCGCCGTTCTGGAACGCCGAGAGGCCGCGGTGATTGGTGCCGGTCGCGAGAATGTCGCCGGGCTCGAGCTCGTGGATGCCCGAGATCCACTCGATGCAGCGCGGAATCTTGTTCGCCATGTCGTCGGTGTTGTAGTTCTGCTTCAGGACGCCGTTGACCGAGAGCCGCACTTGCAGCTTGTGCGGGTCCATGATCTCGTCGGCGGTGACGAGATAGGGCCCGAGCGGCGCGAAGGTGTCGCGCGACTTGACCTGGTAGAACGAGTTGCCGAGCGTGGTCGCGTCGCGCGCCGAGCCGTCGATGAAATTGACGTAGCCGAAGACGTGCTCCATCGCTCGCGCCGCCGGCACGTGCTTCGCGCGCTTGCCGATCACCACCGCAAGCTCGGCCTCGCCCTCGAAGATCGACATGGCGATGTCGGGCATCACCATCGTCTCGCCGTGGCCGACGATGCAGCCGGGCGACTTGTGGAAGGCATTGATCGGCGCGGGCTCCTTGCGCGTGCCGTCCTCCATGTAGTTCACCGCCATGCAGTCGACATTCACCGGCTTGGGCAGCGGCGGGCGAATCTTCACCTGCGCCACGGGCACGCCGGCGCCCGTGCCTGCGGCGCGATCGATCGCGCCGCGCAGGTCCGACCACCGCTCGATGACGCCGATGATCAGGTTGCCGGGCCCGGTATGCGGCACGCTCTGCACGACCGGCGTGACGTCGACGACCCTGTCGCCTTTCAGTACGCCTAGGCGAAAATCATTGAAGTAGAGGAGTTTCATATTGGCAACCGCGGGAGGTATGATCGGAGCCGCTATGGTATCGCTGTCGCGCAGGCAAGTGCTCATCGGCGGGACTCTCGGCCTCGTCGCTCCCGCGCTCACGTTTGCATCGAAAAGCGCCGAGAAACTGGTTCTCTCCGGGCGAATCACCGGGCGCGCCGGCAAACCGCTTGCCGGCGCCAGGTTCGCGATCGGCGCGGATCAAATCACGACCGACGCCGACGGCCGGTTCGTGGTCGTCACCGATACCGGCGCCTGCCCGGCGCCCGGGGCGAGCCGCGACCACGAGGGCACCTGGCGCGCCACGATCGGAATTGCGCTCTAGCCGATGAAGAAGCTCGCGTTGCTCGGCGCGGCGCTCCTTGCCTCGAGCTCCGCGCTCGCGCAGAGCTACCCCGCGAAGCCGATTCGGCTCGTCACGCCCTACTCCCCCGGCGGCGCCGGCGACTGGGTGGCGCGCGTATCGACCGACCGGATGGCGCAGGCGCTCGGACAGCAGTTCGTCATCGAGCCTCGCCCCGGCGCGGGCGGCAACATCGCGGCCGAGAGCGTGGTGCGCGCGGCGGCCGACGGCTACACGCTGCTGTTCGCCACGCCGCTCTTGACGATCAACGCCACGCTCTATCGCAAGCTCTCGTTCGATCCGGCGAAGGACCTCGTCCCGGTCGCCGTGATCGCCTCCGGACCGTACGTCCTCTACGCGACCGGCAGCCTGCCGGTGACGAGCGCTGGCGAGCTCGTCGCGCTGGCAAAGCAGAAGCCGGGCACGATCAACTACGCCTCGCTCGGCATCGGCACCGGACCGCACCTCGGCGGCGTGCTGCTCGGCCTGATGGGCAGCGCCGAGTTCACGCACGTGCCGTACAAGGGATTCGGCCAGGCGCTGCCGGATCTCGCCTCGGGCCAGGTGCACTTCTCGCTCAACGGCATCGGCGCCGCCGACGCGTTTCTCAAGAGCGGCCAGGTCAGGATGCTCGGCTTCACCTCGCTCGAGCGCATGAAGGCGTACCCGGACGTTCCGACCGTCGCCGAGTCGGTGCCCGGCTACGAGGTGCTCGGCTGGTACGGGTTCGCCGCGCCCGCCGGTACGCCGCGAGCGATCGTCGAGCGGCTGAACGCCGAGGCGGCCAAGGCTTCGGGTGCGCCCGACCTCGCTGCGCAGCTCGAGAAGCGAGGGTTGATACCGCAGACCTTCAACCTGCTGCAGGCGCGGGAGTTCTTCAGCCGCGAAACCGAACGCTGGGGGCGTGCGGTCAAGGCCTCGGGCGCTAAGATCGACGACTAGAGGAGAAATCATGAACAGCGCAGTCGACACGAAGCCGGCCTATGCCGAGATGGACGCCGGCGACGGCCGGCCCGGGCTGAGGGGCATCCATCACCTCGCCATCGTCACCGAGGACATGCGCGCCACCCTGGATTTCTACGTGCGCGTACTGCGCATGCCGCTCGTGCACGCCCTGACGACCTCCTCGAAGCCGAGCACCCACGGCAAGGGCGGCCCGCCGTTCCGTGCCATCCCGCACCTCTTCCTCGACATGGGCGGAGACAGCCTGCTCGCGTTCTTCCAGTACCCGAAGGGCGGCGTCGGCCCCTCCGATCGCGACCGGATCGGGGCGATGCAGCACGTGTCGTTCGCGTGCGGGCCGAAGCGCTTCCAGGAGACGCTCGAGCGCGTGAAAGCCGCCGGCGTGCCGCTCGCGGGCGGTCCGGTGAAGGTGATCGACCCGGCGATCCACTCGTTCTACTTCTTCGACCCGGTCAACGGCACGCGGCTCGAGGTCGTCGCCGATTTCGACGGCGACGAGCACGACCTGCGCCTGGTGAAGAGCGTCGATCAGAGCGAAGCGACGCTGCGCGCCGAGCTGGCGAAGATCAGCGACGATCCGGCCTGGATCGACGAGATGATCGCCACCCGCTCGCGCGGCTGATGAGGCTCTGCCGGTACGGCCCCGACAAGCTCGGGGTGATCCGCGGAGTCGGGAAAGATGAAGCGGTGCACGACGTTTCCGCGATCGCGGAAAAGCTGCCGAGGCACTCCTGGCCCTATCCGGCCGGCGACCAGCTCATCGCCCGCCTCGACGGCCTGCGCGCCGAGATCGAGAAACTCGCCGACCGCGCCAAGCCGCGGCCGCTGAGCGAAGTCGAGCTGCTTGCGCCGATCGCCAACCCCGGCAAGGTGGTGGTCGCGGGAACGAACTACGCCGACCACATCGAGGAAGCGGCGCGCGACCAGAGCATCGCCCATGGTCGCCAGGTGAACCGCACGCTCGAGGAGAAGGGCGTCTTCCTGAAGGCGACCTCGTCGATCGTGGGGCCCTCGCAGGGCGTGGCGCAGCGATTCGTCGACCGCCGCAACGACCAGGAAGTCGAGCTGTGCGCGGTGATCGGAAAGGCCGGCACCCGCATCCCGGCGGCCCATGCGCTCGAGCATGTTGCGGGCTACATGGTCGGCCTCGACATGACCGTGCGCGGTAGCGAGCACCCGTCGCTGCGCAAGTCGATCGACAGCTATACCGTGTTCGGCCCCTGCCTCGCCACCGCCGACGATGTCGGCGATCCGCAGAAACTCGAGCTCAAATGCTGGGTGAACGGCGAGCAGCGCCAGGCGTCAAGCACGCGCCACATGATTTCCGGCGTGGCGCGCCTGATCGAGTACGCGAGCCAGTTCTATACCCTGCATCCTGGCGACGTCCTGATGACCGGCACGCCCGCCGGTGTAGCGCCGGTGAAGCCCGGCGACGTGATCGAAGCGGAGATCGAGCGCATCGGCCGGATGCGCGTCGCGGTGCGCGAGGGGTGAACCGCTATTCGGCCGGCTTCCACCCCGACGCTTTGACGATCCGGCCCCAGCGCTCGTACTGATTCTAGCCGGGCCGTTCCATCGCTTCGAACAGCTCGACCGGATTCCCGTCGGGATCCTCGAGCTGAATCTGTTTCCCCGCCGGGCCTTCCTCGATTTCGTTGCGAAAATGGAAACCCGCCCGCTTCATCGACGCGATGTGTCCCTGCAGATCATTCACATCGAGGACCACGCGGTTCCAGCCGCCGGGCTCCTGGTTGAGGTTGTTCGGCATGGGGCGCGAACCCGATGCCTTCGGACCGCTGAGAAACAACTTCAGCGGCCCCATCGATACCTGGGCGAACGCGGGGCCCGCCTGATGATCGAGCTTGAAGCCGAGCTGTTGCGTGTAGAACGTCAGCGAGCGCTCGACGTTCCTGGTCTGATAGCGAACACCGTGGAAGCCGCGAATGAAACCTTGCAGCGACGAATGGGACGCCGTTCGATTGCTTTCCATGAGCTTTCTCCTTTCGACAACTGCACGAGCAAGAAGCGATCCCCACACAAGTTCGGCGCAAGCCGCCAAAGAAAAAGGCCCCAGCGAGAGCTGGAGCCTTGAATAGTTGGTAGGCCGTGGCGGATTCGAACCGCCGACCAACGGATTAAAAGTCCCACCTTAGGTTTGTGGCCGAGGCTTGTGGTTTGTTGTGCTCTCGGCTGATCAACGACTTACAGCAGGCGCGACAGTTGGTGTTGATCGCTAAATGTGGCGGATTGTCGGTCTCGAGTGTGCCAAAACTGTGCCACGACTCGCTTATCAGCTAAGCCATTCTTCGCAGCACTAGCCGCCCTTCCATAGTCCGAATCATCTGCACGAAGGCTCCATTTTGTACGTCCAGCACGCCTGCCTCCTTCGTCATCCATATCGCGTCCGGAGCTTCAGTGATGATCCACCAAGAAGGCGCCCCGTCCGAATCCGAGATTTGAACTCTGCCTAATGGCAAAGCGGTCCCTCGATGAAATCTTATCGATCGATCAGTCGCCGAGTACTCGCCAAACCCGATATTTTGCTGAGACCTCTCCAACGCACCCTCTATTTCGAACGCAACCTGTCCTTGGTTGGAGTCGTAGACCGACACAATGAGCATTAGCACGTCAAGGCCACGGAGCGCCATTTGCCATTCGGAATTCCGTTTATTAGCGACCACAACGACACTCCGCGGTACGTGCTGCACTAGTGTTTGGGCTCGAGAAGTCGATATGTCCAATCGTCGCGACAAAATCGATGCGCAGTCTGCTTGTGGTTCGCCGTACCGAAATGCTCGCAATTGCGGCAGGACGTGAAGAGTCAATGAATGGGTAACCAGCTCAACTTCGATGACAAACCAGTGCGAAAAGTCGTGTGCAATTAGAGCAAGGTCTGGCCTGGACGTCCTTCCTTCAAATACAAATGCGCCACCGAACGTCACACACCTGTATTCGGAATACGCGCAAGTTATCGCTTTGGCGGCGAGGTATTCGAACTCTGTCTCGCTCGGGAAGTTCGGGTCCCGCAAGCCAAACGTCCGCTCCGGAGCGCATTCCCCGAACATCAATGTCTTCATGCTTTAGCCCAGCTTACGTTGGCGACGCCCTCTAGTTCTTTCTCCTCCTTCTTAAGCCTCGCCACTTCCGGGTCCGTGGCGACAAGCGTGTACACCACTGCGCCATCCTTGCCGTTGGCCGGCCGGAGAACCCTTCCCAGCCGCTGAATCCGCTGTCTTTGCGTCGCTGTGCTCGCGGCTATGATGCCGACTTCCGTTTCAGGAACGTTGAAGCCTTCGTCTAGCGCTCGGCACGTAACCAGCACATCGAGCTTTCCGTGTCTGTATGCGCTGAGCATCGCCACGCGTTCCTTCAAACGCATCCTGCTGTGGTAGACGCCCGCCGATACACCGTTGTCGACTAACACTTGGTAAATAAGGTTACAGGCGTCTATGTCCTCGTGAAAAATGAGTATGCGGCGTCCGCGATTGGCAGCAACCAGTTTTACAGCCAGCCGCACGCGGTTCAAACTCAAATTAAGCACTCGCGCCCGCCTAATGAAAAGATTTATTACCTCCGGCGCCTCAACTCCATGTTTATCGATCGCCCTGGCTATCGCCTTGGTCAGCTTTGAGTACTCAGCCTTCTTGTCTTCTTCAAGTTCAAAGACGATATTCTTCAATTTGAATGGGACGATCACTCCATCCCGAAGGGCTTCTCTATACGAATATCGATAGATAACCGATCCCAAGGCTGGAACCAATATGTTCTCTAAGCCGGAGTCGTAGGGGCGCTCTGGCGTCGCGCTCAACCCGAGACTCGCAACGGTAGTGATGTCGAGAGCCTTCTTGTAAAGTGGGCTCGCTGCTTTGTGACACTCGTCCACAATAAGCATGCACTTGTGGCTTCGACCGCGTGCCGGCAACTCCGCGGCAGTATTAAGCACGGCTAGATTGATAGTGCCGGTCTTCATGCCACGAGGTCCGCTCACTACGTGAATGTCATCGAGCGGCACATTGAAGAAACTCGCCGCCTCTTCCCACCACTGGTCTAGTAGCGCCACAGTGGGCACCACGACCAGCACGGTCTGCGGCCTAAGGCGCTCTACACATGCCAAAGCGAAAACCGTCTTTCCACCACCGGTAACGACGGCGACGATGCCGCGATGCCCGGCTTCACTCCACTTGGTTATCGCCTCCTCTTGCCAGACCCGCAAGCGGACTCGTTGCATTTCTTATCCTTGCTTCGGCTCTCCGTCGTTTAGAGCATCGCGTTCCTTTTGTTGGACGGCCGCATTCGCGTTTTCCACCACAAAAGTCTTGACACGAAGCAGATTATCCTTAAGGCGACGGACCGTATCCGGATTCACACGCCCTTGGAGCTTCGTGACACGATATTCGCCCATGGCGTCGTATATATACTGACTTATGCACTCGTTTATCGCGTCTGTCGACTCGATGTCGCAGTAGTACGGGTGCAAGCCGTTAATAATTACGTGCAGCACATTATCTTGTGCGCTAGGCACGAAGGTCACGTAGGGCTCGTACTCGCTTTTCTCCTGCACAGAAACGACAACGCGAAGCTCCGGCAGAATGTCGTACTCCGCGACCTTGTCTTCCGGTGTCAAGGTCTCTAGTTGCTGTTGATTGTTGCGCTGAATGGTCTCAAGTGGCGGCAATATGGCAGTAGCCAACGCGTCTTTCATTTCGTCGCTCTGGAACTCCGGTCGCAGACTTTCTAAAAGGTCCTTCACCTTTTCTCTCGACCATGGTGTGCCACGCGCACCACGACGTTTCGCCGCGAAATCGCGAAAGTCCTTCGTCTCGGCCTCAAGAAACTTCTCTAGTTCGTCCTCTTCATTGTCTTGGTACACGATGGCATCCTTGGTGTGCGACACCTCGAAGTCATCCAATTCCAAAAGACCCATAAGTCGTTGCGCCACCAAATTGTTTGCGCCTTCGTCATCTATGCCACCGTAGATGCTTCGCGGTTTCCATGCTTTAGGAAACCCTTCTATCTGCCGTCCGTGCTTGAAAATGGAAAATCCGCCATACCGGCGTCCGCCCCGCTTTAAGACCCCAATCCAACCCTTTACCCTTTTTCCCGCAATCCGTGCCTCGGGTAGATCCTTCTTCATCGGCAAACCCGACGGGTCCGTGTCCCATTCGTAGTCCTCCGGCGCCAGAACTGGATCGCCATTGAACGTGATGATCAACTTCTCAGCCTTTATGTCGTGCCGATACATCGATCCGAGGTACGTTTTTATTACTTCCTCGCTTCGCTTTTGAATCGTTTTGTAAAGATCCGAAATGACGATCTCGGTGTAGTGATCATCCCGGGAAACGACCTTAGAAGTCAGCGGAACCTTATTGTTGCCTGCCGCAACTGCGGTGACGTCGACTGACGCAGTCCATTCTTGACCGCTCGCGAACTCGCACGTAACGACCTGCCATTTCCGACCAATCCAACACGAGGCGGTCTTCATCCCCAAGCCATATTTCGATCGTCCAGTACTGTCCTTCGTCGGATGCGCAATCTTCAACGCCTCGATTAAGTCCTCTCGGGTCATGCCGATCGAGTTGTCCCTAATCTTCAGCTCCTTGGTCATGCGGTTGTACGTAATCTCGACCAGCAATGGCCGCCCTTCCTGTTTCAACACACTATCGATGATGGAATCGTAGTTCTCTCGCGACTGCGTCGAATTGTCGATGAACTCCGCAAGCGCATACCACATCGTGTAGCTCAGACGGCTGTATGCAGTGATTGCGCTTGGTCCAATGGATAGTTCCGCTTCGTTGTTTTCCATCTGATGCTCCCTGTTAGCGCCTTCGGCTCCTACTGGCACCTCTGCGCGTTGCCTTCGTCCTGGCGCCGCGGATGCGCCTTATTTGCTTATGGGCCACCCTTGCCGCTTTTCTACGGCGTTCCCGTCTATGAAAGCGACCCCGTGAGCCCTTTATGAACTCCTGGCTCTCCTCGACCGCAATCCAACGTCGGCCTGTTAGATCTGCTACAGCCCCTGTTGTATTCGAGCCTCCGAAGGGGTCGAGTACCGTGTCCCCCTTGTTCGTGAGCATCGCGATGAAAAACCCAGCGAGCTCCGGCCTCATCCGTGCGGGATGCTCTTTGAGCTTGTGCTTCTTGCAATATGTCCTGTAGTTCGCGTCCCAGCTGGTGTTAGGCATCTTCATCAGCGCCTCGGGAATTCGCGCGTCATCTGCTAGCGATACAACACTCGGCGAAATCGCACCTCCATGATCTTTCAAGAAGCCTTTCGGACTTATGTCATGCCCGGATGGCCGCTTTCCAGCGTTGTATTTCTGCAGCCGGAGCAGATTCCGCATATCGTCGCTGTACGGCACCAAGACTTTCCTGTTACTAGCCTTTGGATGCTCAGTTTTTGAAAGCCACCAAACATGCGTGAAAGAGTCTTTGAGCCTGATTCGCTTGACGTTCACCCACTGCGCTGGAGAGGGTAGACGGGCGGGATTGTGGCAAATGATGTACTGGCACAAGTGGAGACCTGCGGCCTCTTGAAAAGCAAGCAACGCTTTTAGAGGCAGTGTCGACATGGCTGGCAACCCCTTTACCCACGCATTGCCGAGTTCAATAACGATGGACCCCTTCTGGGTCAGCAGGCCAGTTAGTTTCGGCGCTAGGCCTTTCAACCACTCGAGATAGTCGTTTCCTACCCTGTTCCCATAGCTCTTTTTCCGCACCAGCGGGAAAGGCGGTGACGTAAAAATCAAGTTCACGCGTCCTTTCAACTTTCGAAAATGCGCGCTCTCCAGGGCGTCTTCGATGCGCCCCTGCAGCATCTTTCCCAATGGCCGACGGTAGGCTATTTTGATCTTGCGATGCCGGCGCCGTTTACGTACAGCATCCCAGCGAGTACCGCGCGCCTTCGTTGCGCGGCTGGCCTTACGCCTTAATAATCGCCGGCTCGAGCGCTTCGGCACTTTGATGCGCAGGGCACGCCGGACACTTAGGAACTTCTTCTTAAGTCGACGGCGCAACCGAGTTTTGACAGACCGCCGTTTCTTTTTTTTCAAATCCCTTCCTCCATCCGAACGTTCCCCCGACGCATTCTAATCGCTGCCCACCATCTCGCACGCCCACCTGCACCTATCTATTCCGTTCCCAATTAAGAGGAGCTCCACTATTTCGGATATAGCTCGTCTCGATCCGGTCGATCTCGCGGGCGATCTACACGCGGATCGTAGGCCGGCGCATCATCCACCTCGTGTGGAGCAAGAACTCGCCCAATGCTCTGGGCGTCGAATGTCAGGCCATACGCAACTGAGAGCCGATGAAACTCGCTCCTGTCGAAGGAGCCACCAGCTGCCGCTTCCTCAAGCAGCGGAAACGACGTTCGTCGATGAGGCACACCGCACGAAGCGCATGTGGCGGAGAGTGCGCGTGAGTAAGTGTCGCAGTCAGATCCACCCCCTGAGAGAAACACTGGGAGCCCCTCCCTCCACTCAGGCGCTTTCCCGTACCGTTGTGCGCGCGTATAGGACAGCACGCGTTTGATCTCTGCGCGAAGGCGTGTAGTAAACACTTGGTCCGCCGCCTGAAGACGCTCACGATCGACATTGAGACGCTTCGCGAGTTCTTCCTCACCTGGAATCGCTTGAAGGTCATCCCACTCACCTTGCTCGCGTCCAAGACTTTGCAGCCGTGTCGCCATCAAGAAATGCGTTCCTAGCGGAAGAACTTCGCTTGCGAAGATCGGGTAGCGGTCCTCCTCCTTAACATCGTCGTAGGCGACATTGAACGTGGCAAGGTCCACCGTGCCCGCTCCGACGTCCATGAGCATGTGAAGACCGTTTTTCCGTTGCGGGGATCTTACGTACCCGGCGATTTGCGCGATAAACTCGGGCATTAAATGCACTCCATCGAGCCCAATCTCCTCCAGCGAGAGGTTGAGCGGGTCCAAAAGCGCTACAGCACCGTTCCAGCTGATCCCTTCCTTCGCTTGACTCAGCTGCCACGCCCGCACCGCAACACGCTCATAGACACTTCGTAAGGTTCCAGACGACCATGAATTCGTAGGACAGCCCAGATTTAATTCCCAGGCCAGCGTTCGGCCGCTTACTAGACCTGCCTGGGTGCGGTACAACCACGCACGTGCATAGCGAACTGCCAAAGCTAGGAATGCCATTGCTGCCGCCTGCTGCGCTGGGGTGCTGCCCTGATTGGCGATGAACGGCAACTTTAGATCAGAGCGAACCTCGATCGCAGAGGGCGATCGGCCAAGCCAAAGCGAATCGCTTTCGAGCCGACATAGCTCGCCGGGCAGCAAGTACGGCACGTCGCTCTTCCGGATGCCCGACCAGGGTACGAAAAAGACTTTGTCAGCTGCCCGAATGGCGACTTTCGTGTAGGCGGTACCGAAATCCACTCCGATTCTTACCGGAAGGACTCTGCCCACTCCGCCTTGGGGCGGCTGCAGGGCGGCGCCCGCCGCAACCCAATCTTCCGCGTCTTTAAATTCTTGCTCGCGAGAAAGCAGGGGCTGTCTGGAGCTTCCAAACCGCAACAGCGAGGGCGCCGGGCTTTCATGTGGGCGGCTTTCCGACTTCGGTGCGCTCCGCGCTTCAGCCCGGGGTGCGGATACTGGACCGCGCGATGATGGTGTTGCGGATGCACTCGCGGCGAGGCCGCTGTGCTTCGTCTGCGCCCGAACTTCGCCGGTAGCCGCTGACTTCGAGACTTCACTTCTCCGTGCCCACTTAGGCAGGCCGAAGAACGAAGGCTTTTCCGGTCTGGGAGTCTCTCCAGCTTTACCAGAAGCTATCGGCGTAACGCCGCGTTTCCAGTCCAACTCTTCCGGCTTCGTTTGAATTGGCGTCGGCGCGGATACGATTTTCTTTGGGGGATCAGCCTTCTCAACGCGAGGCCCCGCGGTTCCAAGCCACTTCTTTAGCTCGTCGTTCAGCGTACCCACGCCTGTCACCGCTCGGCCATGATGACGCCCGCGCATACGAAGTAGCGGTCTGCCAACACTTTTTCCTGCTCGCGAATTCGTTCGCGACGCATGTTCATTCTCGCCAGGAGCTTGTCGATTTGCCCTTGCGTCGCTTTTGCAAGCGATGCTCGCCCTCGCGCCATATGCGCGTGAAGCGTTTCCTCAAGGCGCGGCAGCCTGCGCTTCAAGTATTGCTCGATCGATTCGTGCTGGAACCGTGCGCGATCTGCATTCTCGTTCCTTTTTCCTTCAAGCATCGTGCGGTATCGACGGTCGAGAATGGCCTCAGCCTGGTCGAGTCTTTCTCGAACCGATGGAGCAGCAACGGTCGCGCCGGCCCCCAACCAATCTGCCCCCCCTACCCGCGCGAGCTGAACGAGCCGATCCGAGGCGTCGTCATCAAGGGCCTCACCTGTGTCCAACCGCAGCGCCGCCACAGCCAGCACTTCTTCCTCTCTTACACCTCGGAAAGCCCAGGAGCGGACATAGAACACGTATGGTCCCGGCGCCACAGTGGACTCGCGCAACTGCAGGCCTATCAGGGGATAGAAGTGCTCATTGCGGGCTTTCAGGTCTCGTCCGACAAATCGGACCAGCGGATGAAACTGATGAATAATTTCCTCGCCACGACGTGCGGGCTCGCTGATTCGGTTCAGAAATCTGCACGTTCTAGGCTGGCCTGAGCTAAGTAACGTCCTCCCCAATAGGCCCTCCGCTCGAAGAAAGTCTTCTAGTCTTGCAGCCAATTCGCCGGGTAGCTGGATGCTTACGACGAACTGATCTTCGCCTTCTTGCGCAAAACGATGCCCGGGCCAGTACTTATTGAGGTAATCCTTAACGTAGATATAGAGATCATTTTCGGTCACACGCTTTGAAAGCTCTTTCGCTGCCTCAATGCGCTCCATAACGCGTTGGCCGTGCGCCATCAGATGCGCCGCATTCTTCTCAAGCTCTTCTCGGTGAACGCGAAGATTCTCAAGGGCCTGGGCGGCTTGATCGATCTGGTCGTCTTCCTCTTCGCGAGTAAGCGGCCGGGTGAGCAACGACGATTCGAGACGCCGGATAGTGTCGCCCACCATCGCTTCCGCCTCGCCAAGGGCCTCCTCAAAAATCTTCAATCTCTCCAGGAGCCTAGACACGATCCGCTCGTCGATTGTGTCCTTGAAATACAGATTCCACACATGAATGAGTTTCGACTTTTGGCCCAGCCGATCGATACGCCCGATGCGCTGTTCAATCCGCGTTGGATTCCAGGGCAGATCGTAGTTCACGACTACTCTGCAGAACTGCAGGTCGACTCCTTCCGACGCTACTTCCGTTGATACGAGCACGCGAAGCGATTTGCTCTCGCGAAATTCATCGATGACCTCTTGCTTGGCCCGCTCCTGTCCGCCCCACAACAGCAACGCGGGCAACCCTTCTTCATTCAATCGTTCAGCGATATAGCGTGCCGTAGCGCGGAACGTTGTGAACAAGATGATCTTCTCCTGCGGATGCAGCTTCAGATACGCACCCGCAACCTCCATCAGTCGCTTGAATTTGGTGTCATTGCGCCGTAGCTCTGCCACATCGACTGTCTTAGGCAGGGTCGCGCTCAGCGTCTCGCGCAGCGATGCCGGAGGGTTGTCGTCCTCCATTTCATCCTCGAGCTCGTCTTGAAGATCGTCGATCAACTCTTCGGCACTTTTCCCGCCCGCGATCCATGCAGCCGCAATTGCGGCTGGTGACGACGTTACCTGTCGTTGTGGGGTCGCAAGCAAGAATCCATCGCTAATCCCGCGGCGCCATGCGAATTGCCTCGTCGCCTCGGTTACGGTGACGTATAGCTGGCGCTCGGCATCGCTCATCTCCACCGCTTCTCTGCGCACGTCCCTCTTGATCCTGTGCTCCTCTACATCTCGCTTCCTAGTACGCGTTACTACGTGTGAGAGTAGATTTAGCCTCTCCAAAGCGTCAGCCAGATCCGCCCGGTAGCCCTTTTTGGCGAGAAGCTCATCTGTAGGTGGCTCCTTCAGCAGCGCGTGCAGTTGGAGAGACTGCCCCAGCACCGGCTGCGCCGCTGCGGCGTGAAGGTGCTCGAGCACGGTAGAAGCCTTGGCCTGCTTATTCAGGGTCGCGTCCCTCGCGGCGACAAGCGGACGATTAGCCTCAAGTAGTCGATTGAAGTCTTGCTCGGAGGAGAAGTGATCTGGGTCTATTAGATTGAGGAGATTAAATAGATCCTGGTTATGGAGGTTGATCGGCGTCGCGGAAAGCATCAATTGATATGCAGAGACGTCCCGAAGAAGGTCGCCGAGCCTCCACGCGGCAGTTTCATGGTTGCGCATGTAGTGCGCCTCGTCGAACACCACCATGTCCAATAGAGGCTCCTCTTCAACATTGGCGCGTAGAAAATCCGCCAACTGCCAACGCGAAGTAGGCTTTGCGGGAGGCGTACGTGTCACGGGGCGCCACGCTCGCGGCGGCCGGGCCGCCGGATAACTGATGATCCAAGCCTTGCCCTCTCCCAATTGTTGCCTTGGTTGTTTGAGAGCGTCGAGAAGCTGCGAAGCGTCAATTATTTGTGCCTCGACTCCAAATCGCTGGCCGAGTTCGGCTCTCCACTTCTCGCGCAAAGTCGCCAGACACACCACGAGCAAGCGCCGAAAATCGAAACGCGCCCGAAACTCGGTCCAGATGAGTCCGGCCTCAATGGTTTTTCCCAAGCCGACTTCATCAGCAATTAGAAGGCCATTCGCGGGTGAGTCAAGCAAAGTCAGAAGCGGCCGATACTGATGCGCATAGAAATCTGTGTTCGTAATTCCTAGCGCATACACCAGGTTTGCAAGTCGACCGGCCAAATGCACATAGGTAAGGTTTCGTCTTAGGTCGGCGGCTCGGCCATACCGCCCGCGTTCAACAAGTACAAATGGATCTTGAACATCCAAATTGTTGAGCGGCTCGATCTCCTCCTGGTGATGGAAGTCGAGTGACCCATCAGACCACCGCACCTGCCAATAACGCCCAGATCCCTTTGTACGCGGCGGTGCGTTCGTGATGACACCTTCCCGCCCGGGGTTATCGATGCTCCGTACAGAGGTTCCAGGCTCGATTGGCATGCCTATCCTTGTTGAAGCACGAGTTCGGATCTTTGGAAGTGCCCGTCTGGTAGGTAAGTGTGAGCTGTACCGATCAGGGCACCCTCCGCGCTGAGCTTCACGATCATGAGTACGACGAAGTTCGCTCCCACCGACTTGTCAGAAATGATCTCGTACATCGACTCATGATCTCGCCCGCTTGGCAACGGTTCGAAAGACGGATGCGAATGCCATTCGCCAATGTAATTGAAGCGTTGATAGTCGCCCTTGGTCCTTTCGAAGAACCGAGCCAGCACCGACCACGCTTCCTCGATTCTGCGAACGAACGATGCAAACGTACCCCGTCGATGGATCGTCAGGTCCCGAACGATAAATGTGTTCACGCCAGAATGTTCAGCCATCATCACGCCGCCCACCTCCCGCTTCCCAGAACGGACAAGTGCTTCCTGCACTTTCGCTGCGATCTCAGCGGGGAGCACTAGCGTCAGCATTGACACGCTTATTGATCAACTCGACGAGTACGGCAACGGCTTCCTTCCCCTCTGCGACTTGTTCCTCTGACGTCTCGCGCGCTTCTTCCGGTGACGGTTGGATAAGTATCGGCCGAGTGTCGAATGGGGCTTCGAAGATCCATTCGGCTTTGAATCCGATGAGGTAAGCGGAGTACGGGAACGCAGCCGGGCTTCGGTCGAGCAAGGTGTCAAGCGCAAATGACGTCATAGCGGCGGCGAATTGCGAGACCTCGGCGTCGTAAGCGACCAACGCCACCGATTCGTCCGACACGTCATACCCCGGAGCAGCGCGAAATGGAGCCGTCGGCAAAGTCTCCAGATGGCCGTATACGCCCGCCCGCATGGCCAAGGGCTCGGGGTCCTTCCCCGGCCGGGAGCGGACAAGGAGCCCGCCGATGCCGCCCGCGAAGACCTCTCCCCATATCAGCGCCTTCTTGCTTCGCTTCGTCACCGCGGCAAGCTGAACGAATACCGGTGCGCTCGCTGTTGCGTCAATCACGAGATCGCACGCGGCAAGAGAATCCAACGCAGTAGAGGCAGATTGTGGAGATTCCTGACCGGCAATTCTGGTACGCCGTACCTCTACATCGATGCCGGCCGCAATGAGAGAGAGCGCCTCCTTGACCGCATCGACCTTGTTCGCCCCAACCGAACCCCAGTCGAGTTCATTCCGGCAGCTATTAGCGCCCAGCATCACGTCGTCGTCGACCAGGAGGAACTTTCGCACGCCGCAGCGTGCGAGCGATATCGCCACCTTGCTGCCGACCGATCCTAGGCCAGCTATTCCGACACTCTTTTCGGCTAAGGCTCGATGCTCGGGCGGCAACCGCTGCGCACTTGGTTCATCAGCGTCGATTACCGTGCACTCGGTTACTGTTTGCTCGCCCGATGTCTCGACGCTTACCGCGCGCGTTATCTTGTTCCCTGCCACGAAAACGAACAGGTATTCAGTTTCGGTCGATCCTGCGTCGGCTACGGGCAACGCGAAGTCTTCAAATCCTGCCGACCGGATCGTCGCAAGTATTTCTTCGATGCTCGACAGCAGGCTGCTCGACCCAAATGCCTCGTTCTTGAACAACCACCCTCGTCTTCGAAAGGCGAAAAGCGGACCGAACTGCAACAGACCAGAAGGAAGATCTGGCGGTACGAACGCGTCCGCGTCAGCTTGCGCGACTTCGGAAATGAAGGTCACTATGGCTGGCCGATGAAAGACGCAGCGAGCTCTTATTGCGCGCTGGTTCGGTGCATCGATGGCTCGCACAAACTCACGCAAGGCGGGCGTGACTACAACGCGCTCCGTGGTAGCACGAACCTCCTGGCCGAATGTCAGCGCATGCCGTGAAGGAACGACGCGTACGGCAACGTCAGGCGCGCGCTCCGCTGACAGCAGCTTGTGGGCGCTAACCAGCAGCTCGGCCCCGGTGACGGTGGAGATCCAATTGTCCGGGCCCCATTCCAGGCACAGGACTCCGCCTGCGCCGTACTGGTGCGACGACCACCTCTCAGTTGACGACCGCGGCCGAACGTAAGCTGGCGTGTCGGGGAACAGGTTTGGATAGACGAGTTCGACATCGTAGGTTTCGGCCCCCACCGTGATGTCGGCGTCGACCTTCAACAACGGGCCGTTGGCGAAGCCCCATTGAACGTTTTGCAGCCAGTCCACTCGGCCAGCCAAATCACTGGCCGCTTTCCTCTCCTCGAGAAAGCGGGCTGCGTTTTCGATTGCCCACAGCATTACGCGAATCCGGCGGGCTTGTTCGGCACGACCTGCCGGTTGGGGAACGTCAGTCCAGACGCAACCGCCGCCGGCTTCAGGGCCCGAGCAACGGACGATGTCGTTCGTTCGCCTGCGGACAGGCTCACGCCGTCCTTGCTGATCGAGAACACGAGCGGCGCCGGCGCCGACGCGGTCGGATGCTCTCCGGTGCACACGAAGCTGCCCCCCGCTGCGCTGGCGATGTCCTCATATTCCAGCTTGGCCCCATAGCAGGGCGGGTCATTGTCATCGTCCTTGATTGGATCGCTGCTGGCCACGAGCACCGCGCTCGAACGCGTCTGCGACAGCGCCGAACGCGCGTCCTGGCTGACCTCGGCCTTCCCTTCGCTCTCGGACCAGCTTTCGTACGACAGCGAGTGCCATGAGCAGTGATGAGGTGTCAGCAGCACGTCGTACTCAAGCACCTCGGGTTGGCCCTCGTGTTTCGCCCAGAGCAAGTCCCAGATCGCCACCTCGGCGTCCCCCGCAGTAAGAAACCTGCACGCATCGGGATGCTCTCTGTCAGCGGCCAGCTGGATATTCAGGATCGTGCTGGAATGATTTTTCGAAAGAACTTCTTCGGTATCCTCGTCGTCCTTCGGCAGTGGAGCCAGAAGCCGGGCACGGAAGAAACTGTTATGCGTCCAATTGATACGGTCGAACTCCCCGTCGACCTTCACAAGAATCGGGCCGAGGTCGTCTGTCTTGCCATCCTCGTCCTCTCCGAGGATCAGGATACGATCTCCTTCCAGCACATCGGTGAACTTCTTGTCGCGGTTCACTTTGACCCGCCGCCTGGCTTCGGCAGTAAACGCCTTAGCGTCTTCGCACAGCGTGTGGTTTTTGCTCGCGCGCCGGAAGACGAGCGGCGACGACCAGATTTCGCGGATGAAGATTCGCTTCTCCCCATCCTTCTTGTTGTCGTCGGGATAGTCGGATGCACTGCCCATCCAAAAATGCTTGCGAAGGCCGTTGCAGTGGTCCTGATCGGGATGGCTGAGCAGGAAGGCGTCAACGTAGGGCCTGCCCTTCTTGTCCCTCTTGAGCTTCTTCCGAAGGCTGGCGGCCGCGTCGAAGGTGTGCTCTTCACCTGCGTCTGCGGACTCCCTGATGTTCATGTCGATGAGAATTTTGGTCTCGCCGTCGGCAAGCTCGATCAACGTCATATCGCCGTTGCCGACCGGAAAAACAGTAATCTTTGCAGTCACTTAAATCTCCCTGAGGTAGACGAACTTGCAGCGGCCTAGATCCAATCTTACAATACGACTATGTACTACGTCAATATAGAAACTATACGCATTCTTAAGGTTCCCCATGGTCGATAGGGCCTCCGCCGCCTTCGCCCTCCGGGACAGGCGATGGGGGCAGCAAAGACGCTTGGAATTCATCGACTTTCGGCTCTATTGGGAGGGCCGTATCAACAGATCCGACCTGACCGAGCATTTCGGCATCTCGGTTCCCCAGGCATCCCTCGACCTCGCCCGCTACCAGGAGATTGCACCCCTGAATCTCACCTACGAGCGCCGCGAGAAGGTCTACCTCGCCACCCCCGAGTTCAAGCCGGTGCTAGCGCCCGAGCACTCTGATTCCTACCTGGACCAGCTGCTCGCCGTTGCCAGCGGCACGCTCGCCAAAGACACGGTCTTTATCGGGTGGGCACCACCAACAGATCTCGTTCGCGCTCCCCATCGTCGAGTTCCTATTGACGTGCTCTTGGCAATACTTCGCGCCATCCGCCAGGGGCTTGTCGTGGAGATTGCGTATCAATCCTTCAATCAGCCCGCTCCGACCCGGCGCCTCATCAGCCCTCATGCGATCGCATTCGATGGTTTTCGCTGGCATGCGCGAGCCTACTGCTACACACGGAAGGACTTTCGCGATTTCGTCCTTGGACGGCTCTTGGAGATCGAGCTGCGCTCAAAGTCCGATATCGATCCACATACGGACCACGCTTGGAACACGTTCGTCGAAGTGAAAATTGCGCCTCACCCTGATCTCACGAAAGGGCAGCGCCGGGCGATCGAGCTTGACTACGGCATGTCTGAGGGCATCGCGGTGCTGCCGACGCGTCGTGCATTGCTGTTCTACCTTCTCAAGCATCTCGGCCTATCGCGTGATGCGAAAAATAAGACCGCGTCCCAGCAGATCGTCCTCGCTAATGCGGACAAGTTGGCACCATACCTACACGCCAACGATAGCCATGCAACTCCTTAACGAATAGGAATCGGCCTTGTCCACATTTGCCTCTGCCGTTGCAAGCGTTACCGATCCTTACGAGCGCCAAGCACGGCTATGGCCCGCTCTGCTCGCGTTACTTCCCGTCTTCGTCACCGTCGGCAGTATCTATGGCCCGCGCCTTTCCGCTCTGGCGAACGCCGCAACCCTTGCTGTCGCCTGCGGCGGACTTTACCTTTTGGCCCAAATGAGCCGGGATCGTGGCAAAGCCCTCGAAAAATCCCTCTTCGACGAATGGGGCGGAACCCCCACGACCCAGCTGTTGCGGCACCGGGATGCAGGTATCGAGGCTGCTACCAAATCGCGCTACCACGCTTTCCTTTCACGCAAGATCGCTCAACCATTCCCAGACGCCAAGCAAGAGGCTGATGATCCAAAGGCTGCCGACGACTGCTACAAATCCGGCGTGCGCTGGCTCCTGAATCAAACAACGGATCATGACCGCTTCCCGCTCCTGTTCAAAGAGAACATTAGCTATGGGTTTCGCCGGAACGGACTCGGACTCAGACCTGCTGCTGTTCTTGTCGCAATTGCGTGCGCCGTCTTCATTCTCGTGAACTATGGCGCTTTAGCGATGGCAGGCTGGAGCAATACGGCGCTGTTGAAGCTACCGGATGAAGCCTGGCTCTCGCTAGTCGCATCGCTGATTGCGGTTGCCACATGGACTGCGTTCTTTACCAAGCCAACGGTGAAGACCGCAGCGTTCACCTATGGGGAAACCCTGCTACGGGCCTGCGACGTGCTCGAGTAGCCACATGCCCCTTCAGTATTAGCTCGACCCCATTTCCTCAATCCTAGAACTACAACGCGCGCCCCAGGTTCCTGTCACTCCGTTGTAAATCCAGACGGCTGAACCACCACCGCGCTCGCGCCTCAGCTCCAGCGGAAGGGACGAGCGTGGCGGGAACGGGCGCTTAACCGCGATAAGCGTCCACTATCGAAGCCAGCCGAATAAACGGCGCAGCCATCCGCTGGGTTGCTGGTTTGCGGACAGCAGATGCTCTGCGGCTAGCGCAGCCAGGACGTCGTCGACATCTTCTGATAACAGGTAGTCGACCACTGCGTACTTTCTGCCGAGCCCATTCGCGGATGTGCCGGAAAGGAAGCCTTTCCGCTTCTGCGGATTCAGCCAAAACCGATCGTGGAACTTGTGCGTCGTCTTGTGGGTAGGTACCAACGCCGGCGCCAAAGCGGTGAGGCGCGAAAAGATGGTCGTGCGTAGTGGCGCACTTACCTTGTTGCCTGGCAGAGTTACTACGGTCAGCGACTTGAGCGTCGTCGCGAATGGCCGAAGTATGTTTTCGACAAAGCTCGGATATGTTGTGTCAAGTGTCGGGGCGAAGAAATACGGGTCGACAATCACCAACTCCGCTTCCGTTTGTATCCCGTGCAGGAAGCGGATAAGCAGGTTTTCGATAAAAGGCTTGGCGCTCGACGGACTGACGATCGCTTCATTCAGCAGCCCGCGCCGTAGCAGGCTGGAAAGCCCATACTGGCAGATGTAGTCGACGAATTCCTCTTTGAAACTCTCCAAGGGTGAAACGTGCTGGACAACGTTGAACCCCGATAGGTCGACTGGTTGTTTGTTGGCAATGCGCTCGACGACTTCGGTGTAGTTGCCACCCCCCGATGGGGTAATTTCAAGCAGTATTCCCCTCGCCATGAGTCCCCCGTCATAGATGCGGCACGTGCCCCCCAGCCACCTTCTGGCCGGCGACTCTCTTACTTGAGAAGTTTCGGATACCTCTTCTCGCGCAGCTGCTTGACGACCGCCTCGGTCTGCCTCCATGGGTCGCCGTTCATTCGGGCAATCAGCTCATTCCAAACCTTGCCAAATCCTTCAAGCGCATCGTCCTCGCTGAATCGTACGCCGGCTGGCAAGAGGGGATCGATGTCCTCGGTCAGACTGTGGTTCAGCTTCTCCAGCATCCGCTGCTCGGCCTCAGCGCGCGAGATGGGATGCCTTTCCAGTTGCAGGTAGTGGTTAAGGCATGCGACGACTTTTTCGCCGTCGAGCCCAAGCTGCTTAAGCCCGACGTGAAGATCAAACAGGTCCCTGCCCTTGCGGCGCTGTAGGAATGCCCGGAGCTTTGTTCCAAAAATCTCCTCCGGCTCGAAAGACACGATATTCACTTGCGCCGCATGCCACTGGCTTGCCAGCGCGAATCGCAAGGTCAGCTTCACCCTTTAATAAGTCGAGAAATCGGTCGCTGAT
>Ga0137409_10000995_pt1 | contig 30784 bp, 27 predicted proteins | sample CZODoug1_16funga_FD_122059 | JGI IMG/M metagenome (GOLD analysis project Ga0137409, IMG submission 122059) | Vadose zone soil fungal communities from Angelo Coast Range Reserve, California, USA - CZODoug1_16fungal (Hybrid Assembly) | ecosystem: Environmental > Terrestrial > Soil > Vadose zone...
TGCGCTCCAGTCACGTACCGATGCTCTCCCAACCGCAGGCCGTGCTCGAAGTGATACGCAACGCCGCAAAGGGGGTTCAGAAATCCAAGGCGGCGTAGCCCGTCTCGGGTAGCCGAATCGCGTGATTGATGAAAGCCAAGGTGGTCATGGTCACTGGCGCGCTCACCGGAATCGGGCGTAGCACCTCCCAAGCGTTCGCGCGGGCCGGCTGCAACCTCCTCGTATCAGGGCGGCACAGTGAAGCCGGTGAGGTACTCGCCGGCGAATTGCGCTCGCTGGGTGCAGAGGCGGAGTTCATCCGTGCGGACGTACGCCGGGAGGAGGACGTCGTGCGTCTTGTCGAGCAGGCGCGCGCTCGGTTCGGCGCGCTCGACGTTGCCGTCAACAGCGCCGGGACGGAAGGCAAGCCCGGACCGATCACGGAGCAAACCGCCGAAAGCTACGCGACGGTATTCGACACCAACGTCTTGGGAATTCTGCTTAGCCTCAAGCACGAACTGCGCGTCATGCAGGAACAGGGTCGCGGCAGCATCATCAACGTGGCGTCCACCCTGGGGCACCGGGGGGCCGCCGGTGTCTCGGTATACGCGGCCAGCAAGCACGCCGTCGAGGGACTCACGAAGTGCGCAGCGATCGAAGCGGCGGCCTTCGGTGTGCGAGTCAACTCGGTCGCCCCTGGACCCACGGATACCGGGATGCTCGATCGCCTGGCTGGAAGCGACGAGAAGAAGCCGTCCATGGCAGCAGGCGTGCGGTTGGGGCGGCTGGGGCGGCCCGAGGAGATTGCCGCGGCGATCGTGTTCCTTGCGTCGGACGACGCCTCCTTCATAACGGGACAGGTTCTCACCGTGGACGGAGGCAAGACCGCGAGTTGAGTCCGGGACCGCCGCCCCCATCGGCACCTTCGTCGCGGTCTCGACAGCCTGATTACGCGCGCAGAGCGGGAGATTTCCATGCCGAGCTCATCCGACATCGCTATTCCGGAAGCGTTGCGCACCCTGCGCACTAGCCCACTCTTCGTCATGCGACTTGAGGTTCCCCCGTATCAAGTGATCGGTGCAACGCCGGTTGGTTTCCGGCGCGTCGGGCTCGTTCCGGGCGGAACATTCGAAGGAGAACGCCTGAAGGGCAGGATTCTGGAGGGCGGGAACGACTGGATGACGGTGCTGCCGGATGGGTCGACGCTGCTCGACGTCCGACTGGTACTGAAGACCGACGACGGCGCGATGATCGCAATGACTTACCGCGGCATACGGCACGGACCCGCCGACGTACTCGCTCGGCTCAATCAGGGCGAGATCCTGGATCCCGCGCAGTACTACTCTCGGATCAACCCTCTGTTCGAAACAGCCGACGCACGCTACGCCTGGCTCAACACCCTTCTAGGTATCGGCATCGGATATCGATACTCCGGTGGCGTGATGTACGGCGTGTTCCAAGTCTTGTGATTAGCGCCCGAGCGAAATGCGAGCACCCCTGACCAAGTGTTGACCTACCCTGCCTCCGTCGCGCCCATGGACGGCGCCGGCACGTGCACCAGTTGCACCGGCATGCGGCCGAGCAGCGTGTAGAGCCGCCGTTCGCCGACGATCGGCCACCAGTCGTACAGGAACACCTCGAGCGGCCGCCACATCGCCACCCAACCGCCGATGACGAGCCCTTCTCGCAACACGCTCGCGAATGCGCCTTGGCCCAGGCGGTCGGCGACGACTTGGCTCGCGAACAGCAGCGTGCTGAGAAAGGCGAGTCCGATCACGAGGCTGATCGCGCCGTGGCGCACGACCATTTTCAGCTCACGGGACGTGAGCGTCGCGCGGCGCGCGAAGTGGCCGTGGATCGCGCTTTCGACAACGCGCTGTTCGTCGCTCGCCTCGCCTGCGCCTTCCAAGTGCACGACGATCGAGCACGCCCTACGGTCGGGTAATTCGCGGAGACTGCCTACGATGTACTCCTCGGCGTCGGGATCGAGGTCGCGTTCGTAGAACGGATAGGCGTCGAGCGAATCGAAGATCTGCTCGACGTCGTGGAGGCGCAGCTCGATCGTCGCTCGGATGGGCATCGTCGTCGCTACCGCCGCGATGGGTTCCAGCGGCGATGTTACACGCACCAAGTGCGATGGGCCCGACAATGACGGCGGTGCGCGCGAGGCGAAGCAAAGAGCTGCTCGTCGCAATCCCGTCCAAATTGCCGCCAATCTCGTCAAGAACCGCTCCACGGGTTCGCCGAAGCTGACCTCGGCAACCATTCCCACACTACGAGGGTCACGCACATGAATGAAGGAAGCTTCGAAGGCGTCGAGGGCGTCAAGATCTTCACGCGCGAGTGGCAGCCGGCGGGCGAGCCGCGCGGCGTGGTGGTCATCTCCCATGGATTGAACGCGCACAGCGGCCTGTACGAGTGGGCCGCCCAGCAGTTCACATCCAACGGGCTCGCCGTCCACGCGCTGGACCATCGCGGCCGCGGCCGCTCCGGAGGCGAGCGCTTCTTCTTGAAGAAGTTCGCGGACTGGACGACGGATCTTGCGACGTTCATCGACATCGTCAAGGCGCGCGAGCCGGGCCTGCCGGTGTTCCTGCTCGGTCACAGCGCCGGCGGCGTGATCGCCTGCGGCTACACGCTGGAACACCAGGACGAGCTCGCGGGCCTCATCTGCGAGGACTTCGCGTACCGGATACCGGCGCCCGACATCGCGCTCGCGGTCGTCAAGGGGATCAGCCGCGTGGCGCCGCACGCGCACGTGCTCAAGCTCAAGAACGAGGACTTCTCCCGCGACCCGGCGGTCGTGGCGGCGCTGAACGCCGACCCGCTGATCGCCAACGAGTCGCAGCCGAGCGAGACGGTCGCCGAGCTGGTGCGCGCCGACGAGTTGCTCAAGAGAAGCTTCGGGCAGATCACCCTGCCGCTCCTCGTCCTGCACGGCACCGCCGACAAGGTGACGAGCCCGAGCGGCAGCAAGGAGTTCTACGAGAAGGCCGGCTCCAGCGACAAGACGCTGAAGCTGTACGAGGGCCACTTTCATGATTTGCTCGCCGACGTCGGCAAGCAGGAAGTCATGGCGGACGTCCAGGCCTGGATCGACGCGCGCCTGGAGAAGGTCAGGTCCAGCCAGCGCGTGGGTTCGAATGCGGCTGCGGCTTCTGCGCGGGTCCGGCATCGAACGTGAGTGGCAGACCATGAAAATCGCAGCCGAGATCGTTGCCGGCGTCCTCCTCGCGATCCTCGTGTTGGTGATCGTCCCGGGCACGGGCTTCAACGAATTGTCGCTCGCCCGCTGGCTGCACATTCTGTCCGGGATCATGTGGGTCGGCCTGCTGTTCTACGTCAACGTGGCGCAAATCCCGGCGCTCGCGGCCGCCGCCGCCGACAAGGGCGGGCCGGGCGGCGCGGGCATCACCAAGTACGTGGTGCCCCGCGTGCTGCTCTGGTTCCGCTGGGCCGCGGTCGCCACCTGGCTCACAGGCGCGTGGTATCTCGGGCGCGCGGGCAACTTCGTCGGCGCGTTCACGCTCGGCCTCGGTCGCGAGATCGTGAGCCCGTATCTGCTGGTGATCGGTATCGGCGTGTGGCTCGGCACGATCATGCTGTTCAACGTTTGGGTGCTGATCTGGCCGAGCCAGAAAAAGATACTCGGCCTCACGCCCGCGACCGACGAACAAAAAGCGGCGGCACGCAAGACGACACTCTACGCAACGCGCGCCAATTTCATCCTGTCCGTGCCGCTGCTCGTGTGCATGGCCGGGGCCACACACGGCCTGCCGTTCTGAGTGCCAATGCGGGCGAGTTTCTTGAACGCTGACACGCCGGCGGCTCCTTTAGGAGGACCATTCCCATGAAGCTCTACTACCTTCCGGGCGCCTGCGCCCTCGCGGACCACATCGTGATCGAGTGGACCGGCGTGCCTCACCAAACCGTGCGGATGTCGCTCGAGAGCGCAAAGTCGCCCGAGTACCTCGCGCTGAATCCGAACGGAACTGTCCCTTTGCTGATCGACGGCGACTTCGTGCTGAACCAGAACGCGGCGATCCTGTGCTATTTGGCCGAGCAGCGCCCCGAGCTTAGGTTGCTCGGCGACGGTACCCTCCGTGGCCGCGCCGAAGTGATGAACTGGCTCGCCTTTCTCAACTCCGACGTACATTTCGCGTTCAATCCGATCTTCACCCCCGGGCGTTTCCTGCCGGATCCGGCTCATGCGAGCGCGATCGCAGACACGGCGCGCGCGCATGTGCGGACGCTTTTCGGTCATATCGACCGGCGGCTCGCGGACCGGGAGTGGCTCACCGACCAACGATCCGTCGCGGATCCATATCTGTTCGTGATGTTTCGCTGGGCGGTTCACCTCGACGTCGGCGTCGATGGGTTCGCGAATTTGGCGCGATTCGCGAAGCGCATGTACGCGGACGTCGGCGTGCGGAAGGCGATCGTGGCGGAAGGAGACACCATGGAGCTAGCGGCCTGAGATCAGGAACTCACCACGTCCAAGTTGAAGTCTCTCGGCGCACGGCCGGTCTGCTCGTGCGGTGCCCTGCCGGCGCGCGCCGGGGACATGCCTACGGCTGTTCCGCTCCTCTCCAAAGAGCTGGCTGACGTTCCTGGGAGGGAAGCGCTGACGATCACCGTCGAGTTGGAGGCTAGGAGCGACTCCGCAAGAACCGCTCTAAGCCTTGCCGCCGCTCGCCTTCTCTTGCTACGTCGACCGAGTTACCCGTAGAAATACCCGCGACTACTGCATGACCCATGCGACGGCGGCGCTTAGCGTACAGCGGCTACGTGGAGCGCTAGAGTCTGCGCACATTTCCGAGGGGTTTCGCATCCGACGCGATTAGTATTGGCCGTATCCGCATGCGCGAGACTCGTCGCCACTGACACACCTCACCCAAGGTCGCCGCAATGCAGTCGGCTGATTGGCGGCGCGGCTACTCGCGGCGACACCGTCTTAGCTTCCCAGCAACGGGTCGTCGGCTAGCGCCGTATGTAGGCGCCGTGACAACGCTTGTACTTCGCTCCACTGCCGCATCCGCACGGACTGTTGAGGTGCAATCCGCTGTGCGTCATTTCGAGAATGACTGCCTTTTGCTCGAGCAATGGCTCTAGCTCGGCAGCCGGGACGCTCACCAGATACTTGCTGGCTCTATCACCACGATTCAGCACCTCGAAACGAGCCAGCTCAACCGCTATCAAGTCCTCCGCCAACGAGTCGCGCCGCACGGCGAGGCGTACGTTGTCGACCTGCCGCCCTTCGTATGTTCGCCGACAATCCGCCAAGAACATGATTGTCGGAGTCAGCTCACGAGTTCAAAACAATCGTCCGCTGCGCGTCGGGCTGCGGGACAACCGGGACGAACACAGGCGACGCCGGTAGTTGTAGCAGCGCGCACAACCGTCGAATAGTCTTTTGACGGCTTTTGGCGTGTCCGTTCGGGAGTTCAACTTTGGTCTGCGAGCACGAGACTGTTCACTGCCTAAACGAGTACGAATTGATACGCAAGTACCACTGTTTTACCCGACCGAATCGCCGATGCGCGGACCCTCGATGCTCGAGAGAGGGGTGAGCGCGCTTACCGGCCTGCGCGGCTCGCGAAAATCTCACCACGAAACTCTCGGCGCGGGATACGGTCCCGAGTTCAGCGCGGGTATCGGTTGGCGTGTCACACCTGGTGGTGTGTTCGGCAGATCCAATAGCGAGCCACTGAGCGCGGGCACAGAGTTCCAGTCAGCAAGCGAGGAAGAGGTCATCCCTGGAGAAATAGCAGCCTGGAGACAGCACTCTCCTCCGCAGTTAGCAGATCGATTTGATCCCCTTTTTCGTTGGTCACCTCTACTCTCATTTGCTTCGATCCGCCCCGCTCTCGGATAGCGTCCCCTAGTTGAAGCAGCTCAGCTGTCAAGGCGATTGACGAACCAGAGACTTTGATAATCTCAACAACGGGATGCACATCTCGATAAGCGTCTAACACCTCGTATCTGCACGCCCTCAAGCAGTGACGGAGGGTTGCTTCGAACTCTATCGGCGTACCGCTAGCGCGCACTTCGAGCACGAACGTTTCCAACACTTACCTCCTAATACGCGCCAAGACACGCGAAACAATCCCACTCCTCTAGTCGCGCGCCGCCCGATCGCAGCGCATCTTTTGCGCCCCGGACTGCCGTCTTGGCGTCGGCTACCATGCTCATCCGAGCATAGAATTCCTTGAAGAACGCGCTAGCGGCTCGATCGCTCACGGGCCATCGTGCTGCGACTACTGCGGAGGCTCCTGCCCGCAAGAACGCGCCCGCGAGACCGAGCCACGAGTTTATGCGATCGTTCGGAACCAACGCGGTTGAACATGCGGAGAGAACCACAAGAGCACCTTTGCTGAAGCGCACATTTCTGGCGATCGCCTCCGCATTGACGGTACCCAAACCGCCAGTGAATTCATCTGTAAACAGCAACGAAGATTCATCGGGATCGTCCGCGACATATCTCCCATGAGCGCAACAATGGAAGATGTCGGCGTCGGCTTCAAACACGGAGCAAATGGCCTGAGACGTCATTCCGGAGCAATCTACGGTGTCAACCGCAACTGAATCTAAGGCGGCGATGTGACCGACCTCCTCCTCAATCGCGGTCAAGGACTTACCGCTGAATGTCATGACCTTGATACGGGCGCCTTTAAGTGACTTCCCGACCTTCGTAGATCCTATGCGTTTCAGGGTAGGCACGGCAGTGACTGCGGCTTGGGTGAGCCCAGCCTTTTCGAAAATACTCTCGAGAGGCAGAACGGCCACGACCCCTGGACAGCAGATCGCCACATCAGAAAAATCGCGGCGAGGTAACTTGAATAGAAACGGCTCGATCAAGTGGATATAGGCTTCAGATGCCATGGACGTCAGATGTCTATTCCTGAACACACCAGGTCGGATCCTTTGCGGGGTCCAGAGTTGTCTCAACACTTCACGGGGGAAGTGCCATGTGTGCTTCTCCGTTTTGAGCTTCGAACCTCCGCCGGCCATACAGAGGGCCGCGAAGGCACGCATTTGAGTAGGGTCGTATGCGGAACTAGTCCAAGTAAGTGAGATCGCCAGCGTTCGGCCACCCTCTTCGGTCATCCGCCTCTCGAGAGCGTCAAGCAGCCTCATGTCCTCGAAGTCTTCAGCGAAGGTCTGCAGCTCAGAACGCTCCTCGCCGTCCCGTGTCTGACCGCTTAGCTCAGCTCTGAATGCGTCGAGCAGGCCACCGCTTTCGGGTCCGATTCCCAAGCTCATTCGGGCCACTGCTACCGGAACGCCCCTGAGCTGGGAAATCATCTCCGCACGTACTCGCGAAGACATCTGGTACAACGGCGGGCCTTTGCCGAAGCGAGCCCTTGCGCGATCGGAGCGCCGGCTATCAAACTCCGGCGCCATGGTTATCCAGCCCCGGTAGAACTCCATCAACGACAGGGCTTCGAACGTCCAACCAATATCGGCGAAGTGCACGCTTGCGGCGTTGAACACATCGGCGGCGTGCTCGAGCAATCCGGCGAGACGGCTTGGCGAAGTCACGTGAGCGTCATCGCGCAAAACGAAGATGCACGCGGCTTGAAGGAGCACGTGCGCCTGAAAGACGAGCTCGTCGAGGCCATAGGCCGCATGGGATCCGAGGAACAGCTTCGCAACTTGCACGGCCCAGTTGCTTCGCCTTTTGGCTATCCAACTCGATGCCTTCTTATCTAACTCCTTGCGTAGCCAGGCCAACCTTGCGACGACACCCTTAGCAATCTCCTCTTCCGAAAATGTCGTGCCAAAGCGACCCCCAAGCAGATGTTGCTTGAAGCTCGGGACATAGAGAACTGACCTCAGATGTACAATGTGCTCGTACACCTGTGTTTGCACTTGTCGACGTTCGAAGTGTCCGACAAGCATCTGGATTATTAGCGCAAGCACTTCTTGCGGATCGAATTCGTCTGCGGGTGGAATAAACGGTCGTATTGTTTTCGCATCAGACTCACTGGGCGAAGCCGACTGAAAGCTACCACCTCTTACCTTGCCATTAGCCACAGTCGCAGCCCAGGATGCGATGTCATCCGATATCCAACCGGAATAGGCCGACCAAACGGTTGCGACACACCCGCATAAACGCAGCACTACGTGAAAGTCATCTGGACCTAGAAGCTGATTCAAAGCCAAGTCAAACACTATGCCACTTAGGTACCGTAGATCGTCTACTGAGACCTCGTCCGCGTCGTCAAGCGTTCCGTGGACTTCCGAAAGGCGGGTGAAAGCCACGACGATGAGCGCAGCGGACACACCGCACGCAACACCCCAGCCGTCCGATTCACTATCGTCAGCAGGAATCCCAAAAGACTGTCGTACGTAGTCAATTAACTTTGCACCTAGACGCAGGATCTCGTGTTGCGACCATGTATCGCCCGCCGCGTCGAACGCACGATAAGCGTGGTAGAAGAAGTACAGGTTCAGGATGAACCTTGAGTCCTCAAGGGCGCCGTATCGAAATGTGACGAAGTTCGACAGAAAGAAGTAGTCTTCCTTGAGGTTGCCGAGCTCAAGTGCCATGTGATCTCCAAGCCGGTTTTCAGCCTCTTGGAAATCGGCCGAGAACTCGTCCCCAAAGATATGCTCGCGGTTTATGCGAGTGAATTCGAGTTTGCGTCCAAGCAGCTCCAGGCGTGACGTCCCACAGTCCCGCACCCGATTAAAAGGGTATTCGATCCTTTCCGAACGCAACGAATGAAGTTGCTGCGCCGGAAAAACTTCGCCGCAAATGTCGCAACGAGAAACATCCCCAGAAACCAGACTGTACTCACGCTCCGAATAGCACGCTTCACAACGAAGCAAAGATATTCGCGTGATCGCGACGTTGGTGGCATTCGTAGGAGGTGAGATCTTTTGCTGCTCCTTCTTGCCACTTTTCGTCCGCGTGCGCGGCAAACGGAAAGCAAGCCCGCATTCGTCGACAAAGTACGTTTGCCGATCAAATGACTCCTTCCACACGCGTTTAGGCACTACGACATTCCTCCGCGCTGTCACCTTTGGCACAACGGCGCGACGTAATCGAGTAAGCGTTACTCAAACTCGATCACCATCCCGCGCGCAGCATCGGCGGGAAACCGCGCTGTGTAGTCCTGAAGGTTGCTTGCCACTACGTCCGCCTTCGAATCACCCCAGCGGCGCGTCGTTTCGCACAGATAGTTAAACAACAGGGCGAGAGGCCGCTGCTGCTTGTAGCGCAGGATGCGTAACAAAGCTTGATGGTCAGGATGACGATGCTGCGCGCCGTTTGTCGACACTAGATACTGTGTGCAATCAACTATATCTAGCAGTGCTTTTGTTAGGTTTTTATCGCTCCCATGATGCGGCAGCTTGAATGCAGTCAATTGAAGCGGATGCGGCGACGGGTTCCGAACTCGCTCCAGAGCAAGGACGATGTCCGATGCGTGAGCGTCACCTGTCAAGAGAAGCGTGTTCTGGCCGTATTCGGCGAGTAGCATGATGCTGGACCCGTTTGTTACCGACATGTCCTGCGTCTCGCCCTCCTTCCAAACAGGCGGCCAGACGTCGCGGCGGCCCAGCAAATCGGCTGGCATCGCACCTGCAGTGGGTTTCTCGGGGTCTTCGTCGCCCCCTAGCACGCCGCTCCACAACATGCACAACTCGTAGAGGCGGTCTAGACTCGGCCCGAGGACCGTAATCTTTAGCTCTCCATCCAACGTTGTATTTGGCAATGGCCCCGCGTCCTGCACCATCACAGCCCCACCGCTCCAAAGAGGGTGCTGGTTCCATGGGAGGCCGCGCGCGGTAAGCAGATCCGAAAGCTTGTCGCCCTGCTGCGTGCCCAGCAGGTCCGCCGGTAATCCAGTGACACCCGTTTCGTCCTTCGCTTGGTCGACTAAACCCTCTACACCTTCTGTATCTCCCATAAGATCCGCCGGCGGCCTGGGAATCATCTTGCGCTTTGCCGCCCTCTCGCGCTGCCAATCCGGTGGCAGCAGTGGCAGCTTCATTAACTGCGGCCGGCCGTTGAACCATATGTCTTTTACGCGCAGGGACGGATCTTCATGCTCAAGCAGCGCAACGATTCCTTGAATATGGTCATTGTCGATGTGCGTGACCACTAGTAGTTCCACCTCCAAGACATCAACACCACGCTCTCGTCGGGCGGCCGCAATGCGATTGCGCAGGCCGACCGCCGTACTCGTTACACCGCCGTCGATGATGACAATTCGCGTGGCAGAACGCGGGCCGTACTCGAGCCAGAGGCAGTCACCTTGAGCGGCCGGCAGCAGCTCAAGACGCAGCATCTCGGCCTCCGAGCATCCAGTCGGCGTCGCCGAAGCCCACCAGGCCCATCATGCCGGGATAGCCTTCACTTAGAAGAGTGCGGCGCAGCAGCGGCAGCATGTCCCCGATCGTCGCAGCCTCCGGATTCGCAAGCTGCTGGCCTAGCGCTGCAGAGATGCGTTTGGCAATGCGGACCGCGTCCTCGCCCCTAATAAGCCCGATGGTCCCGAGCACGATGCTAGCACCCGCCTCGCGAAACACTTGCGGGTACGGCTCGAAATCGTCATCCACACCGGCCACGGAACACCCGAGGAGCACGAGCATGAGCGGCTTTCGAGACGCACCGGTTATGTCTTGGTCGATTTCGTGCTTACCGAGGAATTCGCCACTCCCGATCTCGAGCACGGGGGTATCGACGAGCTTGTCGGTGTGAACCAGCAAAACGAGCAGATTTGGCTGCTCGCGCGCCGCAACGCGCCATTTCTTCCAGTCATCAATCGCCGGATCAACGCCCTTAACAAGCATCTCAAGCGCAGCGACGAGCTGGTTGCGCTCCTGCGTTCGTTCTTGATCTGTTGTCTTGTAGTGGAAAGTGCGACTGCTCGCGGCAAAAACGAGTGAAGAAACGTTGCCGTAGGGCTGCCTGCTCGGTACCGCGCGTGGACCAGTAGCTTTGCTTGCATGCGGTCGCACCATGCCACTGCGCTCGATTACTCTGTGAAAGCCCCAGAATTGCACCGGGCACACGAACGCCTTGTCCTGCCGATTGGGACAAGTGCCACACGTTCCTGCCCGCAGTCCGCTCGCGACGTCCGGGCATACGCGCGCTCCAACACGTGGCGGAACTCCTGCGTAAACGTACTCCAATGGTAGGAGTTCGTTTGTGTAGGGCAAGATGTGTATGCGCTCCCAATGATCAGTCGCATCGTCGAAAAACGTGCGGAGGTGCCTGTTGAGCTCCGCACCAGCTGCGGCCAGCCCCCAACAGCGAGCGTGAAATACCTGCTGATCAAGCATCGGCTTCTCGTAGCTCCATTCCTCAGCAATAGCCTTCAAGTGCTTTCGGATGGCCGCAATGGTGGATTTCATGCTGCTCAGGTCGACCGCCGTGGGATCGCGGTCGTTCTCCGTCTGCACGGTCAGATGGAGCTTGCCGCCGACATCGCTCACACCGATCGACACATCGAAACTGCGCCGCTCGTCAAGATCGTCGTCGCGCGGATGTATCGGCTCTGCGGATTGGACAGTAACGGCTTCACTGGTCGCGGATGCTGTAGTCGTAACTAGGAGCTCGGCAGTCTGCAACACACGGTTGCGATGGATGATCAGTACTCGGCCCTTAAGTCGGACGGCTCGCTCTGGAAACACCGCAAAGAGCGCGATCGTGCTGTCACCCAACTCTGGAAGCTGGATCGTGGTTGACGCGAGACCCACCGTCGATGCTGCCCGGGATGGCTCAGGTACCTTGCGTCGTTGGAGTTGCCGCAAGATGTCGCGCATCGGGCCATGGAAGTGCCGCAGGGCGTCTGGAGTGAGTGAGCCTTGCCTGTACCGCGGTGGCAGCTCCCGCACTTGAAGGGCCGTCACCTCCGCCCCCGCAAGCTCCAGCTGAACCGTTAGCATCTCGTCATGAAGACCGAAGTTGAGTGCTCCTTCGGGGAAAGCAGCGTCGGAGCGCGGCCTCTGCGTCGGGCCAATGTGCACCGATAACAGATTCCACTGACCGGCGGCCAACGAGCGCGGGCCGAGTTGCGGCGCATCGAGGCTCCACCCTGATGCCTGAATCCGCCGCGCGACGCGTATCTCGTCGAGAATGCGCTCGCGAGAATCGAACTCGTCCACGGCGCGCCTTCCATCGACGGACTCTGCGACGAACTCCCGTCGTCGCATCTTCTCGGCGAGGTCTGCGGCTACAGCGTGCGTGGGCATTCGCAGATGGTCTTTTGCGCTATTGTCGCTCCCGGCCGGACCGCGAAATGCCGGCACCGAGCCGTCAAAGCTGCTGCGAAACTCCGAGAGCATTGCGACAGCCCGATCCAGTCGCTCGGCAATTGCGAGGATCCGACACATGTCGAGGGCACGAGCGCTGCCGAAGACTATCGGCGGGCGGTGCACGCGACTCATTGTCGCCACCGACAAGGCGGTCGCGATGGGGACATCGTGCGACACCTCGCGAAGCATCGTTTCGAACCAATCGGCGATTGCCTGTTGAGCATCGATCCGCCCCACCCAGCCGACACCTGCCGCCCCAAACTTTGCCGACAATGTCGCGTAGCCGTCGGGGACAAGCGCCATATTTGCCGGTGCGTCCGCGAGGCACGCCACGAAGCTGGCTCGCACTCTGCGGATCGCCACATCATCCATGGAAGTTACGACCAGGAGATCGCAGGCATCGCGAGCGCTACCCAAAGTGAAGCGCTGGGTCAGATGCCGAATCCACTCGTGTTGCGCCTCTGCTCTATCCATTGCGTCAAGGAGCAGCGCTTGAGATGCGTCGCGGAGAACACCTACGCGCAGGGGCCAATGCCAGCGCACGTGTGGTCGATCGGCCGCATGGTGCTCAAATGTTAGCGCACCCAATCCCACCGCAGGGTGGAGTAACCACGAGCACAAGGAATCGAAGTCGAAGAGATCCGCTCGATTCCTCCAGTCGTAGCGTAAGGCCAGGCGCGGCGCCGAACGGCGATGCCGCGGGACGGCGTGCCTAAAGCGACGCCACGCCTCAGCGAGCAATCCCGCATCCTTGTGAATAGTTCGGCTCCAAGTTGCGAGAGTCGCATGATCATCGACTAGGCACGCGTCTCTCCACACAGCGCTCCGCTCACCGGCGGCAAGTTCAGCATGGAGCGCTGACACTACTTGCGCTTCAGCCACTGATTGGTGCTGTAGCGTGCCCCGGCACTCTAATGTTCCCAACGCCGCGAGTGCACAGGCGTAGTCGCCATCGGCAAGCTTTCGCCCCCACGCGCCGACTATGTTTTTCTGAAGCGTCACACGCCCTCCGGATCAGGTAACTTTCTTGGAGAGAAGTGCCGTAGCTTACGAGGTTACCTTTGCGACTAAAGCAGCGGCGGCGAAGCCGTTTTGAAGCAAGCCATTCTCGAATCGATCGCCTTTTGTGTCGCAATGATCAACGGTTAGTCTTTACGTGTCGATCCGCTCGCTATTTCGACCCTACGGGTCAAGGAGCCGCTGCGTGAAGCGGTAAAGATTGCGGACGTTCTCTTCGATACCTTGGCCGAACGCGCCGCCCGTGACTCGGTCGAGTGGTTCCTGCGACGGTCCGGTAACTTTCCGCGCCTTTCCTGCGTCACTTAGGTCCTGCAGTCGCACTTCCGTACTCCTCGCTGCGCCACATAACGAGAAGCTCAACGCTTCCAGGAACAAGTCTCAGATTCGCTCTGGCAGCACCAATAGCGGTTCTCACCTTCCCGTCGACGGCCAGTGCGCCGTAAAATCCTTTGGCAAGCGCGATGGCAGCGTCATCGGCCACGGACGAGCTTAGCCCTACGGTGTACTCGACGTGCTGGGCGATCAGATGCGCCTGTTCCGCCGAGTAGCAAGCGTTGAGAATCACGCACTTCACGTACCGCCTGACCGGTTCGAACATCGCCGCAACAGCGCCCTTGTCGGCCGGCCACGTCTTTCCGGAACCATCCTCAAAACACAACCTACCGCTCAAATCACCATGACCGCTGAAGTGCACGATGTGCGGTCGTTCCTCGAGAAGCTTCCGCGCCAGTTCGTCAGGGCGCGCCGAAAACACATGCTTGGTTACGAACGAGAACCGCGATCTTCTTGCTAGCTCGTTCTCGACTTCCGAAAACTCCTTCATGAGCCGAAGGCGAGCGGAATCAGACGGATCGGACGAGAGAAACAGCACTGTGAAGTGCGTTGTGTCTTTGACTATCGCACGGTGGTAGTCAACAAGGGTGGCAAACAATTCTGGGTGACGCGGTCCGCTCAACCAGAAACAGGACGCGGCTCGCAACACTGCTTGCAACGCTGTATCGATTGTAGTCGAGCGTCGTTCGAACGCGTGCGCCCACTCTGGTTGCATGAGCAGTGTTTCCAGCGCACTTGCGACAGGCGGTCGCAAGAAAACGTCAAACAGATCCTCAACCACCTCCTTTGACGCGGATGTTGCGCTGACCAGTATCAGCCTCACGCGAGTACGATTGACCGCAATGAGTTCCGCAATGCGAAGCGCCGAGTAACCCCGCAACGACAAAGCAAGCACTATGGCAAATGGCGGCGCCTCGACAATGGACCCGATGTCGCGTTCATCAATTCGATCGCCGTCTATTTCCTGCACCTCGAATTCACTAGCGATTTGCTCCGTTATCCGAACGGATGCCGACTCCAGCGACATGATCACAAGGCAGCGTCTCTTTTCTCCCATGGGTGCTCCCCCCGCAGAGCCCGGCGGTCTCGTTCGCCGCTGACGCGCTAGCCCTTCTCGTCTAACCGATCACGACGTCGTTCTCGCGCGTCACGCGCGGCGATTGCTCGTGGCGTCAGCAGGTTCTACGCGAGCAGACCCCGGTTGTCTGTCAACGAGATGACACATCGCGAACGGTCGCCGCGGTGACCCGCACCGCATCGCCGTAGTGACAGCGCGCGCTGGCCAGCCACGGACGTTCGTCTCAGCGTATCCTAGTGGACAACCCGGTGGTTCGCGCCCGGTTTCTTGCGCAAGGGCCGCGAGGAGTTCACGCTGCGATCGTCGTCGCTTGCACTATCTCAATCTGCGCCGGACGCTGCGCATGTACGCCAATGCGAGCAGGATTGTGCGAACGAGCCGCACCCAATGCAGTCCGGCTTCGAGCTGGTCGCGGCGAAATTCGCCGCTTTGATCGCGGCGCTGCGCGCCGTTAGTCAGGCGGCTGCGCCACAAGGGGCGGGCACGGCTTGCCGCGGTCGATGCGTTGCGTATCCACGACGGGCATCGACTGCGCGACACTCGCCGGCAAGTTCACGGGAGCGTAGCGAGAAGAGGCGTCCTTCATGCGATCGAGCACCGACTGGTGCAGGAACTCGCCATTGGCACCGTTCGCGCCGATAAGCCGAACGTGCTTGCGCAGGAGGCGATATTTGGACGACATCGAGTCGCGCAGCTCCGAGTTGAAACAAGGCGTGTAATAGCCGAGGTATGTCTCGTTGAACTCTAGGCGCCAGCCCTGCGCCTTCTGGACGATCCAGTGCAGAGCTTCGTTGGCGACGCCGTCGGGGTCGAGGCTGCCGCCGACGTTGCAGTGGAAGCCGGGAAACCAAGCCTGCTCGAGCGTACCCTGCCATTTCGGCGGCCGCGCGAACAGCGTGGGCGCAAACGGGCCGCGCCGCTCGTCGACGGCCAACGCGTGATACGCGTGCGAGATGTGATCGTTGAGCGCGGTGTCGTGATACTTATACTTGCCGGGATGGACAAGTTGGCCGAGCAGCCCGGGCGCTCCGAGCGAGCCTACGGTATCCCAGACGCCGACGAATAGAATCGGCGGGCACACTCGCCGATTTCTAACCTTCTGGAATGCCTCCTCCCATTCCGTCGAGCCGGGTCGTTTACCGGTTTCATAGAGGCCGTAGACCTCCGGCGTGAAGAACTCGTCGGACTTCTCGAGCAGGCCCACCAAGTTCATGAACCCCGCGAGCGTCCTCACCGTGAACGCGCCGCGCGAGAAGCCGAACAGGTATACCTGGTCGCCTTCTTGGTAGTTGAAGACGAGGAAGCGATACAGAGTTCTGACGTTGAGCTCCATGCCGCGGCCGAACGCCCCGTCCGTCAACTTGTCGAGCCCTTCACTCTCGCCGCCGATGCCCGGCAAATAGAGCACGACTTGCTGAGTCCCGTCTTCGGCTTGCGGCAGCACAGCGCGCGCAACCTTAAGCACGTTCGTCGGCCGGCGGCGACCCGTTACGTCGTCCGTCTGCTCGGGCTCGTTCCACGTGCCGTCGGCGCAGATCACGATTCGCTTCATCTGCGGCTCCTAGAGCTTGACGACAATGCCGGCTTTGCCGGTGAGCGGATACTTTGTGACGAAGCGAGCGCCCGGTTTCTGCGCCCTCTTCTCCCACTTCTTGTTCACGTCGGAACGGTAGTTGAACCAAAGCGTCGGCTTGCGGATGGACCCGACGGTGATTGCCTCGATTGTCTGATCACTCGGATGCGAAAACTTCACGCCGTCGCTGCTGATGAGCCAATGCTTCGCGTCGACGAGCGTCAGAAACTCTTGAGTGATGTTGTTGCGGCTGCCGTGGTGCGAAACCTTGACCGCGTCGACGACCAACGGCTTGGTTTTCGAGTACCCAAGCCGCTTGAGCGCTTTGCAGACGACTCTCGCGTCGGCGTCGCCCAAGAACACGCAGCTCTTGCCGCCGAACTCGGCGACAAAACCGATGCTGCTGCAGTTCGCCTTGGACCGGTCGATGCCTTTCAACTGTTTGACGAGCGTGTTGTTGAGTTCGTCCGGGCCGAGCGTGAGCATTGTGCCGGGGTGAAACTTGTCCGCCGCGACGAGCTTGTCCCAAGCTGCCGCGAGATCGCCGGGCTGCACGTTCCAGCCTTGCAGCTTGGCTTTCCAATCATCGCGCAAATCGGCGAGCGCGACGGCGTCCGGGGTGACGAGCGTGAGCTTCAGGTCGCCGAATTCGACGACGTCGCCCGGCAGCGCGCCGCAGCGCACGGCTTTGCCTGCGAAGCGCTTGTTCCACCGCTCGTTGGCACGATAGTGGATTAACGCGCTCATCATCTCGCCTTCACGCCCGCCGAGCGTGTTGGCCTCCTCGATGTGGCGCCAACCGTTGAACCAGATTTCCCGCGGGTATACGGGCCACTGTGCCGTCGGCTGCGCCAGCAGGCGAATGATGCCCTCGACGTGATCCGTATCCACATGCGTGACGACTAGCAGCTCCACCGCTTGATCGCCGGACGGTATTTTTTTGAGACGTCTCTCCACGTCGGCGTAGGCGCCGAGTGGCCCTCCGTCGATCAACAGCCGCCGGATCTTCTCGTGGCCGTATTCGATCAGCAACGCGTCGCCATGCATCGCCGGCATCATTTCGATCGTGAACGTGGGTTTCGTCATTCGGATTCCCTCGCGAGGAACCAATCGGCGTCGCCGTAAGCGACCAGGCACAGAGGCATCAGCAAATTGTCGAGCAGAGCTTGGCGCCGCACGTCTCGTATCAACTCGCCGAGCCGCACCGGCCCCGGTGGCCCGATCGGCAGCATTCCCGCCACCAGCTGCTGAGCGACGCGCGCCGCGTGCTGCCCGAACACGGTTGCTATCGTGCCGATCACGACGGCAGCACCGCGGGCGCGAAACACGAGGACGTGATTGCCGTAGTCATCCGCGGTTCCGGCAACATCGCAGCCGATCAGCGCCACTAGCGGCGGCTGCCGATCCTTCGTCGGCGGCGGAAACACGTGCGTGTCGCGCAGCGTGATCGTGCGTTTGCGCTTGCCGCCGATCTCGAGAGTGACGTTCGAGGTCTTGCCGTCGGTGTGCGCCAGCGCCACGAGCAAGGTCGGGTGGTGCTTCGTCACCAACGTTTCCCACTCGTCCCAATCCTTGGCGTATCGCGGCGGCTTCCCGCAATGCTGCTTCAACGTCTTCTTTAGATCGGTGACGTCAGCCGTTTGCACGCGATCGCTGCTGCCGAGCACGCAGGCCCCATCGAGGTGCAGGGTGTCGTTGGTGCGCCCGGGTTCGGATTGCAGGTAGAGGAGGACGTTGCTGTTCTTCTCGAGATCTGGCGTCCCGGCGTGGCGCTCGATGACTTTGCGCAACCCCCAGAAGCCGAGCGGACAGACGGTTTTGCCGGACGAATGACTGCAGCTCGCGGGGCATCTGCCGGCACGCACGGCCCTGCGCCAGTGCTTGCACACCACCGCGTCGTCGTCGGGCACGGCGTAGTCGTAGACGAGCTCCAGTGGTACCACGGCATCGGGCCGCGTGCTGACGATCTGGATGTATTCCGCCTGCGCCGTCAGTGGGTTGTTGGCGGGATCTCCGAGCGACGTATTGAGGTACTCGTACAACCAACTGCCCGTACCGGCGAGCTGGATCAAGAACGCGACGCCGTTCTTCCCGTCGAGGCCGTCGGCGTAGTCGTCGACTACCTGCGCGACGGGGTCGAACAGCTTGTTGATGTCCTTTGCGATGTCCGCGATCTGCTTCAAATCCTTGACCCAGGCCGCCTTGGCGGACACGGCCGCGAGCAGCGGCCGCTCTTGCGAGTCGTGATTTGCGACAAGCGCGACATCGAACTCGCGCCGCGCGTCAAGCTCACCGATGCGGTACCGCACCACGATCTCGCTGCCGAGCGTCGGCGCATCGTTCTTCGCGCGCGGGTGCTCGGGCAACACAACGCCAGCACGCAGCACGGCGGTCTGTATGACGCGACCGCGATGCAAGACCGTCAGCCGCCCTTCGAACCGCGGCAGCCCCCAGGGCTTGAACTGGAATTCCGCCTCGGTGCTGTTGCCATCCCGCGGCAACGAGATCTGTCGTTTCAGCGGCTGCGGCAAGTGATCGGGCTCCGTTAGCCAGACGGTCAGGTTCCAGCGCTCAAGATCGGGCGGCAACCTGTCGATGGGGAATTCGCTTGGACTTGCGTCCCAGCCTTGCTCGGGCGCTCCGATGCGCACACGCACGATCGCAGGTAGGCCGGCGTAAAAACCCTCGCTCGCTTCCTGCAGTTCGTTGTCTCGACGCACAAATGACTTTTGCTGGAGGAAGCGCGCCATACGCTTTTCCTGCGCGGCAGGAGGTGGAGTCGCTCTCGCCAAGGCGTCGCCGATCTCGGCCATGGTCGCGCCCCCCTGGTGCTCGCTGTCGAACACCATCTCCTCCGGAATAACCGTAACCGTCTCGACCGCCACGTAGCGGTCGTCGGTCGTCAGCATCGATCGCCGCGGTCCGCCGCCCGACCTGCCGCCGCCGGCGACACCTCGCGCTAGCCAATCGCTCGACTGCCCGACCTTCGAAAGATCGAGCTCGGTGCCGCGTGGCAGCGCCTCAAGCCGCGAGTTGTAGCGCGGGCCGAGGTCCTTCAACGTAAACGCGGCGAGCTGCTCGGTGAATCCCGCGACCAGCTCGTGCTGCTTATGGTGCTTGGCCGCCAGCGCGAGCGCGACATCGACGGTCTGTGCGTGCGACAACTCGGCTGCGAAACCGTTCAAGAGCTGCACCAGCGCGTTGCCTTCGGGCGTCGGCGGCACAAGAATGAAACCGCTCGCGCGAGTCATGTCCAAGACGGCGTCGAGCAACGTGCGCTCCTCGCCCCAGTCCGCTTGGCCCGCGTGCGCGACGATCACATTCGCGCGGATGCCGTAGGGCAAATCCAGCAGAGTCTGCAGCAGCGACTTCAGCGGCGCGCGATGGACCAGCAGGTCGCAATTGGTTTGCTCGCGGCCGAGACGCCTCATCCGCGCGATCTTCGACGAAGGCCACAGGGGACTCACGGACTCGAGCACGCGCCAAGCTGGCTCCGTCAGCGCGCCACAGCGCAGCGGCCATTGCACATCCAAGTGGGAGCGCGGCGGCTCGATGCGCAGCGAGACGGAGTCCGGCGCGGGACGCGCTTCACCCAGCAGGCGGTACCACGGCAGGATCGGCTCGTTCAGCGCATCGGCGTAGACACGAAGACGCAGCGGCTTGTTCGCCGCCTGGGCGAACTCGCGCCCTGCCTGCGCCCATTGCTGCGGCGTGCCGGCCGCCGGCGGCCAAGTCGCGGGGAAGTACCACCAAAGGCCGTGCGGCAAGCTCCGCACTTCGCGCAGAGCGTCGGGAGGCACTGCATGTACGAGTCCGAGTGCGAGCCACGCGTTAGCAAACGAGACGTCGTCGAGCGCGACGCCCCAGCGCTGCCAGTGATCGAATTGCACGTGTGCCCCCTGATTCGGTTATTTTTAGTTGCCGCCGGCAGGAGCAACCGCCGGGGACCTATACGGGTGAAGCGGCAGGACGCAGCTGTTACCTTCTTGTTAGCAGTCGCATCTTGTTAGCAGTCGCAGTATATCGCGGTTCGGCAACATTGGTCATTCGGCGACTGTTGCGAAGCTCGAACAGCCGCTAGGACATTACCGAACCTTCGGTCAAAGCCGAGAGTAAGCCCGGCGTTCCCGGCCCAGCCGATGAACGTCCCCAGCCGCAGCGCGCACGACTGCCCCGCGCGCCCCCCTCAGATCGGACAGTACGCCATCCGACCGCCGGCCATCGTAAACACCGAGCGGACGAGCTTGAACTCTCAGCCGGTCTCCCGCCCCGTTTGCCCGGATAACCAAGGGGCAACAGGGATAGTGGGTGGCGTGCATCGCTGCTTGCGTCTCGACTGTCCGTGGAGACCGAACCAAGCGGGATTGCACGCACTGACTGTCCCGAAAAGGACTCATTACGCGAAAGTGGCTGTGCCTCCGGGTGAGTTGCTCGATTCTAATGCTCGCTGTTGGAAGAAACAGCGGGTAAGGACGGGGGTAACGGCCCCCGCTCTCCCACCCTAGACGCCGTTTTGCCCGGAGAATCCGCCCGTGTGCGGAGGCGTGGGGAGCCTCCCCAGATCACAGCGGCGGCGCAGCTTTTGGGGCCGATCCAGAGCCAATCCAACCTCCAACCCATCGCAGCGCGTCGCGCTAGCGACGGCCGCTCGAGGCCGTGACGCGGCCGGCGGTGCCCGCCTCTGTCGCGCAGCTGACAGACAAGCGACCGCTGCGATGACACGATCTAGCGCAGTGACGAAGAAGCACCACCTGCAACCGATGGAGGTTTTCGCGCCGACTTTCGTGCGCAGCCGAATGGAGGGCTTTCAGAAAGATATCCGCATCTGCTTGAGACCGATAAAGCATCCATGGGAGCCGAGGGCCACGTACGCCTACTTCCCCGCACTCGGGTTGTGCTGCGCAACTCTCGACCTGCTCTCTAGCCGTCACTCAGGCCGCATCGAGAATGGGCCGCACCTCTCGTCGCTCAACGCGTATTCGGCGAGCTATTTACCGCAACCCGCGTTCAACGAGGACATCTTGTACGTTCTCTTTCGGTCCCTTCGTCACTCAATCGCACATCAAGGCATCGCCGCACGCGTTTGGATTGACCGGCGCAAGAACGGCGGAAAGGCGCCGCGACGGATCTCCTGGCTCGTGTCGCCCGACGATCATGCACCCGCGATTCGGATCGTCGCGAAGAAGGAGTATGCGTCGCCCGCGCCCTGGCCGACGCCAATCACTCATCGTACCTATGTATACTTGGGCCGCCTATCGGAGGACATTGTGGCATCGGCTCTTTCGTATGCGAACGACCTCGAGGCGACGCCAGCGCTGCGGACGCGCTTTGAGCGATGCATGCGCGTCCTTTTTCCGACTGCCTGATCATGCGCCGTACCGTTCCGCGGCTGCCGGTTTGAACGCGCCGCTGACACGTGATATTTAACGCGCCCATGACCAGCCCGCTCCGTGACACCGACATCCGACCTGCGCTCCGCAGGTTCGTCGAGCCCGCCGATAGGTCCGACACGGTCGTCATTGAAGAGCTTGGCATCGGCAGGCACGCTGTAAGGGTCGATATGGCCGTCGTGAACGGCTCGATGCACGCCTACGAGATCAAATCGGACTTCGACACGCTTCGGCGGCTGTCAGTCCAAGCTGTGCACTATGGCAAGTGTTTCGACCAAATCACGCTAGTCATCGGGCCGAAACACGTCAAGCTCGCGCGCGAATTGGTTCCACAATGGTGGGGCCTCGTACGCGTGAGCTCGCACGCTGAGGGCGTCCGACTTGTTGTCGCACGAAAACCGAAAAGAAATCCGGCCCGCGAAGCACGCGCTTTGATCGAGCTACTGTGGCGCGAAGAGACCATTGCACTCTTGGAGCAACGCGGGGCAGCCGGCGGCCTGCGCTCCAAACCGCGCGAGCAGTTATGGGACCGTGCGACTCAGGTCTTCACCCTCGAAGAAATTGCGACGGCGGTGCGCGCACACCTCAAGGCCAACGCAAAGAAGCTAGGTCTCGCCGCACAATAGCGACGTGATGGATCGTTCCGATTCGTCGCCAAACGCCGAGACTGCCGAGCTTCGGCGCTCCGCCGGCCGACGCGATAATCTGATCGCATCCGTCGCAATGCCCAGCGCCGCAAAAGTGCGGCCCGTGCGTGTTGGCGACAATGCGCTTCGCTATCTTCGGGAACTGAATCGTAGGGGAAACCTTTTTTGTGCTCTCGCCTTTGACGAGCAACCACGAGTCAGCGACTGAGTAGCGCGCCGCCGCCGACGCGGTCATCTTTGTTGGATCGAAGCCTTCGACGCCGGACGGATGTTGGATGCCACAATCGCTGAACGTCGGAAGCCTCGGTAACGCTGCTCGTTTCGAATACAAGTAGTCGCGCCAGGCGATCCACTCCGAACGTTGCGCAAGCGCCGCCGACAGGCGGTCCACGCCGCCCAAGGTGCGCGGAAATGCACAGCCCGAGAGCGTGAAAGTGCGCCACGCACCGTGATGCGGAATCGCCGCAAGGAACGCGGCCGCAAGCGCACCGACGCCAACCGGAATCAGGCTCTCGACCTCCCCCATGTCGATGATCAAGTCAACAGCTGCCGGGTCAAGCTTGTGAGTGGTCATGAACGGGCCGAGCGAGCCTGCGATGACGCCCTTCTCAAGCTCTGAGCGAGTCAGTCGCAGCGCAACGCCATCGCCTGCGTGAGCGAATGCGGGAGCGTTACCGACTTTTCGCGTTAGGCCGACAACCGGAGTGAAGGCGATTCCTTCCGCCGTCGCGCACGAGAAGACCGCTTTGGCGCCAGCGTCTCCCTCCGGCGCGAGCTCGCGCGCATCCAAGAAGCACCGCGGGCACTTGGCAACGGCGGTCGCTAGATTCTTGAATGCCGTGTCCAAGTGTTTGCTCATTGAGGCGAGGCCGGTTCGCTTCACAACTTCCAAGAGGGGCGTGAACTGCCCCGCGTGCGTCGAACCCAGCGCGAGCAGCGCGGCTTTTTCGTTCGCCTTCACTTTCAGAACAGGAACGTAGTGATTTGAACCAAATTTCATCGTCGCACCCCGCTCAACTCGGCTTCCAAAGCTGCATCGGCTTGCTATCGCCCTCGTAGCTCGCGAGATAGGAGCCCAAGGCCTCCTTCAACGGAGTGCTCGACGACGAGAACACGGCTCTCGCCATCTGATCGTAAGCAGCCATCTGCTTTCCGCACGCGCGCAACTGAGCGTCGCCGAGCGATGTCGTTAGCCCTAACATCAGAGCCTCGAGCGTGACGACGAGGCCGTCCAACCTGGTCTGAATCTCGGGAACGTTCGCCACAGCCCTCACTGCGCGCTTGTCGGCCGTGATGACGCGTAACTTGCGTTCTGCCGCGACGGCGAATAGCTCCGCCTCGCCGACGTCGAGGTCCTCGATGCTGTTCATCGAGTCGAGAAGCGCGGGCGACGCCTCGGGCATGATCGGTAGCGTCGCAGCAATCGGCCGAAGCTTTGCGCAGACGGCTTCTCCGTATTTGTTGTGAAGGCGGCCACGAGTCAGCATCGCAATGAGCGCGGGACGTCTCGCGCACTGCGCTGTCGACACGCCAAGCAATGCGAGCGCAGCATCCAGCAAGTTCGCAGTCGCGAGCTTGCAGAATGCGTCCGTATCAATCAGCAGCTGTGGCTGACCCGACGTCACCGGCGATGAGCCCGAGCAGAGCGCTGTCGGTATCGGATGCCGGCTCCATGTCAATGTGGTCCGCCAAAAGATCGTTTAGTTGCAGCAGCGCACCACCATCGCGGTACAACGCCGCGACAGCCATCGACGCCACCGGGTAGGCGTTGTGCTTTCGCGCCCAATGAAACAACAGAGCGCCGGCCTCCGCTCCCGTTGCCTGTTCCATTTCGAACGCATGGTTTGCGAGAACAGTCGCCTGCTTCTGAAAGTGCCCGGTGCGCAGGCGGGGGTCCGGCAAATCATCCGGATTCGCATCGCCGATGAGCACACGGCTCGCATAGCGGTCGGCGCGCAGCTCGATGTCGGATGAGTCTGAGCTTGCCTCCTCCACGTCAACGACCGCCTCGCCCTCTCGACAGTCGCCATTGGCGATGTGCCCGGCCTCGTGGGCGACAAAGAAACCGACGCGCCCGGGCGCATCATGCTTTTGCCCGATGACTATGACCGGCCGACCACGGATCACAGTCGCCAAGCCCTGAAATGCGGGGGCCGGAAGTCTGGCGATTGGTATTACGGGGATACCGCGCGCCCACAAGTCGCGCAACATTTGCGGGAGCATCACGGGCGAGGCTTTCGACGCGAGGTGCGCACGCCATTCATCCGGCGACTTCGGCAGATCCTTCGGATCGGGGACGCTTGGCTTGAGATTGCGTACGACCGCCTCTGCAACACGGCGGGCCGCATGAATCGCTGGAACGAGCTTCGCGAACTCGACGTGGCCTGCACGTCGAAGGACCGTGTTACCGCTAGGTTGGACGGTAAGATCGCGCGAAGGGTCGCGCACGTCGGATATCGACACACCTAGAAAGCGTGCGACGCGCAGCTCGATGTCCGACACAAGTCGGCGATCGGACGCGAGCGAGTCGTCCCACCAATCGGGCAAAATGGCGGGGCGCACGAAGTCGCGCTTGAAGCCGGCCTTGCTTAGGCGCCTTAGGAGGGCCGTCACGGATTGTTCAGTCAGCGCGATAACCCCCCGTTGTTATGTAAGCGTGCCGAGATATCGGACCGGCATTGTACAGCCGCGTGTTGCGACTTTCCCAGAAATGGGTCTCGGCTGACGGCCCCTGACCGAGCCTCAGGTCTTCGACGGCGGCCTGTCCTTCCGATTCCGCGTGCGTTCGAGTGCGGCCCAATCGGGTTCGGTTCGCGCCCTCTCCTTGCGCGGTCGCGACACGTTATCTACGCTCACTGAGACCCGTGCAACCGGCTCATCTCACCGCGATGTACGGCGCCGACTTTACGATCACCGAGCTCCGGTACCGACTCGCCTGTCGCAACTGCCGCGTCTGTCCGCAGCGAATTCGGATCGTCTACGCGCTGCCGTCTCGATAGCCAAACGCACGACTACCAAAGCCGAATCTTTCCGAACCCGAAGCCGCCGAGCACGCCGGCACCGAACCAAATGACGCGTAGCGCTTCTTCTTCGTGACGATTCACCAGAAGGTACGCGGCCGCGGACGCAAACAACCCGACCACCACGATCAGAACCGTCGCAACGGTGAAGAGCTCGGTACGCGCGAACGAGAATCGTCGAGCGTCCTGCTCCCGGCTCGCCTCTATCTGTTGCAGCTGTACCTCCGCTTGCTGCTTAGCGAGCGGTTGCAGGCCCGACATTAGGCTCCCGACCAACGCAGTCACTTGAGCCACGGATACATCGTCATCGCTAGTCACGAGCTCCGCGCTCGCAGGTTTGCTGTCTTTTGCCATCGGAATTCCCTCTTGTTGTTCTTAGTGGCACGTCGATTCAAGGCCGACTAGGCTGAACGGCCGATGAATTGGCGCGCTATGTAAAGCATGCATGCGAGACGATTGCGGAAGTGCGCAACTGTTGGCGACGATAGCTGTCCCTAGTAGCCCGAGAACGCAATGGCAGAGAGTGCACGGCCACCATTCCCGCGACCTGGACTTGCAGTCCTTCCCGCGGCGCTGCTGCCGCTGTTTCGCAAGGTGCGTCACACGATGCTAGGGAACGGCAGCCCTTGCGAGCGCGCCGGAGGAACCAAACGAGCAGGTGTGGCTCTCGCACTCATTGGCGGACTGCAAAGCGATCGTCCGAGGAATCAGTTCGAGGCTCGCACGACTCCAGGCCAATGAGAGCCCGCGACTGGCGACGATCTACGTGCCCGAGCTCGTCCCGTCGCGGCAGATCGACGAACTGCCGATTTCCGAAATGCTGCTCGAGACATTGAACCGGAACTGCATCACGCGCACCGAGCAACTCGCCAAGATGTCCGTCTGCGACCTCATGAACCTGCCAACCGTCGGCGGCCGCCGCGCTCTCGAGCTGCTCGCCGTTCTCGAGCACATGAAGGGTCCAAGGCCGTCCGTTGCGCCGGTTGCACGCATCGCGGCTCCGCCCGATTCCCTGATGCACCTGAACGCATTGGCGACACAATTGGGTGAGGATGACATCGACGCCCGCGACGTCCGCTTCGGCGATACGATCACACTGCTCGGAGTCCAGGCTTCCCTACGACGACATGCCGGCAGCGTCTGGCGCGGTTGCCGGAGCGCGCTTCTCCCATCTGAGCGCCATATATGCCTGCCAACACACGAACGTAGCAACGAGGGCGAACACGACAGGACCCGCCGCGCCCGTCCCGACGAACAGCGCGTACACGCCGAGTGCGGCGTTGAGGCCCTGAAAAAGGACCAGGACGAAAGCGAAGACGACGCGGCGCAACAGAAGGCCGACGGCCAAGATCACCAGTACGAGTGCCTGGAAGAACCAGGGCGCGAGCGCCGACACGTCGATTGCGCGCGCGACCGTACGCTGGAAGTCGAAGTTTACGTAGAAACCCCAGCCCGACACCGCGGCCTGTAGGAGCACGAGTACCAGCGCCACCGTCACCCAGCCCTTGCCCGGCGCGCCCGTGGTCTTCGGGTGTGAATCACCGTCGCCCTCGCTCATTTCGGCTCTCCGCTCTTGTTTTCGAGGTAGCCCGGAATCGAGGCGTGGAAATGTATCATTAGCAATCGGAAGGAGCTATCGCTCGTTTACAAAAGAAGTACCGTATGCCCGCAAAAGCCGTCCCGCCATCCGCCACGTCAACGTCCTTCAGCTGCCCTCACTGCGGCGCCCTCGCGTAACAGACATGGTTCAATGCGTACGCAGACCAGATCGCGGAAAACGGGACACCGCGCCGCATCGATAACAACTGGTTTGAACAACTCCGAGCGGAGAAAGATATCGACGAGGCCGCGAGGCAAGACCTCATCGCGTACTTCGAGCGGGAAATTAGAGGAGAAATCTTCCTCCACCGCGTATCAGAGGCGTGCTATTCAAAGACAACGATCGTCAATCTGGCGGTGAGTCTCTGCTACAACTGCGATCGGCCAGCGGTATGGGTCCACGATCAGCTGGTCTTCCCACTGGCGCGCATCGGCGACGAGCCGAACACGGACCTGCCGCCTGACATCGCCGCCGACTACGAGGAGGCTCGCGCGATCGTCGGGATCTCGCCTCGCGGCGCCGCCGCGCTGCTGCGCCTCGGTATCCAGAAGCTCTGCAAGCACCTCGGTGAGCCAGGCAAGAACATCGATGACGACATAGGGGGCCTAGTCGGCAAGGGGCTCGACCGCCGCATACAACGAGCGCTCGACATCGTTCGAGTGGTCGGCAACGAGTCCGTGCACCCTAGTCAGACCGACCTCCGCGACGACCCGGATACGGCGCACGAACTCTTCCGCCTCGTCAACCTGATCGCCGAGACCATGATCAGTCAGCCGAAGCACATCGACGCGATGTGCGAGCGCCTGCCGGAACGGAAGCGCAAAGCGATCGAGGAACGCGACCGGAAGAAGTGAGGCGCTAGCCTGGCCGATCAGTTTAGCGCGGCTGCCGACGAGACTCACTGAGCACACAGAAACACCAGCACCCGCGTTCGATCAGTGTTTCAACAACGCTGCGAGCGTCACACAGTCGGAACATCACCCGCGAGGAATTCAGCAACGGCATTGATAACGACGTCGTTATCGTAGTACATCGAGTGCCTAAGCCCGACCACGCCAAAAAACTCTCTGACGCGCTCTTCCAAAGCCACCAGTTTCCGACACTCTTCGGAAGTAGGCGCGTGGTCGATGCCCCTAACCAGAATAGAATCCTGCACTCGCTTGACTAAATCGTCGTCGTTCCAAAGGAACGCGAACCGACTTGGGTCAACCGCGCTCGGAGGAAGGACACTGAGGACCCGACCCAGATCAAGAACATGGGTCTCGAAGTACGGCTTGCGTAATACGTTCTCGACCGAAACGGAGCTTCGTCGATGTGACTCATCAGGCGGTAGCCCGTATCCGAAAACGCGCAAGTCTATCGCTATTCGGCGAGCGAGATATCGTGCACTTGCCGCGTGGGCGGCAAGTCTGACGGGATATGCGATCGCCTTCGTTATCGCAATTGCGATTCTCGCTAGCTCCTTAAGTTTTCGTCGCATCAACGCTGGCGGAGAGAGCCGCCAAAATCCGACGTCTGGCGACGGCCTCTTAAATTCCCAGAACCGTGGGCGGACAATGTTAGCGAGGCGTTTTGTTATTGCTACGCTCAAGAGAGGGTATGCGGACAATACGCAATACGCCTCGTCTAGATAGCTCGCGTGGACATTTAGCACGCGACACAACTTGATGGGCTCCACCACGTGCACGTAGTACGGGATTACGGCTTCATCAAAGTAGACGTTGGTGTCTCTCGGAAGCTCCGGTGTGTCCAGTTTCGCGAAACTGTAGGCGAACCATAAGCTAGCTAGGCCGCCGATCGCCAAGAGCAGCCAGGGCCAATTGAGCGGATTGAATCCGATCCATGATACCCAAGGCGTGGCAGCAGCCAGCGCACCCAGGACAATGATGCAGAAGTACGTGGGTCCAGCAACTGCGGGCAGAAAGAACATGCGATGGAATAGCCAGTTGACGCCGCGCTCCGCTGCACCAAGCGTCCAGCGTTTCTCATAGAACGGTGTGCCGAGGGTTACGATCGTTCCGATGCGATGATGCTCGGGAAGCGAATAGACATGAGTGAACAGTCTTCCCAAGATGTGCCGAAGAGCGGACCTCTCAAGATCCCATATACTGCCGTCCGCAATGCCTATTCTTAGCCGCTTGTTGCGCCTCTGATCGATTACTTCGAGCGTATCGGCTAACCGGCCAACGAGCCTGTTCAGCTCCTTATCAGAATGAAGCCGGTACTTCCCCGCGGCATGATCCCGTAAGAACTCGAGCGAGACCTCAACAATGTCTCGGGTATCGATGAGTTGGGGTACGTCGACCCATGCAAGATCGTTCAGATAGATCTCAATCGCCTTGAGAACGACGTTGCCACCGTGGCTATGCGCAACAAAATGGAATCTGGTATCCGCGTCCTGAGTTCTTTGCTCGACAAGTTTCGAAGCCAGCGAAGCGGCCGCTTCAAGCCTATCAGCGTGTGTATTCTCGCCCTTCCACTCGAACGGAACAAAAACGACGTCCTCAGGACGAATGCCCTTCCGAGCCAAGGCCGCTTTTAGCTTCGCCTGAAAGCTCGTCGGCGCAGAGCTAGAGTGATACCAAGCGGTTTCACTCCTACCCCACGTTCCATGCACAAGGAATACGCGATGCTTCATTTCTGGGGTCGAGTCGGCGGCAACCTGTCTAGGTGGACTGCAACAATCAGGGTGGTGCGATGCAGAAGCACGTCGAAGCGATCAGAGGGCTGAGCGTCGCGATCGAAGTCCACACCGGAGCGCGTCTCATATATCGCGCCATCCTTGAATCCCGCGAACACACGCCTTGCTCGCCGCGGAATCGTGCCCGCGCGACGGCCTGGGACGCACGTCTCTGTGCAAGATCGCCAACGGCATTGAAATTTCCCGGCCAACGTGGTCAAGTGTCCCTGCTGTAGCTGATCCTAGTGCAGTCCGGCCGAAAACCGGTTAACCGTTGGCCCCGAAAAGGCCGAGGAAATCCTCATGTACCCCATGCGTGTTGTTCACGACCTGCGGCCTGCGTTGCCGTGGACCATCTGCTCTCTGCCAATCTCAATCGAACACGTTTCAGCCCCCGCGGTGCACGAACGGCGGTTCGCCATCCTATGGGACGAGGACAACGACGAGCGCATCCTCGCCGCGGTCCTGGATGTTTACTTCCGACGCCCACAAGCCCTGTGGAACCTTTACGCAACTGGCGAGCGAAAAGGCAGCCTGAGTATTTGGGCAGCGACCTTCAGCGTTGCCGACCAGGGCGCGTGGGCGGCCGCATCGGAGGGTCCGGCCATCCAGGACTCGTGGCCTGTTGAAGGGATGACCCTCTACGAAGAGATCATACGCACAGGCGGACTCAAGACCCTTCAGATGATGGGTAGCGAAGAAACCCTTCGGACGTTCCCTCCAGCGCATGACCAGTTGAATTGGCTCATCAAGCTATTCGAGCTGGGGCCGTCTGGGCCGCGCCGCCCGTGGTGACCGCCCTACCGGCTTACAAGCAGCGGCTATAACGTCGGATCGATATCGTCCCAGGCGCGCTGCACGACGCTACGTCGTGCAGCGACGCCGCGCCCTACTTGAGGCGCACGCGCTGCGGAAGTGTAGGTACAGAGCAAATCGCCCCAGGGATTTGCACCGCCCAAGGGACGCCTAACCGATCGCGCTATGGTTCTCTGTATAACGTCGCAAAGTAGGGTAACGAGACGGGTAAGAACACCCACCACTAGACAGCGACCCGCGCTCTGCGCTGGACGCGGGAGAGTCTAGGGAGGCGTATATCGGGATCGGTCGGAGTGGTTACTGGAGGCTAGGAGCGGAATCGAACCGCTGTACACGGCTTTGCAGGCCGCTGCATCACCACTCTGCCACCTAGCCGGA
>Ga0137409_10000996_pt1 | contig 30771 bp, 30 predicted proteins | sample CZODoug1_16funga_FD_122059 | JGI IMG/M metagenome (GOLD analysis project Ga0137409, IMG submission 122059) | Vadose zone soil fungal communities from Angelo Coast Range Reserve, California, USA - CZODoug1_16fungal (Hybrid Assembly) | ecosystem: Environmental > Terrestrial > Soil > Vadose zone...
TTTTGAGTGCTCGCCTTCGGCTCGCACCCGGGCGCTGCGCGCCCGGGCTCCGCGGCTCTCGGCGCTGTGGCTCGGCTAGTCGCTATCGCCGCGGCGGAGGCATTCGAGGCGCGGCCGCCGCCGTCACCCGCAGCGCGCGGCCAAAGTGCGACACGACGCGCAGGTGGTCGGCGTTGCGTCTCGGCCAGGCTGTCCGTAAGCTCACGGCCCCACCGCCGCTGGGCGGATTCTAGGCGGCACTCGCGTGGCACGTAAGTCATTGATTGCGGGCAATTGGAAGATGAACGGCTCGCTCGGCGAAAGCCGAGCGCTCGTCGCCGCCTTGCGCGCCGGCGTCGGCTCGACCTCGACCGCAGAGATGGTGCTATGCCCGCCGTACGTCTACCTCTCCACCGTCAAGGAATGGCTCGCCGGCGCCCCGGTGCGCGTGGGGGCTCAGGACCTATCGGATCAGGTCGGCAAGGGAGCTTTCACGGGCGAGGTCGCGGGCGCCATGCTGGCCGACGCGGGCTGCAGCCACGTGATCGTCGGGCACTCCGAGCGCCGCGCGCTCTACCGCGAGAGCGACGAGGTGGTCGCCACCAAGTTCCGCGCCGCGCAGTCGGCCGGCCTCGTTCCGATCCTGTGCGTCGGGGAGACCTTGGCGCAGCGCGAGGCGAACCGCACGCAGCAGACCGTCGCGCGGCAGGTCGACGCCGTGCTCGATGAGGCCGGCGCTGCGGCCTTCGCGACCGCGGTCATCGCCTACGAGCCGGTCTGGGCCATTGGCACCGGGCGTACGGCCACTCCCGAGCAGGCGCAGGAAGTCCATGCGTTCATCCGCGCCAGGGTCGCTGCCCGGGATGCTACAATCGCGCGCAATCTGACCATTGTTTACGGTGGCAGCGTCAAAGGCGCGAACGCACGGAACCTCTTTGCCATGGACGACATCGACGGCGGTCTCGTGGGCGGCGCGTCGTTGGTCGCGGCGGAGTTCCTGGAAGTCTTCCGCGCAGCCACCTAGCAAAAGCCGGTAGAAGCGAACATGTTGCACAACGTCGTGCTTGGTATTCATTTGATGGCCGCGATATTCATCATCGTGCTCGTGCTGTTGCAGCGCGGCAAAGGTGCGGATGCCGGCAGCGGATTCGGCTCGGGCGCGTCGGGCACGGTGTTCGGAGCGCGCGGCTCGGCGAATTTTCTGTCGCGCACCACCGGCGTTCTGATTGCGCTGTTCTTTGCAACGAGCCTCACGCTCGCGTATCTCGCGACGCAGAGGAAAGGACCGTCGAGCTTGCTCGACTCGTCGCCGGCGGCTGAAACCTCACAGCCCGCTCCGTCGGCTCCGCCCTCGTCGTCGCTGTCGGGCGAGTTGCCGCCTCCGCCGGCGGATCCGGCACCGACGGACGATCCGAAGTAACGAGGCTCATCCGATCAATGCTTATTGCCCACGTGGTGGAATTGGTAGACACGCTATCTTGAGGGGGTAGTGGCGCAAGCTGTGTCGGTTCGAGTCCGACCGTGGGCACCAAAATCGCGGAGACTGTGAAGGACGGGGCTGGTACAATCCGCGCCGACTTCGCGTCGTGTGGACTATGCTCGCAAACTACGCACCGATACTGATTTTCCTGATCATCGCCGGCGTACTGAGCGTGGTTCTGTTGTTCCTCGGCTTCACCTTTGGCCGCGGCCGCAAGGATCCGGAGAAGCTCGCCCCTTACGAGTGCGGCTTCGAGGCGTTCGAGGATTCGCGCATCCGTTTCGACGTGCGCTACTACCTGGTCGCGATCCTATTCATCATCTTCGACCTCGAGATCGCGTTCCTCTTTCCGTGGGCCGTGTCGCTCGATCGAATAGGGCTGTTCGGCTTGGGCGCGATGGGGATCTTCCTCGCGGTGCTCGTGGTCGGATTCATATACGAGTGGCGCAAAGGAGCCCTCGAATGGGACTGATCGAGCCCATGCCGTTCAACGTTCCCGAGGTGATGGAGAAGGGTTTCTTCGTTACCAAGGTAGACGCGCTCATGAACTGGGCGCGCACGGGGTCGATGTGGCCGATGACGTTCGGTCTCGCCTGCTGCGCGGTCGAGATGATGCACGCGGGTGCCGCGCGCTACGACCTCGACCGTTTCGGCGTGATGTTCCGTCCGAGCCCGCGGCAGTCCGACGTGATGATCGTGGCGGGCACGCTCGTGAACAAGATGGCGCCGGCGTTGCGCAAGGTCTATGACCAGATGCCCGAGCCGCGCTGGGTGATCTCGATGGGGTCGTGCGCGAACGGCGGCGGCTACTACCACTACTCGTACGCGGTGGTTCGGGGTTGCGATCGCATCGTGCCGGTCGACGTCTACGTGCCCGGCTGTCCGCCGACGGCCGAGGCGTTGTTGTTCGGCATCATTCAGCTGCAGCAGAAGATTCGCCGCACTCAGACGATCGCCCGGTAAACAAAGGTCGGGCAACGGCGGACGGGGCGAAAACGGACCGTCCGAGCAACGGAGTATTGGAACCGAAGATGCAGGTCAAGGAGCTCACGCCGAAGTACGCGGCCCTCGCCGCCGCCGTCGAGGCGCGACTCGGGGCGAAGCTCGAGCGTCTGCCCACGAGCACGCGCGAGCTCGGGTATCGCGTCGAGGCCGCGGATCTCGTCGAAGTGTGTCGCGAGCTGCGCGACGCGCCGGAGCTCAAGCTCGAGATGCTCATGGACGTCGCCGGCGTCGACTATGCCGACTACGGGCGCGACGAGTGGCAGACCGACAGCGCCACGGCCACCGGCTTCAGTCGCGGCCGCGTCCGGGCGCCGGGCGCCGACTCCGATGACGAAGGCGCCGGCACCGAAGGCCCCGACGAGGAAGAGCGCGGAGCCGTCGGCTATCGCCCCGCCGGCCGGTTCGCGGCCGTCTATCACTTGCTGTCGATCACGCACAACCATCGCCTCCGTCTCAAGGCGTTCTGCCCGAGCGACGAGCGTCCGATCCTCGATTCCGTGCTGCCCGTTTGGAGCTCGGCCGACTGGTACGAGCGCGAGGCGTTCGACCTCTACGGCATCCTGTTCAAAGGCCATCCGGACCTGCGCCGACTGCTCACGGACTACGGCTTCATCGGCCATCCGTTCCGCAAGGACTTTCCGCTGATCGGCAACGTGGAGATGCGCTACGACCCCGAGAAGGGCCGCGTGGTCTACGAGCCCGTGAGCATCGAGCCGCGCACGCTCGTGCCGAAAGTCATCCGCAGCGACAACCGCTACGAGGCCGATCTCAAGGATCAGGGCAATGCCTGAGATCCAGAACTTCACGCTGAACTTCGGCCCGCAGCATCCCGCCGCGCACGGCGTGCTGCGGCTCGTGCTCGAGATGGACGGCGAGGTGATCCAGAAGGCCGACCCGCACGTGGGCTTGCTGCACCGCGGCACCGAGAAGCTCGCCGAGAGCAAGCCGTTCAACCAGTCGATCGGCTACATGGACCGGCTCGACTACGTGTCGATGATGTGCAACGAGCACGGCTACGTGCTGGCGATCGAGAAGCTGCTTGGGGTCACGCCGCCGCTGCGCGCGCAATACATCCGCGTGATGTTCGACGAGATCACGCGAATCTTGAATCACTTGATGTGGCTCGGCGCGCACGGCCTCGACATCGGCGCGCTCACGATGTTTCTCTACTGCTTCCGCGAGCGCGAGGACTTGATGGACTGCTACGAGGCGGTCTCGGGCACGCGGATGCACGCCACCTACTACCGGCCCGGCGGCGTCTATCGAGACTTGCCGGAGCGCATGCCGAAGTACCAGCCGTCGAAATTCCGCGACGAGAAAGAGCTCGCGCGCGTCAACGAGCAACGCAACGGCTCGCTGCTCGACTTCATCGACAACTTCACGACGCGTTTCCCCGCGTGCGTCGACGACTACGAGACGCTGCTCACCGACAACCGGATCTGGAAGCAGCGCACCGTGAACATCGGCGTCGTCACGCCGGAGCGCGCGATGGCGCTCGGCTTCTCGGGCCCGATGCTACGCGGCAGCGGCATTGCGTGGGACCTGCGCAAGACGCAGCCCTACGAGGTCTACGACAAGATGGACTTCGACATCCCGGTAGGCGTCAACGGCGATTGCTACGACCGGTATCTCGTGCGCGTGGAGGAGATGCGCCAGTCGAACAGGATCATCAAGCAGTGCGTCGACTGGCTGCGCGCGAATCCCGGCCCGGTCATGGTCGAGGACCCCAAGGTCGCGCCGCCGCGCCGCATCGAGATGAAGGACGACATGGAATCGCTGATCCATCACTTCAAGCTGTTCACCGAGGGCTACAGCGTGCCCGAAGGGGAGAGCTATGCGGCTATCGAGCATCCGAAGGGCGAGTTCGCGGTGTACTTGATCTCGGACGGCTCGAACAAGCCGTACCGTTTGAAGGTCCGCGCGCCGGGCTTCCCGCACCTCGCGGCGCTCAACGAGATGGTCGTGGGGCACATGCTCGCCGACGTCGTGGCCGTGATCGGCACCCAGGACATCGTGTTCGGAGAGATCGACCGATGAGCGAGCACGCCGCGCCCGCACCCGGCACGCTGTCGGACCACGTGCGCGAGGAGATCGACCATTGGGTCGCGAAATTCCCGCCGGGTCGTCAGCGCTCCGCGATCATCGCCGCGTTGCACGCCGCCCAGCACGAGAACCACGGGTTTTTGACGCCCGAAATCATGGCGGCGGTGGCCAACTACTTGCAGCTGCCGCCGATCCAGGTCTTCGAAGTCGCGAGCTTTTACTCGATGTTCGAGACGAAGCCCGTGGGCCGGCACAGCATCTCGGTGTGTACCAACATCTCCTGCATGCTCCGCGGCTCCGAGGAGGTCGTGAAACACGTCGAGCGCAAGCTCGGTATCAAGACCGGCGAGAGCACGACCGACGGCAAGTTCTATCTCAAGCAGGAAGAAGAGTGCCTCGCGGCGTGCTGTGGCGCTCCGATGATGATGGTCGATCACGTCTACTACGAGAACCTTTCGCCGAAGAAGATCGACGAGGCTCTCGACGCGGTGGAGGACTAGCACGGTGGCGGAACGGCAGTTCAACCTCGTTTGCTTCGAGACGCTGAAGTTCGGCGCCGAGTCGCACACGCTCGAGAGCTACCGCAAGATCGGCGGCTACGAAACGTGGCAGAAGATCGTAAAGGGCGAGCTCACGCGCGACGCGATCATCGACGAGGTCAAGAAAGCTGGGATTCGCGGGCGCGGCGGCGCGGGTTTTCCGACCGGCGTCAAGATGAGCTTCATGCCGCGCACGGCGCCGATGCAGAAATACCTCGTCTGCAACTCGGACGAGAGCGAGCCCGGCACGTGTCACGACCGCGACATCCTTCGCTACAACCCGCACGCGCTCGTCGAGGGCCTCGCGATCGAGGCCTACGCCATCGGCGCCACCGTCGCCTACAACTACATCCGCGGCGAGTTCCTGGCCGAGCCCGTGCCGCGCTTCGAGGCCGCACTCAAAGAGGCGTATGCGGCCGGCCTGCTCGGCAAGAACATCCAGGGCTCCGGCATCGACGTCGACATCCACATGTTCGTCGGCGCGGGCGCCTACATCTGCGGCGAGGAGACGGGGCTGCTCGAGTCGCTCGAGGGCAAGCAGGGCAAGCCGCGCTTCAAGCCGCCGTTCCCGGCCGCATATGGTTTGTACGGCGCGCCCACCACGATCAACAACACGCAGAGCATCGCGTCGATCCCCACGATCTTGCGTAAGGGCGCGCAGTGGTTCGCAGATCTCGGCGTCAAGGGCTCGGGCGGCACCGCGATTTTCTCGGTGTCCGGCCACGTGGAGAAGCCCGGCAACTACGAGCTGCCCCTCGGCATTCCATTCCCCGAGCTCCTCGAGATCGCCGGCGGCATGCGCCACGGCCGTAAGCTCAAGGCGGTGATTCCCGGCGGCTCGTCGTGCCCCGTGGTGCCGGCCGAGAAGATGCTGACGTTGACGATGGACTTCGACACGATCCGCGCAGCGGGCTCGGGTCTCGGCACGGGCGCCACGATCGTCATGGACGAGACCACGTGCATGGTCAGCGTGCTTCGCAGGCTCGCGCGCTTCTACTACGCCGAGTCGTGCGGTCAATGCACGCCGTGCCGCGAGGGCACGGGCTGGCTCTATCGCGTGCTCACGCGGATCACGCAAGGCGAGGGCGCGAAGTCCGACATCGACATGCTCGTCGACGTGGCGAACAAGATCGAAGGCCACACGATCTGCGCACTCGGCGACGCGGCCGCGTGGCCCGTGCAGAGCTTCATCAAGCACTTCCGGCACGAGTTCGAGTACATGGTCGAGAACAAGGGCCGCAGCATCGTCGAGACGCTGCCGTCGGTGGCCGCATGAGCACCCCGGCCTCGAACGTACCGCCGCCGTCTGCGGCCAACGCGCCGGCCGCGGCGGCGCCGCCTGCCGATCCGAACGCCGTCAACATCGAGGTCAACGGCGTGCCGCTCAAGGCGCGCAAGGGCCAGATGCTGATCGAGGTCACCGACCAGGCCGACATCTACGTGCCGCGGTTCTGCTACCACAAGAAGCTCAGCATCGCGGCGAATTGCCGCATGTGTCTCGTGGAAGTAGAGAAGGCGCCGAAGCCGCTGCCGGCCTGCGCCACGCCCGTCGCCGAAGGCATGAAGGTCTTCACGCGCAGCAAGCGCGCGATCTCGGCGCAGAAAGCGACGATGGAGTTTTTGCTGATCAACCATCCGCTCGACTGCCCGATCTGCGATCAGGGTGGCGAGTGCGAGCTGCAAGATCTCGCGATGGGCTTCGGCCGCGGCGTGTCGCGCTACACGGAGCGCAAGCGCATCGTCAAGGACAAGAACCTGGGCCCGCTCGTGTCCACCGACATGACGCGCTGCATCCACTGCACGCGCTGCGTGCGCTTCGGCTCGGAGATCGCCGGCATCCAGGAGCTCGGCACCACGGGCCGCAGCGACAACATGGAGATCGGCACGTACATCGAGAAGAGCGTCGATCACGAGATGTCGGGCAACATCATCGACCTCTGCCCGGTGGGCGCGCTCAACAACAAGCCCTACCGTTTCAGCGCGCGCGCGTGGGAGATGGTTGCGAAGCCGATCGTGGGCGCGCACGACTGCGCCGGGTCGAACCTCTACGCGCACGTGCTGCGCGGCAAGCTGCGCCGCGTCGTGCCGCGCGACAACGAGGAGATCAACGAAGCGTGGATCGCGGACCGCGACCGCTTCAGCTGCCACGGAATCTACGTCGAGGACCGGCTGCTCGCGCCGCGGATCAAGGGCGACGATGGCCAATGGCGCGACGCGACCTGGGCCGTGGCGCTCGAAGCCGCCGCCGAGATGCTGCGCGCCGCCGGCCAGGGCGGCGGCGACGCGCTCGGCACGCTCGTGTCGCCGAGCGCCACGCTCGAAGAGCTGTATCTCCTGAACCGGATCACGCGCCATCTCGGGAGCGACAATATCGACAGCCGGCTGCGACGCCGCGACTTCCGTGACCAAGCCGCCGATCCGGCCGCGCCCTGGCTCGGCTGCAACATCGCCGACCTCGAGACGCGGCAGGGTGTCCTCGTCGTCGGCTCGAACGTTCGCATGGAAGTGCCGATCGTCGCGCACTGGCTCCGCAAGGCGGCGCGTAAGGGCGCGAGCGTCGGCTTCGTCAATCCCGAGGCGTACGAGTACCACTTCGAGGCGGCGGCTCAAGTAGTCGCGCCGCTCGACGACTTCGTCGCCGAGCTCGCGGCGGTGGTGGTCGCGGCCGCGAAGGCCACGGGTGCGGCGCTGCCGCCGGCCGTGGCCGCCGCGGTCGATGGCGTCTCCGTCGCCGCGGCGCACGAAGCGGCCGCGGCAGCGATCGCCCGCAAGCCCGGCCTGATCTTGCTCGGCCACATCGCGCAGCGGCATCCGCGCTTCGCCGACATCCGCGCGCTCGCGGCGGCGCTCGCGGCCTTGACGGGCGCGGAGCTCGGCTACCTCGCCGAAGGCGCCAACGGCTATGGCGCCGGCGTGGCCGGTGCGCTGCCGCACCGCGGCGCCGGCGGGCGCGCGCGGAACGTGCCGGGGCGCGACGCGCAACGCATGATCGCGGAGCCGCGCTCGACGTACATCTTGTTCGGCATCGAGCCGAGCCTCGATCTCGCGAACGGCCGGCGCGCGCTCGACGCGCTGAAGTCGGCCAAGGTCGTCTGCTTCACGCCGTTCGTCAGCGACGAGCTGCTAGCGTGCGCGGATGTTCTCTTGCCCACGGCCACGTTCGCCGAGACCGCGGGCACGTTCGTCAATGCGGAGGGCCGCTGGCAGAGTTTCGACGCGGCCGCGGACCTCGAAGGCGAGGCGCGTCCGGGCTGGCGCGTGCTGCGCGTGCTCGGCAACGAGCTCGGCCTCGCGGAGTGCGATTACCGGCAGCCAGGCGACGTCAGCGCAGCGCTCGAGCGCGAGGTCGGCGGACGTGGCGCGCCCGGAGCGGAGCACAACGCCTATCGCGGCGCGTTTGCACCGAGCGCCGAGCGAGCCGCCGTCGACGCCGCGGCTCGCGCCGAGATCGACGTCGGCATCTACGCGGTCGACGGCGTGGTGCGGCGCTCGCAAGCGCTGCAGGAGACCGCGCTGGCCCAACGGGCGAGGGCGACTTGATGGGCAACCTGCTCGCCCAATTCGACACCCTCTGGTTCTCGCTCCCGGACCCCGTCAGGTTCGTGATCGTGGCGGTGCTCCAGATCGTGGCGGTGTTGTTGCCGCTGATCCTTGCGGTCGCGTATTTCACGTATTGGGAACGCAAGGTCCTGGCCTGGATCCAGAACCGCATGGGTCCGAACCGCGTCGGCTGGAAAGGCACGCTCCAACCGTTCGCCGACGTGCTCAAGATGCTCTTCAAAGAAGTCATCGTGCCGTCGAGCTCGAACAAGTTCCTGTTCCTGACCGCGCCGGTGCTGTCGCTCGTGCCCGCGCTCGTCGTGTGGTCCGCGGTGCCGTTCAGCGAGAATTTCGTCATCGCGAACATCGACGCGGGGCTCCTCTACATCCTCGCGCTCACGTCGCTCGGTGTGTATGGCGTCATCCTCGCCGGCTGGGCGTCGAACTCGAAGTACGCGTTCCTCGGGGCGATGCGCTCGGCCGCGCAGATCGTGGCGTACGAGATCGCGATGGGCTTCGCGCTCGTCGGCGTGCTCATGGCCGGCGGCAGCCTGAACTTGGGCGCGATCATCCGCGCGCAGGCAGGCACGAGCATCTTTAGCTGGTTCTGGCTTCCGCTCTTTCCGCTGTTCATCGTCTACTTCATCTCGGGAGTCGCCGAGACCAACCGCGCGCCGTTCGACGTCGCGGAAGGCGAGTCGGAGATCGTCGCCGGTTTCCACGTGGAGTACGGCGGCATCACGTTCGGCCTGTTCTTTCTCGCCGAGTACGCGAACATGCTCTTGATCACGGCGTTGACCGTCGTGTTCTTCTTCGGCGGCTGGCTGTCGCCGTTCGCCGGGATCCCGAGTCTCGAGAACACCTTCCTCGCGGCGTCGAGCTTCGGCTGGCTCGCCGTGAAGATGGCGTTCTTCTGCTTCTGCTTCTTGTGGTTCCGCGGCACGTTCCCGCGGTACCGCTACGATCAAATCATGCGTCTCGGCTGGAAGGTGTTCATCCCCGTGACGATCGTTTGGATCGCGGTCGAAGGCGCGATGGCCGCGCTGCACATCGGGCCCTGGTCGGGCCCGGCCTGAGGAGCAAGCATGCGAAGCTTAATCAAGACGTTTCTGATGCCCGAGCTCCTGAAGGGCCTGCGCCTCACCTTCAAGAACATGTTCGCGAAGAAGGTCACCGTGCAATATCCCGAGGAGAAGACGCCGCAATCGCCGCGTTTCCGCGGGCTACACGCGCTGCGGCGCTATCCGAACGGCCAGGAGCGCTGCATCGCGTGCAAGCTCTGCGAAGCCGTGTGCCCCGCGCTCGCGATCACGATCGAATCCGACGTCGGCACAGACGGAACGCGGCGCACGACGCGCTACGACATCGACTTGTTCAAGTGCATCTACTGCGGCTTCTGCGAGGAAGCCTGTCCGGTCGACGCGATCGTCGAGACGCGCATCCACGAGTACCACATGGAGACGCGCGGCGAGAACATCATGACCAAGGACAAGCTGCTCGCGGTCGGCGACAAATACGAAGCGATGATCGCGGCCGATAAGGCCGCCGACGCCGCGTTCCGCTGAGGAAAATCCGACCTTGATCACAGGGGTGCTCTTTTACGCGTTCGCGGCGATCCTGCTCACGGCAGCGATCGGCGTGATCACTTCGCGCAATCCCGTGCACTCGGCGCTGTTCCTGGTGCTCGCGTTCGTGCAAAGCGCGGTGCTGTGGCTGATGATCGACGCGGAGTTTCTTGCGATCGCGCTGGTGCTCGTGTACGTCGGCGCGGTGATGGTACTGTTCCTGTTCGTGGTCATGATGCTCGACATCAACGTCGAGGAGCTGCGCAAAGGCTTCACGCGCTACTTGCCGGTTGGCGTGGCGGTGGCGCTGATCGTGGTGCTCGAGATCGGCCACGTGATCTGGTTCCGGAGCCAGGGGCTCGCGTTCCTGTCGACGCCGGTCCCGCACCCGGCCGGCTACAGCAACACCAAGGAGCTCGGGGCGGTGCTCTATACGCAGCACGTCTACGCGTTCGAGATCGCGTCGGTGATTCTGCTGCTCGCGATCGTGGCGGCGATCACGCTGACGATGCGCAAGCGCGTGGGGCTCAAGGCCCAGGACGTCGCGAAGCAGGTGGCCGTGCGGCGCGAAGACCGCGTGCGCATCGTCAAGGTCGAGACGAGCACAGAGCGATGACGCTCCGATGATGACCCCCCGATGACGACCCCCCGATGACGACAATCACCACAGCGCACTACCTCGTGCTCGCCGCGATCTTGTTCAGCTTGAGCGTCGCGGGGATCTTCTTGAACCGCAAGAACGTGATCCTGCTGCTCATGTGCATCGAGCTCATGCTGCTCGCGGTGAACTTCAACTTCATCGCGTTTTCGCGGATGCTGAACGACACGCTGGGGCAGGTGTTCGTGTTCTTCATCCTCACGGTCGCGGCCGCGGAGGCTGCGATCGGTCTCGCGATCCTCGTCGTGTTGTTCCGCAACACGCAGTCGATCAACGTCGAAGAGCTGGACAGGCTCAAAGGGTAGGGCGTGGAGTCGGTCTATCTCGCCATCGTCTTGGCACCCTTGTTGGCCGCGGCCGCGGCCGGGCTATTCGGCAAGAGGATCGGCCGCGCGGGCGCCCATTGGGTCACGATCGCCGGCGTCTCGATCTCGTTTGTGCTCTCGCTGGTCGCACTCAACTACCATCTGAGCGCCGGCTCCTACAACGAGCCTGTCTACGAGTGGGCGGCGCTTGGCGGCATGCACTTCGAAGTCGGGTTTCTCGTCGACCACCTGACCGTCCTCATGATGGTCGTCGTCACGTTCGTGTCGCTCTGCGTGCACGTCTACACGATCGGCTACATGCACGACGACGACGGCTACCAGCGGTTCTTCAGCTACATCTCGCTGTTCACGTTCGCGATGCTGATGCTCGTGATGAGCAACAACTTCTTGCAGCTGTTCTTCGGCTGGGAAGCGGTGGGCGTCGTGTCGTATCTGCTGATCGGCTTCTGGTACAAGCGGCCGACGGCGATTTTCGCGAACCTGAAGGCGTTCTTGATCAATCGCGTGGGCGACTTCGGTTTCCTGCTCGGCATTGCGGCGCTGGCCACGTATACCGGCACGCTCGACTACTCGCTCACGTTCGCGGACGCGGAGCGGCTGTCCGGCATGACGATCGGTGTCTTCGGCGGCGCACAGTGGTCGCTGCTGACGTTCTCCTGCATCTGTCTGTTCGTCGGCGCGATGGGCAAGTCGGCGCAAGTGCCGCTGCACGTGTGGCTGCCGGACTCGATGGAAGGCCCCACGCCGATCTCCGCGTTGATCCACGCGGCCACCATGGTCACGGCCGGCATCTTCATGGTCGCGCGAATGTCGCCGCTCTTCGAGCACAGCCAGACGGCGCTTGCCGTGGTGATGATCATCGGCGCGATCACGGCGTTCTTCACCGGCCTCCTCGGCATCGTGCAGCAGGACATCAAGCGCGTGATCGCGTACTCGACGCTCTCGCAGCTCGGCTACATGACTGTCGCGCTCGGCGCGTCGGCCTACGCCGCCGGCATCTTCCACCTGATGACGCACGCGTTCTTCAAGGCGCTGCTGTTCCTCGCGGCGGGCTCGGTGATCATCGCGATGCACCACGAGCAGGACATCCGCAAGATGGGTGGCCTGCGCAAGTACTTGCCGATCACGTATTGGACCTCGGTCGCCGGCACGCTCGCGCTGATCGGCTTCCCGGGCTTCTCGGGGTTCTTCTCGAAGGACGCGCTCATCGAGGCCGTTCACGAGTCGACCACGCCGGGCCACACGCTGGCCTATTGGGCCGTGCTGCTCGGCGTGTTCGTGACGTCGCTCTACAGCTTCCGGCTGCTCTTCGTCGTGTTCCACGGCAAGGAGCGCATGGACCACCACACGAAGGAGCACCTGCACGAGTCGCCGTGGGTGGTCACGGGCCCGCTGATCGCCCTCACGATTCCTTCGGTCGTGATCGGCTGGCTAACGATCGGCCCCGTGCTGTTCGGCGACTACTTCCGCGGCTCGATCTTCAACCTCGAGGGGCAGAACCCGCTGCACGAGCTCGGCCAGGAGTTCCACGGCCCGCTTCAGTTCGTGCTGCACCCCTTCACGGGCTCGGTGGCGCTCTACCTCGCGGCGGCCGGCGCGCTCGTCGCGTGGTTCCTGTACCTGAAGCGGCCGGACCTGCCTGAACAGCTCATGCAGCGCTTTGCCGGACTGCACCGTGTGCTCATGAACAAGTACTACTTCGACTGGTTCAACGAGAACGTGCTCGCGAGGGCGGCACGCGGCCTCGGCGGCTTTTTCTGGAAGGTCGGCGACCAGACTCTGATCGACGGCGCGCTGGTCAACGGCAGCGCCCGCGCGGTCGGCGTGTTGGCGGGCATCGCCCGCAACCTCCAATCCGGGTTCCTCTATCACTACGCGTTCGCGATGATCATCGGGCTTGCGGTGCTCGTCGGCTGGCTCGTGTTCCGCACCTGAAAACGATGAGCCTCGAACGATGAAGAAGCCAACCGGAGCGCGCGCGCCTTGACGACTTTCCCCCTGCTGAGCGTCCTGATCTGGCTGCCGATCGCGGGCGCCGTCGCCGTACTGCTGCTCGGCTCGGAACGACCCCAGCTCGGCAAGCAGGTGGCGCTCGGCGTGTCGGTGCTCACGTTCGTCGCGAGCGTGCCGCTATTCGCGAATTTCGATTCCACGACCGCCGCGATGCAGTTCGTCGAGAGCGTGCCGTGGATCCAGCGGTTTCAGGCGTTCTACGGCCTCGGCGTCGACGGCATCGCGATGCCGCTGATCCTCCTCACCACGTTCCTCACGCCCATCGTCGTGATCGCGGGCTGGCAGGTCATCAAGCTCCGGCCCGCGCAATACTTCGCGGCGTTCCTGATGCTCGAGGGCCTGATGATCGGCGTGTTCGCGGCCACCGACGCGCTGCTTTTCTACGTGTTCTGGGAAGCGATGCTCGTGCCGATGTTCCTCATCATCGGCATCTGGGGAGGCGAGCGGCGCATCTACGCGACCGTGAAGTTCTTCCTCTACACGTTCCTGGGCTCCGTGTTCATGCTCGTCGCCTTGATCTACATGTACCTCAAGGCCGGCAGCTACTCGATCGCGGCCTTTCAGGCGCTGCCGCTCGACATGACGGAGCAGACGCTGATCTTCTTCGCGTTCCTGCTCGCGTTCGCGGTCAAGGTGCCGATGTTCCCGGTCCACACGTGGCTGCCGGACGCGCACGTGGAGGCGCCGACCGGCGGCTCCGTGATCCTGGCGGCGATCCTGCTGAAGATGGGGGGCTACGGGTTCATCCGCTTCAGTCTGCCGATCGCGCCCGACGCGAGCCAATCGCTGGCCTGGCTCATGATCGCGCTGTCGCTGATCGCGGTGGTCTACATCGGCCTCGTGGCGCTCGTGCAGCGCGACATGAAGAAGCTGATCGCGTACTCGTCGATTGCCCACATGGGCTTCGTCACGCTCGGGTTCTTCGTGATCTTCCTCGCGATCCGCAACGCGCCCGGCGTGGACAACACCGACGGCGCGCGGCTTGCGCTCCAGGGCGGCATGATGCAGATGCTGTCGCACGGGCTGATCTCGGGCGCGCTGTTCCTCTGCGTGGGCGTGCTCTACGACCGCGTGCACAGCCGCGAGATCGGCGCCTACGGCGGGGTCGTGAACACGATGCCGAAGTTCGCCGCGCTGATGGTGCTGTTCGCGCTCGCGAATGCGGGCCTGCCCGGCACATCCGGGTTCGTCGGCGAGTTCTTCGTGATCATCGGCAGCTTCCACGCGAGCGTTTGGCTCGCGTTCTTCGCGGCCACCACGCTGATCCTGGGCGCGGCCTATACGCTGTGGATGGTGAAGCGCGTGGTGTTCGGCGAGGTCGCGAACGACCACGTGGCGCAGCTCGAGGACGTGAATGCGCGCGAGTTCTGGATGCTCATGGTGCTCGCGGTCGCCGTGCTGGTCGTCGGCATCTGGCCGGCGCCGTTCGTCGGCGCGATGGACCAGACGCTCGGGGCCCTGCTCGACCACGTCGTGCAGTCGAAGATCGGGGGCTAGCCGCATGGAGCTGAACGTCTTGCCCGCGATTGCAGAGATCTTCATGGCGTTTGCGATCTGCGTCGTGCTGCTCGTCGACGTGTTCCTGCGCGACGACCAGCGCCAGATCACCTACATCCTCGCGATGCTCGCGCTGATCGGCGCGGCGGCTGTCACCGCGTACTTCGGCGTCGACCGCGAGGTCATCGCGTTCAGCGGCAGCTTCGTCACCGATCCCGCGAGCACGGTGCTCAAGCTGTTCGCTTACATCGTGGTCGGCATCGTGTTCCTCTATTCGCGCGACTACTTGGACGTGAACGGCTTGCTGAAAGGCGAGTTCTTCGTGCTCGGTCTCTTCGGCCTGCTCGGCATCATGATCATGATCTCGGCGCACAGCTTGCTCACGCTGTATCTGGGCCTCGAGGTGCTCGCGCTGTCGCAGTACACGCTGGTGGCATTCAACCGCGACTCGGCCGTGTCGGCGGAGGCGGCGATGAAGTACTTCGTGCTCGGCGCGATCGCGTCGGGCACGCTGCTCTACGGCATCTCGCTGCTCTACGGCCTTACCGGCACGCTCGAGCTCGACGCGCTCGCCACGCGCTTCGGCACGCCCGGCGGCATCAACGTGGTCACGCTGCTCGCGCTCGCGTTCATCATCGTGGGCGTCGCTTTCAAGTTCGGCGCCGTGCCGTTTCACATGTGGATCCCGGACGTGTACCAGGGCGCCCCGACGCCGGTCACGCTCTACATCGGCTCGGCGCCGAAGATCGCGGCGTTCGCGCTCACCTGGCGCGTGCTCGTCGAAGGTCTGGGGCCGCTGCACGACGCGGGCTGGCGCGACATGCTGATCGCGCTGTCGGTGCTGTCGCTTGGATTGGGCAACGTGGTCGCGATCGCGCAGAGCAATCTCAAGCGCATGCTCGCGTACTCCACGATCTCGCACGTCGGCTTCATCTTGATGGGCTTCATCGCGGGCACGGTGGACGGCGTCCGCGCCGCGATGTTCTACACTTTCGCGTACGTGCTCATGGCCGCCGCGGCGTTCGGCATGATCATCCTGCTCTCGCGGCGCGGCTTCGAGGCCGAGCGGCTCGAGGACTTCAAGGGCCTGAACGCGCGCAGTCCGTGGTTCGCCCTCGTGATGCTGATGATCATGTTCAGCATGGCGGGCGTGCCGCCGTTCATCGGCTTCCATGCGAAGCTCGGCGTGCTCTCGGCGGTGCTCGACGCGGGCCTCGGGTGGCTCGCGGGCGTGGGCGTGCTGTTCGCCGTGATCGGCGCCTACTACTACATCCGTGTGGTCTGGTACATGTACTTTGCGGAGCCGGAAGACCGCGCGCCGCTCTCGGCGGCCGCCGACATGCGGATCGTGATCAGCGCGAACGCCCTGGGGTTGCTCGCGCTCGGCCTGTTCCCGGGCGGCTTGCTGGATCTGTGCGCCCGCGTGCTCCAGTAGCCGCGGCGTAAATCGGGCCCCGGGAGGGGCGGAAGGCGCGCTCTCTGTTGTAGAATCCCGGAAAGGCGCCGACCCGCGGGTTTCGGACCCGCGACCGCCAGAAGGGGGAGTTGAGAGCATGCGACCGATCTTCAAGCTGGCCCTATTGACAGCCCTGCTCGCGACGCTCGCGAGCGTGGCGGTGCAGGCGCACCACTCCTTCACGGCGACCTACTTCGAAGACCGCACGGTACAGATCGAAGGCAAGCTACTCCAGTTCATGTTCCGCAACCCCCATTCGTTCGTGCACGTCGAGGCGCCGGACGACCAGGGTCAGCTCCAGCGCTGGGCCGTCGAGTGGGGCGGCGCCGCGCAGCTCAGCAATCAGGGCCTGTCGAACCAGACGCTCCACGTCGGCGACACGGTTACGATCGTCGGCAACCCGGGCCGCGACCCGTCCGACCATCGCTTGAGGATGCAATACCTGAAGCGCAACTCCGACGGCTTCGACTGGGGCCGGCGTCCCGGCGAATCCTTCAACTAGCCGTCGAAGAGTGACCCCGACCTTGCGCGCCCTCGTACTCGGCGGTTCGCTGCTGCTTGCGCTCGCGGCCGGTTCGGCGTCGGCGCAGCTCAATCTCTCCGGCGAATGGGCGGTCAAGGCCCATGAGGACCAGGGCGATCGCGTGCCGGGCGACGTCCAGGGCGACTTCTCGGGCGTGCCCATGAACGATGCGGCACGCAAGTTCGCGGACGGGTTCGACGTCACGCGCGTCAACATGCTCGAGCACCAGTGCCAGCCCTACAACCTCGCGCACATTTTTCGCGGCCCCCTCCAGTTCAGGATGTGGGAGGAGAAGCATCCGGAGACGCAGGAGATCGTCGCGTACCGCCAGTTCCTCGGCACGTACATGCAGACGCGAATGATCTGGATGGACGGCCGCCCGCATCCGCCCGCTTATGTACCGCACACGAACATGGGCTTCTCCACGGGCGAGTGGCACGGCGACATCCTCACGGTCTACACCACGCACATCAAGAAAGAGTTCTACCGCCGCAGCGGCATCCCGAGCAGCGACGAGACCACGGTGGTCGAGCACTACATGCGCCACGGCAACGTGCTGTCGCACGCGATGATCATCACCGACCCCGTTTACCTCACGGAACCGTACGTCAATAGCGAAGAGTTCACGTTGATGGAGCGCGGCAACCAGAACTGGCTCTACAACTGCGAGTACGTGATGGAAGTGCCGTTGGACAACCATGACGTGCCGATGTACTTGCCCGGCAAGAATCCGTTCATCGAGGACTGGGCCAAGAAATTCGGGCTGCCGTTCGAGGCCGTGATCGGCGGCGCGCCCACGACGTATCCCGAATACATGCCGAAGCTCGAGCAGCTGATGAAGGCCAGATGACCCGCGTTTCGACAATCGTCACCCTATCTATCGCCGCGCTCGCGCTGGCGGGCACAGCGCAAGCGCAAAACGCCTCGCGCGCCCAGGCCGCCGCCGCGCGCCCGCCGGCGGAGCTCGACACGTTCCACGTGCAGGGCAACATCTACATGATCGTCGGCGCCGGCTCGAACGTGGCCGTGCAGATCGGCGACGAGGGCGTGCTCGTGGTCGACACGGGCGGCCGCGCCACGCGCGAGCAGGTGCTCGCCGCCGTCCGCAAGCTCTCGGACGGGCCGATCCGCTGGATCGTCAACACGAGCGCGGACCTCGACCACACGGGCGGCAACGAGACGGTCTCGCAGGCCGGCCAGACGCTGAACGGCAACCCGGCCGCGATCATCGCCCACGAGAACGTGCTCGCGCGCATGACGACCGAAAACCGGCCGATCACCGAGCAGCCGCTCAATACGTTCTTCGAGGCAGGCCGCGACTTCTTCTTCAACGGCGAGGCGATCTTCATCTACCACGTGCCTTCCGCACACACCGACGGCGACATCGTCGTCTACTTTCGCAGCTCCGACGTGCTCGTTTCAGGCGACCTGTTCACGACCACGCAGTATCCGGAAATCCGGCTCGATCAGGGCGGCGGCGTCGACGGCTACCTCGCCGGCTTGAACAAGATGCTCGACGTCGCGGTGCCGAAGTGGCTCCAGGAAGGCGGCACCTACGTGATCCCGGGCCACGGCCGCGTCGGCGACGAGGCGGACGTGCTCGACTACCGCGACATGCTGTTCATCGTCCGCGCCCGCATCGCGAGCCTCGTGGCGGAGGGCAAGACGCTCGAGCAGGTCGCGGCCACCAAGCCGGCGGGCGACTACGACCCGCGTTACGGCACCGGCAACGGTGGGCAATGGACCACGGCGAAGTTCGTCGAGGCCGTGTACAAGGATTTGAAGCAGAAGGGCGGCGCGAAATGACGCGGACCAGCAACCGCCGGACCGGCGCCGGAGCGCGCTTCGGCTTAGCCGCCGCTGCGTTGGCCGCGGCCGCGTTCGCGGGCACCGCCGCTGCCCAGCCGCGCACCGGGCAGGCGACTCCGCCCCAGTCACCGAAGGTGGGCGCGCCCGTCGATCTCACGGGCTACTGGGTGTCCGTCGTCAGCGAGGACTGGCGGCACCGGATGGCGACGCCGCGCAAGGGCGACTACGAGAGCGTCCCGCTCAACGGCGAAGGGCGCCGTGCGGCCGGCGAGTGGAATCTCGATACCGACAACGCGGCCGGCAATCAATGCAAGGCGTTCGGCGTCGGCGGAATCATGCGCCAGCCGGGGCGCCTACACGTCACCTGGGCCGACGACGACACGTTGAAGGTCGACTTCGATGCCGGCACCCAGACGCGGCTCATGGAGTTCACCGCGGGCGCCGCCGCGCAAGGCGAAAAGACCTGGCAGGGCTTCTCGCGCGCCGATTGGCAACGACCGCCGCAGGCAGGGCAGGGCCCCGGTCGCGCGCAGCTCGGCAACATCACGGGGCCCGTGGCGCCGGGCGGCGGGGGCCGCGGTCAGCGCGGCGGCCCGGCGTCGACGCAGGCTCTGAGCGAGGGCGGGTCGCTACGCGTCGTCACCAGCAATTTCCGCGGCGGCTATCTGCGCAAGAACGGTGTGCCTTACAGCGAGGACGCCAAGATCACCGAGTACATCGCCCGGCTGCCCGACGCGCCGAACGGCGACGTGTGGTTGCACGTGGTCACGCTCGTCGAGGACCCGAAGTACTTGAACGACACGTTCTATACGAGCGCGATGTTCAAGCGCGAGAAGGACGGCTCGAAGTTCAAGCCCAGCGAGTGCCGCACCGCGCCGCCGCCGGGCGGCGCGCCGGGAGCCGCGCGCGCGGCGGAGCCTCTGCCGCGCTGAGCCCCTACTGCGCTGAGCCCCTTACTGCGCTGAACGCGCGCCTCGGCCCTGCCCCCGTTCGCCGCGGCCCGCGCTAATGCGCTCCCCCCGCGCCTCGAACCGCTGTCTGAGCGTCTCGAGCTGCGGCGGCGTGCCGGCGAACAGCGCGTCCGGAAAACTCGCGCCTTGCGCGATCAGCTCGCGATAGATTTCCCCCGAGCGATAGACATTGAGGCCCTCGCCGCCGAGATATTGCAGCCGCAGGTTGGCGTCCGTGTTGATCTGCGCGTCCGCGAGCCAGCCCCGCAGATCGCGAGCGTCAGCGGCGTAGGTTCCCAGCAGGTCGAGCGCCGACTCGAAGCGAATCGCCCTGAGCGACTCCGCGACGGGCGCGTAGGCGGCCGTGTCGAGCCGGCGCGCGATCTGCGCGATGTCGATCGGCCGGCCGTCGGCCCGCGCGACGAGCACCGCGTCGTAGCCCTCACCGTTCACCGTGTTCGCGAACACGGCTCCGTTCGGAAACGCCTCGAAGAACGTCGCAATCTCGCTCTTGACCGCGTCGCCCGTGCTCTCGTAGAGCTGTAGGAACACCGTGACCACGCCGCCGTCGTTGAGCCGCGACTTGCAGAGCTGCCAGAACTCGCGCGTGTAGAGCGCGGCGGCGCCCTTGACCCACGGGTCGAGCGGGTCGGACGTAATCGCATCGAACTTCTCGCGCGACGAAGCGAGCACGTGCCGCCCGTCGTCGATCCGGATCTCGACCTTCGGATTCGTGACGACGCCGAAGTTCGCGCCGGCGAAGTATTCGGCCGCCACGTGCGGCACCAGCGGCTCGATCTCGGCCACGACCACGCGCTCGACCGCCGGGTCGAGGCTCACGGCGCCCGCCGTGATGCCGGCGCCCAAGGCGATCACGAGCACGGACGAGGGCTTCTCGGGCACGAGCGTCGCCAGGTGCCCGAGCATGCGCTGGAGGCGCAAGTCCTGCGGATACGTCGAAGCCTGGGTCTTGCCCTGGTTGTGATAGGTGAGCAGGCCGCTCGGCTCGAGCGTAACCGCGATGGACGCCGTAAGCCCTTCGCCGACGTAGACGACGTTCGCGTCCTTGCCGCGCGTGGGCAGGAAGCGGCCGTACGCGACGAATTGCGGCGGCAGCGCGGGCACGAGGTAGGCGAGAACGAGCGCCGCCGCGACGGCGGCGGCGAGCGCGGCGACCCGCGCCCCGGAGCGCAGCGCGCGCTCGGCGCGAGCGAGCAACAAGACGCCGGCGGCCGCGGCGATCAATACCGCCAGCTGCTCGGCGGCGCGGCTACCGATCGACACGACCAGCACGAACGTGGTGAGCAATGCGCCTGCGATCGCCCCCGCGGTGTTGGCCGCATAGAGAAGGCCTACGACGCGCCGCGGATCGGCTGCGGGCCGCAAATCCCGTCCTGCATTTGCGGCACTCCCGCCATCCATGGCGGTCGGCCGCAATGTGCGTCCTGCAATTGCGGCACTCCCGCCATCCATGGCGGTCGGAATCACCGCCGCGAGGGCAAGGGGGAAGCTGGCACCCCACAACAGCGCGGCCGGCAAAACGGCCCAAGCCGCGCGCAGCACATCGAGCTCGAGCATGACGCTCGCCGGCGTTGCGATCGTTACGTCGAGGGGCCAGTAGGGCAACGACCGCGCGATCGTGTATGCAGACCACGCGACGGCGGGGCAGAGGAGCAATTGGCAGCACGCGAGCGCCGTGCGCGGATCCATCCGCCGGCCGAGCGCTGCGCCCGCGGCCGCGCCGCCCGCGAGCCCGGCGAGAAACACCGCGAGGATCAGCGCAAACGCGTAGACCGTGCTGCCGATCAGCAGCGAGAGATGGCGCGTCCAGAGCACTTCGGCCGTGAGCGCGGTGAACCCTGACAACGCCGTCACCGCGTAGACCGGCCCGCTCAGGCGCGCGCTCCCAGGCGGCGCCGGTGCGGCGGGCGCCGAAGCGCGCTCGCGCGCAGGGAGAGCCGCAGCGACGGCGGCGGCGCCGAGGTTCAAGGCCACGGCGACGAACGTAGCGATCGACACGTCATGGACCCGCAGAAGGTAGAAGCCGGCGGCCAGAGCGCCGACGACCGCACCCACGGTGTTGGCCGCATACAGGACGCCGAGCCAAGCTGCGCCGCTGCGAGTCGCGCGCGCGGCGCTCGCCACCGCGGGCAACGTAGCGCCCATCAGCAACGTCGAAGGCAACAAGCAACACGCCGCGACCATCAACCGCAGCGCGAGGCCGGCGACCCCGCCACCCGCCCACGACAGATACGCGCTGCCGAGCAGCGGAGCCGCGTAGAGCACGAGGAGCCCGAGCACGCCGATCCCGAGCTCGATCGCCGCGTAGACCCGCAGCGGCTGCCGGTCCACGGCGACGAGCCGCGGCAGCAGCAGCCCCCCGAGGCAGAGCCCCCCCAAGAACGTCGCGACGAGCACGCCGAGCGACGCGGCCGACGCGCCCAACCGGAGGCTGAGCAGCTGGAACCAGACGACCTCGTAGATCAGCGCAGCGCAGCCGCTTACCGCGAACGCGACCGGCAGCACCACGAGCGTCCGGCGCGCGGCGGCGAGGTCGTCGGGTCGTCGTGTGGGGCCGGTCGACATAGCGGAGGCGTCCTGGAGAAGCGCTGGCATTGCGCCAGCAAGCCCGCGGCTTTGCAAGGCGCGAGCGGGCGTTTCCACCATCCGCCGTGAGCCACCACGACTCCGCTCGACATCTAGACGAGTACGCCGCGGCGCCCGCCCCCAGACGTTTACCGATCAAGCAAGGATATTTTGGCGAACATCGCGTTCGGCTGGAGGAATTGGCTTCGCACTACGCTGTTGGATACACTAGCGACCGCGGCACCGGACAAGAATTAGAAACGTCGCACTCATTGTTGAGAGGTGTAGGCCATGACTCATCGGCGTACGATGCCTCGAGGCATTTTCGCTTTCGTGCTCTTGGTGTTCATAGGTAGCGTTGCCTTTTACAACGCTGTCACCGGGCCCGGCTTCGAAAGTATTCGTGCGATTGACGTCGTCCGATTGATCACCGTCGGCGCGTGCTTCGGGGCGGCCTTGTTTTCGCTGGTTACGTTCTTTCGGGATCGTCGATCAAGCTGATTCGCCGCGACGACGGGCCGCGCTCGCGCAATGAGCGCGTTGCTGGCCACCGAAGTCGACGACGAGAATCCGCGAGGCGTCGGGGCTTTGCGGAGGGCGTTTTGGCTGGAGACCGCTAGAGCTTCGCCGACGCCGTCGTAGTTCCCCTTCCGGTTGTAGAACGTCGCTTCGCTGACCCCGACCTCGCTCCAGCAGGCCCGCGGCTCTGCAAGGCGCGACCGGCGGGGCACTCTCGTATACTCGCGATGACGATGGCCCGCGACGCATGATCTCCCTGATCCTCGTGATGGTCTGTGCGATCGCAGCCGGCTGGCTCGCGCGCCGCATCCACGTGCCGTATCCGATCGTGCTCGTGCTCGCGGGGATCGGGCTCGGAGTCGTGTACACCTGGCCGGCGCTCGACTTGGGCCCCGACGCCGTGCTCGCGATCGTGATCCCGGCGGTCCTGTATCCGGCCGCCATCGACACGTCGTGGCGCGACTTCCGGGTCATGCTGCGGCCGATCCTGCTGCTCGCGATCGGCTTGGTCGCGACGACCACGCTGGCCGTCGGGCTCGCGCTCAAGTGGCTCGTGCCCGGCGTGCCCTGGTCGGTGGCGTTCGCGCTAGGCGCTATAGTTTCTCCGCCGGACGCGGTGGCGGCGACCGCCGTGCTGCGGCGCTTCAGGCTTCCGCGCCGGATCGTGACGCTGCTCGAGGGCGAGAGCCTCGTGAACGACGCGACCGGCCTCGTGCTCTATCGGTTCGCCGTCGTCGCGGCGTTGACGGGCACGTTCTCCGGCCCGGCGCTCGTCGGCCAGTTCGCGCTGATCGCGCTCGGCGGGCTCGCGGTGGGCATCGGCGTGGGCCTCGTTTCGACGAGGCTCCAACGGCACCTGCGCGATCCGATGCTCGAGCTTGCGATGTCGTTGACGGCGCCGTTCGTGGCGTATTGGCTGTGCGAGGTGCTCGACGTGTCGGGCGTCTTGGGGGTCGTCGCCGCCGGGCTCTATCGGTCGCGCTGGAGTCATCGGCGCTCGTCGGCGATCGCGCGGCTCAACATCCGTACGGTCTGGGGCGCGATCGTTTTCGTGATCAACAGCTTCGTGTTCGTGTTGATCGGGATTCAAATGCCGCAGATCGCCGAGTCGCTGGTCGGCGGCGACGGGCTTTCGCGGCCGCGCGCCGCGGCCCTGGTCGCCGCGCTGTCCGCGGTGGCTATTGGAGTACGGTTCCTGTGGATCTTCACGGCGACCTACGGTGTGCGCCTGCTCGTGCCGTCGATCGAGCGCGTCGACCCCGCCTCGGCGCGCGTGTCGACGCTCGTCGGCTGGTCCGGCATGCGCGGCGTGGTGTCGTTGGCCGCCGCGGTCGCGCTACCCACGGCGCTCGAGAGCGGCGAGCCGTTTCCGGAGCGGAGTCTCGTGATCCTGCTCGCGTACGGGATCGTGTTCGTGACGCTCGTGGGCCAGGGCCTCACGCTGCCCGTGTTGATCCGCTGGTTGAGAATCAAGGCCGACAGCTCCGGCGACGACGAGACCCGCCTCGCGCGTGACGCGATGCGCCGCGCCGCGACTCACGCCGTCGACAAGCTGGTCGCGGAGCACGGCTTTCCGGCGCACGAGGCCGTCGCCGTCAAGCGCTTCTTCAACAGCCGCTCGCGCGCGCGCGAGGAGGGCGCGGTCGGGGCGGACCGCGAGACGCGCCTCTGGCTCGGGGCGTCGAGCGCGCAGCGCGACGCACTGATCGAGCTCTGGAAGCGTGGCGAGATCGGCGACGACGTGCTCATCCGGCTCGAGCGCGAGCTCGACCTCGCCGAGGCGCGGCTGCCGCAAGACGAGTGACGACGCGACGGCTGGCTACGGGGCCGTGGCGGGGTCGAGCACCAGCAGTGAGATCTCGGGCGGCACGAGGAAGCGGACGGGCAGTACGCTCGTGCCGACGCCCGGCGTCACGAAGAGCTGGCGGCCGTGCTCGGCGATGGAGCCGATCGCGTAGCGCTCGCCGTAGTGCGACGGGACGATCGGCCGGCCGACGAACGGGATGCGGACTTGGCCGCCGTGCGTGTGGCCGGCCACGGTGAGCGACACGAGCTCCGGGATCTCGGGGAAGATGTCGGGATTGTGCGTGAGCACGATCACGGGCGCGCCGGGTGGCACGTCCTCGAGCGCTGCCGCGATGTCGTGGCGGCCTTCCCAGAAGTCGCCGAGGCCCGCCACCCAAAATGCGCACTCGCCACGGCGCACTTGCACGGCGCGGTCCTCGAGCACGGGGATGTCGTTCGCTTCGAGCGCCGCGCGCACGCGTGCGCCGCCGAGCCACCAGTCGTGGTTGCCGAGCACGGCCAGCACGCCGAGCGGCGCGTCGATCTCGGCGAGCTTCTTGGCGGACACCTCCGGGCTCACGAACCGGCCGCCGAGCACGTTGTCGATCACGTAGTCGCCGCCGAGCAGCACGAGATCGGGGTGGGACCGGCGCGTCAATGCGACGACGCGCTCGAGCTTGCCGACGCCGTTGAACGGCGAGCCGACGTGCAGATCGGAGATCGCGGCGACGGTCACGCCGGAGCATTGAGCCGGCCAGTGAGGCAGGCGGAGCCGATAGGTGGCGACGCGGAGGCTCGCAGGCTCGAGCCAGAATGCCCACAACGCGAGGAGACCGGCGGCGGCCGCGGCGGCCCCTAGGACGCGCAGCCACCGGCGGCGTGCGGGTCGTGCCGGATCGCCGCTCACTCGCAGGGACCGTGTTGGGTCGACGACGAGCCCGTCAGCGGCCGTTGCGCTGCTCGGCGAAGAACTTCTTGAGCGGCGGCGCCATGTTCCGCGGGATATCCTCGCCCCACGCGCCGCCGTCGATCTTCGCGCCCGTCGGCCGAGCGTCGGCGTCGACGGCGAAGAACACGGGGATTCCGTCGCTCTTGAAGCCGGCCTTGTCGAGCTCGGTCTTCCACGCGTCGACGTCGACTTGCACGATGTAGGTGCCGGCGAACGCGTCCTGCATCAGCGGATCGCCCAGAGACGCGCGCAGGGCTTTGCACGGCCCGCACCACTCGGCGGTGATCTGGACGTACGGCAGCTTGGCGAGCGCGGCGGCTTTGGCGACTTCGTGGCGGAGCAACTCCTCGAGCCGGCCCGGCGCGGGCTCGAGCACGACCACCTTCACCGGCTCGGCCGCGTGGGCGCCGCCGGCAATCCAGGCGCTCGCGATCAGAATGCGCGTTGCGTTCCGGAGCAGATCACGGTAGATCACGGGGCACTCCCCAAGACGATTCTCTGCCCGATCTTGTCACGCGCCGCCGGCGGACGATAGTGCAGGGCGCCCGCGTCGCCGCCGTCAACGCGCGGGCAGCAGGTTGCTCCAGGTCTCCGTGAGCACGTCGGCGCCGCGTTGCAGGAAGCCGCGGAGCTCCGTGGGTTTGGTGACGTCGAGCTGCCGCACGCGAACCATCATCCGCCACGCGCCCGTGGGCTCGATGAGGTAGGCGTTCGTCTCGACGATCTCGCCATTGCTGGGCGCCGAGACGACGGGCTTGACGTCCGCGCCTGGCGGCAGCGCCGCGAGCGAGGGTCCGACGAAGTCGACGAGGTACTGCTGCTCGTCGTCCGCGAGTGGCCGATAGCCGCGGCCCACCCGCGTCTGCGTGACCCACGCGCCCGGGGGCTGCCGAATCACCTTCGTGCCCTGCCAATGCAGCCGGTACGCGAAGTCGAGCGCCTCGCCCGGCGGCGGCTGCCGATCCGGGACCCAATACGCCACGATGTTGTCGTTGGTCTCGTCGGGCGTGTTGAGCTGCACGAGCTCCACGCGCCCCGGCCCCCACGAGCCCATGGGCTCGACCCAGCCGCTCGGTCTGAGCTCGTAGCGAGCCTCGGGGTCCTCGTAGCTCTCGAACGTGCGGTCGCGCTGCATGACACCGAAGCCGCGCAGCTCGCGCATCGAGAACGAGGTTGTAAGCGTCTGCGCCGGGTTGATCAGGGGGCGCCATAGCCACTCGCCGTCCCCGGTCGCGACCATGAGCCCGTCGGAGTCGTGGACCTCGGGGCGAAAGTCGACGCGATGGGGTTGGTTTTCCCCGAAGTAGTACATGGTCGTGAATGGCGCGAGCCCGAGTGTGCCGACCGGCGCGCGCAGGTAGAGCCGCGCGCGCACGTCGACCACCGTCTCCTCGCCCGGCGCCACATCGAACTGATACGCGCCGCTCACGCGCGGCGAGTCGAGCAGCGCGACGATCCTGAGCGTGCGTGCGTCCGGCGCCGGCTTCACCAGCCAGAACTCGGTGAAGTGCGGGAACTCCTCGGCCCCCGCGCCCACGGTGTCGACCACAAGCCCGCGCGCCGACAGGCCGTAGCGGGCCCCGGCGCCGAGCGCGCGAAAGTAGCTCGCGCCCAAGAAGACGATGAGCTCGTCCTTGTAGGCGGGCGAGTTGAGCGGGTAGTGGACCCGAAGCCCGCCGAAGTCGAGATCGCCCCACTTCTCGGGCGACAGCGTGTTCCTGCCGTAGTCGAAATCGGCGCGGTCGTAGGGGAGGTGGCGGACCTTGGTCGCGACCTCGTTCATGCGCACCCGCTCGTTCGCCTTGCCGACGTGGAAGAACATCACCTCGAAGGGCAGATTCTCCGATCGCCAGAGCGCGTGGTCCGCGCGAAAGCGGATGTCGCGGTATTGATCGTAGTTGAGCGCTTCGAGCTCCGCGGGTTGCTTGCGGTCCGGTACCCGGTAAGCCGCTTGCGCCTGCTTGCGGGCGAGCACCGCCACGTCCTCGAAATCGAATGCGGCCGCGAGGCGCGCGCCGCCGAATGCCGCCAGCAGCACGCTCAAGATCAGCGCGCGCGCCGTGATCGAGCCGATGAGCGCGTGGCTACCCAAGCTAGTTGAGGACGGGCACGGTCTTGCGCTCGGAGAAGCCGAGCAGGTCGATCTCGCCATCGGTGGCGACGTGGCTCTCGGAATGAGTGACGAACGCCGCCTCGTCGCGGATGGCGACGCCGAGCGCGCCGGCGGTTTCGATGAGCCGCGACTGACCGGAGAGCACGAGCGGCCGCGCGGCCGCGACTTCGACCGGGGACTCGCGTCTTCGGGCGACGGGCGACGTGACGAGCGCGAAGCGGTCGTTGTGGCCGGCCTCCACGACCACCCGGTCACGTATCAGCGTCAGCGCGCGGCCGGCGCGCAGATGCGCGGCGACCTCGTAGCGCAGGGTCAGCACGTAGAGCTTCTCGGCCAGGCCGGTGATGCGCACGCACGGGCCGAGCGCGCCGCGCGTGCTGACTTTCGCGTCGGTGAAGAGTGGAAAGCTGATCTGGAGCGGGGCGCCGCGATCGTGCTTGTTGAACGCGAGCACGGCGAACACGAGGTCGCGCACGATCGCGTGCTCGTGGTCGGGCTGCATGACCAGGAAGTCGAGGTGGTCGCCGATCGTCGCCGCGGAAACGACAGTCATGACGGGATGACGCGGTCCTTGCGCTGCATCTTTGGCTACTTCTTTGGCGGAGCTACTTCTTGTTGAGCTCGTCGGCGATCCAGAACTTCGTTCCCGAAACATCGGCCGACGCCATCAGACCCTTGCGCCCGATCTGGTAGTAGGCGACGCCGTCGAAGAAGGTCGACGAGACCTCGGCTCCGGAATGGCCGGCAGTCGCCTGGGCCGTCGCGGAGGAGTCCCAGCCGCCCTTGGCGAACGCGGCGAACCTCTCCGGCGTCTCGAACAGGATCACGATGTCGTAGCGGCTGGCGCCGAAGGTGAGGCCGACGCCGGCGGAGCCCATCCGCATGTAGGTGCGCGTGCCGGCCTTCTTGTCCACGGCCACGCCGCCGCCGCCCGCGCCCGAGGCGCCGAACCCCGCCTTGGTGACTCTGAAGGTCGCGTAGCCGGCCGCCTTGTCGTACAGCGCGCTCGCGCCCTTCAGTTCCTTGAAGTCCTTGAGCACCGCCACCGACTCGGAGTCGATGTTGGCGCGGTTCTTGGCGGCTTTCGAGTCCTCGGTCCCCTGGGCCGTGGCGAGTTGTGCGCCCAAGATCAGCAGCGGGATCGCCAGACTGGACCAGACTCTGTGCGTGCGCAGACTCATCATGGGGTCGTCTCCTGGTTGTTGCCGACACCGGCAGCGATGCGAGCGGCGCCCGCCCAGCGCGGCCGCCCTCGCAGACCTTCATGATATGTCGCCTGGTGTCAGACACCAAAGGTGTCAGACACCGCGGCTGTCTGACACCGGCCGGCAGTTCGGCTCAGCGCGGCCTCCTTTTCGACGGTTTCGCGGTCACGAACACCCAGGCCGTCTCGAGCAGCTTGCGCAACGCGGCCCGGCGGATGCGCGCGAGCCGGACGAGCACCATGGGATAGGGCTCGTAGTGCGAGGTCACGTAGTACACGTCCGGCTCGGCCGTGAGCAGCTCCGCGCGCAGCTGCGGGTCGATGCGCACGGCCAGCGAGCCTTCTTCCGCGGAGGAGTGGATCGCGGCGCAGGTGAGCAGCTTGCCCCGCGCCTTGAACGCCGGACCGCGCCCGGTGGTCGCGTCCGCCACGTCGGGTAGCGCGAGCGCGATCTCGCGGACCGCAGCGAAGTCCATGCGTTTGGCCGGCATGCCGTCACTCCCGCGCGGCCGCGCCGGCGGCGCGTGCCAGCTCGAGCAACTGCTCCTGCGTCTGTTCGGGATGAGGCGCGTCGGCCGGCGCTTGCCATTCGAGCGAGGAGCCGGCGGCGACGAGCCGGCGCGCGGCGCCGACGTGGTCGGCGCCCGGCGGCTGACCGTGAGCCCAGCCTTGGGCGGCCCAGACCAGCGGCGTCGCGGCGAACATGCCGTCGAGCGCGTTGACCGAGGCGCCGTGCCCGAGCAGCACGCCGACGGCCTCGGGACGGCCCGCCATGGCCGCGCGGTGCAGCGGGGTGACGCCGTCGCGATCCCTCTCGCTCGGCGAGAAGCCGCAGCCGAGCATCGTTTCGAGCACGGCCGCGTCGCCGCGCTCGGCCGGCACGTGCACCATCAAGTGATGCTCGGGCCGGAGGTCGCCGCGAAGCTCCGGCTGCGCGGCGAGCATCGCCTCCGCGCCCGCGCGATCGCCGCTTGCACAGGCTGCGACGAAGCGGTCGAGCGCGGAGAGCTCGTCCTTCGCGCCCTGCGCCTCGAGCCAGGCCGCGACGGCCCGATTGCCGTGCAGCTGGGCGACCGTGCGCGGCGTGCGGCCGTCGACGCGGCGCCGGTGGATGTCCGCGCCGTGACGCACGAGCAGCTGCGTCATCTCGACGTCGCAGCGCTGCGCGGCGATGTGCAGCGGTGCGTCGTCGAGCTCGCCCCACGCCCGGTTCGGGTCCGCGCCGTGCTCGAGCAGCCAGCGCACGCCCGTCGCTTGCGACGTGGGGCCCGTGAGCCAACTCAGGATGTACCGCAGCGGCGGTACGCCGCCCGCGACTCCGTTCACGTCGACGCCGAACCTTGCGAGCAGATCGAGATCGGCCAACCGCCCGCTGCCCGCGGCGATGTGCATCGAGACGCCGTCCGTCGGATTCGCGCCGTGCTCGAGCAGAAGCTCGGCGAGTCGCGGTCGACCGGTGGCGACGAGCGCGCCCCAAAGTGCCGTCCGCGGGAGCTCGCGGTGCCAATTCCAGTGGTACTCGGCGTTCGGGTTCGCGCCGCGTGCCAGTAAGCCGCGTGCGGTTGCGACGAGCCCCTCCGCCCGGGCGGGCGCGCTCTCGCCCAAGAACGTGTGACAGACGTAGAGAAGCGGTTCCCAGCCCTGCGCTCCGCCGGCGTTCGTTGCCGCCTCGGGGTTCTTACGCAGCCGCGCCTCGACGGCCTCGGCGTCGCCGAGCGCGAGCTCGGTGTGCAGGTTGGCGTGCGCAATGCCCGGGTGCAACGCGAGCAGCCGCAGCGCCCGCGCGGCCGCGCCGCCGGTGGCGCAGCGCACGAATTCGTCGACGGCGGCGGCGAACGACAGCGATCTCTCTTCGACGTGCTCACGGAGCTCGTTCCACGACTTGAAGCCGTGCTCGCGTGCGATCACGGACTGTGCGTCGTGTAGCGCAAGGTGCAGCGCGCCGATCTCGGCCGCCGATTTTGCGGTGTGCGCGGGTAGGGCGCTAAATCTCCGGAGCGCGGCCGGATCCGCGGCGCGCGCGCCGTGCAGCAACGACTTGGCCTGTTTCTTGAGCTGCTCGAGGCTAGCCCGTTCGGGTAACTGCGACGTCATAGATACCTCCATGCTGGAGCCTGTGGTTCGCAAACAGGCAGCACGGTGGTGAACGTGCAGTCTTGGGATCTAGTCGGTCAGTGGGCTTGGCCCTTCGCGCGAACCCGCGGGCGCCTGGAGCGCACGCCCCGAAGTCAA
>Ga0137409_10000997_pt1 | contig 30725 bp, 28 predicted proteins | sample CZODoug1_16funga_FD_122059 | JGI IMG/M metagenome (GOLD analysis project Ga0137409, IMG submission 122059) | Vadose zone soil fungal communities from Angelo Coast Range Reserve, California, USA - CZODoug1_16fungal (Hybrid Assembly) | ecosystem: Environmental > Terrestrial > Soil > Vadose zone...
GTGATCGTTCCCAATGAAGCGCTGTATCGTTCGCTCATCGAGCGCGTGCCCGGGATTGTCTACATTTCGCATTTCGGGTCAGACGCCAAGTGGCATTACGTCAGCCCACAAATCAAGGAATACCTCGGCTACGCAGCCGAGGAGTGGCTCGCCGATCCATCGTTGTGGCTGCAACACGTACACCCGGACGATCGCGAACTGGTCCTGGCGGAAGAGCAACGCCTGCACAAAACGGGCACAGCATTTTTTGCGGAATACCGGATGGTGTCAAAAGATGGCCGCGTCATCTGGTTCCGCGACGAAAGCATGATCATCCGGCCGGAGGGTTTCGATGTTCCGGTGCTGTACGGAATTCTGTTCGACATCAGCGAACGCAAAGCGACGGAAGTTGCGCTGCGCGAATCCGAAGAGCGTTTGCGGCTCGCGCTCGAAGCGGCGCATCTCGGCATGTGGGAATGGGATCCCGAAACCGACGCGCTGTTCTGGGACGACCGCCACTGTTCGCTGTTTGGCCTGAATCCCAAGGAGGCTCCTGCAACCGCGGCAAAATTTCTCGACCTCGTCTTCCCGGAAGACCGCGAATGGGTGCGCCACGCCGTGCGTGAAGGGCTGCGGCACGACGAAGCGTACGGCGCGGAGTACCGCGTGCGCTGGCCCGACGGCCGCGAACACTGGCTGGCGAGCGCGGGGCGCGTGCTCCGCAACGCCAACTCGCGCGCCTACCGGATGCGCGGCATCACGTATGACGTGACGGACCGCCGCGGACTCGAAGAACATTTGCGCCGCGCACAAAAAATGGAAGCGATCGGGCAACTTGCCGGCGGCGTCGCGCACGACTTCAACAATCTCTTGATGGTGATACGCGGCCACGTGGAGCTGCTGCTGAACCGGTCGGGTGTGGACGCCGGCGTGGCGCGCAATGCCGAAGCGATTCAAAAAGCGTCGGATCGCGCGGCAGGCATCACGCAGCAACTTCTCGCCTTCAGCCGCAAACAAGTGCTTCAGGCACGCGTCATTGAGATGCGCACCGTCGTGAAGGACATTGCCAACCTTTTGCGGCGCTTGCTTGGGCCGATGGTCGATTTTCGACTGCAACTGCCCGCCGAGCCGCTTTGGGTGCGAGCGGACGAAAGCCAGCTTGAACAAGTCGTTCTGAACCTGGCGATCAACGCTCGCGATGCGATGCCGAACGGCGGCACCGTGACAGCCATCCTTGACCACGTCACGGGAGACTCACCCATCGTGCGGCGGCGGCCGGGAATGTCCGAAGTGGATTACATCCGCCTACGCGTGATTGATACCGGCACGGGAATGGATGCGGCTACCCAGGCGCGCATCTTCGAGCCATTTTTTACAACGAAAGAGTTTGGCAAAGGCACCGGGCTAGGCCTCGCGACGGTTTACGGCGTCGTGAAACAGAGCGACGGCTGGATCTGGGTTGATTCGACGCTCGGCTCCGGCACGACGTTTGAAATTTTTCTACCCGCGGTGAAGGAACCGGATCCGGAAACCAGCAAGAAAGAAAATGCCGGCAAAGAAACCGGTGGAAGCGAAACGATCCTCGTCGTAGACGATGAAGAAGGCGTTCGCGAAGTCGCGACGCAGTATCTGTCTTCGCACGGATATTCCGTGTTGGCCGCGGAATCCGGCGCGCGCGCTTTGGAACTCGCCGCTGCGCATCGCGGAACGATACACGTCCTTGTTACCGACGCCGTGATGCCCGGCATGAACGGACCAGCGCTCGCGAAGACATTACTCGGTCAGCGGCCCGAGACAAAAGTGCTGTATATGTCCGGCTACGCCGAAGACACTTCCCTGCTCGAAGAAGCGCGCGATCGCGGTGAACCGTTTCTGCAAAAACCGTTCGGCCTCGATACACTCGCCCAACGCTTGCGCGAATTACTTAGAAAATAGCCACCGATCTTCCGTCAATTGAAGCCACGGACGGGCGCCCAGGGATCGGGCCGAACCGATGGAATAAATTTCTGCAAGCGGAACCAGGCACCGGCCTGGTTGGTGCTTACTTGAAAAGCTACGCGCTCGCCGAGAATGTTGATTGGCAGCTCGAGATCTCGCGGTGCGGGAGAACTCATTGGCAAGGGTTGTTGCGCTTGCGGCGAGTTTGGTGTGTCGACAAAAGATGTGAGGCCGAGATTTCCGGCGCCTTCGACGTATAGCGTCACATAGCTGAATAATTTGCGGTGCGCGCCGAGAGCGAGCGCCTGCTCGACGGCGCGCTCTGGAAAATAGTGCGTCGTGTAGTAACTAGGAATCGCGGCACCATCGTCGGACAATTGCGTGTCGCTCAGCTTGTAGATTTTTCCCGTGGCGGCGCCGTTGCCGACGGCCACTTGGGCGGTTCCATCGGTGCGATCGAGCAGCGCGGCGCAGTTGGCGGCGATGGTCCACGGCGACCACTTGCGCGTCTTGTCGGTGGCAGTTTTCCTGCCCGTATAGCTAATCGTGACGGGCGGACGGCCGGCGATATCTTGCGCCGAATCGAGGTCGCGGTAATCCAACATAAGAATTTGGTTCGGTGCAGTTGCCGTGCCCATCGGCGCGCCAATCAGGATGCGTCGTTCTTTGGTGTCGACGGTGACCCAAAGCGTGTGGCCGTACTGCCAGTTGATTTTGTTCCACGTCGGCTGAATTTCCTGGGAAATCTTGACAGGCTCTCCGCCGCTGAAAATGTAGAGTCCGGTGCGGTGCGCGATGACCACCCAGTCCTCGCCGATGCCAATGCCGCGCACGGAGGGCGTGCCGACGCGGCGCGTCACCTCCGCAATCGACCATAGCGCCGGCTCATTTGTTCCGTCATCTTGGGTGACGTGAATGGAATGTTCTTTTACGAAGTAGAGCCGCTCGCGCAATTTGAATGCAGCACGAATGGCCTGACCGTCATTTTCGCTGACGCTGAGGAGGCCGTTGATGCCGTCGTAGCTTTCGGGATCTTCGACGCGGCTGCCGCGCACGAGAGAGGAATTGAGCGGCTGCGGCGTGGGAAAAATCTCAATCGAATCGATGTAGAAGATGCCGTTGAGTGTTGGCGTGCCGTCTGCATAGATTTGCAGCAGCAAATCGCCGGGGAGCGCCGTTAATGGCGCGGTGAGCTGTGCCGTGTATTCGACGTACGTCGTCGTGAGTTGAGCGGCCGTGAGTTGCAGGCCCGTTGTATTGATACCGCCAGTTGCGCTGACGAGATGAATGTGAAGAGTGCCTTGCGCGAGAGTTACGTTGCGCGCGCAGCGAGCGCGAATCGTGTAGTCCGTGCCGCTTTGAATGAGCGGCACGCCGAAGCGATCGTTCACGGCCGTCTGCGCCATCATGCCGCGAATCGGCGTGGTGCCATTGCCGACGATTGCGAACGCCGCGCCCCACACAGTGAAATTCTCTTCATCGGTTGCACCCGGCGCCCAAACGGGATCCGGCGTCCAGCCGAGCGGATAATGCGGAAACGACGGCCCGGTAAATCCGCCGTCAAAGCCCAGATTCACCCAGTTGTTCATTTTGTTGCGCTCACCCCACCAGAAGAGGCGCTGCGCGTAGCCGAGAACTCCGGCGCTTGGTGCAAGCTCGATAAGACGGAACAGGTCGTCGACGTTTGTGCCCGCGAGCAGAATCGCGTCGGAGAAATCCACGGCGAGCGAAGTCGTGGCGTTGTCGCCCAAAATCATGTTGCCGCTGAAGAGCGTCGAGCCGCTACCTACATAGAAAAAGCTGGCGCCGCCCGCGCCGGTAAAGCACAGGATGCGCGCGACGATGTTCGACGGACCGACGGGAATATTCGTCAGGACAACACGTTTGTTGCCGCTGGCGGTCCAGGAAGTCGCGGGACCGGGCTGAGTTAGATAACCTTGCCGCGTTTTGAAAATTACGCAGACTTGATGCACGCCCGCGGAAATGCTGCCGGCCGCCGCTGCGGTGCCGCCTCCGGAGGCCGCCAGGCCGCCGCTAGCAGCAGTGAAAGTGAAATGTGTGGCGTCCGGAACGCTCGCAATCGTGAATGTGCCGTTGTAGCCCGCGACGCCGATTCCGGACGTCGTGACAAGCTGGCCGACGACGAAGCCGTGCGCGACCGTCGTTTGAATCGTCGCCGTGCAGGACGCGGACGTGCCGCCGCCCGAAGCTGCAAGTCCGGAAGCGCCGGCGATGTAGGTAAATTGCGTGCTGCTTAAAATACTGACGACGGGGACTGTTCCGTTGTAACCGCTGACGCCGACTCCTGCGATCGTTGTCGATTGGCCCGCCGCGAGTCCGTGTGCGGCGGACGTTGTAATCGTCACCAGGAAACCGCTTTGCGTCGCGCCGCTTGGACTGGCTGCAATCGCTACAGCGGTAGGTTGCGTCGCGCCAGTTGGGCTCGACGCAACCGAAACGATTACGTTTTCCTCGATGGCGGTTGGCCCTGCGCCGGGTCCGCTCTGGCTTACACGATCAAAATTCGTGTCGTCAAACTGGCGCGGCAAATCAATTCCAGATTTCCCATCGCCCAAGGCGAGGTATTCACGCCCAAAAAGTGTGGTCGAGTTCGCATAGGAATTTGGCGCCAACCCGTTCGCAATTGCGGAGAGCGTTCCCGGCGTAGTCTCTTTGTAGAGCGCGCCGTTCGCGTCGAGCGCCATCGTACGCAACGTTCCGTTCGGCGTTTCGTACGTCTTCAAATAATTTACGGTTGGATTTCCCGCGAGCGGCCCGAACATCGTTTGCAAACCGGGACGCGTTGCGACGCCGCCGGAACTGAACACTACGTCCTGGCAATCCGGCGAGACGCCGTGCGGCAAATCCGCCGGCGCCATATCCGTCACCAGCCCGCTGAAAATTTCAATGGGCGCGTCAAATGAGCCTGCTGTAGTCATAAGAAGTCTTCAGTCGTCAGTTGTTAGTATTCAGTCCAGAAAGAGAAACGAGCCGTTGCTATCGGGTGTGTTACCGAGCGAAAGCCGCATCAACCGCGCGGCGGCGGTTTCAGACTAGCGGTTTCCGAATGCGAAACCGACGCAACAAGGCCAAACTGCGCCGCTTTCTCTTTGTCGAGAATCGCGCCGCATGCTTTGCACACGGCTACTCCGGGCTTGATGCGTTCCGCACACGCGGGACATTCCGTCGCGGGCTTCGGATCGTAGAGCCACGGCTTTTCGAGTTTTAGCTCGCGCGCCGCGCGCCGTTCCAGATCGGTGATAAACATCGGATTGTGCGAACGCTCCCACTCAAGGTCCGCAGTGGAAACAAGCCGCCGGTGAAATTCATCGAGCTTGCGCCGCGCTTCGGCCAATTCGATCTGCGTCGGCTCCGAACCGGCAGCGACGAATACGCCGTGGTAACTTCCCTCCCCCGAGTCGCTATTGATTTCGCGCGCGATGTCTTCGGCAATCTCGCGGGCGGAAATAGGAAATTCCATCGTGCGCTTGTCGCCCAGGTCCATCATCGCTTTGCAGCCGCGCACGGGCGCGGGGGCCATTTCTGCGTAGAAATATTCACAAGAACAGCGACATCTTTCTGTCCGTTCACAACTCACCTCGTTTTCGATTGCACTCGACAACTACTTGACGCACATCATTGTCAGGGGCTGGACGGATCGATCTCCGCCGATGCGGTTACCGCTAAAGTCTTGCGCCACACCGCTTCCGCAGGGCAGCAGCTTTCCTTGGGATTCGAGCGACAGATAGAGCGCCCGTTGGTTCGGAGGATAGTCGCCACCTCGCAAGACCCACTCGACGTTGTTGCGCCTTAGGAAATCGTACAAATCGGCCGCCCCGGAACTCGAATCGAGAAACCAGAGCTCTTCCTTCTTGCCGTTTACAAACGCGTGGTTGAGATAATACGTGTGCGCAAGCGGGATTAGCACTTTGCGGCCCGCCGCCTCGCTGGCAAGACGTTCGTTCACAAACTCAGTTGCGTAGAAATCCGGAGCGCGCTCGCGCAGATAGTTTTCTCGCGAATTCATTCCCGCCGCCACCGCCAGCGCCGGTCGCGCATACACGAGCAATCCGCAGAATCCCAAGACGCAATAAGCGGCAACCAGCGTCGAGGCCATCGCGTAAGCCGTTCTCCAACCACGATCGCGGAGGACCGCGACGCCAGCCAAGGCCGCGGCTAGCGCGATCGACAAGAGCGGCAAAGTGAATCGCGCCATTCCGGAGCTTGCGCCAATCCCGATCGTGCCCAGGATCCAGACAACCAGCGCGATCCGCCAGGAGCGGGTTCCTTTGACCGCCATCACGACCAAGGGCGCGAAACACAGCACCAGCGGCCCCAGCATTTGCCAAAAGCCAAGGTGGTTTTGCTCCACCGCAGCAAAAAATGGAAACTGCAAAACGCGCCAGATCGATTTAGGGTCCGCCGCGCCCGTGTCCGCCAGGATCGCCCCGATAACATCCTGATTCACGTGGTCCGGGCCGAATCGTTCAATTAGAAAAGGAAAGACGGGATTACCTGTCCATCGCCAATTCCGCAAATAAGGCCAGATGCCGGTCGCCAAAGCGATGAGGAAGAAGGCGACGGTCCTCCCGGCGGAGCGCAGTTCGATTACAAACGCGCACAACAAAGCACCCGCGAGAATCAGCCCCGTATATTTCGCTCCGGCCAGTCCCCCCGCGCAGCAGCCGGCAAACACGACGTAAGGAAAGCTCCCTTCCGTTTGTGCGGCGCGCTGAATTGCCAGAACGCCGACAGCGGTAAATAACGCCATCCAAATGTCCGGCGCGCCCGACGTGGTAATTTGCCAAAAAACAACCGGAGTCAAAACAAAGCAGATCCCGGCGAGCCACGGCCAGACTCCGGAAACCCACTGGCGCGCGACGAGCACAATCGCCAGCGCGGAGGCGGCGCCGCCCATAAAGATCAGGCCAAGCGCGAGGCGTTCGCTTCCGATCGCCAGTCCTGCAAGAATCAGCTGGTGCGACAATCCCAGAAAGAAACTGTGCGGATCAAACCAATTCGCACGAAAACCTTCCCGCAAGATCTGCGCCGGCAACGTAAAGTGATAGTGCAGCGCGTCAGACCCCGTGAGCGGCGCCATTGCCGCCAGCCCTTCCACGAGCAGGATTGCGCCTAGCGCGGACGCTGCTCCTTTTTCCCACAGAGTGCATTCCCGCAGGCGCGAGAACAAGTTGCCTATTGCGCGCGCAAGTCGAACACTTTCAAATAGTCCAAGTAAACAAATTGCACCGACCGCTGCCCGGGCGCCAGTCCGCACATCCGGCGCCAACTCGCCCGCAGTGACGAAAACTTCCAGTGCGACTACGCCAACAACGAGAGCGTATAAAACGGACTCGGCCCTTGTTAGCTCGATTCCAAAGCCGCGGAGCATGAGTGCTCCCGAACTTACAAGGAGAAACACAAACAGGAAACTCTCCATAAGCCCGCCGACAGACGAAAGGAGTGTCATCGTTTGGTTAGCAATCGCAAGACGACATTCAGCAGCGGCCTAAATTGCAGGAAATACCAGACAAACGCGACAAGGAACCACGCGCAGAGCGCGCCCTCGGCAAAAACTTTCCATCGCAGCGGCTGTGCTCTCATCGTGCCCGGAGTATACCAACTTGATGTGGCGGTGTTAATCCGCGGGCCGCGACAAACGCCGCTACTGCATTCGGTACTGCACGATGATATTCACGTCGGCTGGGCTTGTGGTGCATCCGGCCGCCGCGGTCTGCACGCCGATCGTAACAGCCGCGCCGGTGGCATAGTTTTGCGCAATCGCGCCGGAATCGTTGGCCGCCGCCGTAAGCGTTAAATTCACCGGCGTGGTGCCATCTGTTGGGCGCACCACCGCGTTGGTTGTACAACCTGCTGGAGCCGTCTTGGCCTGGGCCTGAACTCGCGTAACGGTGACGGCTTTGTCCAGCGTCCAGGTCGCTCCGGTCCATGTCGTCGTCAACGCGCCTGGCAGAAAAATATTTTGCTCGGCGCGGGGCGAAGCCGTCAATCCTTCTCCATTGATCGTCATGAGGCCGGTATTCATTCCCTGGCTGTTGATTCCGGAAACGAAGGCCGTATTGCTGGATGGAGCAGAAGCTCCGCATCCAAAACTGAGTGTGTCAACAAAAGTTGTCGTGCCCGCGGGAATGGGAGTTGTGCAGGCCACCGGCATTTGCGCTTCTGAGCCGCTGCGCCAAACGAGCCAACCGCTGGCTCCCGGCGGCAGAGCCGGGCGTGTGACGGTCACCGTCTGATTGCCGCTCGTGGTGTTCACCGTACAGGGAGGGCCCAACAGCGTCATGCCCGCAAAAGGAGTGATAGAAATCGGAGAGCGGTCCGCCGCCACAATGAAGTATTGCAAACCAGTGACAACCGGCACTGCGCCGCCACTGGATACGACGCAGGACGCCGGCGCTGCCGGTGCCGGCATCAGGTAGCCCATGCTTCCACCGTTCACCGCTCCAAGAACACCTCCATCGAGCGAACTATTGCTGCCAGAAATGACATGGTTCGGTGACTGTCCACAGCCAAGAGTGAACACGTTGTTGATGCAAACGGGGCCGGCCGTGGCGCCACCACCAAGAATGGTCGGATTAGAGCCCCCCGCCTTGCTGTCCGAAATTGTGATGTTATTGAACTGGGTGGTTCCCGTGAGTTCGAGAATTGGTTGATGCAATCCATTTGTCTGGTCCGCTATTGCGGCATCACTGATTGTTACGCCATAGCCGAATTGACCCGCCAGCATTGCTACGCGAACATGAGCGCCGCCATTCGATTCATGCAATGTGTTTCGCAGGAATATGCTTCCTCCCCCAGAAGAGGAGTTATTGGGGATGTTGTCCATCTGAATGGCAACGCCACCGCTGAAATTGGTGTGATCAAAAGTCATACGCCCCGGAACTTGAGTGGAAGTTCCGAGGTAAGTTGAGGCATTCGTGAAGCGCATGCACGGCGCTGCATCCCACGAACCAGTCGTATTGCAAGTGCCACGGGTGAACCAGAAATCGAATCCACCTTTAACGATGACGGCCGACGCAGCGTTACCGCTAAACGCGTTATCGTCCAGAATGAATCCTACTTCTCCGCCACCGCCGATATTTGCATCAATTACCAGAGAACTTTGACCCGTGAAATTCGAGACGAGTTTCAGCCGGCCCCACCGCGGAGTCAGAAATCGCACCCCGCACGAGGCCTTCTTGGCTTTCGCAGTTGTACTAAAGAACGAGGCCCTGACTGTCTAAATTAGCGGGGAGCACTACACATCGCAGTTAATCATAACATTTGACAACGATCTCTTGACTCGCGGCTCCCCGGGGCGCATAGTCGCCGCCTCCCCGGTATACCCCCACAAAGGAGTCGTTTTTTCTACACCAAGTTAGTTACACACCGGAAGCGCTCGCGCGCCTCATCGCCAATCCTCAGGATCGCTTTGACGCCGTGCGTTCTCCCATCGAAAAGCTCGGCGGAAGAATCATGAACTCATACTTCGCCTTCGGGCAGTATGACGCCGTGCTGATCACTGAAATGCCAGACCACGTTTCCGCTGCGGCCATCGCGCTCGCGTTTGGCGCTGGCGGTTCTCTGCGTAATTGCCAGACCACTGCACTTATGTCCAATGCGGAAGGCCTCGAAGCATTCCGCAAGGCCGCGCAATGTGGTTATAACCCCGTCAAAGCAGCCACCAGCGCCGCGGCTGCGACTCCAAAATCCTGATTCCTCTAGCTGCTTTCTAAAGCCGCTTCAGAGGCGCACTCGAGCCGCGGGCGATTGGTTTCCGTCCGCGGCTCGTTCTTGGTCTGGCCCACGGTGCGCTTTCTTCTTCCCCAAAATACCTGTGGCTGCACGTTAATGTACATTTCGCTGTATTTGTACGTTTTTATACAAATAATAGTACTTGTACATTTACGTGCAGCCGACTATTCTGGCGTCGGATACAGCCGTGGCCGCAAACCTATACGCCGTTTTGATCGCGGACGTCGTCGCTTCCAGCGCGCAGCGTAGCTTGCGCGCGCGCCTCGGCGCTACTCTTGCCTCCGCCTCGCAGCGCCACGTTCGCCGCAAATGGGTGGCGCTTCCCTACTCCGTAACCGCCGGCGACGAATTTCAAACCGTCACGGCTAACTTCCGTGCGCTGCCGCAGCTTATTCTGGACTTGCGCAGGTTGTTTCAACCTCTTTCGCTGCGCATTGGAGTCGGCATCGGCCACGTCAGCGATCGCATCCAGCCGCCCGTGAACCGTCTTGGCGGCGAAGCCTTCTACTTCGCGCGCAAAGCAATCGGCACAATCAAATCCGGCGGCCCCTTCAAGTTCGACACGCTGACTCTTTTCGTCACACGCGACGATTCCTTCAACGAGGCCATCAACTTAATCTACGGCCTCAACGACACGCTGCTCGCCGGTATCACCGCCAAGCAATGGAAAACCATTGCCGCCTTCGCCGACACTCCGGAGCTGGCAAAGACCTCGCATCGGCTAAGACTCGACGCTTCCACCATTTCCCGTAATCTCAAACGCGGGTATTATTGGCAACTGACCGCCACTGCCAAAGTTGCGGCATCGCTTATCGAGCGCTCTTTCGGCTAATGGAACTTTTCTTCCGGATCCTTCTGGCGATTTACCTGGCGCATCTTCTCGCTGATTTTATTTTTCAATCGTCGCGGCTCGTCGAACGGAAACTCCACGGCAAGCTTTCCGGTTATCTGCTCCATGGCCTGATTCACTACACCACTTCAATCCTTCTCGTAGGATTCTTTGTCCACGCTTCCGCCGCGTCTTTCCGGACGTATCTCGTGCTTCTGGTCCTCTCCGCAATTCACCTGTTGCTCGACGCCGCAAAAATCCGCTTCACCGCGCGCGGCCTCTTGCGCAATGACGCGCTCGCCTATGCCTCCGACCAGCTCATCCACTTCTTCACCATCGTTTTCGCGGCGTGGCTTCTGGCGCCCGGCCTGGCTCTCACGCAACTCTTCGCGTTCGCCGGCCTCTCCCGCGCAATCCAAACCAAATGGTTCGCCGTGCCCATCGTCTATATCGGAGTCATTTTCGGCGGCGGCTACCTGATCCGCGATCTCACTCGTGGCATGGCCGAAAGCATCAAGAATCAATCGCCCGGCGAAAGCGGAGAAGAACTGCAGAACGCCGGCCTGTACATCGGTTGGCTCGAGCGATTCCTCGTCGTCACCGCGCTGCTCCTGCATTCGCCCGCGACGGTCGGACTCATCCTCACCGCAAAATCCATCGCACGCTATCCCGAATTCAAATCCAAGCGCTTTGCCGAATATTTCTTGATTGGCACGCTGCTCAGCATCAGCATCGCAATTCTCGGCGGTACGCTGCTATCGAAGGTGCTCTTCGGCGCCGTGCAAATTCCCTGAGCCTCGCGATCTCAACGCAGCAGCGGATTTTTTCGCCCTCTGCTAAACTTTTATTCTGACCATGACGGAACCTTCCCCGCGTCTAGCCGGCATTCGCCTGCATCCCATCAAGTCGCTCGATCCCATCAGCGTCAACGAAGCGCGCATCGGTCCCAACGGTGGCCTCGAACTCGACCGCGTCTGGGCGCTCTTTTCCGCCGACGGCAAATGGATTAATGGCAAACGCGCACAGGCTATTCACCTGATTCGCGCCACGTACAAGCCGGATCTTTCCAGCGTCGGCCTTTCCGCGCCGGAAGATCATCGCGGCATCGAGCCGGTCCGCGTCAAATTTCCTCAGGACACCGAACGCGCAGCAAAATGGTTCAGCGAATATTTCGAGCAGCCTGTCATTGTCCGCCACGCTCGCCAAGGCTATCCCGATGACGGCGTTGTCCCCGGCCCGACCATCGTCTCGACCGCTTCCCTCGAAGCTGTCTGCGACTGGTTCCCTGGTGTTACGCTGAACGAATCGCGCGAACGTTTTCGCGCGACACTCGAAATCGACGGCGTCCCCGCATTTTGGGAGGACCAGCTCTTCGGCCCAGACGAAAATTACGCAGTGCGCTTCAAAATCGGCGCAGTCGCATTCGAGGGCAGCCATCCCTGCGCGCGCTGCCCGGTTCCCCCACGCAATCCGCGCACCGGCGAAGAAGTCCTCGGCTTCTCCCGAAAATTCAGCGACATGCGCCGCAGTTCCCTGCCGCCGTGGACCCCCGCAGCCCGCTTCGATCACCACTACCGGCTCTCCACCAACACCCGCGTCCCCTCCACCGAACAAGGCAAACTCCTCCGCATCGGCGACCCGCTGACGCTCTCTTAAAGCGCTTAAGCGCGAACGCAGACCGTGTGTTACGCCCTGTAAATCGGCGAGCGTAGCCGAACGCGCGCGAGCCGGGAGGTCAGCGCTTTTCTGCCGCCGAACGGCAATTCCCATTCTTTGGCGCGACGCGTCAAGGATTTAAAGCCGCGAGCTGCGGCGGAATAGGCTTTCCGGGGAAATCGCTTTGCGGAGCTTGCCAGTCCGCGCAGCACAATCGGCGTGTTTTCTCTGACTTCTCTCTGCAGCCTGTGCCAGGCACGCTTCGTTTCGGGATCCATCTCTTCCCTCCACTCCGGGCTGGCCCCTCCATTTTAGCGCCGTTCCTCCCCGCCGCCAACCGGCGCACCGCTCCACCGCCCAAGGCAACTTTCCCCGTCTCGGCGACGCAGTAACGCTTTAGAATATGCCGATGAAGCACAGGCTAAATCGTCAGCAGATATTCGATGGCCTCGCAGAATTAAAAGGGCACGGAGCCAAGACATTCGGCTCGGATGAACATGGCTTCAAGCTCAATCCACCACTGAACGAAAGAACCGTCCTGGGTTTTGAACAAACATACGGAATTTCTCCCCCGGAAGATTACGGGTCTTTTCTCACGGCCATTGGAAACGGTGGCGCCGGCCCGTTCTACGGCATTTTTCCATTGGGCCAAGTTGACAGTGCCGGTAACGGCCTCGTGTCTTGGAGCGAAGGGGACGGTTTCGTTGCGTCGCTGCGCTTGCCCTTTCGCCTGCAGGAAGCATGGAACGATACCTCGCATTATCCAGCAGAGGAACTTTTGACCAAGGATGAGACCGAATACTGGAAGCAGATCGAGAAATTTGAAGCTGCGTATTGGGACCCACCGAGGATGAATGGAGCCATCCCGATTTCCCACATGGGGTGCGCACTACGCGTTTGGCTAGTTGTCACAGGCGAAGAGGGAGGATTCCTTTGGCGGGATGGCCGCGCCGACAATTCGGGTCTGTCTCCGCTACTCCTGCGAGACGGCTCAAAAGCACAGTTCGCATCATGGTATCTCGATTGGCTCGACGACGCGCTCGCCGACCTGAGGCAAACCCGCTCGTAAGCACCTCAATCACCGCCTCCGAAGTATTTCCTTGGCGGAAACATTCCCCTGCGCAACATCTCCGCTCCGCACCGCCGCCGAATCTCTTCGCTCCATTGCACCCAATTGGTTTCGCTGAGCCCCAGGAAATGCCGCGCCGTTTCATACGGCGCCAAGCCGAGGTAGTACATCCGGAACATCACCATGCGCGACGCCCGCACTGGCTCATCCAGCGCCGCTTGACCCGCCAACGCAAAATCCGCTACCCATTCGTTCAATCTTGCGCGGATATCCGGCCGCCACAAAAACTTCCCGGCCTTCTCCGGCTTCAACGCGGAAATTCCCCGCTTCGTCTCCAGCACTTCCCGCGCCCCGCGATACACTTCCCAACACACATCAAACGCCAGCTCCGGCTTCACGCTCATCGCACCCTCCGCGCAATGTGGAATAGCCTTTAGGCCGTTCCCTCCGATACAGCACCGCGATTGCTCCACGCCCGTTCAACAGAACAACCCGATCAACAAATCGCCGACACGGCACAAACATCCGGCGCAGCTGTCGTCAGCTCGCTCTCTGGTTTCTCCAAAGCACTCACCGGAGCCGCCGTCACACGCACTCGCGCTCTTACAACCCTCCGCCGCCGCGTCAACCGGTACGCCCACTCCACGCCATGCCCATCGCCGAGATCCCCGCCCGCGCGCATCCGCGGCATCTTCTCCAATTCGTAATTGCCAAACTGCGGCTTCTTCAAGTGCCGCAACTGCGCCGAAATGCTCGTCTCCGGGTACCGCGTCATCGCCCCCAGTTCCGCCAGCGTCAGCCACGCGCCACACTCATTCGCGCTCAGCATGACGTCGCGCACCACGTCCCGCTGTGTCCGCACTCTCACTCGCACCCGCTTCACTTTTCGCTGCTGTTCCCTCCGCATACTCCCTCCTCATTCCTGCGGCATCCCATCGCCGCACAGGAAACCCTCTGCGCTCGCGGGTCCACCGTGTTCGTCTTCAGCCGCGTCGTCCGCATTGCTCTCCAACTCCTCCGCCGCTTCTTCGCGAGGCATTGTCCAGTCCGGATCTTCGTAATCCCCCGCGCAGGCACTGCACGCACTCAAGCTTGTTGAGTCTCCGCGCATTTCAGATCGGTCGATGTTTTCCACACTTTTCCACAGTTCCGATGCCAGTATTTATCTATCTATTAGAATAACGGTTTCTATAATATTCCTACATTCATCTTCACTTTGGAGTAGAACCATGCCAATCCGTAATGCCCTTCCCCCGTGGGAATTTCTGCTGTCCGCGTCGCGAAACAGCCTGCAAAGCTACGAGCTTTCCCGTCTGGGTCACGCCGCCAATTTGCGCAAGGAGGTGGCCCCGATGCTCGATCAGTGGGTCGAGGAAATTGCCGCCGCGATGCTCGCGCGATGGGTCATGGAGCACCGCGAACGCGAAATTGCCGCCACGAGTGATGCCGACGGCGCTCCGCACTCGGAAGAACGCGGCACTGCGTCCGATAATTTCTTCCCGAATTCCGCGCCGCCGAACCACACTTCGCGCACCGCCACGTGAATTGAGACTGGAAGTGGAGCGCTTCGCGGCGCCCAACGGCTCGCGACTCGCAGCGCGGCACTCTATGCCAGGCTTGCGAAGTTGTGTCTGCAGCACCGAGGCAAAAATGGAGGAACGGATCGCCCCCGAGCGGCCCTCAACACAGTGCGCCCCAAACCACATCCCTCGTCGCCGAAATTCCCCGCTCGCCAACGCTCTCAACATGTTTCCCTCTCGCGCATCGCCAACGCCAAACCGCCTCGTCCCCAGACTTCTGTCTTGCCAACTTTGTATTAGTTATGAGAACCAAGGAGAGACACAGCAATGCGGGGGCGCGAAACACGAGTGAACGCGCTTCGCCCTTCCAGCGAGAGAAGATTTAGTTCAAATTGAAATTAATGAGCGGCAGATTTCTTCGGCAGGATATCTTTTTCAAGCATCTGCTCTTTGCGATAGACCAAAGCATTGATGTCGTACGTCGCGAGTTCAAATCCGTGGCCATGCGTAATCGCATCCGTCGGACAGGCTTCCACGCAGTAGCCGCAGAAAATGCAGCGCGAATAATCGATGTTGTAAACGGAGGCATAGCGCTCGCCCGCCGAAATCCGGTTCACATCCGTATTTTCCGCGGCCTCAATGTAAATGCAATTCGCGGGGCACGCAGCGGCGCACAAAAAGCATCCCACGCACTTCTCCAGGCCGTTCTCATCGCGGTGCAGCACGTGAATGCCGCGGTAGCGTGGCTGAAAATGCACAGGCTCATGCGGGTAATTTTCCGTGACCGTCTTGCGAAACATATTCTTGAAGGTCACGAAAAAGCCCTGGCTCATTGTGCGGAACGTCGCGAACACTTCGCCGATGCCGGATGCCATAGAGCAAAAGTCTAGCAGAGGGACCGAGACCGGGCAAATCGCTCGCTGCTAAACGTCAAACATTTATGCTATTCGAAGGCACTTCTAGGATTTCAATGCGTTGACGATCTGTTTCCCGTGGAAGCGCCCGTTCTCAATGAAAATCTCACCGGTGTGGCGTCCGCCTATAACAACGCCGGCTAAATAAAGTCCCGGCACGTTGCTTTCAAGCGTCTCCGGATTCTGCGCGGGCTTTTTCGTTTGCGAGTCCAGCTTTACGCCCAGGCTCTCGATGAACGCAAAGTCGGGATGATACCCAGTCAGCGCGAACACTTGTTTCGCCGGCAAACGCTTTTCCCCCGTGCCGTTCGCGACAATCACTTCGTCCGGCGTAATTTTCTTCACGCTCGTATTGAATAGCGCTTTCACTTGCTCCGCTTTAATCCGGTTTTCGATATCCGGCCGCACCCAATATTTGATCGTCGAGCCCAATTCCGCCTTCCTATGCACAAGCGTCACCTGCGCGCCGTTCCTGTATAAATCGAGCGCCGCTTCCGCTGCCGAATTCTTCCCGCCGACGACAACAACATCCTGATTCCAGAATTCGTGCGGCTCCGTGTAGTAATGCGAAACGTGCGGCAAATCTTCGCCGGGCACGTCCAGTTTGTTCGGCAAATCGTAATAGCCCGTTGCGATAACGACTTTTTTCGCCTTGTATCGTTGCTCGATTCCCTTTTCCGTCTTTGTCGTGACCGTGAACTCTCCGTCGTGCCCATCGAGCCGCAAAACCGTCTCAAATAGCCGCAATTCCAATCCGAAGTGCTCCGCCGCCTTGCGGTAATACTTCAACGCCTCCACACGTGTCGGCTTTTCCGCGGCACAAACCAGCGGCAAGTCGCCGATCTCCAGCAGTTCCGGCGTCGTAAAAAAATACATGTTCACCGGATAGTGGAAGATGGAGTTGCACAAGCTGCCCTTGTCAATCACCAGCGGCTTCATACCCGCCCGTACTGCTTCAATCGCACACGCCAGGCCCGTCGGCCCTGCGCCAATGCAAATCACGTCATAATTAGCCATGGGAATTCAGTTTGCCGTGCCCGTTTTTATTTTGCAAATCGCGGTGAGTTTACTGCGGGATGCCTTCGGCCAGAATCTCATCCAAACTCTTTTGGAATTCCGCTAAGTCGTGCAGCCGTTCCGCCGTGGCTTCCAATTCCTGCTGCTTGAAAACAAACATGTCTTTGCCGCTTCGATTCAAACGAACGCCAAATTTTCCGGCCACCAAAAAGGATGCCGGCGCCAGAATCTTGAACCCGCCGCCGTCGACCGGCGCAAGCACAACTGCGCATTCCCCGCGCCGCAAACACAACGCACTCTCATAGGGCGGAATCGCAATCGGGCGAAATCCCGCCTCAAACAGGCGCTTCATCACCTGCATCTGCCGTTCACTCAGGTCCATTGATTGTTTTCTTCTTTGTAGTGGCCGAACTTCAGATCGGCGCTCTTTCTTACGCCGCTGTCGAATCCGCTTCCGACCCCTCAGCGCCTTCGAGCTGCGCCAAAATCTCGCGCAGAGTCACAATCAGTTCATTCCGCGAAACATGGCTCCTCTTGAACTGAATCCGGAACTTGAACGATTCATTCTGCGGCTCAAAATGAAAAATAAACGGCTGCGGCCGTTGCGGCCCGCCCTGCTCTTCTTTGCGTTCCCGCCGCGCTTCATCCCGCGTCAATCCGCCTTGCAAAATGCGGTGCAACATTTCCGCCATTTTCTTTTCCGTAGGCTGCCGCGCAATCTGCAGCAGCAACGACTTCGAAGTCACGCCATGGTCGACGCATTTCTTCCGCAGCGACTCCGGAATATTCCGCAGCGAAAGAGTCTCCGTTACGGAAGACCGCGCCCGGCCAATCTTTTTCGCAATGTCCTCGTGCGTGTATTCGAATTGCGACGCCAGCCCGTACAGCCCATCCGCTTCTTCAAACGGCGTCAAGTCTTTGCGCTGAATATTCTCGATCAGCGCAATTTCCAGCGTCTCGGCGTCATCCGCCATCTTTTCGATGCACGGCACTTCGCGCAATCCCGCCGCTCGCGACGAGTGATACCGCCGCTCGCCCGAAATAATGTAGTAGCACTCTTCGCGCGGCACGTACCGCACCAGCAGCGGCTCCAGCACACCCTTTTCGCGGATGGACTCCGTCAGCTCTGTCAAATCACCCAGCGATTTGCGCGGCTGATCCGGATTCGGGCGAATCTGATCCACGCGGATCATCCGACCGACCGCCGCACCGCTGAAACTCGTTAGTTGTTCGACGTAATGCGCGTCATGCCGCATCTTCAGCGCGACGGGTAGACCTATTCTCTTCGACACGATGCATCACCTCCGCTGCAAGCTTTTTGTACTCTACCGCGCCCGGCGACTTCGGCGCGTATGTCAAAATCGTTTCTTTGTACGCAGGGCTCTCTTCAAGCCGCACGTTTTTGCTGATCTTCGTCTTAAACAGCACTTCCCCGAACACGCTGCGAATCTGCCCGTGTGTGTCCTTTGAAATATTTGTCCTCTTGTCGAACAGCGTGATCACCACGCCCAGCACTTTCAAATTCGGATTCGGCCGCGCGCGAATTCGCTCGTAGGTTTCCAGCAAATCGTCCGTACCCTCAATCGCGAAGTACGCCGCCTGAATCGGCACAAGCAAATGCGTCGAACAAACCAGGGCGTTCACCGTCAAAATTCCCAAAGACGGCGGCGTATCCAGCACCACGTAGTCGTATTCCTTCACCACAGGCGCCAGCGCATCCTTCAACCGGTATGGCGCGTCGAATTGTCCCGCCAGCACTTGCTCGAGTTTCGCCAGCGCCAATCGCCCAGGCCCCAAAAATAAATTCGGATCTTTCGTCGGCTTGATGACCGTCGCCATCGTCGCGCGCGTGTCGCTCAACACATCGAACATCGACGTGGAAATCTCGCCGGAATTGTAAAATGCAATTGTTGAATTGGCTTGCGGATCCAGATCGATGAGGAGAGTTTTTCTGCCCTTGTCGGCGATTGCCGCCGACAGATTGATTGCCGTTGTTGTTTTTCCGACTCCGCCTTTTTGATTCGCTACGGTGATGATGGCGGTCATTCGATTCGCCCTCCGTCGGCATTCTCTCGTTTCACCTCAGAGACGCCTCCGCGTTGCGCCGCCGCGCTCCAGCAACCGCATTGCAAGATATAGGTGCCGTTCGTACAGTACCCCCTAGAGCTAGCATAACTCTAGTTCGCAACCAATTGTAGCGCAAGGAAAAAGTGTCGATTTTCGGCTGACCGGTGGAAAACCTCTGCCCCGCGGTTTTGGGCACTCCCTCGGTTTTCACATATCACCTCCAGACGGGCCGCGCATCCAACGGACGGCAAGACGGTTGTGGTCTCCGGACATTGGTGTATACTCCGCGTCCCGCACCCGATGAGCACGATTTCGCACGGAGCCCGACAGTCCGTCCGGGCTTCCGTTTATGTGCAATCCCCATCGGCCTGGAAGGAAAGCCTATGCCCTTCAAACCTGCAGCACACTTGAGAGTTCTGAATCGGTTGGCGGCACGACCGAAAATGTTCGACCAGGGCCGCGGGCCGCTCCTCGCCGGCGCACTCATTAGCCTCGCGGCTCTCTCGGGCTGCGGCAAGCAGGCGGCCGCGCCCGGAATCGCGCCGGACGTCAAGGTCGCGACCGTCGAGCAGAGAGACGTCCCCATCATCAGCGAATGGGTCGCCACGCTCGACGGCTACGTCAACGCGCAAATTCAACCGCAAGTTACCGGCTACATCGTCCAACAGACGTACAAGGAAGGCGCTCCCGTTCGCAAAGGCGACGTTCTCTTCGAGATTGACCAGCGTCCCTTTCAGGCGGTCCTCGATCAAGCAAAAGCGCAACTCGCTCAAGCCCAGGCTCAGCTCGGTAAAACCAAGTTGGACGTTGATCGCGACACCCCCCTCGCCAAGGAACGTGCGATCGCTCAAAGCCAGCTCGACAACGACATTCAGGCAAATTTGGCTGCGGACGCCGCCGTTCAGTCCGCCAAAGCGCAGGTTGAACAAGCCCAGCTAAATCTTGGCTTCACACACGTCACGTCGCTTGTTGACGGCATTGCTGGAATCGCCCAGGTTCAGATCGGCAACCTCGTCAGCCCGTTGACCGTACTGACGTCGGTCTCCCAGGTAAATCCCATCAAGGCTTTCTTCCCCATCAGCGAACAGGAATATCTCCGCCTCGCCGAAAAAATTAATTCGCAAAGTCATCTGGAAGTTCCAAAGGACGCTCCGATCCTTGATCTAATCCTTTCCGACGGAACGACTTATCCCCAAAAGGGTCATATTCTTTACACCGACCGCCAGGTCGACATCGCCACTGGCAGCATTCGCATTGCTTCCGCGTTTCCCAACGCCAAAAATATCTTGCGGCCCGGCCAATTCGGCCGCGTGCGCGCCTCCACGTATACGCGCAACAACGCCCTTCTCGTGCCGCAGCGCGCGGTCATTGAAATACAAGGCACCTACCAGCTCGCCGTCGTCGGCAGCGACAACAAGGTGAACGTCCGCATGGTCAAAGTCGGCGAGCGTATCGGCACACAATGGATTATCGACAGCGGCGTAAAGTCCGGCGAGATGGTCATCGTCGAAGGCGTTCAAAAAGTCCGCGAAGGCTCTTCCGTCAAACCCACCGTTCTTGCGGCAAAAGCGGGAGAGAACTAGACCATGTCCAGATTTTTCATCAATCGTCCGATCGTTGCGATGGTCATCTCCATCGTCATGGTCATCATTGGCGCCGTGACCATCGCAACGCTCCCGGTGGCTCTCTTCCCGAACATCGTTCCGCCGGAAGTACAAGTTCTTGCCACGTACGTCGGCGCCGATGCCCAGACCATCGAGCAATCCGTCGCAACGCCTATCGAGCAGCAAATGAGCGGCGTGGACAACATGAACTACATGTATTCGCTCAACTCCACCGCTGATGGCGGTATGCGCCTCATCGTGGACTACGATGTCAAGACCGACCCCAACACCGATTTGATTCTCACGCAGATGCGTTCCACGCAAGCGCAATCGCAGCTCCCCGCGGACGTAAACAACTTCGGCCTAACCGTTCAAAAAACCGTGACCGCGCCGTTAATGCTCATCACCCTGTACTCCCCCAATGGCACTTATGACGCGCGGTTCCTCTCCAACTTCGCCTACATCAATCTGAGCGATCAAATTACTCGCCTCTACGGTATCGGCAGCGTTCAAATCTTCGGTGCCGGCCAATACGCCATGCGCCTTTGGGTCAAACCCGACCAACTCGCCAAACTTGCCATCACCGTTCCGGAAATCGTCAGCGCCATCCAAGCGCAAAACACTGTGAACCCAGCCGGCCAGGTTGGTAGCGAACCCGTCCCGAAGGGGCAAGAATTCACCTATTCCGTCCGTGCCCGCGGCCGTTTGTCTTCACCGGAAGAGTTCGGCGAGATCGTCGTGCGGGAGACTCCCATAGGCGGTATCGTTCGCCTCAAGGATGTCGCTCGCGTCGAGCTAGGCGCGCAAAATTACAGCGTTCTCGGCCGCCTCAACGGAAAACCCGGCGCCATCATCGCTGCCTACCAGCTGCCGGGTTCGAACGGCGTTCAAGCCGCCCAAGGCCTCAAGAAATTAATGGCCGAAGCCAAGACGCGCTTCCCAGGCGATGTTGACTACGTCACATCGCTCGATACCACGCAAGCCGTCACGCAGGGCATCAAGGAAATCATCATCACCCTCGGCATCGCCATCGTCCTCGTCATCATCGTCGTTTACATCTTCCTGCAAGGCTGGCGCGCCACGCTCATTCCACTGCTGGCCGTGCCCGTTTCATTGGTCGGCACATTCATCTTCTTCCCGCTTTTCGGATTCTCCATCAACACACTCTCTTTATTCGGTTTGGTCCTTGCCATTGGTCTCGTCGTGGATGATGCGATCGTCGTCGTTGAGGCGGTCGAACGCCACATCGAAGACGGCCTCGCTCCCAAAGCCGCCGCTCTTAAAGCAATGGAAGAAATTTCGGGTCCCGTCGTCGGCATCGCTCTTGTACTCTCTGCCGTTTTTATCCCGACCGCTTTCATCCCGGGCATCACGGGCAGGCTCTATCAACAATTCGCCGTCACGATTGCTATCTCCGTCGCACTCTCCGCTTTCAATGCTTTGACACTGAGCCCTGCGCTTTCCGCTCTATTGTTGCGTCCCAAAGCAGCCAGCGGCGGCATCCTGAAAAAGCTTTTCGACAAATTCAATCGCGGCTTCACCCGCGCGACGAATGCCTACGTCCGCGTTTGCGGTCTTCTGATTCGCAAGAGCGCTTTCGCCTTGCTGTTACTCGCCATCTTCGGCGCCGCCGCCGGTTTTTTCAGCTCGAAAGTTCCTTCAAGCTTTCTTCCAGACGAGGATCAGGGCTACCTCTACATAAATCTACAGCTTCCGAACGCGGCCTCTCTGCAACGCACCGACGAAGTTGCTCGAAAAATTGAAGCGGTCCTCGCCAAAACTCCCGGCGTGCAGTACACCACCAGCGTCGTCGGTTTCAGCCTTCTCAGCTTCGTGCGCACCAGTTACAACGGCTTTTTCTTCGTCACCCTCAAGCCGTGGGATGACCGCAAATCGCGCGACGAGCAGTTCCAGCAAATCAAAATGAACATCAATCGTGAGCTTAGCCAGATTCCAGAGGGCATCGCGTTTTCTTTTTCGCCTCCCGCCATTCCGGGCGTCGGTACCTCCGGCGGTTTCACGTTCGTCCTCGAAGACCGCGCCGGCAATGACGTGCAGTTTCTTGCCAACAATCTCAATACGTTCCTCGCCGCCGCACGCAAGCGCCCCGAAATCGCCGGCGTCAACACCACTTTTCTCCCAAGCGTGCCGCAACAATTCGTCGACGTGGACCGCGACAAGGTCATCAAACAGGGCGTCGCCGTAAACGACGTCTACAAAACATTGCAAGCCTTCATGGGCGGCCTCTTCATCAACTACTTCAATCGATTCGGCCGCCAATGGCAGGTTTACATCGAAGCGGAGGGCGAGTATCGCACCCGCGCCGAAAACGTCGGCCAGTTCTTCGTCAAAAACAATAAGGGCGACATGGTCCCGCTCGCCGCCGTCACAAAATTCGAATCCCGCCCCGGCCCGGAATTCACCATGCGTTTCAACGAATACCGCTCTGCCCAGATCAACGGCGCAGCGGCTCCCGGTTACAGCGCCGGCCAGGCAATGGCGGCCATGGAAGAAGTGTTCGCGCAAACCATGCCGCGCGAAATGGGCTACGACTACCTCGGCATGTCGTTTCAGGAGAAAAAAGCGCAGCAAGGAGTCCCCGCCTCCGCCGTGTTCGGCTTCTCTCTCTTGTTCGTGTTCCTGATTCTCGCGGCGCTCTACGAGAGTTGGTCGCTTCCCTTTAGCGTCCTGCTCAGCACTCCCGTCGCGGTCTTCGGCGCCTTCTTCGTGCTCTGGCTCCGCCGCACACTGCTCTCCGCCTTTCTTCCCAGCTACATGGTGCAAATCGAAAACGACGTTTATTCACAAATCGGTCTGGTCATGTTGATCGGTCTCGCCGCCAAAAACGCCATCCTCATCGTTGAATTCGCCAAGGAAGAGTTCGAAAAAGGCAAACCGCTCGTCGATGCCGCTCTCGAAGGCGCGCGCCTCCGCCTTCGTCCCATTCTCATGACCTCCTTCGCTTTCATCCTCGGTTGCGTTCCGCTTTGGACCGCTTCCGGCGCCGGCTCCGTCGCTCGTCAAATCATGGGCACAGCGGTAATCGGCGGAATGCTCGCCGCCAGCGCTCTCGGCATCTTTTTCATTCCCGCCGTCTTTTACGTTGTCGAACGCCTCGCACTGGGAAAAACCGGCCGCGCCGCTTTCCCTCAACCGCTTCCCGCGAGAGGCGATGACTGAAATGCGCAAACTCTTCGCTTCTCTCTTGGCTGCGCTTCTCGCTGCAGGTTGCACCGTCGGCCCGGATTACAAACGTCCTGCGGCCTCGATTCCCGGCGCCTATCGCGGAGACGAAGCGGCTAAAGCCGAAGCCGCCTCATTGGGCGACCAAAAATGGTGGGATGTCTTTCGGGACGAGCAGCTGCAATCCCTTATCCGCACCGCTCTTCAACACAACTATGACGTCCGCATCGCCGCCGCCCGCATCCTTGACGCCCAAGCCCAACTCGGCATCGCGCGCTCCGATCAATTTCCTTCCGTCGACGGCGGTGCCGGACTTTCGTCTCAACGCACCGCAAAGTCTCCCGTCTTTCCGCCGCTCCAGCAGTCTTACGGTCAATTCTCTCTTTCCGGCGCGTGGCAACTCGATTTCTGGGGAAAATATCGCCGCGCCACGGAAGCCGCTCGCGCCTCCCTTCTCGCGAGCGAATGGGGCCGCCGCGCAGTCGTCAGTTCTCTTATCGCATCGGTCGCTTCGTCTTATTTCCAGCTTCGCGCGCTGGACCTTCAGCTTGAAATTTCGAAGAACGCCCTCACCGCCCGTCGCGAATCGCTTCGGCTGACCACCGCACTCTCAGACCGCGGTAATACTTCGCAGCTTGACGTGCGCCAGGCCGAACAACTCGTTTACACTGCCAGCGAAGAAATTCCCGACCTCGAACGCCGCATTCAGCAGCAGGAAAATCTCATCAGCACTCTTCTTGGAGACAATCCTGGCCCCGTTGCTCGTGGCCTCCACCTGACCGAACAGCCCCACTCCCCCGAAATTCCCGCAGGCCTTCCTTCGGCGCTTCTTGAGCGGCGTCCGGACATCCGCCAGGCCGAACAGCAACTCGTCGCCTTCAACGCGGAAATCGGCGTAGCCCGCGCTGCCTACTATCCCCAAATTTCGCTCACAGGTTCAGGTGGTTTGCAGAGTGACGCGCTCACCCGTCTCTTCAATGGCCCCTCCGGCCTTTGGAGCTTTGGCGCTTCCCTTTCTCAACCAATCTTCACTGCGGGAAGAATTCGTTCCGGCGTCAAATCCGCCGAAGCGCGCCAGCAGGAAGCCTTGCTCGTCTATCAGCAAACGATCCAGCAATCTTTTCGCGACGTTTCCGATTCCCTCATCGCCTATAAGAAAAATCGCGAATTCCGCGAGCAGCAGGAATTGCTCACCGCTTCCGCGGAAGACGCTTCCCGCCTGTCCAATATCCGTTACAAAGGTGGAGTAACCAGCTATCTGGAAGTGCTGACCAACGAAACCAACTACTTCAGCGCGCAGCTGAATCTAGCGCAAGCCCAAGCCAATGAACTCCTGGCTCTCGTAAATGTCTATCAGGCTCTCGGCGGCGGCTGGCAGGAATGAAGTTAAGCAAAGGCGCTGGCGGCTAATTAAAAATCAACTCCCCAGAAATCGTCTTGCTGGCTTTGCAGTTCCAGGCCAAGTTCCCATCCGCTGCGGCCCTCGTGCCCGCGCCAGATGAGAATCGCGTCGGACGAATTCCCGTTCACTTTGTTCACCAGTCGCAGCCTCTGGCCAACGGGAAAGCCCTGCGGCACAATCGCCAGGCATCCCCTCGGACTGACATCTACGGTATACCCGATTTCATTGTGCTGCTCGCCGCCTTCGTTCCACTCCACGCCTAGCGGCACGCGCGAATTCAACCGTACCGTCGCGCGCGTGTAGTCCGCGTTCACATACAAATTTGATTTTGGTTCGCTGAGCACACGGATCTCCCGTTTACGCCTGCCTGGTTAAATCACTTGATGCGTTCAGCTTAGAAACCAATTTCGCGCACGGTCAATGGAACTACTGCACTAACCGCGCCTGGCAGTTAACCTGACGTTACCGTTCGATCTCCTGAAGCAGCGACGTCGCTGCCGGCTTCTTCTGCCGGTTCTGGGGATCTTCCAGATAGTCCTGCAATTCCAGCCGCAGGTTTCCAGCGTTCGTGGCAAATCCTAGCGCCGTGTCGAAATCCACCAGCCCGGCTCGGATGAACTTGTCCAGTTCGCCGTCGAAATATTGCATTCCGTCCGTATCGCCGTCGCGCATCGCATCGAGCAGCGACTTCCCTTCGTTCTCGCCCTTTTCCACGTACTCGCGAGTACGCATCGTGGACTTCAGCACTTCCACCGCCGCAATACGCCCCTGCCCGTCTTTCCGCGGCAAGAGCCGTTGCGACACGATGAATCGGAACGCCTTCCCCAGCCGCGTGCGAATCGCTTGCTGGTCCGCCAGCGGAAACACGCCGACGATGCGCTCCACCGTTTTTGACGCGTCAATCGTGTGCAGCGTGGACATCACCAGGTGTCCCGTTTCCGATGCTTCCAGCGCGATCTCAATCGTTTCCTTGTCGCGCATCTCGCCCACAAGAATCACTTTCGGCGCTTGCCGCAAGGCCGCCCGTAACGCCAGTCCAAACGTCGGCGTATCGCTGTGCAGCTCCCGTTGATGAATCGTCGCCTTCTTGTGCCGGTGCAAAAATTCGATCGGATCCTCAATCGTCAAAATGTGATATGGCTTCTCCGAATTCATCTTGTCCAGAATCGCCGCGAGTGTGGATGACTTTCCGGATCCGGTCGGCCCAGTCACCAGCACCACTCCATTCCGAAGCTCGACAATTTCTTCCAGCACCTTCGGTAGTTTCAGCTCGTCGAACCCCGGAATCTTATCCGGAATCACGCGCATCACGATCGCATTCGTCCCGCGCTGCCGGAAAATGTTCACGCGGAAGCGCCCCACGCCATTGATCCCGTACGACAGGTCGGCGGATCCTTCTTTCTCCAGCTTCTGCATCGGAATCTCATTACCTGCCATCAGTTCGTTCGCAATGAATTTCGTATCGTGATGCGTCAGCATCTCCAGGCCCTTGAATTTCAATTCCACGAGCTGACCGCTGATCTCCACCTGCGGTGCCCGCCCGGGTGAGAAAATCAAGTCGCTGATGTGCGCACCGCTCTTCAGCATCGCCGTAATCAGCTGCACAATCGAAAAGGTCCGTTCTTTTACGACGTTCGTTGTATTCGCAACTGCACTCGCAATGATCGAATCTTGCGGAAGCGTTTCTGTCACAGTACCCATTGGCCCTTTTTCTCTCTCCGGGAACGCCGATCTCCCGATTGGCATTCGATCTATCTAACGAGCCGCGAACCGAGCCGACTGCCTACCGTGCCTTGCCACGGCGATCGGTAGGTCTCCAGCCAAGACCGGCTTCCTATCGCGGCCGCTCGCCGCGCCAGATTTTGTGCGACCATCCAATTATAGAATTTCGCGTCGCGCGCATGCGCGGTCACTTTGCTCAAGTCCCGCGTCAATTACCTGTCCTTTCGACGTGGTCCTTTCCTCCCACTTGATTGGTACTCTTCGATAACGCAAAAACTGGCTTGCTCGATCTTGCGCGTCGCACGGTGAGACAGATGGGACCTATCCCACTGTAGGACTAGATGAACACTCTGTGTACGAAAAATCCTACACAAAAATCGGTTGCCTGCTGGCGGAACAAGAAATACCCTTCCATCCAACCTTTTTATTCGTGATTACAACTCTGGGAAGCGAACAGAGATCTCGGTGCGGGCATACCAGCCCAAGATGGCCAGTAATCTTTCCGCCCTCGATATCTGCCTTCTCAAGTTTTCGTTAACCCGCCCGGCTCTCCCAGCTTCCTCAAGGTCGCAACTTTGAGGAGCCTGGAAAAACTGTTGGGGGGACCTCTGTTGAAAGCCGATCCATTTTTTAAGTTGTTTTGCGGGAATATTTTCTGTTTCAAAATTTTGCTGGCTCACCTTCGTACTCAGTCGAATTCAGGAAATTCAAGAGTGTTCGCCGGGACGGCCCGAAGCAGTGCCCACTCATCTCGCGTCGCACTATTGTTGCTGGTCGTTCTGCTTGCAACGCTGATTTCCGGGTGCTCCGCATACACCAAACCGAGTTCGCCGAATAACGTTTATCCGGCCATTACGATGCAGCCGGCCAGCGAGACCGTGACGACGGGCCAGACGGCATCTTTTTCCGTAAACGCGACAGGTGCGGCCCCGCTGAGCTATCAATGGAAGAAAAACGGCACGGCGATCGGTGGCGCAACCTCTTCCAGTTACACAACGCCGGCAACTACGAGCGCCGATAACGGAGCGCAGTTTACCGTCCTGGTTAGCAACACCGCTGGAAACGTCACCAGCAATCCCGCCACGCTTACCGTCAACGCAACTAGTCCGACATCTTTCGCGGCTTGGGCAGCGCCCAGTCTCGAAAGGGTCGGCGCCACTGACGCGCCTGGCGCCGCATCTTCCATCAATCTATTCGGCGCACGCGGCGAGACCGTGGACACGCAGGTCGTGGTGCGGGCTCCTGCAGGCGGCTTAACGAACGTCAACTTGAGCGCGACTGCCCTCGCCAGCCCCAACGGTGTCACGATCCCGGCGTCGGAAGTCACGCTCTACCGTGAGCACTACATCACGGTCACGGGCACGGCGAGCTACGGCGGCGGCAGCAATCCGCCTCTCGGATCGGGCACTTATCCCGAGCCTCTCATTCCGTTCAACGATCCCCAAACCGGCGCGGCGCTCTGCGCAACTTCGGCTGCGCTCAAGGCCTGCAACGCGAGCGTCAACTCCGGGCAGAATCAACCTTACTGGATCGACATTTCCATTCCGCACGGAGCGTCAACCACGCCGCCCGGAACTTATACCGGTAGTATCAAAGTTACCGCGGATCAAGGCACGGCCACTTTTCCCGTGAAAGTCACCGTTTGGAACTTTGAGCTTCCGATGAAACCGTCCGAACTAACTCTCTGGACGCTCTGGTCGCCTGCAACGGGAAACACCAGCGCCTCTCTCTCGCAAGCGCTGATGCGCAACAAAGTGATGAGCTGGTATGTCCCGGCAGCCAACGCGGCTTCAGACGTCAACAACATGGGGCTGAATCGTTCCGGACTCGACAGCTACTACGTCGTTGGGATTCAGTGCAACGGCTCCTACAACACCATGCCGACCACTAGCCAACTCAATGCGGCGGCCGCTAATTTCCCGTCCGCTCTGGGTCTGGATTTATACCTTGCCGACGAGTTGAACGGCTGCGTTGGCGCCTACAACGCCATCAAGACCATGGGCGCAAACGCGCACGCCGCCGACCGCAGCATTAAGACCATGGTCACCCTCGACGCAGCGGACCTCAATCTTTACGGTGCCGTCGATCATTGGGTGCTATTGGACTCCGCGGAACGCTGGCCGGTCGTGCCGTTTACCGGCGGAGGCGACCTCTGGAGCTACACCAGCTGCAACGCCGGTCACGGCAACGCTCCGGAATGGATGGTCGATTATCCGCCAATCAACGAGCGCATGCAGGCGGGCTTCCTCAACTTCACCCAAGGCGCGACCGGTCTTCTCTACTATCGCGCTGACGGTTGGACCGCAGGAAATACCATCGGCAGTTGGAACAATGTGGACACCACCGCGTGCGGCGGCGGGCTGGGCAGACCAGGCGACGGCATATTCATTTATCCTCCCGGACCGATCGGCTCAAGTGAATCCGCTCCGGGCATCCGCTTGAAGGCCATCCGCGACGGCATTCAGGACTACGAATACGCGCACATGCTAAAGAACCTGGCACAACTCCCCGTCCTGGACACCACCATTCTTCCAATCGCAACAAGCTGGACCAACTGGAACCGCGACCCCAACGCGCTCCAAAACGCCCGCACCCAACTAGGCCAACTCCTTCACCAGCTCGCTCCCTAGCACCGCATCACAACAGTTTCCGTTTGCGCAGGTCGAAGCGCCCGCCGGCCGAAATTGCATATTGCTGGCGGCCTGCCTGCGTTATCGTGACTTTGCCGGTGCCGATCACCTCGAACTGATCCCGCTGTACGACGATAATCGTATTCGGATCGATACCAATGCCGAGCAGCTTGGGATGCGCCGCCACAACCGCTTCCAGGTCACGTTCGCGATGACGCTCTGAAACATGCTGGTCTATCGCGCTGTTGGGCACAAACCCGAAGCCGCGCTCGTGACCGTTCGCCATCATAATTTCAGCGCCGGCAGGATCGCCCCTTACCAGATAAGAAGCCAAAATGCTGGCCCCTGCGGAACTCCCAGCAATCACGCCGCCGCGCTTGAGCACGTTTCGCAGTTCGCGTTCCACACGCGTGCCTAGGTACGCGTCGGCCAATCGCCATTGTCGTCCGCCGTCAATGAAAACGAATGTAGCTTGCTTTAGTGGTGCGACGAATTTGTCCGAGTCCGCTTTCGCGCGGTCTTTTGTGTCAAGCACCGCCACTTCTTGAACGCCGAACACTTGTTTTAGCCCATTCACAACTGGTGCGATGTCTTCGCCCGGATTATTCGCAGTCGGAATCAGGACCACGTGAGCATTCTGTCCACCGCCCAAGGCCTTCCACTTCTCATAGATTTCTGGTGTTCCATTGCCGCCACCCATCGCGATCACGACGCCTTTCTCAGCCGCCGGCACACAACCCGCGAACCCCGCAAACAACAATGCAAAAACGAGAAGCCTGAGGGCCATAACCTTCTTGTGTTTCATGGTTTTCCTCCTAATCGCGGTACGCAGCCAACCCGCCGTTTGTTCCGCTGTACTGGATGCGTAGATTCTCTTCGAAATCAAGCGTCGCGTACTTTCGCTTTGTGTAGCTTAGGGGCTTTGAAGCCCCGTTGAGCTTGGCACCGTCCCTTTCGCATGTCTTGCGTCCCGGCTGTTTTGCCGGGAAGGCCGGCATCTTTCTCTTTCCCTTTTTGCGTTGCGCTTTTCTGTTGTGCTTTTGTGTCGGTGTAGGGGCGGGACTTTTTACCCTGAGGGAAACTGAAGGGCAGTCCGCCCGTTCCTACCTTCCCCCGGGGAACATTCTACCGCGCACCCGTCATTTCGAACGGAGCAAGCCAACGCTTTTGTTTTTCCGATTCATTCCGATGAATCGGTTGGCTTGCGCAGAGAGAAATCTCTCTTCTCTGGGTTGTAATTGGTACTTTGGCGGTTGGCAAATAGATTTTCCTTCCTCGCCGAAAAGTAAAATCGGCGCATGTCAAAGGATTCGCAAACAAACTCAACCGGGGTGCCGCATCCCTGCGGTTTTCAGGGTGCGGTTTTTGACTTCTCTTTCTTTTCTGTTCGAACAAATTTCCACAACTCATTCGAATACTGATAAAATAGTTCTTGACTTA
>Ga0137409_10000998_pt1 | contig 30721 bp, 21 predicted proteins | sample CZODoug1_16funga_FD_122059 | JGI IMG/M metagenome (GOLD analysis project Ga0137409, IMG submission 122059) | Vadose zone soil fungal communities from Angelo Coast Range Reserve, California, USA - CZODoug1_16fungal (Hybrid Assembly) | ecosystem: Environmental > Terrestrial > Soil > Vadose zone...
GTCCGCCGTGGTCAACTGAGCACGAGTCCAACCGAACCAGGACTCACGACTCGTACACCACGCCGTGGGACACGATCTCGCCGTATGCTTGTTCATCGTTATCGCGGGCGGCGCAGCCTTCGACCAGATACCTGAGTTCGTTGGGAAGGCGCTCGGAGCCGCGCTGTTCTTCGTCGTGGTCGGCGGATTGATCTACGCATTCTGCTCACCAGCGGGGAAAGCAAGAACGCGCTTCTGGACCACCGTTGTTTTCTCGATTTACTGCGCGACCTTTCCACTCAAAGAGTACGCAAGGCGCGCACCTGAGCGAGCGCAGGTAGAAGGGGCCGTCGCAGCCTTCGATCGCGGCACGGGCGCACTGGAGTCACAAGCAGCACCTTCTCCCGTTGCACCTCCGAACCCTGTATCGAGCGATGATGTCGTTGTCGCGCTCATGGAAAAATACTCCATACGATCCTCCGACAGACAGTCGAGGTACGCGGCGACGTTGTCGAGCATCGATCTCGATGATGCCGTCAACGCTTCGCGAATCTCGTCGGAAGAAGGTCGCGCGGATGCCCTCGCTCGCTTGGCGCGTTTCGATCAGGCCGTCGCGGAATTCGCGAGTAGCCAAGACGAGGACATGAATTGGATTGCAGCTCAGCTCGTCGAATGGAATGTAGCGGCGGGGTTGTCGTCCAAGATCGTCGCAGGCATGGAGCGCGGCAGAGAGAAGACCGTGCCGAGACTAATGCGCTGGCTCGCCATACAGCACGAGCGCGCCTCAGCGATGCGGGAAGTCGTAAATCTGAGTGGCGACGCAGACCATTCGGCCCTTCAAGATCGGTTGGCAGCGTTGGCTTCCGAGGAAGAGCAGCTTGGTCGCGCGCAACTGGACAGCAATCAGCAAGTCCGAGAGCGTCTTTCTCGCAAGTGACTTTGGCTTGTGTAGGCCTCTCGCGGACTCGACGGTGCGTCACATCGTCACGGGCGACGGGAGAAGGGCGCACTCCCTTTCCCTGCGCACCTGCACATGTTCCGGCGCGCGTGCGTGTACCATCTCGCGAACGAAGGTGCCGACACGCGCCCGATCCAGGCGTACTTAGACCATCGGAATATCGCGAACACGGTGATCTACACCAAACTCGCGCCGAACCAGTTTAGCGCATTCTGGCGAGACTGACGCAAGTTGCGTGCGCGCGGGTTGGCTTCCCCTCGGCTAACGACGCACGCCGAGAAATCTTTCGAACGAACGAAAGGAAACGTTGTCGGCGTTGGCGAACACTTCAGAGAATTGCCGCTGACAGATGCCTGCGTTGGGAATCTCTAACAACTCATTCCGTCCATTACCTGAGCGCCCCTGGTGCGAACTGAATGCTGCCGTGCCTCGCGGGTCTACCAAAAAAAAGGACAGCTCGCTCTCTCGAGCCGCTTGTAGCAGCAGCGCATTGATGTGTGTATCGGCGAAACCGTAGCCAACCGTCATGAGCTCGGTCTTGCCCTTGCGTAGGTCGGCTCGGAAGCTGCGTTGGTATTGACTCAGGAGCCGATTCCCCGAAATCGTCTCTTCCTTCCCCGTGCCGATCACGAGAACGCGCTCGCCGCCTTCGGTGCGCCAATTCGACGAACCATGGAGTTTGTAGATCGGCTGCACGCCACGCTCCCTCGTGACCTCGTTCAGCGCCGTCAATTCGAAGGTGACGCGATCGATGGCGCGAGCAGCGTTTCGGAACTCGGGCGAAACTGCCACTCCGGGGAAGTAGTATCCGTGCCATCGCCCATCGCTCTCTAGCTCCATTTGGTCATAGTGAAGCTCGAAGAATAGGTCCTGGTTGAGGGAGTAGATCGCGTCAAATCGGGCAAGGAATCGTCGAATTGAACAGGGCACGTCATTTGCAGAGTTCAGGGCTCTCTTGGCGATCGCCGTGTTCATCTCGCGGAAGGTCTCTATGATTGCCGCCTCGAGCTGACGAACGTCCTCGGCGGCCTGATCGCCCGGTGCTGACGTCACAAAACTACGGCGAATACCCAGTGTCTCCTCGAAATTGTTTTGGACTCGCAGCATCTCGTTCATGTGCGGCCGATTCTGCAACCGACCACACAGCTCGCCGACGAACTCGCTGGCGAGCAATCCTCCCCAGTTGCGAGTGAAGCCGGCGCCTGTCAGTAAGATGCGCATCGTGGAGCCCTATGTTCGACCGTAGCGCCGCCTGGACGCTCGCTAAACATCGAGCAGCTTGCGCGCGGCTTCCTGCATCGGGGCGATGGCCGCTTGCTCTTCTCGATCGCATCGAGATACATCTTGTGTCTCGCACCACCAACGCCGCGGTTGAATCCGAAGAGCGAGTTGTACGCGCGATTCACCTCGTCGCCGTGGTAATCAACCGTCACTTTTGTTGCGACTACACGGTTGGCGAGCAGAGAGAGATCGCGAATCCGATGCGAGTGATCAGCGCGAGCCACATTTCGGCTCGCCCGGTATGCCATTGTCGCTGAGATCCACAGATGCGATCGCACTGAACGTGGCCGCGATCGGCGCCATGGTTGCGAGGTCCATGGGCCGCGAGTGTCGCACGGATCGTGACGAAACGTCTCGTTGCACAGCCCGTGGCGTAGACTTGTCGCCCACATGGATTCGGTCTTGCGAGACGTTCGATGAATGCTGGCCAGCGCCGAAAGATGCGGCGCTTAATCGAACGCATAAAGGAGGAACTGCTTACTGCACAGAGCGCCACGCGTCAGCCTCCGTGGTGGAGACAGCTCGGCATTTCCGCTGCAGGGCGCGCCATCGGCTCGGTTGTCGGCGCCACGCTTCTAGCATTCGGGGCTCACTACTGGTTCTGGGCCCCAGCGGTAACCGCCACCGTCGTTCCTATTACGCCTGGGCAAGACGGCTGCAGTGCGACAATCGTCATGATCCACAATACCGGCGCCGTCAAGTCGGTCCGCTTCAAGTTGCAGGTACGAAACGCGATCGAGGACGCGCGCCTGGAAACCGGCAGCGCAACCTACGCCGGATCTGGCGACAACGCCGTAAGCATTGTCAGTGGGCCGCTCGCAAATACGCGCCTTGACGCAGACGGCGAATGCGCCATCGTGAGCGGCGGCCCGCCCCGCAACTTGATTGGTGCAGCTATGGAGATCGACTCGCACGTGGCGACGGTTGCGGTCGAGAGCATGCCGCACAACACGCTGTTGAACCTCAGCCTCGCGGCGTTCAAAAGGCCTCGCCAGCCGTTCCTCCGCCCTCTCTCGGTCTACTACGAAGGCACGTTCACATATTCGGTGCTTGGCGTGACAGTTACGCGGGACATTGCACTGGTGTACACGAAACCGATCGGCAAGTAGGTTGCTCCGCGGTGCGTCCGCTCGCTCAGCAAGCTGCGTGGTGATCAGAGCGCACAATGCAGGACTGCGGATCGCGTACGCTCAGTGGACACTCCCAAGAAGGGCTCAAAGCGGGAGAGTGAGTCGAACCTTCTCCGGCCCGCCGTCGGTCTGTGAGCGCCGACTACGCAAGCGCCCTCGAAAGCGGCTCTGGATGCTGGCTCAGGTAGATCACGCCGCCTCCGAGTGGATAGCTGCGTGCCAAAATCTTGAGCTCACCGAGCTGGACGATGATCTCGGTGTAGTTGTCAGCCTCAACCCCGCCGCCGAAGAGGCCGTGGCGGTGCGCTAAACCGCGTCCCGCGCTCGGGACGCCTGTCGTGAATTCGAAACCGCTGGGCGGAGCCCGAGTCCGACTCGACCGCGTGATCAAACGTCTTCGCCTGGCACGCTTGTTGCTCCGCGCGCTACAGGGCGTCGAAAGGGAGCGGCTCCAGTTGAAGCAATCTCATCTCCGCGCGGCGTTGTGGCTCGATGGTCTTCTCCGCGACGTTCGGTATGCGCTGCGTATGCTCGCGAAAACGCCGGCGTTCACCGCCACCGCCGTGCTCACGCTCGCCCTCGGCATCGGCGCCAACACGGCCGTCTTCTCCATCGTCGATCAGTTGCTGCTGCGGCCCCTGCCGTACCAGGACGGCGACCGGCTCGTGACGGTCGAAGAGTCGTTCGGCGGCGGCAACGCGCATGCCGATGTTTCGCCCGCCAATTGGCTCGACTGGCAGCGCGCCGGCCGCAAGGTTCGACAATTCGCCGCCTGGCAGTCGACGTCGTTCATTCTCAACGGCGTGGGGGAGCCACGACGCGTGAACGCGCAGCTCGTGTCGTCGGAATTCTTTCCTCTGCTCGGTGTGGCGCCGCTGCTTGGCCGCGCGATCGCCGACGCGGACGACCGTCCGAACGGCCCACGCGCCGCCGTGCTCAGCTACCGCGCCTGGCAGGAGCAGCTGGGTGGCGATCGGGGCGCAATCGGCCGCACCGTCGAGCTCGACGATCGCTCGTACGAGATCGTCGGGGTGATGCCGCCCGGTTTTCGGTTCATGCAGCAGGATACGGACTTGTGGACCGCATCTCAGCTCGATCGAACCCTCCCGTGGCGAGAGATCGAAGGACGTATCCTCCACGTCGTCGCCCGCGTTGCCCCCGGCGAGACGATCGGCACGGCCCGCGCGGAGCTGGAGGTCATCGCGCAGAGCCTCGCAGCGACGTACACGTTCAACAACAACACGAGCGTGACGTTAACGCCTCTACGCGAGGCGCTCACCGGTCAAGTGCGCACGTCGGTGCTCGTGCTGTTCGCCGGCGTGGGCGTGCTGCTGGCGATCGCGTGCTTCAACGTCGCCAACATGCTCCTCGCGCGATCGGCCTCGCGCCATCGCGAGATCGCGATTCGCGCGTCGCTCGGCGCGGGGCGATGGTCGATCGCGCGATCGCTGCTGGTCGAAAGTCTGCTGCTCGCCGGCGCCGGCGGAGTGCTCGGCCTCGCGCTCGCGCGCGGAAGTCTCGACGCGCTTCTCGCCGTTGCCCCCACGAACCTGCTCGGGGTCTCCGAGCTGGTCATCGATCGACGCGTGTTGCTGTACGCGTTCGGCCTGTCGCTCGCAACGGGCGCGATCGCCGGCCTCGCACAGGCGATCCTGTTCGAGGGCCGATCGATGGCCGACGCGTTGCGGGCGCGCGGATCGCCGGCCGGTCACGCGCCCCGGGTGCGGCAGGCGCTCGTCGTGGTGCAAGTCGCCATGACCGTCGTCCTTCTCTGCGGGGCCGGTGTCCTCGTTCGCACGCTCATCGCGCTCGATCGCGCGCACCTTGGATTCGATGCCGGCGACGTGCTCACGATGAGGGTGGCGATTTCGCCGGCGCGTTATGGTGACGAGAGCAGCCGCGACTTCTATCGCGAGGCCGTGGCACGCCTTCGCGCGTTGGCGGGGGTCGAGTCCGCGGCCGCGGCGGCGACCCTGCCGCTGGTCGGCGGTTCGCGCGGCAGAACGCGGTTTCGCGAGCTCGGCACGCCGGAACTTCCGGTCAGCGCGCTGCCGACCACCGTCGTGCGGATCGCCGCGCCCGGATACTTCGGCGCGCTTCGCATTCCCGTGCTGCGGGGCCGCGAATTCACGGACGCGGACAACGAGAATCCGACGGCCGGATTCGTCGTGAACGAGACATTCGCCAAGCGCTATCTCTCGGACCGCGATCCGCTCGCGACGTCTATCTCCGTCCGGATGCAGGACGAGAATCCATACTTGTCGATCATCGGCGTCGTCGGCGACGTGAGCGAAGGCTCGGTGAGAACCGCGCCGCAACCCACCGTGTTCTACAGTCACGGCCGCATGCCTTGGACGACGATGACGCTCTTCGTGCGCGGACGGCAATCGGAGTCGCTCGTCAAACCCGTCACCGCCGCATTGCACGAGATCGATCCGACGCTGGCGGTCTCTAACGTTCGTACGATCGAGGGCGCGTTGGCCGAAAGTCTGGCACGCGAGCGCATCAGCGCGCTCGTCTCGACGGGCTTCGGCGTCAGCGGTTTGCTGCTGGCCGCGCTCGGGCTCTACGGTTTGCTCGCCTATCTCGTCGCCGAACGGACGAAGGACATCGGAATCCGCGTCGCTCTCGGCGCGCGGTCGGCACGCATCACGGGATCGATCGTCGGCGGTGGCCTGGTGCTCGTCGCGATTGGCGCCGCCATCGGCATCGCCGGCTCGCTGCTGCTCCTGCGCTCGCTCGGCACGCTGCTCTTCGGCGTCACGGCGTACGACGTCACGACGTACGCGATCGTGGTTGTGCTGCTCGGCACCATCGCCACGCTCGCGTCGTACCTGCCCGCGCGCCGCGCCGCGCGCGTCGATCCGCTGACGGCGCTGCGACACGAGTAGCACCGGGGCTTGGAGATCGTCGCCGAAAAGAAGGCCGCGCGCGGATAGTGCGTTTAATCGTGTTATGTCTGAGCCGCCGGGCGGGCGGTGCCGGAACCGGCGACCGAACCGCGTGAACGGGCGCGGTTTGCGAACCGTCGCCCGCAGTCGTTTCTCGCCGTGCTGCAGAGAATTGCGGCGCACGCGGTCCGCGGTCGCAGCGCACCCATCGAGCTCACCTTAGATGGGCGCGAGGTGGGGAATCCAACGAAGACTGATCAGCACAGCGGTAACGGCCGCGGCGGCGCGCGCGGCGCGAACGGGGAACGCGGCGGGTCGTCCTCGGGCGGCCGCTCGAGGTGCGCCAGAATGCGCTCGATCAGCGCCGGGTCATCCTCGAGGCTCGCGATCACGCGCAGCTTCCCGCCGCAGCGCCGACAGGTCTCGATCTCGACCGCGCTTGATCCGTTGCGCCCAACTCATCGCGACGTGTTTTGACACTGGCCGCTCGGGAGCCTCGCCAGCCGAGCGCCGCGGCCTCGGCCGGCCGGGGTGATTGCCGCACGCAGCGCGTGGTGCGGGGCGAACACGCCGTGGTATCTGGTCAGGTGCATGCGCGGGTTGCCACGAGCGCGCGCGAGTACGGTAACACGTCCGTGACGTTAGCCGTAACACGTTGCGAGAAACACGCGTCTTTCCGCGCAAGTCTGATGTGGTGACAGCTGGTCTTGGCCGATGGTACCGGCGGGACTGGCTCGAAAGTGGTTCACGAAAACGGGTGCGCGAGTCCGATGCTTATCTCTCAAACGTAAGGCGCCGCTCGAGATGTTTCCAAAAATTGGAAAAGCTAGATTTGGACATTGAATTTCGGTTGGCGTACCGTCTCGCGCAAACGCATAGCCTGCACAACTAAAAGCGCAGTAATGGGCGAGTCAAAGGTCTCCTTCGAGCTCTATCGTCAGAGCCCCGCAACGGGGCTTCATGCATGGGACCAACGCTGGGACCCCTCACTCGCCACTGTTAACTGGCGCCTAAAACGGCTGCTTCGCTACGTCGAGACGAATTTCGTGCGCTCCTTGTCGTTCACGCGGGCGGCTGAAATCTGCGGGTTGGAAAAGACCTACTTCTGTCGCTTCTTCCAATCTCAAACGGGAATCACCTTCTCCGAGTGGCTCATGCGGATGCGTATCCAGCGAGCCAAGAACCTTCTGGGGGATGAACACCGGAGCATTGCGGAAGTCGCGACGGCCGTCGGGTACAAGGACATCACTACCTTCGGGCGGCATTTCAAAAGGTGCGAGAAGCTATCTCCGATTCAATACCGAAAGCACCAGCGGACTGTGGCGAACAAAACCACAATAGCGGCCGATAAATACACAATAGCTGCCGAGACAGTACCTACGCACCCAACAGATAATTGCGCCCGATAAACGTCCGGCTCCAAGAACTAAGCGACGACAGGGACGTTGGGAGCTTGTGCCATAGTGCGACAAACTGTCCTTGCAATGCTTCAGCGCGCGTGCTTCGCAGAACTCGGCTCCGCTACCTGGAAGGCGGGACCATGCGCTATTTCCACGGCGACGTGATGATGGCGGATACCAGATCGATCGACCGGAATTCCTTGGAGAACAGGCGCCATGAACCGCATGCTCGTTGCGCTCGCCGTCGGCGCCGGGATCGGCGCCGCAATGGGCGCTGCGGCTACTTTCAGGCTGGTCACCGAACGCTCAACCGATGCACGAAGCGCCGACTTTGAATTCGACACGCGGAGTCGCGCGCACGAGCGCGGCGCGGCGGCTTCGGCCGCCGCCGTGCCCACCGACGATCGCGCGGCAGGGTACCGACGCGTCGCCGCAGCGAGCCGGTCCGACATCCAAGCGCTCGTGGCCAAAGCTGCGGCCGAGCGTCCCTCCGCGCAGCGCACCGCCGAGCTCGAGGCGTTGCTCGGTCGTTTCGCGGAGCTCGACGCGCACGCAGCGATTGGCGCCGCACGCCGCTTGCGCCTGGGCACCGAGATCGTCGCGCCGCTGTATGGGGCTTGGTACGAGGAGGACCCAGACGCTGCGCTCGAGGGGCTGCGCGCGATTGAAGATCCCGAAGAGGCCGCCGCGATCGGCCTCGCGATCGTGTCGGTGCCTAGAGGCGCGACGGCGCTTCGGCGCGTCGTCGCCGCGCTGCCGCGCGGTCCCGCCACAGGCGGCGCGCCGCTTCAGTCGCCGCCGCTCTCAGCACCATCGGGCGTGCTGCTGCGGCAGCCCTCGGTGCTGCCGGGCTCTCCCGCGCTGGCGCGGCTCGCCGAAGCCTGGACGCGGCGCGACGTCAAGGGCGCGCTTGCGCACGCCGACGACATCGACGACGAGCAGCTCCGTGCGATATTCCAAGGCGTGGTCTTCCGCGAGTGGGGCTACATCGACGCCGCCGACGCCTTTGACTATGTCTCGCGGCTCGATACCGCCGCGCAGGAGCAAGTCGTTCTCTCGGGCGGCATGCGCGAGCTGTCGCGCACCGACCCTCGCCGCGCTCTCGATCTCGCCGCCAACCTGACCGACGGCGCACGGTTCGTGCTCCAGCACGACGCGCTGCGGCGACTCGCAGAAGACGACGCGCTCGCAGCGTTGCACTACGTCCAAGCGTTGCCACCAACCCCGCATTCGCAGGAGCTCCAGCAAGTGCTCGCCGTCTTCTACGGGCAGCAGCACCCGGAGGCCGCCCTCGCGTGGGCGCGGGAGGCCGACGGGCACCCGGGCTTGATCGCGGGCGTTCTGAATGGCATCGCGATGGCGGACCCGGACCGCGCGTTCGACTTGGCGGTCGCGCTGCCGCCGCTGCCGCCGCTGCAGCGCGGCAGCGCCGTGAACGCCGTGCTCATGCGCAGCGTACGGCCCGGCCAAGACACGGCGGCGATGGCTGAACGCGTGCTCGCGCTGCACGACCCACAACTCAAAGACATGGGGATACAGACCCTGCTCCAAATTTGGGAAGCACAACAGCCGCAGCAGGCGCTCGACTGGTTGGTCGCAAATTTCGAGAGAGTTTCGCCCGAAGTCGTGCGTGGCGTCGCGGGACTGGTCGCTTCGCGGAGTCCTGCGCCGGCCGCCAGGCAGCTCGGGCGGATCTCGAACGAGGGCCGCGCCGATTGGCTCGCGGGCGTGGTGCAAGGCTACGCGCAAACCGACCCGCAGGAGGGCGCGAGCTGGATCGGTCAATTTCGAGGCGAGCCCGGCTACGAGGAAGCTGTCGCGATGCTCGCGCCTCAGTTGGCTCGCAAGGACGGGGCCGCGGCAGCGCGTCTGCTCGAGACGGTCGCCGACTCGGGGCCGCAACTCTTCAAGGACGCCGCGATGGGGGTCCTAGAGCAGTGGTCGCAGCAGAATCCGTTCGCCGCCGCGCAGTGGGTGGCGGGCGTCGAGGACAAGCAGGTGCGATCGGTGGCGTTGCCGAAGCTGGCCGGAACGTGGGCCGCCGACGATTTCCCCGCGGCGCGCGACTGGGTCTTGGGCCTGCCCTCCGGCGTAGAGCGTGATGCGGCGCTCGCGCGCATGCTCTTTGGCTCTGCGAATGCCGACGCGGCGGCCGACCGCGCCATGACGGACGCCTTCAGCAACGACACGGCGCGCCAACAAGCGATCCTGCACATCATTGCCCCGGTCGCGAAGACGGATCCCGCGCGCGCGCGGGTCTTGCTCGCGCAGTATCTCCCCAATCCCGCGCAACGCGAGCGCGTCGAAAAGTTGCTCGAAAGCATCCAGAGGGAGCGTCCGTCGATGTCTAAACCGTGAGGTTGTGAGGACGCGACCGCCCAGCGTCGGAGCACGCCCCGGGTTGCTGGCGAACTAGCCCCGCGGCTGACGGCTGCTTTCCGCAGCCCCGCCAGTCCGCCCTCGAACAAGTCGACCGCGCGCTCGCGAGGACGGCGTTCTCGGCGCTCGAGCGGAAGTCGTAGACCGGCGCAGCAAGAAGCGCCGAGTGCTCAACTGCTAGTGCGAGGCTTGCTGAGCAGGAGCAGCCGGTTCGCCGAGAAACTCAGGCCGATCGATCCAGTATCCGCCGCCGTTCAGAAACCTAACTCCATCCGGCCAACGAGCCTCGAGCATCGCTACGAATTCAACGGCCACAGGGTGCCATACGGCCTCGGTCACGTCGCCGTAAAAGGGAATTCCGATCCCCCGCCCCGGTATCGGGGCGGCGTAGTCATTCGTAGCCCAACGTTGCTCCGCGATCTCTATATTCGGTTGATTCGGGGCGCAGAGACTTATGTACAGAGACTTGAGGACTCCAGGCTGCGTCCTGCTGCTGTCCCGAAACGACAGCTCATGCGACTCGGCGAACGCCTTTAAGAGCGCGGTGAACTCGGCCCACTCGTCGTTGCTTACCTTGAGGTCGATCTGAAATATCGCAGAGATGCGCGTCGCGCCGTTTGGGAACATGTTGCGAGGGTTGTGACAGCTCCTGTCTTCCACCGGTGCTGTGCGTTGCTCCGCGGAATCCGGCTGACAAGCAGCGACGCAAAAGATCGCCGCCGCGAATACAAACCCTGCGCGCTTTACGAGGGACATTCAAACCTTCTCTCGCGCTCACATCGCGGTAGGCAACGGCCGCGCCGTAAGACCACAACTTAGGGCGTTAACGCTCGTTCCATTACGTTCAGGTCCACGCCCAGGAAGACAGCCGGCCCGAAAACGGTATTCAGCTGCGGGTACGCTCCAGTCCCAGAGCCGTCTGTAACGATCCTGAGGATACCATCCTCGCCGATCACCGCCCTTCGAGTGACAGTGCCCTCATGGAAGATGTGGCCTTCCAGCGTGGTGTTCACCAACACGTGCTGCGATGGGTCTACCGTGTGGACGACTAGTCCCATGTCGTCGTCGGCACTGGGCTTTTCTCCGATCTCGACCATCGTGCGGTCATTGTTCTGCACAGGAACCGTGCATCGGCCGCGGTGCAAATCTCCACACGGGTTAGGGGACCCCGGTGCGGGAACGGCGTAACCCCACACCGGAATCTCGAGCATCTTCGAAAAGATGTGATCCAGTGTGCACGCAGGTACGCCGACCTGGCAAATGGGTGTTTCCCAGTGAAAACTATGCGGTCCAGTGAGAGTGGCGGGTGTTTCCTCGGCAAGGGCTATGTACAGCTGCATCAGCGCGCCTATTGCTTCCGCTGCTCGGCGAGTCTCCAACGCTTCCCCGAAGCTCCCACCGAGCGGGAAGAAGCCGGCGCCCGAAGATAGTGCTCCGCCCATGTACGTGGTGCCGAACAGTTGTCCGAGGTAGTACTCGATCACCAACGCGTTGTAGTTGCCTGCTTGAAGTCTACCCGTCTCGAACATGTACGCCACGGAGGGAGCCGCCTGCACGGCCGCGTAGCTAAAGTTTGGATTCGGGACGAGGTAGCAATCGATCCCCGGGTATGGCATCTGGTACCAGTAGTAGTAACCATCGATGTCTCGCCGCCAGGCCGGATACCAACTCCAGCTGATGATGCAGGAATACTGGTACGCGCTGTTGAAGTAGTTTGGGTCCTCCAAATAGGCCAAGGTATCGGTGGCGAACTTCTTGACAGACTCGTCGATGAGCCTTGCTGATACAGGCGGTGCACCGGGCCCGTTCGATGCGAAGACAACGACGTCGTACGGACCGACATTCGCTAGCGGCAAACCCTGAATGAAGAGATCGAAATAGCCGTCTACATTGAAGTCAACGAGCTTCGGCAGCGTTACCGAGATACCCCACTGGTTCACTATGTCTCTGGTCGCCTGAGAGACACTCGTCTCCACATTGAACGTGCCATTCGCGTTTCGGCGAAGCAGCAACTCTGCGATCGGTAACTGCCACGACGTTCCGGCAACGCGCTTCACGTAAAGATCGATATCGCCGTCGCCGTCCACATCTCCGTGGCGCGATACGTATTCTTGTTGTTCCGACGACGGTGGCGGTCCCTCGACCTGGACAGTCACCGGGCCTTCGACCGTGTACTCGTCATAAGGCTGGCCGTAGACTGTCATGCGGTAGTAGACCTGGTACGTATACGAACCTGGCGGCTTTCCGGTGACCGGCAGGGAGTTGCCGCTTCCGGCGATCTCTACACCGTTTTCCAGAAGTGAATAGCAGTGCTCTGGATAGAAGGGAGGATAATCCTCCCACGTGCAGCCGAGGGTGGTATCCCAACTGACCGTGTAGTTGCCGGCGTAGCCCGGCGACTGCGATACCGAGATCGACCATGCACTCTGGGAAAGCGCCAAGAGTGCAAGCGCGCAGAAGTATTGCAAGACCGTTCGTCGCGTCGAGTATCTTTTGAACGGCAACGCCTGGGAAGGACGCGGGATGGAACCCATCGGCAAAACCTCCCGACATCCTTGTCGTTGCTTAGTTCTTAGGAACCGGAAGATTACGGGGGCAATTGTCCGTGAGGTGGGTAAGTAGGGTCTCGGCGGCTATTGTGTTTTTGTCGGCTGCTATTGTGATTCTGCAGTCGTTCGCCACAGTCCGCTGGTGCGCAGGAGCTTTCTCGCTTCACATCGGTCACCGACGTAGGCACACCGCGGTAAGGTAATGAGACCGCGTTCGATTTGGGCCGGATCGAATCGCTGCCCACGATGTCGGGCGGTGAGATCGTATTCGGCGGCGCGGCCGCGGGAATCGCGAGCTCGTTCATTCTCGCGAAACGAGGCAACGTGCGGATAGGAAATTCAAACCGCCTGCCCGACCCGAGCCAGTACGCAGAATCCGTGTTATGTCTGAGCCGCCGGGCGGGGGGTGCCGGAACCGGCGAGCGAACCTCGTGAACGGGCGCGGTTTGCGAACCGTCGCGCGCGTCGTTTCTCGCCGTGCTGCAGAGAAATTGCGGCGCACGCGGTCCGCGGTCGCAGCGCACCCATCGAGCTCACCTTAAATGGGCGCGAGCTCGGGAATCCAACGAAGACTGATCAGCACGGCGGTAACGCCGCGGCGGCGCGCGCGGCGCGCGCGGCGCGAACGGGGAACGCGACGGGTCGTCCTCGGGCGGCTGCTCGAGATGCGCCGGAATGCGCTCGATCAGCGCCGGGTCCTCGAGGCTCGCGTTCACGCGCAGGCCACTACGGTGCTCGGCGTTCTGGCGACGTCGACGGTTCTGAACCTGCTCGTGCTGCTCGGCTTCGTCGAGCGCACGACCGCTGCTAACCTTCAGGACACTTGATCGGCTGGGCCGCGCGCTGCACGATCTCTTCGCTCGTAGCAAGTGTCGAGGGGTGACCATGGATATCGAAGCCGCGCCCAGGGGACGTGCCACGCGCTTCCCTCTGTCTCTCGCGATCGCGTGCTCCCTGCTTCCCCTGACCGGTCAGGCGCATCACGCGTACGCCGAATACGATCAGGAACAAACGGTCGAAATCGAAGGCACGCTCACAAAAGCCGTGTTTCAGAATCCACATCTGAGTCTCAAGGTGCAGGTGGCCGGCCGGGATCCTGTGATCTGGGACATCGAAGGCAGCGGCCTCAACGCTCTGGAGCGCATGAACGCGCCGCTCGAGAAGTACAAGCTCGGCGACAAGGTGAAAGTCGCCGGCTGGCCGTCGAAGCGCGCTTCGAATCGGATGTTCCTCACGAACCTGCTGAGCCAGGACGGCGTGGAGATGGTGACGTGGCGGTACGCGACCGCGCGGTGGGCGAAGACAGCCGCCGGCTATGCATCGGACCGGACCCGGTTCGAAGGCGGCACGCCGACTGCCAACACGAGCGTCTTCCGAGTCTGGACCGTGCAAGTCGGTGTCGCGGGTGCCGCGTTCGACCAATCCGTGGCAGGCCTGGCTACGACGACACGCGCGTCATTGACCGAAAAGGGCAAAGCCGCCGCAGCCGCCATCCGGCCCGTGCGAGCCAGTGACTGCACGCCGCGAGGCATGCCGGAAATCATGTTCACCCCTACACCCATCGAGCTCATCGACGAGGGTGACGCGATCCAGTTGCGCGTCGAGCTGTACGACAGCTTGCGCGTGATACATATGAACGGCGGCGAATCGCAAAGCGCAGCGCTGCTCGGCTATTCCGTGGGGCGCTGGGAGGACAAGACGCTCGTCGTCGAAACGACGAAGATCAGCTGGCGCTTGCTCACCGACGGTGTTCCGCAAAGCCCGGCCGCGCGACTCGTGGAACGCTTCACGCCGAGCGCCGACGGCAGCCGGCTCGACTACACGCTCACGGCGACGGATCCTGAGATGCTCGCCGCGCCCGTGGCGTTGAAGAACACGTGGGTGTGGCGGCAGAGCGAACATCTGCTGCCGTACAACTGCGTTTCGAACTATCAGAAGTAGCGCGGTCGCGCAGGAATTGCAACGCGTGCCGTCAGGTGACGACGGTCGCGAGCCATGCCATCCAGTTGTGCCACACGTCGGTCTCGCCGACGAGCGGCGTACTAAACGAGCGCACCACGATGACGACGACACCGAGGAGATAGATCCACGGCACCGCCCGACGGCGAACGACGTCGTACGCCGCGCCGAGCAGCAGCGGCGAGCACCAGACGAGCAGCAGCGGCCACGGTCTGCCGAGAAACGTCATGCGATTGACGGCCGCCACGAGAAGCACGGTCGTCGCGACGATCATCAGGCGTTTGTGAATCTCGGGCTTGCGTCGAAACCACACGGCTGCGGCCTTCTCACTTTCTTGGCAAGACGGCGGCCGATCACGTCGCCGCTCAAGGAGTCGAACGCGGCGAGTGCGGCGATCCGGGGGAAGTAAGCGAGCATCCTGGGTGACGACCGTGCCATCATGCATCCGCACACCAACGTCGAGGGTCCGGGGGGATTCATGACAAGAAAAGTGGCTATCCTTTGCCTTGCCGCCTGGTCGATGCTGCTCGGCACGGTCGGGCACACGCAGGCGACATCGCCGCCGCGTTTCGCTCCCGTCCCCGAAAGCCAACGCACCCCCGAGCAACAAGCGATCGTCGAGCAGTACGCCTCCCTGCGGATGCCGACCTACGTGGCAACCCTGCTGAACTACCCGGAGCTGTCGCGCCTGCTCGGCCACGTGGTCTACGTCACAACTCAGTCTGGCCTCCCGCCCCGTCATCGCGCCCTGCTCGCTCTCCGAACTGCCGGGCTCACGCGCTCGGCCTACCTCTGGGGAAATCTCGTTCCACCCTCCCGCGCGGCCGGACTCACGGACGACGACTTCGCTCGCATCGCGCGCGGGCCGAACGCTCCGGGGTGGGACCCGTTCGAGCAAACGCTGCTGCGCGCGGCCGACGAGCTGCACGTCGACTCGTTCATCTCGGACGGCACGTGGAAAGCGCTGTCGGCGAGCTACAACATCAACCAGCTCGTCGACGTCATCGACACGGTGGGAACGCTGACGATGCACGCCGGCGTGATGAGCTCGGTGCGTGTGGAAGTGGAACGCGACGTCAAAGACCGCCTCCCGTCGGTGCCGTTCACCGCAGCGGCAAAGCGCACCAACATCCGGCTCGAAGGCCGCGGCGCACGCATCCCGCCTCGAGAGGCGACGGACGGGCGCGCGGCGGGCGCCAACCTATTCCGCACGTTCAATCTCAATCCCGCCGCCGATCGCACGCGCGGCGCCATGAACGCTCAGGTCAACAACACGAACAGCCTGCCGCCGCGACAACGCGAGCTGCTGCTGATGCGTATCGGTGTTCTTTGCCGTTCCGAGTACGAGTACGCCGCGCATCACCGCGTGGGCGTTCGGGCGGGGCTCACCGATGCCGATGTCGCCCACATTCTGGCGGGACCGAGCAGCGGCGGCGGCGAGCCGTTCGACACGGTGCTGCTGCGCGCCGCCGACGAGCTCTTCGAAAACGACGTCATCTCGAACGACACGTGGGCGGCGCTCGCGAGCGGCGGCCTCGACACCAGACAACTCTTCGACGTGATCATCACGGTGGACGGCTATCGCTGGAACTCGATGCTGATCAGCAGCGCGGGCGTGCAGCTCGACGAGAACATGGCCGACTTCCGCTTCCCGCCGTCGCTGCGCTAAACCGTCGATCGCGCACGCGCCGCCGTTCCGCGACGGCGGCGCGTGCGGTCCGAGTAGCCCGCGCTAGTACCCGAAGTTGCCGCCCCAGTCGGTCTGGACGGTTCCGCCGAGGTCGAACGGCACGGTCGCAGCCATCTGGTTGTTGCCGTAGAAGTTGCCGTCCTGCTGGAACCTTATGCCCACCGCCCAGCGAGGCTGGGCCGACGGAGGGACCTGAGGAACGGCCAGATTGCCCCGAATGACGTTGCGCGTGCCCGTGACGCGGATCGCAAGTGAGGAAAACTCGGGGCTTCCGAATTGCAACGTGTTCTCGAGGATCGAGTTGTCGTTCCCGGCGACTGCCACGGCGACGTCAAAGGTTTGCCAATTCGAGACCGTGTTGTTCTTCAACAGTGTTCCGTCGCCTTTGATCTCGATAGTCTTGCCCTGAATGCCGAGGAGGCGGCTGTCGCGTACCTGCGCTGCCGGACCCACCGAGAGCCAGCCCTGATTGCACGAGATGTCGCTGAGCTCGATGCGGCTTCCCGTTCCGGTGACGGCGATACCGCCTTTGGCGGTGAATTGGCTGTTGCGAATGATCGTGCCGTTGCCTTCGAAGCTCGAATTCGCGCTCGCTTCGACGTTCACGGAGTCGACGACGGTGGTGCCCCCGGTGCTCCGGAAGGCGAGCGCCGAGATGGGCCTTCCCTTGAGCCTGCCGTTGCGCACGGTCACGCGATCCCCCGCGATCGCGACGAGCACGACTCCCTCGGAGCCGTCCTGTGCGATCTCGAAGCCGTGCAGGTCGAGCACCACGTCGGAGGCGGTGATGTCGATCATGGTCTGGCCGTTGTCGACGGTCGTCACGGCCCAATCCGTGTCCAGCACGTAAGTGCCCGGCTCGCTGATCGTGAACGGCAAAGTCGTAAGGTCGACGACGTTCTGTGCTTGCTTGTGCGGCGCGGCCCACGCGACCTGGCCGGCGAGCAGAACGACGACGCTCGATCCAATCCATCTTGCGTCTCGCATCGGGAGGTACCTCCTTGTGACTGGGGTGCCCGTAGGTGTCGGGACAACCGAGCTCGGGCGGCAAGAAGAGGCAAGTCCTATGCCACGGGGTCGGGGGCCGCAGACAAAAAGTAGGGTTAGAGACTCAGCGTATCTCGCAGCCGCTGCGACTGGCGGCGCGAGACGGGAACCGTCTGGCCGCCGCGCAGGCGCACGATGTAGCTGTCGTCCACAGCGCTCTCGACTGATTCCACGAAACGCAGGTTGACGATGTGGCTGCGGCTGGCGCGAAAGAAGACGGACGCGTCGAGCCGGGCTTCGAGCGCATTGAGCGAGCTGCGAATCAGCGGCTTGTTCGGTCCGAAATACACCCGCGCGTAGTTGCCCTCGGATTCAAACAGCGCCACGTCCGTCAGCGCGACAATCCAGCAGCGCTCGCCCGCGCGCACGAAGATTCGCTCCGGAGCAGGCCGCGCCGTTTTCGGCACGGCGCGCGCCTTGTCGAGCGCCGCGGCGAGACGTTCCGGCCGAATCGGCTTGAGCAGGTAGTCGAATGCGTTGACCTCGAATGCGCGGACGGCGAAGTCGTCGTACGCCGTGGTGAAAACGAGCGGCGGAATCGTGTCGAGGCGCTCGAGCAGATCGAAGCCGCTTCCGCCAGGCATCTTGATGTCGAGGAACAGGATGTCGACCTGCAACTCGGCCAGCCTCTCCACCGCCTCGTCGGCATTGGCGGCCTCCCCCACAACGCGCACGTCGTCATGCGCCTGCAGCAGACGTCGCAGCTCGCTGCGCGCCAGCCGCTCGTCATCCACGATCAGCGCGTTCATGTCGCGGGCTCCAGCGGCAGCGACAGCGTCGCGGTTGTCGTGTCGCCGTCATCCCTGACCGCAAGCGACGCGCGTTCGCGGTACAACAGGCGCAGCCGTTCTCTCGCGTTGTGGAGCCCGTAACCGCTGTCGTCCTCCGGCGGCTTGAACCGGCCGGAATTCGTCACGACGATCTCGACATGATCCTCTCGCACGCGCGCCTCGAGACGCACGCGGCCGCCCTGCGGCAACTCGGCGATGCCGTGCTTCACGGCATTTTCCACCAGCGTCTGCACGAGCATCGGCGGCACGCGTGCGGCCAGCGCCGCCGGCTCGATCGCGTGCTCGAACTGCAGCCGTGCTTCGAACCGGACGCGTTCGACCCCGATGTACTCGTCGATGACATGGATTTCCTCGGCCAGCGGCACGGTGTCTTGCCGATCGGACGCAAGCGAATAGCGAAGCACGTCGGACAAGCCTGTGATCATCGACGCCGCCCGCTGCGGATCCTCGGAGATGAGGCTGCGGACGGAGTTCAGGCTGTTGAAAAGAAAGTGCGGGTTCACTTGCGCGCGCAGCGACCGCAGCTGTGCGTCGCGGGCAATCAGCTCGAGCTCGCCGCGGCGGCGCCGGGCATGGACGGCTTCGTAAATCCACAGCCAGAAGCCAAACGCAATGTCCCACCCGAGGAACATCCACCCCAGGTTTGCGGCCGGGATCCACGGCCGTCCGTGGATGAGAGCGTTGGCCAGAGCAATGGCCATCGTGACGCCGGCGGCAAGCATTGCCGCGGCGGCAACCTGCCGTACTTTTCGCCGCCACTCCCGGAGCTGCGCCCAGCCATGCGTGTACATCCACGCACGCAGCGCGTGCGTAAGCGGCACCGGAACGACAGCAAAAACAACCACCATGCTGACGATGTCGCCGCGGTTATTCACGCCGGCGAACACCACGATCACCACCAGCAGATAGGCCAGATAGGCCGTCCAGCCCGCGGCCTGGCAGATCCAGTAAAGCCCGCTCGGCTTCGGAACCCGAAACGCGCGACTGCTATCCGGCATCGACGCCATGAATCCCCTGGAAGATCTCACGCAAGTTCGCGGCGGCCGTGAGCCAGACGACGAAGGCGCAGAACAGACTCGTCACGACAAACCATGCCGGGGCGCGGCCGACGAGTGCCTGCTCAGGATACGAAAGCATCACGGCAATCGGAATCGCACAGAAGAGCCACCCCATCACGGTGTAGCGCGGTGCCTTGAACAGCCGCGCGAGTGCGACGAAGTGGAGGCCGACGATGATGACGTCGAGCGGGGCCATGAGGCCGTACCGACGGTAGACGGTGCAGAGCGCATTCACCACCATGATGCCAAGCACTTCCGCCACGACGATGAGGGCGAAGCGCCGCATCATGATCTTTCGCCCGTCGGTGCGCGCCGGCGAGTCATCCACGACGATGCGACGCCCCGCCCGCATGGCGCGAATGCTGACGCCAAGAAGCAGCGCCGCCAGCGCCACGACCGCGGCTAGCGCGCCTCTGGCCACGGGCGTTCCAATCCACGCGAGCGACAGTATCGCGAAACCGGTGCTCACGGCGACGAGCCAGATCGTGCCGCCTGCCATGCCGACGATGCGTCCTCTATCTCTCATCATCACAGCCTCCTCAACGTTCAGTCTCGATGAGGCCAGCGGCCAGCAGGGCCGAAATGTGATGAGCGGTCGGCAGACGCCACGAACGGCGGGCTAGTGCATGGTTTTCAACGTGACGAAGAACAGCGTTCCTTTAGCGGTGTTCTCAGTTCTTCACGCGTAGCTCGTCCGCGGGATTCGCGTCGCCCGAATTGCGCAAGGCCTTCGATTGATACAGCAACCGGTCGACGGAATGCAGCACTTGCTCCAAGTCCCAGTCCGCCGTCGACGCCGCGGCGAAGCCGATGCTGATACCGCAGCGGAACCGGCGGTCGCGGAACCAGGATTCGATCGTGGTTTGCGTGCGGGCGACGATTGACTCCGCCTCGGCGGTGTCCACATCGGCGAGCAGCATCACGAACTCGTCGCCGCCGTAGCGTGCGATCAAATCGTCGGCACGCAACGATTGCTTCAGCAATGCCGCCACCTGTGCCAGCACCCGATCGCCCTCGGCGTGGCCGAAGGTGTCGTTCACGGTCTTGAAATTATCGAGATCCGCGAACACCACCACCGGCTTGCGCATCGACCAGTGCTTGTCGGCCACCCACTGGGCCACCGCATCGGCCAGGCCATGCCGGTTGAGCAGGCCGGTGAGCGGATCGGTGCGACTGCGTAATTCACTGCGTTGACGCGAGCGCTCGATCCTGCCCATGAGGATGTACGCATACACCACGATGATGGCGCCAAACAGCGTCAGAAACAGCGTGCCCTGACTGACCGGCATGTGCAGCCGCCAATAACGCAGCACCAGCGCCATGGCCGCGCCCAGCAGGGCGGACACCAGTGCCTCCGCGAAAAAACGAATGCCATAGCGCATGCCGTTGCCCAGCACCACCACGATGTACGCCACCATGGAAGGCGGAATGACGTTGGGATCGTTGATGACGCCCACCGACACCATGGCCACATCCACCAACAAGGCGAAGCGGTAACGCGGCGCCGAATGCGGCCGCCGGCGTGCATGCAACAGATTGAGTGTGTTGATCACGAGGTAGGCGCCGAACACTGAATTGAGCTCGCGCAACGACAGCCACAGCGGCGCTTGCTCGCTGCTGTAGTTGAAGAACATGAGTCCCAGGACCGCGAACAAGTAGCGCGTCAGGAACTGCACGAGCTGCTCGGGCCAAGTGGGAAAACGGATATGCAGCGCCCGCGGCGCCGCGTGCGCGTCGCGCCTATCGCGATTCGACAGCACATCGGAACGGCGGCGCTGCATGGTCTCCCTCGCGCCCGGCGGATTACGGCGCCCGTCGTGATGTTATCTGCGGATGGTACGGGTTAACACCGTTCGGCTTAACATTTACAACGGTGCCGATCCCGAAGCCCGAGACGCGGCCCGATCTCGCCAAGCCCGTGATCTACTGGACGCGCGTCATCGCGCCGGGCAATCTCGTGTTCTACGGCGGCGCGTTGTTCCCGCAGTGGCGCGTTCCGCGCTGCTCGGGGCGTGATTGGACAATTCGGAGACGCCGGAGGGGGAAAGATGACAAGAGTGACGCGCGCGGCGCTCGTCGCCATCCTGCTCACGATACCGGTGCTCTTCGAACCCGCCGAAGCGCACCACGGCGCCGGCCGCTACGATCCAAGCAAGAACGTAGAGCTCGAGGGCAAACTGACACGGCTCGAGTTCGTCAACCCGCATTCGTATGTCTATTTCGACGCGGTCGGTGCCGACGGTAATGTCACGGCGATGAAATGCGAGATGCGGTCCGCCACGGTGCTCCGCCGCTCGGGATGGTCGCCGGAGATGTTTCAGCGGGGCGCGTCCATCAAGGTCACGGGCCACCCGCATCGCGACGATCCCACTGCTTGCACTGTGGAGACGGTGACGCTTGGCCAGGCGCCGACGCTCGAGCGCTATCAGCAGCTCAGCGACGCGAAATCCGCCGATCGCGCGCAACGACCCTTCCGGCTGCCGAACGGCAAGCCGAACCTCGCGGGCGAGTGGGCGCAGGAGCAACAGGTCCTCGTAACGCCGCCCGGCGGGCGCATCGGCCTCGTGCCGATCAGCCAGGCCGACTCGATCAGGACCGGCAAACTGCCGATGCCGGACGGTCCTGCCGGCTGGTTCCCGCCGCCCGTGACGTTGACCGCGGCGGGACGTGAGGCAGCGGAGGCGCTGCGCGGGCGGCCGACGTCGGAGAACCCGCGGCTCTCTTGTCAGATCACGAGCATCCTGTTCGACTGGGTGTTCGACGGCACGATCAACCGAATCACGCAGAGCGCGATAGCCATCAAGATGGAATACGGCGCCGGCCTTACCCGGACCGTACATATGGACATGAACGCGCACCCCGCGAATGTCGCGTTGAGCCGCGCCGGCCATTCGATCGGCCGCTGGGACGGCGATACGCTCGTCATCGACACTGTCGGCTTCGAGCCCGGCACCCTGGCAGGCTCTGTTCCCCACAGCGACAAGCTGCACGTCGTCGAGCGCTTCACGCTGAATCCCACGACGCTCGAGCTCACCCGCGATATCGTCGCCGAAGATCCTCTCTACTTCGTGGACAAGTACGTGGATTCGGACAGTGTCCTGCCGGCGGATGCGCCGTTCAGCGTCGATACCTGCAAGGAGCTCGCGCCGGAGTATCAGCGGACCGGGGGAAAATGAGACAGGTAGCCGCGCTCGGCCCCGACCCGACCAATTGAACGCGTAGCCCCCTGGGGGTAGCCGGAATGCCAGGTCCTGGGCGTCGGGCACGGTCATAACACCCTGTCGCGCTGACAAAATTTGTGTTTCGCGGGCTAGTAATGCGTGGCCTAACAGCGATATCTTTTGCCAAAGTCTAAACGGCCCGGTTCATGCACGAAAAACGCATGGGCACGGCGCTTTTTCAGAGCTCGCAGTCGTTTCTGTTCCTGGGGGTCCACACAATGCACGCAAGTATCGTCCAGCCGAACCGTCGTCGAGTTGCCAGTGCGTTTGGAGCGGCGGCGCTCGCGGTGCTCGTGGCGATCACGACGCAAAACGCAACAGCCGCTGCACCCGGAGTCGCGGCCGCAGCGCGCACCGGCGACATCGAAGCGGTCAAAAAGCAACTCGCCGCTGGTGCGAACGTCAACGAGCTGGAAGCCGATGGCACATCGGCGCTGTTGTGGGCCGCCTACCAGTCCTCGCCCGAGCTCGTCCAACTGCTGCTGAAAGCCGGCGCCGACGTCAATGCGGCGAACAGCTTCGGCGTCACCCCGCTGCTGCAGGCCGCTCGCTACGGCGATGCGGCAACGATGAGCGAGCTGCTGAAAGCCGGCGCCGACCTCAAGAAGGCGGAGCGCGAAGGTGAAACGCCGCTGATGGCCGCGGCACGCGCCGGCAGCGTGGCCGCCGTAAAGCTGTTGATCGAGCATGGCTCGGACGCCAGTGCCCGTGAATCGCTGCAGGACGAAACGGCGCTCATGTGGGCGACGGCAGATGGGCACCTCGACGTCGTCGACGCGCTGCTCGAGGCCGGTGCCGATCCGAATCTTCAGGCCCGTCTGTCGGAGCTTTCCAAGCGCAGCACGCGCGCCGACTTCCCGACGGGCGGCTTCACGGCCGTCATGTGGGCGGTCCGCGACGGGAACGAGGCAATCGTGCGCCGGCTCGTCGAAGGCGGCGCGGACCTCAACATCGCCAATGGGGACAAGGCGACGCCATTGATGCTGGCCATCATCAACGATCGTTTCGACTTGGCCGCGCAACTCCTCGACATCGGCGCCAAGACGGACGACGGTTCGCTCTACTACGCGGTGCTGATGCGCGATGCCACCACCGACTGGCGCGCGAAGGACGGCTCTCGTCTGCGCGCCAATCACGACAACAAGCTCACGGCGCTCGACCTGATCGGCAAGCTCCTCGACAAGGGCGCCGATCCGAACCGCGAGTTCGAAGGACAGATGCATTCCACGTCCATGTGCTGCGATACGAAGGAGAACGGCACGCCGTTCTTCCGCGCGGCGATCGCTGCCGACGTCGAGGCACTGAAGCTGCTTGCGGCGCACGGCGCCAACCTCGAATGGAAACTCAAGAAGGCCGATGGTGGTCCCGGTGACACGCCTGGGCCGAAGACTGCAGGCAAGACTCCGCTCATGGTCGTGCTCACCGGCGGCAAGGGCGTCGGCATGGCCGGTGGTCCCGGCGACATTCGCGAGGGCACCGAGCCGCCGTTCCGCGAGGTTTCGGACCGCAACCCGGTCGACGCCGTGCAGGCGTTGCTGAAAGCGGGTGCCGATGTGAACGCGAAGTCGGACGAAGGGGATACGGCGCTGCACCTCGCGGCGTTCGACGGCAAGCTCGACCTGGTCCGCGCACTCGCGGCCGGCGGCGCCAACCTGGACGCGAAGGACGCGGCAGGTCTCACCGCGCTGCAGGTCGTCGACAAGCAGCCGCCGCGCCCGCCGCGCGTGACCGTCGGCGCGGCAACCGATTTCGAAGAGCATGCGCAGCCGAAGGAGGTCGCGGCATTGCTGCGCGAGCTCAAGCAGGGCAGCGCCCAGGCGAGCTTGGCAGGGGGTCGTTAGCAGTGAGGGCCTGGGTTTATCTGGCGAGTGCAGGGGTGGTCGCGGCGGGAGCCGCGGGCTTCATGCTCATGCACAAGGCTCCGCAAGCCGCGTTGCAAGACCAATGGTCGATGCTCGACAAGTACTGCTCGGACTGTCACAACAACGATGACCTCACCGCCGAGCTGTCCTTCCAGGGGCGCCGCCCCGACAACGTCCTTTCTGACCCCGCAGTGTGGGAAAAGGCGCTGCACAAGCTGACCATCGGCGCCATGCCGCCGAACGATCAGCCGCAGCCGCCGCAGGAGTTACGCGCGAGCTTCGTCCAGGCACTCGAAGGTACGCTCGACGCCGCGGCCGAAGCCAAGCCCTACGCCGCGACCACGCACGTGCACCGCCTGAACCGGGCGGAGTACGCCAATGCGGTTCGCGACCTGTTCGGCATCGAGGCGAATCTGGCAGAAGGCCTGCCGAGCGATGGCGGCGACTTCGGTTTCGACAACATCGCCGAGGTGCTGCGAACTTCGCCGCTGCTGCTCGAGCGCTATCTATCCGTAGGGTTGCGCGTCGCCGACATGGCGGTGGGCAACACGAACGCCGTTGTCGGCTCGACGAGCTACCACGTTCCGTTCGACACCACGCAGGACCACCATCTCGAAGGGCTGCCGCTCGGTACACGCGGCGGATTGGCCGTGCGCCACAACTTCCCGGCTGACGGCGAGTATGTGTTCTCCGCTCGCCTCGTGCGGGGCGTCGAAGAGGGCTACCACGGCGTGGAAGGCCACGATCGGCCGCACGAGTTCCTGGTTCTCGTGGACGACCAGGTGGTTCACACGGCCGAGGTCGGCACCAAGGAAGATCACGAAACCAGCGTCGCCGAGGGCTTCAACATCGCCGGGTTCGCCGTCGATGCGAAGATGACTTCGGCGCGCATACCAGTGACTGCGGGGCCGCACGAAGTGGCGTTCACTTGGCGCGAGCAGACTTCACGCGAGCAGAATGCTTGGGAGCCGGGCCTGCGCGCCACGCTCGAGATCCACAATCCGTCCGGCATGCCGCGGATCGAGGACGGCCGCGTCGAAGGCCCGTACAACGTCACCGGCATCAGCGACACGCCGAGCCGCCAGAAGATCTTCACGTGCCGCCCGAGCGCGGCGACGGAAGACCAGGCGTGCGCCGAGAAGATCGTTACGGCCATGGCGGAGCGTGCCTACCGCCGTCCGGTCGACAAGGATGACGTTGCGCCCGCGATGGCGTTCTACGACAAGGCGCGCGCGAACGGCGGCGATTTCGACGCCGGCATCCACGACGCAGTGGCGCGGACACTCGTAAGTCCGTGGTTCCTGTTCCGTACAGAGGCTGATTCGCCGGATGCGCCCGCGGGTTCGGCGCACCGTATCAACGACTACGAGCTCGCGTCGCGACTGTCGTTCTTCCTCTGGTCCAGCGTGCCCGACGACGAGCTGCTGGCGCTCGCCGCAAAGGGCAAGCTGCACGAGGCGAGCACGCTCGAGGCGCAGGTTCGACGCATGGTTGCGGATCAGCGGTCGAACGCTCTCGTCGAGAACTTCGTCGGTCAGTGGCTGCAGCTGCGCAACCTCGACTCGCGCGCCCGGCCCGATCTGCTGATGTTCCCGGACTTCGACGGCAACCTGCGCGACGCCTTCCGCATCGAGACGGAGATGCTCTTCGGCCACGTGTTGCGTGAGGGTCGGCCGGTTCAGGAGCTGCTCACGGCGGACTACACGTTCGCGAACGAACGCCTTGCGCGCCACTACGGGATCCCGGGCGTTTACGGCTCGCGGTTCCGCAAGGTCGACGTTACGGACCCGAATCGTCGCGGTCTGTTCGGCCACGGCAGCATCGAGTCGATTACGGCAGCCTCGTCCCGTACGTCGCCGATCATTCGCGGCAAGTACATCGTCTCCACGTTCTGGAACAATCCGCCGCCGGCGCCGCCGGGGAACGTGCCGGCGCTCGAGACCAGCGCGCCGAAGGGCCGGCCCTCGACGGTGCGCGAGATGCTCGAGCTGCATCGGGCGGATCCGACTTGCGCGGCCTGCCACAAGAACATCGACCCCGTCGGATTCGCGCTCGAGAACTTCGACGTCGATGGCTCCTGGCGCGAGACCACGCGGGAGGGACTCAAGATCGACTCGGCTGGCGTGCTGGCGGACGGCTCGATAGTCGAAGGACCGGTGCAGCTGCGCGAGGCGCTGCTGCGAAACCCGTCGCTGTTCCCGAACACGGTGACCCAAAACATGCTCATTTATGCCTTGGGCCGCGGCCTGGAGCCGGCCGATATGCCGGTGGTTCGCGGCATAGTGCGAAATGCAGCCAAACGGGATTACAGTCTCATGTCTATAGTGCTGGGCATCGTTGATAGCTATCCGTTCCAGATGCGGACCAATGGCGCTGCGGCAGGTGCGACGGCGACCGTCGCACAAACGAAGGAGTAGCGAATGTTCATTACGAAGAAGCACTTGGATCGTCGGACCTTCCTGCGCGGCGCGGCGGGGACGGCGATCGCTCTACCGTTCCTCGATGCGATGGTGCCTGCGGCAACCGCTCAGACACGTACCGCGGCGGCAGAGAAGCTGCGCTTCGGCGCCATCTACATGCCGAACGGCCTCTATCCGGGCATGTGGCATCCCGAGAAGACGGGAAAGGGCTGGGAGTTCAACCGGACGATGAAGCCGCTCGAGGCCTATCGGCCGTACCTGACCACGATCAGCCAGCTGAAGGCGCCGGAAGGCAAGAAGGACATGGGCGGCATCCACATGGGTGCGAGCGCCGCGTTCCTGAACGGGTCCGGGCCCCAAGGCCACAACGGCGAGTTCAACCTGATCCAGTCGAAGAAGTCGGTGGACCAGTACATCGCGGACGCGATCGCCGGCGATACGCCGCTTCACTCCCTCGAGGTGGGCACTGAAGACATGGGCACCTCCGCGGGTGCGTGCGACGGCTATCCGTGCGTGTTCTTCAGCACCCAGGCATGGCGTGACGACAAGAGCCCGCTGCCCATCTCCGTCAACCCGCAGGTCACGTTCGAACGCATGTTCGGCGAGCCGGGTTCCGCGCGTGAGCGCCTGATCCGCCTGCAGACGAAGGAGAGCATGCTCGACTCCGTGCTCCAAGAGACGGCTCGCCTCGAGAAGAAGATCGGCGCGGCCGACAACGCGATTCTCGACGAGTACCTCGCGAGCGTCCGCCGGGTCGAGGAGCAGCTGCAGAAGATGCAGTCGCGTTCCGAAGCGATTGCAAGCGCGTCGGGCGGCCCGGTCGGCATCCCCGAGGACTTCGACCAGCACATGACGGTCACCTACGACCTGTTGCACCTCGCGTTCCAGGGCGATCTCACTCGGGTGTTCAGCTTCATGGTCGGCCATGAGGCCAGTGGCCGCAGCTATGCCTTCATCGGCGTCAAAGAGCCGCATCACTCGACGTCGCACCACAAGAACACGCCGGAGAGCCTCGAGGCATACGCCAAGATCGGCGCGTACCACATGGTCAAGCTCGGCGAGTTCATCGAGAAGCTGAAGAACACCAAGGAAGGCGACCACACGTTGCTCGATACGTCGCTCGTGTACTTCGGTGCCGGTATGAGCAACGGCCTCCTACACGATCGGCACAACGTGCCCGCGCTGCTGGTCGGCACGGCCGGCGGTCGCGTCGAGGCGGGCGGCCGGCACATCGCGGCGGAGAAGGATCTGCCCACGTCGAATCTGCTGCTCGCGCTCGCCGACAAGTACGGCGCCGGCCACCGGGATCTCTGCGCGCGTCGTCTTGAATTGTCTTTTCTCCAGCCGGACTTGCTCGGAGTTTTCGGTCTTCAGGAGAACAAATCCGGCCCCGCACGTAACGGGACTCGTCGGGGACAGTGTACTTCCGTATCTGCCATCCAAAATCAGATAGCCCAGCCCAGGAGACGGTATCCAGTCCTTTGGTGCGAGCACGACGATGTTCTGCTCCGCTGCTCCATAGGCCCCGGCCTCGCACCTGAGCTCAGCGGAATGGGAGATTGTGGCGGTCGCAAAGACAAGCAGCGCAGCCCTAACAATGTTTCTCATGTCAGTTGCCGGATGAGTCCTTGGCCACGCGGGAAAGCCGCATCTTCAAATCCTCGGCGGAATACCACTTCCCGTGGGTGAAAACTCCGCGGACATCGGCTGCGTTCTGAATGTTGTCCATCGGGTTGGCGCCGAGCAGGATGAAATCCGCGCGCTTGCCGACTTCGATCGTGCCGGCGTGATCGTACTCACCCAGGTATCTGGCCGGATTGACCGTCGCCGCCTGCAGAGCTTCATAAGGCGTCATGCCGGCTTTGACGAAGAGTTCCATCTCCTGGTGTTGCGCAAATCCTGGAACCAGTGCTCCGAAGGCATCGGAGCCGACCAACAGGGGAACGCCGGCGTCATGCAGTTCTTTGGTCAAGGTGAGCAAAAGTTTCAGGCTGTGATCGAAATGATCTTTCACACTTGAGTGGTCACCCACCGATCGAAGAAAGGTCGAAAACACCGGGACGAGGCCGGCGCGGTATTCGTTTTTTTCCTTGTCCAGACTCTCGCGACGCATGCTTTCCGGAAGATATGCGAGGCGTGGGTCGTCCGCGAGCGCCGCAAATGAATCATCCGACACATAAATCGGGATCATCGAATAGATAATCAGTGTCGGGTCCCAATATTTGCGGGAGTCGGCAACCTGCTTCACGACTTGAGCGCGGTAGGCATGGTCTTCCAGGCGGGAAAGATTGTGATAGTAGGCGGTCAGGAAATTATTGATGTTCCCATCTACTTCCGCGCCGAATTTTGCTTCCTGGCCCAAGGTTGTGTCGCGCGAGATGTAGAGCAATTCCTCGACGTGTTCGACGCAATCCATGCGGAGCGTTTGCGCCAGCGGCATCATGTGCTGGCCATGGCCCGTAATGCGGAAACCTTTTTCGCGAGCACCGTTGATCAGGGCGTTATAGATTTCAGGTGAAAGATCGCCGTGAATTTTGATGGAGTCGTAGTGGCGCTCCCCATTTTCCTGAAGGATCCTGTTCACATCATTCAGTGATTTGATGCTGTCGCTTTCAATCTGGGGGCCGCTGACCAGATAGCGAGGGCCGTCCATAGTCCCTGCGGCCAGGCTTGCGCGCAGGGAGAGATGATCAATTTTGCCGCCGCCGTCGCCTGCGCCCATGTTGAATACGGTCGTGACGCCGGATGCCAGACTCAGATCGAAAAAATCCTGAGGCGGCATTCGCAAGTGGACGTGCATGTCCGACAGTCCGGGCATCAGGAACATGCCGCTACCGTCGATGTGTTTGGCGGAGCGATACCGGTCTGATTTACGGGCTTTTACGATCGCAACAATGCTGCCGTCACGCACGACAACCGACATGTCGGGCTGTGCGATTTTCCTGGTCATCGGAATGAGCGTGACGTGGTCAAAAACGAAGTCCGCGTCTTGGAAGGTGCCCGCGTGAACGCCGCCTGGTAGGGCTCCGATCACAAGTAAAAGAATGGCAATCCTTGGTGTTTGAAACATGCATCTCGCCTGTCGGTCTTGTTTGTTATGGATCGTCGGCTTTTAGACTGATGAAGAGGGCTGCCGGTTTGCTTGCTGGCACAAAGAAAAAGGGCGAGTGATTGCTCGCCCGCCCTTCATTTCAATTTGAGGTCCGTCCCCGTTTCCTAGGAAACGGTGAATGTCCCCATTATGCGTTGAGCGCGGCCTTGCGCTTCGCCACATCCGCGATGACTTCGTCCGCCACGTTCTTCGGCACCGGGTCGTAGTGCGAGAACTCCATCGTGAAGCTCGCGCGACCGGAGGACATCGAACGCAGCTGGCCGATGTAGCCGAACATTTCGGACAGCGGCACCGTCGCCACAACCGCGATGTTCGCGCCACGCTCGATCTGATCGAGGATCGTGCCGCGACGGCGGTTCATGTCGCCGATCACGTCGCCCAAGTAGTCGCCCGGGGTCACGGTCTCGACCTTCATTACCGGCTCTAACAACTGCGGGGCGGCCTTGCGGATGGCTTCGCGGAAGCAGGCCTTCGCGGCGATTTCGAACGTCAGCGCGTTCGAGTCGACGTCGTGGTAGCTGCCGTCATGCAGCGTGGCGCGGAAGTCCACGGTGGGGAAGTGCGCCAGCACGCCGTCTTCCTTCTGAATCTTCAGGCCCTTCTCGACCGCGGGTACGAACTCACGCGGCACCGAGCCACCGGTGGTGTCGTCCACGAACTCGAAGCCCTTGCCGCGCTCGAGCGGCTCGAACTTGATCCACACTTCGGCGAACTGGCCCGAACCGCCGGTCTGCTTCTTGTGCACGTAGTGTTCGTCGATCGACTTGGTGAACGACTCACGGTAAGCCACCTGCGGCTCGCCCATGGTGCCTTCCACGCCGAACTCCGTGCGCATGCGATCGAGCGTCACTTCGAGGTGCAACTCGCCCATGCCGCGCAGAATGGTTTCGTTCGTCTCGCGATCGGTTTCCAGATGCAGCGACGGATCGGCACGCACCATCTTGCTGAGCGCGGCGCCGAACTTCTCGGCTTCCGCCTTGAGCTTTGCCTTCAC
>Ga0137409_10000999_pt1 | contig 30677 bp, 33 predicted proteins | sample CZODoug1_16funga_FD_122059 | JGI IMG/M metagenome (GOLD analysis project Ga0137409, IMG submission 122059) | Vadose zone soil fungal communities from Angelo Coast Range Reserve, California, USA - CZODoug1_16fungal (Hybrid Assembly) | ecosystem: Environmental > Terrestrial > Soil > Vadose zone...
ACGAGGTCAGGCGGCTCAATGCCGATCGATTCCAGTGCCGCGACGCCATGTGGCGCTTCCGCGACGTCGTAGCCGGCACGTTCCAGGATCATCCGGATGACAAACCGCAAGTCTCGATCGTCCTCGACGATCAGAATTCGTTTCACGCCGTCAGCCTTCGAGGATAGACAGATCGAGCTCGCCGAGGCGCGCCGGGTCGGCGAGCATCTCGATCTGGACGATCTTCCCGCCATCGATGGTGAACACGAATACAACGCGAGGCCGTCCGCCCGGAGCCCACACGGCTCCGGCGGCTCCGTTCACGAGCGCCAGCTGTGCGGTTCGCGCGCGCCCTGAGAAGGTTGCGGCCACCTCGGCCGCGCCCTGGACCTCGGCCGCCGGGCCCATTCGCACGGCTGCGGGGTCAGCTCGGAGCACGACGCCTGGGTCGAGAAGCGCGATGAGCGCGTCGAAGTCACCACTGCGCGACGCAGCCAGAAATGCGTCGACGATCTCTCGCCGGCCGGTGAGGTCGGTCTCGCCGGCGGCGGTCGCGCCCTGCACGCGGCGGCGGGCGCGGCTCGCAAGTTGTCTCGCCGCGGCCGCGGAGCGCTGCACGATTGGCGCTATCTCGTCGAAGGGCATGGCGAACATGTCGTGCAGGACGAACGCGAGTCGCTCGGCCGGAGCAAGCGTTTCCAGCACCACGAGCAGCGCGAGGCCGACTGAGTCCGCGAGCAGCGCTTCGTGCTCTGGATTCGCGATCGGGTCCATGAGGTGCGCGCCGAGCGGCTCCTCACGACGCGACTTGCGCGAGCGCAGCATGTCCAGGCATACCCGCGCGACGACGGTCGTAAGCCACGAGTTGAGGTTCTCGACGCCGGCGTCGCCGGAGCGGTTGAGGCGCAGCCAGGCCTCCTGTACCGCGTCATCGGCCTCGCTCATCGAGCCGAGCATCCGGTAGGCCACGGCCCTGAGGTGAGCCCGGTTGGCCTCGAACCGATGCGCGAGCGCTTCATGTTCTTCCATCTGTCACATTCTCCCGTCGGCGTCCGTCATAAGCAGTGACGTTCGAAATTCACCAGATGTGACAAGGAGATGAGGATGAGCCAGTTCTTGAGCCCGTACATCAACTTTCAGGGCCGCGCCCGCGAAGGAATGGAGTTCTATCAGAAGGCGTTCGGCGGCAAGCTTGACCTGCAGACGATGGACGACAAGGGCGTACCAAAGCCGGCGGGCCCTGGGGACAGGATCGTGAACGCCTCGCTCGAAGCCGACGGCGTGCGCATCGTGGGCACGGATGGGCACCCCGACTTCCCGGCCAAGGTCGGCGAGAACGTCGCTCTCGCCCTGAGCGGCACCGACAAGGACCGCCTGACCGAGATCTTCAACGCACTGGGCCAGGGCGGCAACGTCAAGATGCCGCCGACCGATCAATCCGGGGGCGTTGGCTGGCTCACCGACAAATTCGGAGTTAACTGGATGGTCAGAATCCGCAAGGAATAGCGCGGGAAAACAGCGTCAGGCTGAGCGGTGCAGCACAGCCTGGACGCTGTTCTCGGCGACGAGCCGGCCTTTGAACCAGACCTTCTCCGGCAGCGGCTGCAGGCGCAGCGCCTCATCCCAGGTCGGCACCGGCAGCAGCTGCAGGTCGGCGCGTGCACCGGGCCTGAGCCCGTAGTCGGTCAACCTCATCGCAAGCGCCGGCGCCTCGGACACTGCGCCCAGCGCGTACGCAAGGTCGGCCCGAGTCGTGAGGTGGGCCGCGTGGGCCGAGATCAAAGCGACCTCCAGCATCGAGCCTCGCCCGAACGGATAGAAGCCGTCGTTGACGCAGTCTTGCCCGAAGAACACGTTCACGCCCGCCGCCCTCAGCTCTCCGATTCGCGTCGTGCCGCGACGAATCAAGCCCCGGTCGCCACGTCCCTGGAGGACCAGGTTGGTGACCGGGTTCGCGGCGATCGAGATGCCCGCCCGCAGGCACTTGTCGATGACTCGATCGGCATAGTCGTGCGGGGCGGCGGCGAGCGAGCAAACATGTCCTGCGCAAACGCGGCCGACGAATCCCCGGCGCAACGCCTCGTCGGCCACCATCTCGAGTGTCCGCACGCCGCCGTCATCCGTCTCGTCCACGTGCATATCGAGATCGCGATCGAAGCGCTCAGCCAGCTGAAAACACAGTCGGACGTGCTCTTTCTGTGAGGCTTCGTCCAGCTCCCAGTGCGGCATGCCGCCGACGACGTCCGCGCCTGTCTCGAGGGCCGCCACCATTAGGTCGTACGCGCCGGGGTCCCGGAGCAACCCCTCCTGGGGAAACGCGATCGTGCGCACCTCGGCGATGTCGGCGCACGACGCGGCGGCTGCCATCACCCCTTCGAGGGGGACCAGGCCGCCAATCGTGTCCACGTCGACATGCGATCGCAGGCGGGTCGTGCCCAGTGCCACCGATCCCTCGATAACCGCGCGAGCTCGAGCTGCTACGTCGGTCGCGGTGTAGCTCCGCTTGCGCTCGTGGATGGCGCCGATGGCTCCACTCAACGTGCCGTCATGCTCGCTAAGCTCGCCCCGGATCAGCGCTTTGTCCAGGTGGATGTGAGCGTCGATGAACGCGGGCAACAGCAGCTTGCCGGCGCAGTCGCCGGCCGGAAAGACACCCGCCGCCGCGCCGGCGCCGATCCGAACTATCCGCTCACCGTCCACGACGACGTCCGCCACGGACCCGTCAGGCAGGCCGGCATCTTGCAAAGCCCACACGGGCGGCTACCATAGCGCGGGGACCCCGGCACTGGGGACCGGGGCGCACGCGAAAGGGAGAGGGGCGCCATGGCCGTGGCAACAGGGGCACGGGAAAAGGACGTTGTCTACCCCGAGGACCGGCTGCCGTGGCCGCAGACGATCCTGCTGGGACTGCAGCATGTGGTGGCCATGTTCGGCGCCACGGTGTTGGTGCCGCTCATCCTCGGCTTCAACCCGAACACGGTCATCTTCTTCAGCGGCGTGGCGACCCTGGTCTTCCTTGTCGTCACCGGTTTCAAGGTGCCCAGCTACCTGGGCTCGAGCTTCTCGTTCATCGGGTCGGTCCTGGCGGTGCAGGGCGCCCAAAACCCCAACCACGGCTTGGCCTACGCGGGCATCGTCATGGCGGGGGTCATCTACCTGGCGATCGGCGTCATCGTTCACTTCGTCGGAGTCAACCCGATCCGCTACCTGCTGCCGCCGGTGGTGACGGGAACCGTCGTCGCCGTGATCGGCCTCGCACTCGCCAGTGCGGCGACCACGAACTATGCGGGCGAACCATTCACGGCCACAGTCACCCTGCTGGCGGCCGTCTTGGCTGCGGTCTACCTGCGTGGCTTCCCGCGAATGCTCCCGGTTTTGATCGGAATCGTCGTCGGATACATCGTCGCGGCCGTTTACCCGGTCTGCTCTGATGCCAAGTCCGCATGCCACATCGACTTCAACGCGATCGGTCAGGCTTCGCTTGTCGGCGTGCCGGCGTTCAGCTTTCCCGACTTCAGCCAGTTCGGCACCACTCTGAGCCTGTTCTTCTTCATCCCCGTCATCCTTGTCGCCGAGAACGCCGGCCACGTCTACGCGATCGGCGGCATCATGAAGCGCGACCTGAGCCACATGCTCGGCCGGACTTTCATGGGCGACGGCATCGGGACCACCATCAGCGGACTGCTGGGCGGTACAGGTGAGACGACGTACGCGGAGAACATCGGCGTCATGGGCATCACCAAGGTCTTCTCGATCATGGTCTTCGTGGTGGCGGCGGTCTTCGCCATCCTGCTCGGGTTCATCCCGATTTTCGGGGCGCTCGTGCGGAGCATCCCGGTCAGCGTGCAGGGCGGTATCGAGATGTACCTCTTCGGATTGATCGCTGTCATCGGCGCCAAGATCTGGGTCGACGCAAAGGTGGACTTCTCGAAACGTGCCAACCTGGCCGTCGCCGCAATACCGCTGATCATCGCCGCCGGCATCCCGGCGACCCAGGCCATCCCGATCCACATCGGCGGGCTCACGCTGACCTTCAACAACCTCGGATTGGGCGCTCTGAGCGCCATCGTCCTGTACCAGCTCCTGCGGCCTGGTCACGTCCGCGACACCGAAAGCGAACCTGCGGAGGTCGTGGCCCCGAAGTAGGCGCTCGGCCTATGGCATTGTTTGCGCGTGGCGCGCGAGTCCGTTGCGGCGTCAGACATAGAGGCGCTGCGGCGCCGGCTTCGCTCGGGAACTCTGGCCGAAGAGCTGCTCAAACCGGGCCGCCAGGTAGTCCTCAGGTCGGGCGATCGCACGCTGACCCGCGACCAGCTGAGGACCGAGGCGGAACAGGTGGCGGGCGGCATCGCCAGGGCGGGAGTCAAGCCAGGCGACCGGGTCGGCCTCTATGCGGCCAACTCGCTCGACTGGGTGATCGCCTACCTCGGGGCGCAGCGCGCGGGCGCCTGCGTGGTGCCGATGAATCCCGACTACCACTCGGGCGAGGCCGAGCACATCCTCACCGATGCCGACCCGGCTGTCGTGATCGCCGACCAGCCGCGGGCCGCCATCGCCTCGAGCCTTGGGCGGCGCGTGGTGCCGCTCGAAAAGCTGCCGCACGCGGACCCGCCTCGCATGCCGGGGCTCACACCGGACAGCCCGGCGGCGATCCTCTACACGTCAGGGACGACGGGCCGCCCCAAAGGAGCGGTGCTCGATCATGGCGGCCTGCTCGCCCAGGCCCGCGGCGCGATCGAAGCGTGGCGCTGGACGTCGAGTGACGTTCTCGTGCACGCGCTGCCGCTGTTTCACCTGCACGGCCTGGGCATGGGCCTCCACGGCACCCTCCTGAGCGGCGGGGCCGCGACGTTGGTGCCGTTCTCACCGGCCGCTGTGGTGGCGGAGATGACGCGGCCCGGCCCCGAACGGGGAACTATGTTCTTCGGCGTGCCTTCGATGTACCAGCGGCTGTGCGACTGGCTCGACGAGAATCCGACCGACCTCTCGCACGTGCGCGTCTTCATCTCCGGTTCGGCGCCCCTGCCTCCTGCGATGTTCGACCGGTGCGCCAGGATGCTCGGCCAGCCGCCAATCGAGCGCTACGGTGTCACCGAAGGCGGCATCGTCGTGACCAATCCGTATGACGGGCCTCGCCAGCCGGGCCGGGTGGGCCTCCCGTTTCCCGGTGTCGAGGTCAAGCTCGGCGAGCGCGACGAGGTGCTGCTCAAAGGCGGCCAGGTCTTCAAGGGCTACTGGCGCAACCCGACAGCGACGGAGGAGGCGTTCACGGATGACGGTTTCTTCCGCACCGGCGACGTGGGGGAGATCGGCGACGATGGAACGCTCGCGATCCGCGGCCGGCTCAAGGAGCTGATCATCTCGGGCGGGTTCAACGTGTATCCGCGCGAAGTAGAGCTGGTGCTCGAGACTCATCCCGCGGTGGACGAAGTTGCTGTCGCCGGCGTCCCGAGCGAAGCGTGGGGGGAGGAGGTGACGGCATACGTCGTCCGAACCTCCTCAGCGCCGCTCGATGAAAAGGAGCTCATCGCTTTCGCGCGCGAACGCCTCGCCGCCTACAAATGTCCCCGCAGAGTCGTCGTGGTCGAAAAGCTGCCGCGGAACGCGATGGGCAAGATCGAGCGCGCGAAACTGGTGGCCCAATGAGGTTCCTCGACCTCACACAGGACTTCTCCCTCCACACGCCGGCGTTCGCCGGCTACCCCGGCCCAGCCATCCGGTGGATCAAGCACCTCGCGTTCGACCGGGCTGGTGGCCAGGAGATCACGATGACGCTCCACGTCAGCACCCACCTCGACGCGCCCGCGCATTTCATGACGCGCGGCAAGTTTATCGGCGACCTGACGCTGAACTTCCTCATCGGGCCCGCGTGCGTCGTCGACCTGGAAAAGATGGGCGTCGGCGACTACGACGTGTACGGGCCTGAACACTTCGAGCGGTGGGAGAAGGACACCGGCCATCGCATCGAGCGCGGCGACATCCTGGTCATCCATACCGGTTATCACCGCTATTACCCTGAGAACTGGACGGACCGCTCGCAAGCTGACGAGACGAGGTACTTCATCCGTCACCCCGGGCCCGCCCGCGCCTTCGCCGAATGGGTGCTCGAGCGCGGCGTGCGCTGGATCGCCGTCGACGCCGGCAGCGCCGACCACCCGATGAACACTGTCATCCGGCGGATACGCGCCGACGAGGCGGAAGAGGCGGAGAAGAAGCTCGACCAGAGCCTGGACGAAGTTTTCCCGAAGGCCGACTACCAGGTCATGCACACCCTTCTGTTTCCTCACGACATCGTCCACATCGAGAACCTGGGCGGGCAGATCGACGAGGTGCTGGATCAGAAGATCCAGCTCGGCTGCTTTCCATGGCGTTTCCAGGGCGGCGAGGCGGCCCTGTGCCGCGCCGTCGCCATCGTCGAAGATTGAAGCCAGCCCCGTTCGAGTACCACGCGCCGGGATCGGTCGAGGAGGCATGCACGCTCCTGGGGTCATTGGAGGACGCGAAGGTTCTGGCCGGCGGGCAGTCTCTTATCCCCTTGCTCAATTTCCGCCTCGCCCGACCGGCGCACCTGGTCGACATCAACCGCATCGAAGGCCTGGATCGGATCTACGAACGAGACAATGGAATCGCAGTGCAGGCCCTGGCGCGCCAGTCGGCCGTGGAAGACTCGGACCTGACACTGCGCGTGTGTCCTTTGCTGGTAGACGCGGTGCGGCTCGTCGCGCATCGCGTGATCCGAAATCGTGGAACGGTATGTGGCAGCCTCGCGCACGCCGACCCTGCCTCCGAGCTCCCGGCGGTGCTGCTGGCACTCGAAGGTCACGTCGTCGCGCGCTCGACTCGCGGCGAGCGAACGATTCCGGCCGCCGCCCTGTTCAGCGGCGTGATGGAGACGTCGCTCGCCCCGGACGAGGTGCTCGTCGAGGCCTGGTTTCCGGCCTCACCGGTGCCGTCTGCGATCGTTGAAGAGTCGCGCCGCCATGGTGACTTCGCACTTGCCGGCGCCGTGCGGGCGGCGGGCCGGCTGGCGCTGTTCGGCGTGGCGCCCACTCCTGTGCTGGCGGATCCGAAGGATCCCACCAGGGGACTGCAGCCCAGCGGCGATCTCGAAGCGACGCCTGAGTTTCGGCTTCATCTTGTCAAGGTGTTGACCGAGAGGGCGTTCGCGGCATGAGGGTCAACGGCACCTCGTACCCCGCGCCGATCGATGCGCGCCGGCTGCTGTCCGACCACCTCCGCCACGACCTTGGGCTAACCGGCACGCACGTGGGCTGCGAGCACGGCGTGTGCGGCTGCTGCACGGTGCTGTTCGATGGCGCGCCGGCACGGTCGTGCCTGATGCTGGCTGTCCAGGCCGAGGGCCATGACGTCACGACCATTGAAGGCCTGGCGCGGGACGGCGGGCCGCTGCATCCCGTGCAGCGGGCGTTTCACGAATGCCACGGCCTCCAGTGCGGTTTCTGCACCCCCGGGTTCGTGATGTCGGTGGTTGGCCTGCTCAAGCAAAATCCGAGTCCGTCGCCGGATGAGATCGACGAGGGCATCTCCGGCAACCTCTGCCGCTGCACGGGCTACGCATCGATCCGACGTGCGGTGGCTCGTGCCGCCGAGCTGTCGAACCAGTGACCACACGCTGGTTCGGCGCGCGGGTCCAGCGTAAAGAGGACGACAGGCTGCTTCGCGGACACGGCCGCTTCACCGATGACATCGAAGGTGGCGCGCTGGAGTCTGTGCTGGTGCGTTCGCCATATGCGCACGCTCGCATCCGCTCCATCGACGTGAGCGCCGCTCGCGACGTGCCGGGTGTCGCCGCCGTCTACATCGCGGCCGACCTTCCGTTCGGCAGCACCGACCTGCCGATCCTGATCCCCCACCCCAACCTGACGCACGGGCGAACTCAGCGATGCCTGGCCTCAGAGGTCGTGCGTTACGCGGGGGAGGCGGTCGCTTTTGTCGTCGCGGAGAGCCGAGCCGTCGCGGAGGATGCGGCGGAGCTGGTCGAAGTTGACTACGAACCGCTGCCGGTGGTGATCACCCCTGAAGCGAGCGCGCGCGCCGAACGCCTGGTCCACGACGACGTGCCCGGCAACGTCGCGGCCGAGATGAAGCAAGAGGTCGGCGAGGTTGACGCGGCGCTGGCCGCCGCGCCAAGGCGCAAGTCGCTCCGGTTGCGTTTCGAACGAGGCGCCGCTGCTCCGATGGAGTGTCGCGCTGTGTGGGCGCGCTGGTCGAGCGATGACAAAAAGCTCACCGTTTACGACTCGACGCAGTCGCCCACTTCGATCCGCGGCGGGCTGGCGGTGTTGTTCGGCCTGCCGGAGTCGAGCGTCGAGGTGATCGCCCCGGACGTGGGCGGCGGCTTCGGACCGAAGATCATGTTGTTCTACCCGGACGAGCTGCTCGTCCCGTTTGCTGCGATGCAGCTTGGGCGGCCGGTGAAGTGGACCGAGGACAGGCAGGAGCACTTCACGGCCGTCAACCAGGAGCGAGGTCAGGTCCACGAGGTCGAGGTCGGGTTCGACGACGAAGGCAAGCTGCTTGCGCTCAGCGACGAGTTCATCCACGACGCGGGCGCGTACACGCCTTACGGGATCATCCTCCCGATCATCACCGCCGCCCAGATCCCGGGGCCGTACCGTGTGCCCAACTACCGCGTTCGATTTCGCGACCTCTATACGAATGCGACACCCACGTCGCCATATCGCGGCGCCGGACGTCCCCACGCATGCTTCGTGATGGAGCGAACGCTCGATGCGATCGCAGCCGAGCTGGGCCTTGATCGAGTCGAGGTGCGCAGGCGCAACCTCATTCAACCCGACCAGTTCCCGTATGAGGTCGGAGTCGCGTGGCAGGACGGCAACACCGTGATCTACGACAGCGGCGACTACCCCGCCCTCCTCGAAAAGGCCGTCGCGCTGCTTGGTCCGAGGCCGGAGGGCGACCACGTCGGGATGGGTATCGGCGTGTATGTCGAAGGCACGGGAGTCGGACCGTACGAGGGCGCGCATGTGCAGGTGCTCGTCTCGGGCAAGGTCGTGGCGGCGACTGGAATCCCGAGCCAGGGCCAGTCACACGCGACGGTCTGGGCGCAGGTCGTCGCGGACGAGCTGGGCGTCGACGTCGCGGATGTCGAGGTGACGAGCGGCGATACGCGCCGCTTCCCTTGGGGGGTGGGTACGTTTGCGTCGCGCGGCGCGGTGACCGCGGGCAACGCGATGGGCGTTGCGGCGCGTTTGGTGGCCGACAAGGCCAGGCGAATTGCCGCCGAGCACCTCGAGGCGGACGCCGCGGACATGGAGCTGGTCGATGGTCAGGTGCGGGTCAAGGGCTCGCCCGGGCGAGGCATGCCCCTGGCGGCTGTCTCGGTGCTGGCCAACCCCGTCCGCTACGCGTTTGGCGGCGGAACCGAGGCGGCGACGCAGTTCACCGCCAGGCCGCGCCCTGGGCCGCCGCTCGCGGATGGCGAGCAGCCGGGCCTCGAGGCGACGGGTTATTACAGCCCACCCGGGTCGACCTGGGCCTCGGGCTGCCACGCCGCCTACGTCCGCGTCGATCCGAAGACGTTCCGGCTCGAGATCCTGAAGTACGTGGTCGTCCACGACTGCGGGCGCGTCATCAACCCGATGGTGGTCGAAGGCCAGATCGAGGGCGGGGTGGCGCAGGGCATCGGCGGCGCCTTCTACGAACGCCTCGCTTATGACGACGAAGGCCAGCTGCGCAACGCGTCCTTCATGGAGTTCCTCATGCCCTATGCGACGGAGATCCCGTCGATCGAGATCGACCACATCGAAACCCCATCGCCGCTCAACCCGCTTGGCGTGAAGGGAGCGGGGGAGGCCGGCGTGATCCCGGTGGGGGCGGTCATCGGGTCGGCGGTGGAGGAGGCGCTTGGCGTCCCGATCACGGAGATGCCACTCTCCCCCCTTAGGCTTTATGAGCTAACGGAGGCGCGCAGCTAGTCCGGTCCGCGCGAGCGAGGACCGAAAGAATGCCGAAGTGCCGCCTCCCAGGCCCCGCCGCCACACCCCTCTTCCCAGTCCCCTAGCGGCTCATCGAGCGATAGCGCCACACACCGAGCGGGGCAAAGATCGCGAGCAGGACCACCACCCAGATCAAGGTGAGCTCGATCGGATGCTCGGCCGGCAGGCCGGTCGCGGCAAACGGATTTGGATTCCCCCAGAGGTGGCGTGTCGCGGCGGTCAGAGCGCTCACCGGATTCCACTCGGCCAGCGGCCGCAGCCACCAGGGCAGGGTCTGGGTGGGCACAAACACGTTGGACAGGAAGGTCAGGGGGAACAGCACCGTGAAGGAGACCTGCTGGGTCACCTCGACGGTACGCAGCGTGAGGCCGAGCCAGACACCGATCCAGGCCATGACGAAGGCGAAGGCCAGCAGCAGCCCGACGCCCGCGAGAAATTCGAGGATGCCGGTGTGGACTCGCCAGCCGACGACCAGGCCGGAGAGCATCAGCACGACCAGGATCCCCCCGTTGTAGACGACGTCCGAGATCGTCCGTCCGCTCAGCACCGCCGAGCGGGCCATGGGCAGCGACCGGAATCGATCCAGGATCCCTTTGCTCAGGTCGTCCGTCATTCCGATCGCGGTGGTGGCGGTGGCGAAGACGATCGTCTGGGCGAAGATCCCCGGCATCAGGTATTCGCGGTAGGAGGCTCCGCCCGGCAGCGGGATCGCGCCGCCGAACACGAACGCGAAGAGCAGCACGAACATGATCGACTGCAGGATCGCGAAGAGCGCCAGCTCAGGGATGCGCGGAATGCGCTTGAGATTTCGCCACGCGATGACCATTCCGTCGCTCAGCGCCTGGTTCATCGATTGCTCGCGGAAGCGGCCGGCGCGTGATCATCTGCAGTTGGCGCAATCTCGGCCGCGTGGCCGGTGAGGGTCAGGAAGACGTCGTCGAGGGTCGGGCGACGAAGGGCGATGTCGTCGATCGTGATGGTTGCTTCGTCGAGATCACGCACGACTTGCGCGAGGCGGCGAGCTCCGCCTTTCGCCGGAACCGTGATCTTGCGCACGTGGTCGTCGATGGTTGCGTCGCTGCCTGCTTCATTGCTGAGGACCTGTGCTGCGCGGCCGATGTCCTCCCGGCTGTGCACGATGACCTCGATTCGCTCCCCACCGACCTGCGCCTTCAGCTGGTCGGCCGTCCCTCGCGCGATGATGCGGCCCTGGTCGACGACCGCGATCGTGTGTGCGAGCTCATCCGCCTCTTCGAGGTACTGCGTTGTCAGCAGCAGCGTCACGCCCTCGCGCACGAGACCGCGGATCACCTCCCACATCCCGAGTCGTCCACGAGGGTCGAGCCCGGTGGTGGGCTCGTCCAGGAAGAGGATTCGCGGACGCCCTGTCAGCGCGCTCGCGAGGTCGAGCCGGCGGCGCATGCCGCCCGAATAGGTCTTCACGACCCGATCCGCCGCGTCGGCGAGCCCGAACTGCTCGAGCAGGTCATCCGCGCGCCGGCGGGCCTCTGCGCTCGGCAGCTGGTAAAGGCGGCCGAAGAGCCAGAGGTTTTCGCGGCCCGTGAGATTCTCGTCGACGGCGGCGTACTGGCCCGAGAGGCCGATGAGCCGGCGGATCTGCTGCGGCTGGCGAACGACATCGAGACCGGCAACCGTGGCATGCCCGGAGTCGGGCCGCAGGAGGGTGGTCAGGATCCGCACGGCGGTCGTCTTGCCCGCACCGTTCGGGCCGAGCAGGCCGAGCACCGTGCCTTCCTCGACCGTGAGGTCTAACCCGTCCAGTGCGCGCACCTCGTTCTTGCGGGACCGGTAGATCTTGACCAGTCCGTCGGCCACGATCGCGTTCACCCGGGTTGGTTCATCCGTCCGCCCTGACGACAGCGGCCACGATGTTTCCTCCCGGCGGTCCCTGGTGGGAGTTGCGCTCGCCGCCGCTCACGTAGTTCGTGGTGCGGCCGGTCACCGACGCCACGAGCATCCCGCCCAGAGCCTTTCCGATCTGATAGGCGTCGACGTCGTCGAGCAGCGTGATCCTCTGGCCGCGAACCCGGTCGCTGCCAGGTATCACCGATTTGGCGAAGACATGAACGAGGCGTGCCAGGTCACCCTCCGCAGGCAACTTTTCGAACTGCAGGCCCGCTGCGCGGAGCGCGTTTCTCACGCCTTCGGCGTCGATGAAGTCCTTCGTGACCGCATGGCCGATCCGGAGCGAGCTTTGAGAGCTGCTGGAGTTTCCGAAGAGCACCACCTCGCCGTGGCGCTTCTCGCCTCCGGATGACGTCATCGCGACCGACGAATATAGATCCCAGTTGCGACGCACCACGCCATCCGACAGTGCCGACTCCGCAACCTCGCCAAGCGCCATCGCGACTCCCAGCGCCGCAGCGTCGTTCGCGTACACGCCGGCGCCTTCGGGACCGAACGTGAGGTCGTGCGAGACCACCGACTTGCCGCGGGACTCTGCGTCCTTGATGCTCGCCGTCGTCAGCCCCGGCACCTTGACCATGACGAGGTGGACGTCTGTCGGATCGCTCAAGCCGGCATCGGCCATGGCTCGTCGCGTTGCTTCAGCCACCTTTCGAATCTGGCCCATCCGACCCACTTCTTCCGGTGGCATCGCTTCCGAGCCGGCCCTGCCCACGACCAGGCGCTTGTCTTTGTGGGCCTGGGTGTCGGGGACTTCGATCCACTCCCGGGTGACGACGGCGATGTGGGGGGTGATCACGCCAGGGCAGCCGCCAGAGAGGACGAAGATCACCTGGTTCGCCACCTCGGCCACCGGGATGCCCAGGAATTTGGCCGTCCATTCCCGAAGCGCCACGTCGGCCCACACTCGGCCCCAGTCATCGTGCTGCCCGGTCCCCTCGGTCTTTCCGGCCAACGCGACGAGCGTGCCAGGCCGGATTTTCCCTGAGTCGGCCAGCTGCTGCAGCCCGGACGTGTCCGACGGCGTGGCCATAGTGCAGATGAACATCTCGACGCGTTGGGCTTTCATCAAGGACACATTGTCAGGCGGCGGGTGGTCGCTGGAAGCCGAAGCCGGGGATCGCCTCGAGCTGTTCCGCCAGGGACAGCAGCTCCAGCTCCTGGCCGGCGCGTCCGACGAGCTGAACGCCGAGGGGCAACCCATCGTGCTGGCCGGCGGGAACGGACACCGCCGGTGTGCGCGCGAAGCTCACCGGCAGCACGAACTGGATGTAGCGCCCGTACGGCTCACTCAGGAACGGCGGCACCTCCTCGATGGGCATTGGGACCAGGCCGAGCGTGGGAGTGAGCAGGAAGTCGAAGCTGGTCAACAGCGGTTTCACGACGACCGCATACGCGGCGTCGCTCGCGCTTTCGAAAGCCTGGAAGTAGTCGAGCGCGGACAGCTCGCGGCCCTGCTCGACGAGCTTGCGAATTCCCGGCGCAAACTGCTTTGGGTCGGCCTCGAACGACGCCATGCTGGCCCGGCGCACGATGGCGTAACCGGCCGCCACCGCCTCCGATTCCCACGCGATGCTCTCGACACGATGCCCCGCGGATCCGAGCTCGTAACTCGCCCGCCGGACCGCATCGGCGCAAGCGTCGTCCATCCCGATCGCGGTCGTTTCGACCACGCCGATCCGGAAGCTTGGCGATCCCGGCCGCAGCTTGGGCGCGGGCACCTGTGCCATCACCGAGAACAGGAGCCTGACGTCGGCGACGGTGCGTCCGATCGGCGCGACGACCGACAGCCCTGCCGGGTCGACGATCTCGCTTGGGACCCGGTTCGGCGAAGGGCGCAGGCCGACGACCCCGCAGCATGAGGCTGGAATGCGAATGGAACCACCCATGTCGGTGCCCATCGACACGGTGGCCATCCCCGCGGCGACGGCTGCCGCACTGCCTCCGCTCGACCCGCCGGGCGTGATGCCCGATCGCCACGGATTGTTGGTGGCGGGGAAGATCGCGTTGGTCGTGCCGACCGCCGCCGCCAGCTCCGGCAGGTTGGTCTTGCCCAGGATCGCCGCCCCGGCACCACGCGCTCGAGCCACCGCGACGGTGTCCTGATCGGGTACTCGATCCAGCCACACCGCGCTGCCATCGGTCCACGGCATGCCCGCCACCGGGAGGTTGTCCTTGACGGCGACCGTGACACCAGCCAGCGGGCCCGTCCCGGCCAGAGCTTCCCGGTCGACGTGCACGTAGGCGTGCAGGCGCGAGTCGAGGCGAGCGATTGCATCGAGATGGGATCGCATGACCTCCTGGCCGTCGAGGCTGCCGGCCCCAACGCGGCGAGCGATGTCGGCCGCTGAGAGCCACGCCAGGTTCTGCAAGAATCAGATTTTAGGCGTCCCCTGACTCCTCACTCGCCTGAGCACTGCTCCGTTCCCATCGCGCCTCGCACTCCTTTACGAACAGAAACAGCTCATGCAGCTGGTGCGACAGGGGCCGGTTGGCTTCGCGGCGGACCCGGAGCTCTTCCATTTTCGATGCGTAGAACCTGTAGTTGTGGCTCATGTTGTTCTGTGCCCAGGGTAGGACGGCGAGCGCGCCGCCCATAAGGTAGGAAACACCTGAAAGAGGGCTCAGGCTGCACCTGAAATCAGGTACCTGTTGGCCGGCGTTCCCGGTTCGAATCGGCGTCTACAATCGTCTTTGTGCACGAATCCACGCTGTCGGTCGCGCCCGCATTTGGCGAGCTGGAGCAGCATCGCGCGGAACTGACCGCCTATTGCTACCGGATGCTTGGTTCGCCCTTTGACGCAGAGGACGCCGTCCAGGAGGCTTTCGTTCGCGCGTGGCGAAGCCGCGATCGCTTTGAGGGTCGCTCGGCGATGCGGTCGTGGCTCTATCGAATCGCCACCAACGTATGCCTCGACTCGATCAAAGGCAGGCAGCGGCGCGCCCGCCCGATGGACCTTGGACCGGCAGCGGAGCCGCTCGAGTCAAACCTGAACGTCAGGTCCGCCAGGGAGTGGATCGAGCCAATCCCGGAGCAGCTCGTTTCGCCTGAGAAGGACCCGGCTGACGTGGCGGTCGAACGCGAGTCGATCCGCCTTGCGTTCGTGGCGGCGCTGCAGCATCTTCCAGCTCGCCAGCGCGCCGTGCTTATCCTCCGCGAGGTGCTGCGCTGGGAAGCGTCAGAGGTCGCAGAGCTGCTCGACACCTCGGTGGCATCGGTCAACAGCGCGCTCCAGCGTGCTCGCGGTACGCTCGCCCAGAGCAACGTGAGCAGCACGGATCCACAGCCGGCGTTGACCGAGTCAGACCGGGCGATGCTCGAGCGATATGTCGCTGCATTCGAGCGGTACGACATGGCCGCTCTGACATCGCTCATCCGCGAGGACGCGACTCAGTCCATGCCTCCATACGATATGTGGCTGGAGGGTAGGGAGGACGTCTTTGCGTGGTGGTTCGGGCCAGGGATCGGCTGCCGCGGCTCGCGCGTGATTCCCGCGATCAGCGCGAACGGAATGCCGACCTACGGACAGTACAAGCCGAGTCCCCAGGGTGGCTACGAGCCATGGGCGCTGCAGGTGCTTGAGCTATCCGGTGGGCGGATCGCCGCGTTCACCTTCTTCCTCGACACCGCCAGGCTCTTTCCGCTCTTCGGCCTGCCCCCGCGCCTGGAGTCGTAGCACGTCGGAGAGACCGACGAAGCCGATCAGCTCCACCAGGTAGGGGTTCGCGTTCGCCAGCTCCAGCCGGCAGCCCCGCCGGCGTGCTGCGAGCTGGAAACGGGCGATCTCATCGATCGTGGCCGCCGTTGGCGCCTTCAGCTGCCCGCAGTCGAGGCAGACGCTCCTCATCTCTGATAAAGACGGAATCGGACCCTGGAACTAATCGGTTCAAACCTGCAGGACCGATGAGTTTTCAACCGAGCATCGTCTAAATGAGCATGAAGAACACGCGCTGGCTCTCGTTGATGATCCTCTGCACAGGGTTTCTCCTGATCGTCGTCGACATGACGATCGTCAACGTCGCCCTTCCGTCGATCCAGAGGGACCTCGGTTTTTCACAGTCGAGTCTCGCGTGGGTGATCAACGGATATCTCATCGCCTTCGGCGGATTCCTGCTGCTGGCCGGCCGCCTGGGCGACCTCTTCGGTCGCAAGCGGATCTACCTGGTCGGCCTCGCCATCTTCATCGGCGCCTCGGTCCTGTGCGGGCTGTCCTTCAGCCAGCCGATGCTGGTCGCTGCGCGGTTTGTCCAGGGCATCGGCGGGGCCGTCAGCGCGGCGGTGATCCTGGCCATGATCGTGACCTTGTTTCCAAAGCCCGACGAGCTGGCAAAGGCATTTGGCATCTTCAGCTTCATCGCATCCGCGGGCGCCGCGATCGGGCTGCTCGCCGGCGGCCTGATCACACAGAGCGTCAGCTGGCACTGGATCTTCTTCGTCAACCTTCCCATCGGGGTGGTGGTGGCGGCGCTGTCCGTTCGGCTGCTGGCCGGCGACCGCGGAATCGGAGCAGGCAAAGGAGCGGACGTCCTCGGTGCGGTGCTCGTCACGGTTGCGCTGATGCTGGCCGTCTACACCATCGTCCAGTCGTCTGACTACGGCCTGGGCTCCTTACGCACACTCGGCCTCGGCGCGGTGGCGCTTGTCTTGCTGGCAGCTTTTGTCGTGCGCCAGGCACTGGCGTCCAACCCAATCCTGCCCTTGCGGATATTCGCTTCGCGAAAGCTGTCCGCCGCCAACGTCGTGCAGGCCTTCATGTCCGCCGCGTTCTTCGGCTTCTTCTTCGTCGCGTCGCTGGACCTTCAGCGCGTGCTTGGCTACGGCCCGATGGAGATCGGGCTCGCCTTCTTGCCCGTCGCCGTCGTGATGGGATTGTTCTCAGTCCGCTTCTCGGCCCAGCTGATCAACAGATTTGGTCCGTTCGCCGTGTTGGTGGCGGGCCAGGTGGTGATTGCGGTGGCGCTGGCGATGTTGGGTCTTGGCCCGACTGTCGCGACCTACCCTGTCCACCTTCTGCTCCCGCTGGGGCTGCTTGGGCTGGGCGGAGGCTTGTCGTTCCCGTCGCTGACCATCATCGCGATGGCTGACGCGCGACCAAGCGATTCGGGCCTGGCCTCAGGAGTCCTGAACACGACGGGCCAGGTCGGTGGCGCCCTTGGCCTGGCGATCCTCGCGACGCTTGCCGCCTCTCGCACCGGAAGCCTGCTTCACGACGGAGCCACGACCGCCGCCGCTCTTGCAGGGGGCTATCACCTGGCGTGGCTGGTGGGCGCCGGCACCGTGGTCGTGACGCTCGGATTGACGCTCTCTCTGCTGCGCGCCCGCACCGTCACCGCGATGCAAGTCGACCCGGCCGAAGGCGAGGCGGTCGCGTGATGGGCGACGTTCAGAAGCAGATCCAGAAGGCAATCGATGACCTGGTGGATTCAGGAGCTGAGCGGGGCATGCAGGTCGCGGTCTACCGGCACGGGGAGCTTGTGGTCGATGCTGTGGCCGGGATCGCCGACCCGGCGACCGGACGTCCGGTCAAATCGGACACTCCCTTCTACAACTTCTCAATCGTCAAAGGCGCGGCGTCGACCGTGACACACATGCTCGCGGAGCGCGGCCTGTTCAGGTACGACACCCCGCTCGTTGACCTCTGGCCCGAGTTTGGAGCCCACGGCAAGCAGAAGGTGACGGTGAGACACGTTTTGAGCCACTCGGCCGGCGTGCCCGGCATACCCCTGGACACGACACCGGAAGATCTTTGCGACTGGGACAAGATGTGCGCGGCGATCGCCGGCTCTGAGCTGTGGTGGGAGCCCGGCACCAAGATCGGCTATCACGCCTACACGTTCGGCTACCTGGTCGGAGAGATCATTCGGCGTGCCACCGGTAAGGCGATCTCGCAGGTCCTGCGGGAGGACGTTTCCGGTCCACTCGGTGTTGGCGACGAGCTCTACTTCGGCATGCCGCGCTCGGAGCACGACCGGCTGGCCATCCTCGAGGACGCCGCAGTCGCTGGCCCGGGAGTGATGTCGGCGATGCCGCCCGACCTTCCCATGTTCAAAGCCGGGCCGATGACTCTTGTTCCAACGGCACAGCTGGGCAACCGCGAGGACATCCTGATCGCGGACATTCCCGCCGGAGGTAAGACTTCGGCGAGGGCCATCGCGCGCATGTACGCCGCTCTGCTCGATGAGGTCGATGGCGTCCGGCTCATCTCGCCGGCCCGACTACGCGAAGCGACCGCCGTGGCAATGAGCGGCACCGACGCAATTTTCGGCATGCCGACGAAGTGGGCGCTTGGGTACGCGATTGGCGGCCTGGGTTCTGGCTCGGGGGGCTCGAACTCCGTGTTTGGCGTCGGCGGCGCCGGCGGAAGCTTCGCGTGCGGAGACACCGCGAGCGGGATCGCGTTTGCGGTGACCAAGAATCGACTCACGTCTGATTTCGGCGCCGCGACTCAGCTGAGCCGGCTTGTCAACGAAGCCCTCGGCAAATAAGGAGAGAAAAGATGGGACGCATCATCGTGACGGAGTTCGTATCGCTGGACATGGTCGTGGAAGACCCGGGCGGTGATTCGAACTACAAGCACGCAGGCTGGACCTTCAAGATCGAGCAAGGGCAGGAAGGCGCTGACTTCAAGTTCCAGGAGACGCGCGACTCAGCGGCGCTCCTTCTGGGACGCGTGACCTATCAAGGATTTGCGGCTGCGTGGCCATCGGTGACGGGCGAATTCGGTGACATGTTCAACGGCATGCCTAAATACGTCGTCTCCTCGACTCTGGACAAAGCCGAGTGGAACAACTCGACGATTGTCAAAGGCGACGTCGTCAAAGAGGTCATGAAACTGAAGCAGAAGGTCAACGGGGATATCGTGGTTCATGGCAGCGCTCGTCTCGTCCAGACGCTTCTCGCGAACGACCTGGTCGACGAGCTGCGCCTGATGGTCTTCCCGGTCGTCCTCGGCAGCGGCAAGCGCCTGTTCGGTGAAATGGACGACCTCAAGCGCCTGCACCTGGCGGAGTCACGAACCGTCGGCGACGGCGTCCTCATCCTGATCTACAGGCAGGCGGCCAACTAGGGAGCTCGATCCAGGCGATCAGCGCCTGCCTGGACCCGGCGGCTCAGCCCTCGCGCTCGGCGAGCAAGACAGCGCTCTCCGGGGTGAGCGCCTCGCCTTCGGCGCGCAGCCGTGCAGCGGCGTCGGATCCGACTTCCGCCTCCAGACGAGCCAAACGTCCCGCGCTGGTCCTGGAACGGTCTCGAAAATAGGGTAGGGACTTAGAAGCGGCGTCCGCGAACGTGGTCGATCGAAAAGCTCGCTGTATCCGCGATCAGCATTACCGCCATCACGCCCGCTTCGACTGGGTCGCTGACCACCACGTCAGCCGCATCCGGCACGGACCCGGCCATGTTGGTGCAGATGACGATGATCCCTGACTGTTTGATCTCGCGGACAGCGTTGGAGATGTCGCCACCCATCAGCGCGCCGGCGAGCACCAGCGCACGCGCGCGATGCAGGCGCGCCACCGCACGCACTGCCTGAGCCAGCTGATCCTCACCCACTAGCGGGATGGTGTCGACCGAGATGCGCTCGCCGCGGATGTTGTGCCGGTCGGCCTCAGAGACCGCCCCTTGGGCGACCATTCCGACCTGGGCTCCGCCGCCGATCACGATCACACGTTTGCCGTAAATGCGCTGAAACGTTGGTACGTGGGTCACCTCGGTGATCCCCTCAATGGCGACCAGGTCGGCTATCAGCCGGTCTTCATCGCCGGCGCCGGTGACCTCGAGCTGGAGCTCGGCCATATGCTCGCGATGCGCGCCGCCGGCGACGTAGGTGATGTTCGCGCCGTGTCTGAAGATCGCCTCAGAGATGCGGTAGAGCATGCCGGGCTCGTCCCGTGCCGTAACCAGCAGTCCCAGCGCCTCAGCGTCGCTCATAGCAACTCCGGCGAAGAATAGCCGTCAACACCGCGCACCGCGGCAACTAGGGCTAGGATGGCCGTCATGAGAACACCCGCGACCGTCTCTGACGTCGCGGGAGACCTCTAGCCTCCCGGCCTCCGGGCCGCCCTGCTGGAGTCACCTCCCGATCTTCGGATTGATTCGCCGTGCCCCTGGGCCGGCGGGAGGAGACCCTTCAGTTGTCCATGCGTTCCAAAGACCCGACCTATGTCTATCTCGTCTTCCACGCCACATGGCCGATGTTCTTCAGCATGCTGTCGGTCACCAACCTCGTCTACCAGTTCGAGGTTGCCCATCTCGACCCGCTCCGGCTCCTCCTGGTCGGCAGCGTGCTCGAACTCACCTGTCTCGTGTTTCAAATCCCAACCGGGCTGTTCGCCGACGCATTCAGCCGCCGTTGGGCGGTCGCGGTCGGCACCGGTCTGGTCGGCACGGGATTCGTGCTCGAGGGATCGGTCCCGCAGTTTGCCTGGATCCTGGTCGCCCAGGTCATCTGGGGAATCGGCGCCACGCTCTCCAGTGGCGCCGAGGATGCATGGATAACGGATGAGGTTGGCGAAGAGGCGGCCGGCCCCCTGTTTCTGCGCGCCTCTCAGATCGCGCAAGCGGCGGGCTTTATCGGGATCTTTATCGGGGTAGGGCTTGCGTCCATCCGCCTGAACCTGCCGCTCGTGATCGGTGGGGGACTCTTTGTGCTGCTTGCCGTCTACCTCTCCTTTGCGATGACAGAGGCCGGCTACAAGGCAATCCCCCGTGAAGCACGGGGCAGCATCGCCGGTATGGCCGCGGGCGCTCGCTCGTCAATCGCCACCCTGCGCCGCCGGCCGCTCATCCTGACGATCCTCGCGATCACCGTCGTGTTCGGCCTTTCGGGCGAGGGCGTAGACCGTCTCTATCAGGTCCACTTTCTAAAGGACATCGGGCTGCCTGCGTTGGCAGGGCTCTCGCCGATTCTCTGGTTCGGCCTGATCAGCGGCGGCTCGGTCCTGATCGGCATCGCAGTCACACAGGTAATCAGGCTCCGGCTCGACCTCGACAACCACGTACATGTGACTCGCTCCCTGTTCGGTTTCACCGCGCTGCGGGTATTGATGCTCGTGGGTTTCGCGCTGGCGACCAACCTCTTCGTTGCGATCGCTTTCGCGTGGGTGGCAGGGGTGATGAGCCAGGCGTTTGGGCCGGTTCAGCGGGCATGGCTCAACAAGTCGCTGGATTCGTCGAACCGGGCGACGCTGTTTTCGGTTGACGGGCAGGCCGACGCCCTCGGCCAGATCGTCGGAGGGCCGATCATCGGCGTGGTCGCCTCAGGCGTTTCGATCCGAGCGGCACTCGTGGGCACCGCGGCTCTACTGGGTCTCGCGCTTCCACTGTTTGCGCGAGCCCTCGCCCAGGCTCCCGTGCAAGCAGTCCCTGTCCCAGTCAAAGCAGAGACGTTCTAGCCTTTGGCCACGGGGATTGCATTCCTGCTGTCGCTCGCCACAATTGACCTCGTTTCGAGGAGGAAGGAAACATGAGTGACGGCCGCACGTTCAACTCCATGGTGTTCGGGGTCGTGCTGGGCGCCTTCGTGGCGGGCTGCGGCGCCGACACCGGCGCCTGCGTGATCGAGAGCGTGCTGGGATCGCAGTACAACCACTGCGTCAACGGCGATACCCCAGACGAATGCTCTGCGCTCGGGAGCTCGCACTACTCCGGCGGTAAGTCCTGCGCTGACCTGGGATTCACGAAGGTTTGCTCTGACGATCCCCAAAACACCTACCGGATGAGCTGCCCCTAAACCTGGTAGCGGCCGGACTCAGTCCTCGGGCGGGAATGGCTCCGCGTGATGCCGCTCGACCTGCGCTTCAGCGGTTTCGTGATCCGCATAGGGGCCGTCGAGGCGAACTCCTCTTGCGGTGCCGGTCTCGTCGATGTCGGCGCTCAGCACGTACCACCGTTTGCCCAGGTGCAGCACTCCGTGATGCCGCTGCGCCGTCCAACTCTTGGGGGTGATCCCCACGCGCTCTTGCTCGGACATCTGCGCTTCTCCCTGTGAATTGTTTCGTGGTTCGCATTCAGGCTACCCAAACCGTGATTCTCGCGGCATCGAGGCTACCAATCATGGGTCTTGTATCCCGACCACCGGGGCGTATGGTGATCACAGCGGCCGCTCCCCAGCCCGTCACATCTTTGAGCTGAACCAGGCGGAATTGCCGAGCGGCCCGCTTACCTCACTGCGGAGCTGATCCGTCGCTAGCTGTGTCCTGGCTTGAACATCATCATCCCGCCGATGACCAGGATCACGACGAGGATCCCGATGCTCGACTGCCTCAGTCGCTTCAGCTCGTCGGCGGAAGCAGCACCGTGCACCAGCCTCACGACGCCCGGCCACTGCCTGATCACCAGGTAGACAAGCGTGCCCAGGTAGAGAAGGATCGAGGCCCACAGCCAGAACTGCGTGGTGGGGTTGATGCCAGCCACAATCACCATCGCAGCGCCGCTGAAGGGCATGCTCAGGGCGGCGGGGAGGGCCAGCTTTTCAGTCACCAAGCGCTCGATCTTGATTGACTGCGAGGCCGTTAGGCTCGAGGTGCGCAGGAAGGGCAGCACGATGGTGCTCCCGTAGGCAACGACGACTGCGATCAGATGCAGGGCGAGGAAGACCAAGAAGAGCCCTGGCATCTAAGCGGCGCCGGGCGTCGGCGTGAGGATGACGACTGGAATCTCGCGCGCAGTCTGGGTCTGGTACCGGTCGTAATTGGGCCAGAGCCGCGTCAACTCTGCCCAGAGGCGACGCCTTTCATCCGCGCCGGCGATTCGAGCGCGGGCGGTAAAGCGCTCCGTGCCGATCTGCACTCTGACTTTGGGAGTTGCTTGCAGGTTGAGCAGCCATGCGGGTGGGGCGTCGCTGCCACCCTTGGACCCGACCACCACATAGTCATCGACATCGCGGTGATAGAGAAGCGCGACGGTGCGCGGCCGGCCGGTCTTGCGTCCTTTTGTCTCCAGGAGGAGCATCGGCGCATTGCCGAGGCGGCGGCCGATCCGGCCGCCTGTTCGCTCATAGATGAACTGGTGGACGCCGAGCGCGCGTAGTCCCAGCAGGCGGTCAAAGGCGGTCATCGGCACGGAAATGAGTCTAGAGAGAGGCGCCGGATGGGTGGGTCAACCGAGGATCTTGCGCAGAAATTATTGCTGCGCAATAATGTACTTAGCGAACAGCTAAGTTATGGTAAGCAATAGTCTGCTTAACACGGAAGAGGCAGCTCGGTACCTCAGGGTGAGCGAGGCTTCGATTCGCCGCTGGAGTGATTCAGGCCTGCTGCCCGCAAGGCGCGTCGGGCGCCGTCGCGAGCGCCGTTTCGCCGAGGCCGACCTGGTGCACTTCCTGGGCCGGCCGTCAGGCGAGACGGAGCGGCCGGCAGGCCCGGCTGCCACCCCCACCGTGGCCGTCGGGGGTGCATCGATCCCCATCCGAAGCCACCTCGCCTCGATCTACAGCAGCGATCAAGGCGGCCTCAGGCTCACGGTTCCGTTCCTGGCCGACGGCCTGAGGGCCGGGCATCCGTGCTTCCTGGCCGCGACCGGCGCCGTTCTGGAACGCTACGGCAAAGCCCTGGCAGAGCAGCAGGGCATCGACTTTGGCGCCGCCCTGAAGAGCGGCCGGCTGACTTTGGTTGCCTGGCCGGGCGCCACAGTGGCCGAAGCCGTCGGCAACTGGGAGCTGCTTTTCAGCGAGGCTCTTGCCGGCGGCCCCACGATCCTGCGCATTGTCGGCGAGCTGGCCTGTGAGCGCCCCATGTTCGCGTCCGACGCTGACATGTTCGCTTACGAGGAAGCCTACGAGATCATGGCGAGTCGTTTTCCTGCGGTCACTCTCTGTCAGTACGACGCTCGCGAATTCGATGGCGAGATGATCCTGCGGGTGCTGAAGACGCACCCCGATCTGTTCGAACAACACCTTGGAGTCTTCCTGAACTAGCAGAGATCATGCAAATGGTCGCACCCCCGCTGCAGCTGGAGACCGAATTCCTTGCCCTGCTGAGCCCGGCCAATCGTCTCCGTCTGCTGGAGGGCTCGACCCAGATCGTTTATCCGGCCGGCACGATCGCAGTGCGTCCGGGAGGACCGGCGGCTGCATTCTTGCTCGAGCAAGGCCTGGCTCGGGTCTTCTGGAATCTTCCCGACGGGCGGCAGGCGACGATGGCATTCGTTCACCCGAAGGAGCTGACCGGAGGTGCCGCGATCATCGGGGATTCGCCCTGGGCGTTCATGCAGGTCATCACCGATTCGACCTTGACGGCTCTCGACATGAAACGGGTACGCAACCTGGCGAAGGCCGAGATAGAGGTTGCCGCCGCGATCGGCAAACACCTGGCGATGCGAACCCGGCAGGCCTACCGGCTGATCGCAATCAGATCACTCGGCAACATCAGGGAACGGTTGGCGTACGACCTGCTCGACCGAACAGGTCGACGTCAGCTGCGCGGGGTTGGAATGCAGATCAGGGCCACCCAGGCCGACCTCGCCGGCTCCATCGGCTCGTCGCGCGAGGTGATGAGCCGCGCCTTGAGAGATTTCCGCGCGGCCGGGGTGGTTGAAACGGCGCCGGGACTGATCCTCATCCTGAAGCCGGCGCATCTGTCCGAGATTGTCGGCGCCTTTGTCATCTGAACCGGCCTTGATCTGTCTTTCGCCTGACGAGCACGCGGCTGACGTCGTGAAATGGCTGGGTGACCACACCGCTTAGGCAGCAGCCGGCTGCGCTGATCTTTGACCTGGACGGAACGCTCGTGGACACGGTCGAGACCAGGATCGAGGCGTGGCTTCGGACATTTGAGGAGTTCGGCATCCCGGCCCAACGTGGGGAGGTGGCGAAGCTGATCGGGTCGGACGGGAGGCGTCTCGCGCGTGTCGTGGCACAGGCCGCAGGCCGCGCGATCGACGATGGTCTCTCCGAGGAGATTGACCGGCGCGCCGGAGAGATCTACAGCGAGCTGAACACCGATCCGAGGCCGCTACCTGGTGCGCGGGAGCTCCTTCAGGCCCTCGACGGGATGGGCGTGCGCTGGGCGATCGCGACCTCCAGCCGGCCTGAGCAGGTTGGCAAGTCGATCGATTCGCTGGAGCTTTCGAGAGCGCCGACCATCATCGACGGCAGCCGTGTCGAGCACGCCAAGCCGGCTCCGGACTTGCTGCTCTTCGCTGCCCGAGAGCTCGGCGTCGAACCCTCCCGCGCGTGGTACGTGGGTGATTCGATCTGGGACATGCAGGCGGCCAGGGCCGCGGGCATGCCTGCGATCGGCGTGGCCAGCGGATCGGCCACAGCTGAAGAGCTCGAAGCAGCCGGGGGCCTCACAGTTGACAATCTCCACCAGGCGCTGCCGATGATCAAGACTCGAACCTGACATGGACATGCTCGACGCGCGATTCGGCGCCTACCTGGTCGTCGCCACCCTTCTGATCGTCACCCCCGGACCGGATACCGCGCTGGTCATCAAGAACGCCCTGGGCTCGGGGTGGCGGGCGTCTTCGCTGACGGCGCTCGGAATCGCGCTCGGCAGCCTGGTCTGGGGCATGGCGGCGGTGCTTGGCCTTGCGGTCTTGCTCGAGAAGTCGGTGACCGCATTCACGATCTTCAAAGTGGCGGGGGCTGCTTACCTTATATATTTAGGCGTACGCACCATAGCCGGCACGCTGCGCCGCGGGGAGAGAGACGGGACCCGTCTACAGCGCGAGGCGTTTCGCTGCGTGGCTGATCTGGTCGCCCTGCGACAGGGCCTCGTCAACAACCTTCTGAACCCGAAAGCCGGAGCGATCTTCGCCACCGCGCTGCCGCAGTTCGTCAGCTGGTCGGATTCGCCGTTCCGATTGGTTCTGATGATGGCCGCGTACGAAACCATCCTCCTGGTTTGGCTCAACCTCTATGGATACGTGGTCAGCCGCGCGCGGCAGAGCCGAATGGGCAAAGGATCGAGCAGCGCGCTGGAGCGTCTTATGGGAGCGGTCTTGATCGCACTCGGTGTCAGGCTCGCCTTCGAACGGCGGTGATCCAGGGCACGGGAATACGCTTGACGAGCTGATGGAAAGGCTGGTCAAGTGCCCCGACGGTCGGGTCCTCCGCGTCGAGGAGGCGGGTGATCCCCATGGCAAGCCCGTCCTCATGCACCACGGCACGCCCGGCGCAGGTGTGCTGTATCGCCCGCACGTCGCGGACGCCGCCGACCACGGCATCAGGCTGATCGGCTACGACCGGCCTGGCTACGGCGGGTCGACTGCACACCCTGGCCGAACTGTCGCCGACTGCGCGGCCGACGTTCGAGAGATTGCGGGTGTGCTCGGCATCAAGCGGCTCGGAGTCTGGGGCATTTCCGGCGGAGGGCCTCACGCGCTTGCCTGCGCAGCCCTCCTGCCGGACCTGGTCGTCGCGGTTGGTTCTCTCGCGGCGATCGCCCCTTATGGTGCGCCTGGGCTTGATTACTTCGCGGGCATGGGCAAGGAGAACGTCGACGACATCAAGCTAATGCTCGCCGACGAGGCGCGCGCCCGGGCGAAGGGCATCGACGACCGTGAGCGGCTGCTGTCGCTCAGCGCCGCCGATATGGCCAAAGCCTTTCCTACTCTGCTCTCGGCGGTGGACGCGGCCGTGATCACCGCTGATCTGGCCGAATACCTCTGGTCTTCCGGACAAGTTGGTCTCGCGTCGAGCGATGAGGGCTGGTGGGACGACGGCAAGGCGCACTTACAGCCTTGGGGATTTCCATTCGAGGCAACACGTGTCCCGGTGCAGCTGTGGCACGGACGCCACGACCGGTTTGTTCCCTTTCAACACGGCCATTGGCTCGCCGGCAAGATCCCTGGTGTGGATGCCCACCTGACCGATGAGGATGGTCACCTCACTCTGCTGCAGAATCGCGTCGGGCAGGTCCATGCCTGGCTGCTCGAGCATTTCTGATCGGTCGGTCTTTTTAGCAGCCCTCGCGCCGCGAGTTTGCCGCGGCCGCGTCTGACCAGTTGTAAGCGGCCGGGCTTGCCGAGTACGTGTGCGGGCCGGCGCAGGCGACTTGGCTGATTTCGCGTGCGATCGACTGATCGACCAGCGACCGACTCGCAAGCAGCGTCGGCGTCGCGTCGCTCGACAGCTCGGCGAGATATTGCGGGTCCATCTTGTGAGTGACGCGTGCGTGGTCGAGGTTGAGATTGACCACGGTCGCTTCGGGGTTGAGCAGATTCAAGCCGAGGAGCAGGGCCATCGCTGATAAGGACGTCGCTCCAACAAGCCACCGGCGGCGCGGGAACATCCCGGCGGTTTCGGCTGCGAGGAGCAGGAAAACGATCGCAATCCACACCGCGAAGATGTGGCTGTAGAGGCGCAGCATCGTGAAGCCGTATGCGTCCTCATAGAGGCTCAGGCGCCGAAAGGCGACGAAGACGATCAGCAGCGTCAGCCCGATCGCTACCTGTGCGAGCACCCGGAAGGCTCGCCTCGTCGAACGTTCCGTCAGGCCTGTGATGCGGCTGAACAGGATCAGGACCACGGCCGTGATTCCCGCCACCCACAGGAGTTGGAAGAACCCGGATCGCGCGTAGTCGGCGTACGTGACACCTGCGGCGCGAAGCGTGTCACCCGCGGCGCCGGTGGCCGCCATGGCCTGGGCCACGGCAAACGCGGCGAAGATCGCGTCGAGGACCGACAGGACCACCAGGCCTTCGGTCGAACCCAGGCGCCACATCGGCCCATCCACACGCGTGAGCGATTCTGCGGCCGCCAGCCGCAGGAGCCCGGCCGCGACGAGTGACCCAGCCGCCACGAACGCGACGTCTGTGAGCAGCTGACCAAAGTCGAAGTTGAGGTTGAAGAAGGACGCGAACACAGGGTCGGCGGCGGCGAGGAGGCCGGCCACGAGGATCGCGATCGGCGCTGCGATCAGCACGCCCCGCGCCAGTGGAGCGACTGCCCCCAATCGCATCCGCACCCGCCGGAGCGGTTTGAAAACGAACGCCGCGCCCGCGGCGCCGTGCATCACCCCATGAATTGAGCGCGCCATCAGCTCCGCGATCCCGAGGTCCATCAGCGAACCGCGAACCGACAAGGAGGCGGCCAGGCCGAGAAGCGCGAAGGACATGACCAGGTCCGGCCAGAGCAGCCACGGGCTCGCTCGGACCATCAACCACGCGCCGAACAGCACCGCCCCCGCCGCGAGCGCGCGCGATTCGAGCGTCATCAGCCGGCCGCCAAACACCAAGGACAGCGCGGTGATGGCCAGGGTGAGCGAAGCTGCCAGGCCAAACGTGCCCACGCGCAGCCATTGATCGGCGACCAGACCGACGAGCAGGGCACACGCGACGGTGAGCCATGTCGCCGCGGCACGCAGATCGACCTTGAGCCAGCCGGGGTCGGGTCGGGTAACGCTGGGCGGAGATGCCGGCTGCCAGGTTGCGCCGTCCCAGCGCCAGCGACCGTCGGGCGAGAGCTGACCGACGATCGACCCTCCTTCAGTCATCGCAGCGTTGAACAGGCGAAACTGGCCCGAGGTTACGGGCTTAAGTGAAAGCTAGCCGCCATCCTCCACGCGCTCGATCCGGAACCTGAGCTGAAACGCACCGGTGGAGCTCATGACCTGGATGGGCGTGTCGCTCACCCCGAACCCCGGCGCCGTGTAGGTGACGTCGATCGAGCCGGCGTCGAGCTCGGTGGCGCTCAGACACGTGAGCCCAAGCTGAAGGGCGCCCGGCAAAGTGCTGGGATTGCCGGTGAAACCGAATCGGAACAGGTCTTCGAGCAGGGAATGACCGAACAGGGTGTCAACGCAGCCGGCGCTCGCGGCATCGGCATGGATGTTCAGCGGCGTGCTCCGCGGCATGAACAGGTCGTACGCACCGCTCGTGGGTATGAACAGGCCCGCCGAGCCGGCAGCCACCAGGTCCAGGCCTCCGATCTCCTGCCAGTCGTTGTTGACGTTGGTCTGCATCTTCCAACCGGCCGGCGTCGGGACTCCCGGAACCACCGGCTTGAGCGCGTTGTTGACGACGATCCCGTCGATCGTCACCCGCAGGTGAACCATCGGCGAGGCAGGCGCCTGCTGCCAGCCGGCGAGCAGCGTGGCCGCGAAACCGGTTGGCATCCTTCCTTCTACGGCTTCGGTCATTTTCACCGTCACCTCGTAGTGAGGGTCGGCTCCATCCAGGTGCGGAGTGACCTGGAGGCGGGCCGGGACGGGCGTGGTGCCAAGAGCCGGCGTCGTTCTGGTCAGGACGCGCAGGACCGGCTGCCTTCCACCGCGAACCTCCGGAAGAGGAACGTTGAAAGTGAAATCCGTGGAGTTGAGCGGCGCTGCTCCTGGCGGAACAAGGGCGAGCGGCGCGGATAGCGGGAAGCACGGCGCGCCGAGAATCGCGGGGAGGCTTGACTTGTGCGTCACGACGCATGCGTCGCCCGCACCCCCTCCGTCCGCGCTCACGAAAACGTCAGCCCGGGTCACTGGCACAGCGCGGCCCGCATCGCGAATCGTGGCACCGCCACCGGATCGGATCACGGCCACCGCCTGTGGCGGGTGCATCTCGCTGCGATAGTTGAATACGGCACCAACGCATGCGACGCCGGCCGGCGGATCGTCGGCGGTCAGGCACGGCACGGCCGAGCCCGATTTGTGGCCGGGTGTCGGGTCGGGATGGCCGCAGTCGAAGATCCACCGGCCCAGGGCCACGATGCGATCGCCCTCCCCGGCCCACGCCCACGACGGGTAGCTGCCGGTCTCCCACTCGAGCTCGAGGAGGCCCCGGCCCTCGGCGCTGGAGAGATTGCCCGTCGCGAGAAAGTGCGCATCCGCTGGATCGAGGGAGATGTCGGTGTTTTGATCGAAGCGCACGTGGCCGGCAGGAAAGTCGAGCTGAGAGATGTGAGAGTCGACCACGGATCCATGGACGAGGATTGGAGACGAGAGGGGTGACGCTCCATTGACCACCGGCGCCCACTCGGGATTGACCGCGGCCAGTTGATCGAACGGACTCGTCTGGCTGATCGGGGGTGCATAGCAACCGCCGCCGTTCGAGGACAGGGCGGTGTTGCTGTCCACTGTCGAATCGGCGGCCGCGGCGCCTGCCGACATCGACCACGCAACGATCAGTCCGACGCTGAGTGCGAACGTCCTGTGAGCTGCCGTCGGCATCCTCCCCCAACGTGCGCTGTCCGTGGTGAAACAAGCTTACCCCCGCCCAACCGAGCTGTCTGAAGCCCACCCTGATCCATCCGGCGTGCGACAGGTTCTAGACTGCCGATCAAGGATCTATCTGAAATCCGGAGGTTGAGCGATGGCTGCAGTTAGTCGTGCGGATGCGGTTTGGGAAGGAGATCTGCCCAGCGGGAAGGGCCGTGTCAAGGTCGCCAGCGAAGCGATCAGCGAGTTTCCTGTCACATGGGCCAGCCGCGCCGAGCGACAGCACGGCAAGACGAGCCCCGAAGAGCTGCTCGCCGCGGCCCACGCGGCCTGCTACTCGATGGCGTTCTCGAACGGCCTGAGCAAGGCGGGTCACAAAGTCGAACGGTTGAACACCACGGTGGAGGTGGAGTTCGTTCCAGGCACTGGCATCACGACGGCGACGATCTCCACGGTGGGCCACATTCACGGCATCGACCAGGCCGAGTTTCAGAAGCTGGCCGAGGAAGCCAAGGAAGGTTGCCCGGTCTCCAAGGCGCTTCACGGCAACGTCGCGATGAAGCTCAACGCGCGATTGGACTTAGAGCACCACTAGGGAAATGAGGGAAAACCCGGATGGTTTTCCCTCATCGCGAGTGCGGCTGCGCCGCAGTCGCTGCTCCCATTCCGGTATACGGATTGGCTTGATTTAAGAGCTGAAGC
>Ga0137409_10001000_pt1 | contig 30671 bp, 23 predicted proteins | sample CZODoug1_16funga_FD_122059 | JGI IMG/M metagenome (GOLD analysis project Ga0137409, IMG submission 122059) | Vadose zone soil fungal communities from Angelo Coast Range Reserve, California, USA - CZODoug1_16fungal (Hybrid Assembly) | ecosystem: Environmental > Terrestrial > Soil > Vadose zone...
GTACGGCTTTACAGAATTCAAAGCTTCCCGGAATGTTTCCAGAATTCGTGGCAGGTCGTCTGGATGAATCGCAACCTCCCATCCCGAGCCCAAAGCTTGCTTTGCAGATAGACCCGTATAGTCCAGCCAGCGCTGATTGAAGAAGTCTGCGGAGCCGTCTGGACCAGCGGACCATGCCAACGTAGGGATGGTGTCGACGACAAGGCGAATATCCTGTCCATCTCCAGGTTCTTCGCCATGCGGCAAGGATGCCATGCGCGGATCCTCACAGGTCGTCGCAGTAAGACATCTCGCTCCGAGGTCCCACTGATCCATGCGACGTTTTGACAAGCATATTCCTATTTTAAGCGGTTTGGGAGACTGGGCGCGCCTTCGGTTGATACTTGGGGGGAGCAATGAATATCCGCCAGCTACTGTTTCGTCCTACACGGTCGTTGTATCGCACCTCGCGTTCGGGACTCTATCTTTGCGGAGCATCAACGCCCCCAGGTGGCGGCGTTCATGGAATGTGTGGATTTCATGCAGCCAAGATGGCCCTCAAGGATCTCAACATTTAATTCGATTTTCTGTCGGTCATTTCGCTTTGGCACAGGGGAATCCGTGGGGGGATATCGTTCTGTTTGCGCCATCGCTTGTCTTGGAGAGTTCAGGCGTCACAGCACACTACTGGACATCGCCGCAGGAAAGCGATAACTTTCCTCGATTTGTTGCGGTTTTTGCCATTCCTCATCGACAATCTGTGCCTGAATTGTGCCTGCAAGTCCTCCTCGGCACTTTCTGCATTACAGGCACAGAAAGGGAAAATCCATGCAAAACGGAAGCATGATGCGAACAGAACGACACGGCGGACCAGATGTCTGGGAGTTCAGGTGGCGAGAACCTGGACCTGATGGCAAAAGTAGACATCGCAGAATGGTCGTTGGTACAACGAATGAGTTCGGCGACGAGGTTGCGGCTCGCCAAGCTATTGCGGGCCTTCATCTCCGTATGAACGCGCGGAATGAAAGAGTGAAAGTGCGTCCAATCACTCTATCCGAATTGGTGGATCACTATCGGCAGCGAGAGTTGAAGCCCGATACTCTTTGGAAAACCCACTCGACAAAGGTGACATACGACGGCTATCTAAATAAATGGATTGTGCCGAGGTGGGGAAACTACACTCTCAACCGCATCAGCGCCGGAGAAGTTGAACTTTGGCTGAGATCGCTAGCATTGGCGAAGTCAAGCTGCGCGAAGATCAGAAATATCATGAGCGTCCTTTTCAACCACGGAATTCGGCATGAAATCTGCAAGTACAATCCGATTCGATTGGTGCGACAAGGCGCGAAACGGAAGAAGTTCCCAACCATGCTGAGTGCCAGCGAGGTTCAGCAACTGATTGCTAGTCTCGGGCTGCGCGAGCGAACGCTTGTCTTGCTGGACGCGGGCACCGGCTTGCGAATGAGCGAACTGTTTGCTCTGAAATGGCGGGATATCAACTTCCCATCAAGGGAGATCAGCATCACACGGTCGATCGTGTTTCAGGTAGTAGGACCGTGCAAGACCGAGGCGTCGCAGAAACCGATTCCTCTCGATGCTTACCTAGCCGAAGCGCTGAGGATATGGCGGGAGTACACACCTTACCGAAAACCAGATGATTGGGTGTTTGCGAGTCCCGCTACGTCCGGCAAAAAACCGTATTGGGGACAGACTATCATGCGGAGTTTTATCCGCCCCGCTGCAGTGAAGATCGGAATCGCACAGCACATCGGATGGCACACGTTCAGGCACACGTATTCATCCCTGCTGGCGGCCACTAAAGCGGATATCAAGGTAATGCAAGAGTTGCTGCGTCATGCTTCCAGCCGAGTCACATTGGATACGTACACTCAAGCGGTCACAATCCACAAACGGAGAGCTCAGAGTAGGGTCATTCGCCTGTTTCGCGCACCTGCGGTTGCGGCCGCCTGATCTGACTGAATTGCATGTGCCTTTTTGTGCCTACAGGAACAGCTCCGGACGCCCGAAAACACTCGCGATTAGGCAAGCCAGGCCAGAAATTGGCGACGGAGTTGTACCTTTTTGTGCCTGCGCCAAAAGTGGCCGTTCCCCGTAAGCTCCTGAAAAGATTTGGCGTCCCCGACGGGATTTGAACCCGTGTTACCGCCGTGAAAGGGCGATGTCCTAGGCCAGGCTAGACGACGGGGACGCTGCGTGTTGCGGTGGGATTGACGCTGGCCTTATTGATATTAACAGGCGCATTTTTCCGCTGTCAAAGCGGGGACCATCAACAAGATCAACGGTCGGCGTTGCTGTGAGGTTTCTCTCTGCGTCAGTGTCGCTTCGTTTGCCGGTAAAATAGTTTCATGGCAGATTCTCTCTACCTTAGCCTATGGTTTCCCAGTTTTGAGGAGCCGGAAATTTTGCCACGGGCGGTCAGCGTGCTTCGGCAGTTTCCTTTTTCTGCGCGGCGTCCGGGCGTGACGTATGTCGCGGTGCATCCGGTTTCGTGGAATGAACCTACGATTCTAGAGCAGCGGTTTCAGCTTGGCATCACTCCTGAGCAGGCAGCCGGAGTCGCCGTGGAACTTCTTCACGAGGATTACGCTTACGTGTTCGAGGCTTATTGGGATCTCTGGTCGCCATCGGAAGTCAGCGCGGTTTGGGTCGAAACGCCAACACTCGTGCGATTCATCGCGCAGGGAGCGCAATTCGAGGACGGCGCTACGGCGGAGACTGGACACATTCAGGTGGACTTCGGATTAGACGTACCGTTTCTGCACGAAGAACTCTCGTTGACGTCCGAAGCGGAAGAGCATGTCCGAAACAATGTCCACAAGCTCGTTCAATTTACCGCGCTCGTGGAAAAAAACGCAGACGCTACCGGCCGGCTGCTGTGGTCCGAGTCGGAGGAGAACCTGGCGCAAAAATTGATCGCACGGTTGCAGAAGGTCAATTGATTTAACACGGAGAACACGGAGAATTTCTTCGCAAATTCTCCGTGTCCTCGTTTTGCTATTTAGTTCTGGACGCTTCTCCTTGCAACTTCTCTCCGGCGGCAGCTTGGGCGGCGGCCAGTCGCGCGGTCAGGACGCGGAACGGCGAGCATGACACATAGTTCAAGCCGGTCTGATAGCAGAACTTGACCGACTCCGGTTCCCCGCCATGCTCGCCACAGATACCGACTTTCAAATTCGGGCGCGACTTGCGGCCGCGCTCGGTGGCCATCTTCACTAGCTGGCCCACACCTTCCTGATCGAGCACTTCAAACGGGTCCCGTTTGAGAATGCCTTCGTCAATGTATGTTGGCAGAATTTTGTTAACGTCGTCACGGGAGAACCCGAACGTTGTTTGAGTGAGATCGTTGGTGCCGAAGGAGAAGAACTGGGCTTCCTTGGCGATCTCATCAGCCACCAGGGCGGCGCGGGGCAGTTCGATCATCGTGCCGACCAGGTACTCGACGTTCCGCTCTTTCTCTTCGAATACTTCTTTCGCTACGCGGTTCACGATTGCCGCCTGGTTCGCCATTTCCTTCAGTGTAGCGACCAGAGGGATCATAACCTCGGGGAACACTTTGACGCCGTCTTTCGCGACGGCTACTGCTGCCTCGAAGATTGCGCGGGCCTGCATCTCGGTGATTTCTGGATACGTAATCCCAAGACGGCAGCCACGGTGTCCGAGCATGGGATTGAATTCATGCAACTGCTCGACTCGCCCGAGAAGCGCGGGCAGCAACTTTTTCAGGTCGCCGACGGCTTTGGCTCCATAGTCGCGGTACTTCCCTACTAAGGCCTTCTTCTCTTTCGTGTCCGTGTGCTGGAAGGTCGCGATATCTACCATGAGTTCTTCGCGACGAGGTAGGAACTCGTGCAGGGGCGGATCCAGAGTGCGGATAGTAACTGGAAAACCGTCCATCGCGCGGAAGACGCCGATGAAGTCGTTGCGCTGCATGGGCAGCAGCTTCTTGAGCGCCGCGCGGCGATCTTTTTCGGTATTCGCGAGGATCATAGCGCGCATGTGGGGAATCTTCTGCTCACCGAAGAACATGTGCTCAGTGCGGCAGAGTCCGATCCCTTCAGCGCCGAACGCGCGTGCCTGGATGGCGTCGCGTGGGATGTCAGCGTTGGCGCGGACTTTCATGGTGCGGTACGGATCGGCCCAGCCCATAAACTTCTGGAGTTCAGCGTCGTCGGGCGACGGATCGAGCGTGTTCAGCTTACCTTTGATGACGCGGCCTGTCGTGCCGTCGAGTGAGAGCCAATCACCTGCTTTGAAAACCTGCCCCTTGACGCGCATCTCGCGTGCTTTTTCATCGACGTCAATATCGCCCGCTCCGGCGACGCAACACTTGCCCATTCCGCGGGTGACGACGGCTGCGTGGCTGGTCATGCCGCCTCGGGAAGTGAGAATACCCTTGGCGACTTCCATGCCGTGGATGTCTTCCGGCGTGGTTTCGGCGCGGACTAGAATCACGGGCACTTTCGCGCCGTGTCCGGCCTTTTCCACAGCTTCGTCGGCGGTAAAGACAATCTGGCCAACGGCAGCACCGGGCGACGCAGGAAGACCTTTGGCGAGCACTTCGACCTTCTGACCTTTTTCGTCGAGACGGGGAACGAGAAAGTCGTAGAGCTGGTTGGGCTCGACGCGGAAAATCGCTTCTTCTTTCTTGATTAGCCCTTCATCCACCATTTGAAGTGCAACACGTACAGCGGCCAAGCCCGTGCGCTTGCCGTTGCGGGTTTGGAGCATGTAGAGCTTGCCGTCCTGGATGGTGAACTCAAAGTCCTGCATATCGCGGTAATGTTTTTCAAGTCGGGTGGTGATGTCGCGCAGCTGGTTGTATACGTCGGGCATTACTTTTTCGAGTTCGAGGATCGGGACGGGAGTGCGCACTCCTGAAACCACGTCTTCGCCCTGCGCGTTCAGCAGGAATTCTCCGTAGAACTCTTTCGTGCCGATCGCGGGATTGCGAGTGAAACCGACGCCGGTGCCGCTGGTGTCGCCCAGATTGCCATAGACCATGGCTTGCACGTTGACCGCAGTGCCGAGCATGTCGTCGATGTTGTTAATGCGGCGATAATGCTTGGCACGATCATTTTGCCAGGAGCGGAACACGGCATCGCGAGCCATCACCAGTTGCTCGTGCGGATCCTGCGGAAAGTCTTGCTTGGTGTGCTTCCTCACAGCTTTCTTGTATTCCTCGATGACTTCTTTCAGCGCTTTCGCGTCGAGGTCGGTATCAAGCTTGGTTTTCTTCTGTTTTTTCTTCGCGTCGAAGATCTCGTCAAATACAGATTTGTCGATGTCGAGGACCACGTTACCGAACATCTGGATCAGGCGACGATAAGAGTCGTAGGCGAAGCGCGGGTTGTTGCTGCGCTTGGCGAGCGCTTCGACGCTCTGGTCGTTGAGGCCGAGGTTAAGGATGGTGTCCATCATGCCCGGCATGGAAAATTTCGCTCCCGAGCGCACGCTGACCAGCAGTGGATTATCTCCCTTGCCGAGCTTTTGACCTTGCAAGCCTTCGAGGCGCACGAGTGCCGCATCCATTTGGGAATCGACTTCCCTCGAAACCGCGTTCTTGCGCATGTATTCGCGGCAGGCATCGGTCTGAATGGTGAAACCAGGAGGCACGGGCAGTCCGGCGTTGGTCATCTCGGCGAGTCCAGCACCCTTGCCGCCGAGGACATCTTTCATCTTGCCGTTGCCGTCAGCTTTACCGCCGCCGAAGAAGTACACGTACTTGGTAGTAGCAGGTTTGGGTGCGATCATTTCTGTGTCGGGGAGGATGGTAGTGGCCATATGAGTCCTTGAGTCCTCTTCTTCCTTTTCTTCCTTATTTCGTCGATTCTTTGCCTTCGGTCACGATTTCCGAGAAATCGGCAATGGTGGAAAATTCCTTGACCAGCGTTTGCAACAGGGCCAGGCGATTGGCGCGCAGGTTGTCATCGTCGACCATGACCATGACTTTGTCGAAAAACTCGTCGACCGCCGGACGCAGCTTGGCGATTTCCAGCAGTGCTGCCTGATAATCCCGAGTCGCGCGCAGCTTTTCGACGACGCCGGCAGCTTGCGGAACAAGCACGGCTAGTTTTTTCTCGGAGTCTTCTCGCAAGATGGCGATATCCACTCGGCTCGCAATAATTCTTTTATTTTCAACCGCTTGACGAAGAATATTCTTGGTACGCTTGAAGGCGACTGAAATCGATTCAAAGTCCGCGGAGCCCCGCACTTTGCTGACGGCTTCGGCGCGGGCGGCGGCGTCTACTATGTCGTCGCTATCGGCTGCCAGCACTGCATTAATCACATCGTAGGCATATCCGTGGGCTTCCTTCAAATAGAACTCCAGACGCTCACGGAAGAAGTTGCGAATGGCGCCGGCGTAGTCGGCGTTGGAAAATTTCTTCTCAGCCTCGGACCCTTTGTAACGGCCGCGAGCGTCGTTCATGATTTCCGATAGACGAAACGGGAGTTTGTGCTCCGCGATCGTTTTTACGATGCCGTTGGCCTGACGCCGAAGTGCAAACGGATCTTTCGATCCGCTGGGTACAAGGCCCAGAGCAAACATGCCGGCGATGGAATCCGCTTTGTCGGCGATGGAGAGCACTGCGCCCTCAATGGCGCGCGGGACGCCGTCTTCCATCGATTCGGGCTTGTACTGATCGTAGATTGCTTTGGCGACTTCCGCCTGGACTTCAGGCTTCAAGTCCTCATCGAGCGGCTGCACGCGGGCGTAGAGGCCACCGATGATTCCCTGGAGTTCGGTGAACTCTTTCACCAGTTCCGTGGTGAGATCGGCCTTCGCAAGTAGTGCGGCTTTGTGGACGACGCCGGGCCGGATCGCCATGCCCGCTTGCTTGACGGTCTCCGAGAGCCAGCTAGCCAGGCGTTGTACGCGGATCGTCTTTTCGTAGTAGCTGCCGAGATCTTTCTGAAAGGTGACGCTTTTTAAAAGTTCGACGCGCTCCCGGAGAGTTTGCTTCTGATCGGTCTGCCAGAAGAAACGAGCGTCATTGAAGCGGGCGCGCAGGACGCGTTCGTTGCCGTGACGGATCAGTCCCTGGGTGTCAGCACCAGTGTTAAGCACGGCGAGGAAGTGGGGCATCAGTTTGCCGCTTGCGTCTTCGATGGCGAAATACTTCTGATGATCTCGCATCACCGTGACCAGGACTTCTTCGGGAAGCTCGAGGAACTCGGGATCGAAGCTGCCGAGGATGGCCGTAGGAAATTCCGTCAGATTGACGACGGTCGCGAGCAGCGGGTTGTCGTCGCGCCAGCGTGCGCCCGGGATAGTGCGGGTGGCGGCGTCGAGAGCCTTGCGGATGACTTGCTCGCGTTCGGCTGATCCCAAAACCTTTGCGCCCCGCAATGTTTCGACGTATGTACTGGGCTTGGAGATCGCAACGGTTTCACTGCCGAGGATGCGATGCCCGCGAGAGGTTTTTCCGACCGCTATCCCGAATAGTTCCAACGGGATAACTTGCTCGTCAAGCATTGCAACCAGCCAGCGCACCGGGCGCACGAACACTTCGCCGCGCTTGCGCCAGTACATATTCTTGGGCCAATAGAGCGACGCAATTTCCTTGGGCAGCGCCTCGGCGAGGATCTCTCCGGCGAAGCGTCCCTTGCGGGTGACCGTGGCAGCCAGGTATTCGCCTTTGGGCGTCGTAATCTTTTCTAGACGGCTAACATCCACGCCGATTTTTTTCGCAAACGCGTGTGCGGCGGGAGTCGGCTGGCCATCTTTATACGCAACCTGTGAAGACGGTCCGGTGACTTGTTCCGTGACATCGGCTTGAGCGGGAGGAAGCCCAGGCACGAGGACGGCTAAACGGCGCGGAGAGTCCAGATGAGTGACAGCGCCGGTTGGGCCGAGGCACTCACGCTGCAGCAAGGCACTCACACGCTCCCGGAGTTCGTGGGAAGCGGCGGCGATCATTCTCGCGGGAATTTCTTCGCAACCAAGTTCAAGCAGAAAATCTGGCATGTGGTTATGAAGCTATCGTCTCAGAATTACGGCTCAATGAATATGAACTGGATCACAGTAGCGGCTGCGGGCTTCGAGCTGCTAGCCAGCCACTGGGGCCAACTTTTCTTTCTTTGCTCCGGCCACTGGTTCTGCGGCCTTTGCACTTTTCTCACTCTTTTTTTCGTTGCCGTATTGCTGATCCATCCAGGCTTTGGCGATGCCGACCGCCAGGGCGCGCACTCGAGCGATCACGCCAACGCGCTCAGTCACAGAAATGGCGCCGCGGGCGTCGAGAATATTGAAGTAGTGTGAACACTTCAGGCACAGGTCGTAGGCGCCGAGCAGAGGGAATCGAGACTTCTCGCGCGCGATGGCGTCACCTTCGGTCTTGTCCTTCATTAATGCTGCGTACCGGTCGAGCAGCGCTTTGCACTCGGCTTCGCACAGTTCGAAGTGCTTCCAAGCGCTTGGAACGTCTGCGGCTTCAAAGTTGTAGACCGAAAACTGCTGTTCATCGGCCAGGCGAACGTCGCCATACTTCACTTCCCTGCCCGTCACTGGATCACGGGCCCAGACAATTTCGTAAATCGAGTCCACATCTTGCAAAAAAGCGCATAGGCGTTCGAGGCCGTAGGTAAGCTCTGCGCTAATCGGATCGAGGTCGACACCACCGCACTGTTGAAAATAGGTAAACTGTGTGACCTCGAGTCCGTCGAGCATCACCTGCCATCCAATGCCCCACGCGCCGAGTGTCGGCGACTCCCAGTTGTCCTCTTCGAACTTGATGTCGTGCTGGCGCAGGTCGATGCCAATCGCGGTGAGCGATTCCAGGTAGAGTTCCTGCACGTTCTCCGGCGGCGGCTTCAGGATTACCTGAAGCTGGAGGTGCTTGAACAGGCGATTGGGATTCTCGCCGTAGCGTCCATCAGCAGGACGGCGCGAGGGCTGCACGTAAGCGACTTTATAGGGATTCGGCCCGAGCACGCGTAGGAACGTCTCTGGAGCCATCGTGCCGGCACCGACTTCAACGTCGTAGGGCTGCTGTACGATCGCGCCGCGCTCGGCGAAGAAAGCCTGGAGCTTGAGGATGAGCTCCTGGAAGGTCGGCGGGTTGGGTTTGGATAGGGTCACGCAATGAATCCGTTTCAAATTGTCATCCCGAGCGAAGCGAGGGATCTGCGTTCGCCGCAAAATACAGATCCCTCGCTTCGCTCGGGGATGACAATTCAAAAATCAGTTATGCCAAATGCCAATAGCTAACTGCTAAATTTTCTCCAGCATCCCCGCCGTCACCAGCTTCTTTTCGAGATGCCGCTCTAGAATCTGCCGAAGAAACTTTCGGAGGTCGGCGGCTACTACCTTGGGCCAGTCGATCTCGGCGAAATCGGCTACACGCGACCGCAACATCTGAGCTGCAATCTTGCGAGATTCTGGCGACATCTCCGATGACGCCAGGCGCTTGTCTTCAGCACATACCAGACCGTCCGCCAACGCGTGGTAAAAAGCCCGACTGCCATTCAACGAGCGTCCGCAGACCGCGCACTCGGACAACTCCGGCAAAAACCCCATCAGCCGTGTCATCCACAGTTCGAAGTAGGTGAGCGGCATCCACAACTTTACGCCGCGCAGCTCTTGTAGAACCGACAACGTCAGCCGGAATACTGCGTCACTGGCTTCGCGCTCCGGCAGCAACTCGTCGAGCAATTCCGCCACGTGCCCAAGAGCAACTGCTCTCGGATAACCGATCTCGCTGGCCATCGGCGAGTCAATCACTTCGAAGGAATCGAGCCTCACCAACTCCTGCCGCTCGCGGTCGTCATAAAACGCCCGCACGTAGGTGAGCGGCTCAAGCGCGCCTCCGAAGCGGCGTTTCGACTTCTTCGCTGCTCGCGCCACCCCTTTTACTTTGCCTTCCAGCCGCGTAAAAAGCGTAACCAGGAGGTCAGACTCGCGCAACGGATACGTGCGCAGAACGATTGCCTCCGACTCCTTCAGCGCCATGGAAGCCCAGCAAAGTAATCATTGATTGTAGCGGATGCAGGTGTTCGCCGTCAGCACTCAGCCATCGGCTGTCAGCTAAACTTACAGTGCGCCCCAAGAGCGAAACATCTCGCCGGAATACGAAGCAACGAGGGACACTCGTCCAAAGCGTGCGGCTCGTGATGCCTCTCCTGATGGCTGATGGTTGTCGGCTGAGTTGCGCTACCGTCCGAAGTACTTCGCGTTGATTTCCGTGTATTCCTTCCACTTCTCGGGCAGATCATCGAGCGCAAAAATGGCCGACACCGGGCACACGGGGACGCAAGCGCCGCAGTCGATACACTCGACCGGGTCGATGTAGAGCATCTTCTCGGCGGCGTGCTTGTCAGAGTCCTTCTTGGGATGAATGCAATCCACCGGGCAGGCGTCAACACAAGCGCTATCTTTGGTTCCGATGCAGGGCTCGGCAATTACGTAGGCCATATATAATCAAGGGCTCCTAAGGTCCGGGAGGTGAGACTGAACCTTTAATTCTAACAAGAATTGAGTGAGTACGTACACAGCGTCCGCTCTATTTTGCGCCGGCCAATTCCCTTTCCTGACTCGGCTCGTACTCCACGATGTATCCCGCAACCGCACTAGCGGCCACAGTCAGAGGCGAAGCCAGGTACATCTGCCCCGGACCGCTGCGGCCGGGAAAGTTCCGGTTCTGCGCGCTGATGACGATTTGGTCGGGGCGCGTTGAGACTCCAGGGCCGGCGTTGATGCAGGCACCGCAGCTAGGTTCTATGACGTGCGCTCCGGACTTTTCGAAGATCTCGATGTAGCCTTTACGCTCGCAATACTCGCGTGTCTCTTGCGAGCCGAACTGGATCCAGAAGTTTACGTTCGGGGCGATACGCTTGCCTTGCTTTAAAGCGTCGGCGAGGACGGCTGCGTACATGTCCATGTCTTCGTTCTTGCCAGCCGTGCAGGTACCACCGTAGGCGATTTCTACCGGCACAGGCGTGTTGAGATCGCAAATGTACTTGCCGTTGCCGGGATCGCCAGGAGTGGCGACCATGGGAGTGATTTCGGCAGCGTCGAGTTCGATCATCTGCGCGTACTCAGCGTCGGGATCGCTTTGCAGGCCTTCGATCATCTTCTCCGCATCCGCGCGCTTCATGCCGCGACGCTCCATCAGAAACTCGACTACTTTTTCGTCGGGCGCGACGATGCCTGTGAAGCCTCCAATTTCGGCGGCCATATTGGTCATCGTGGCGCGTTCGTCTACAGAGAGGGCCCCGACGGCTTCGCCGACGTACTCCATGACTTTTGCCAACGCTTTCCCGCTGCGCACATAGTCCAGTGAAAGAATTTTCAGGATGAAATCTTTGGCGGTGACGTTAGGATGCTTCTTCCCACGAATCACAATCTTCACCGACTCGGGAACCTTTACGCGAACGTCTTTGGTGATCCAGGAATTGAAAACGTCGGTGGTGCCGATGCCGAACGCGATGCATCCGATGGCGCCAACGTGCGGCGTATGCGAATCGGAGCCGACGTTGACTTGTCCGGGTAGAGCGTAGGTTTCGAGCATCACCGAGTGACAGATTCCCTCGGAGCCTTTGCGATCGAGGAGTTCGCCATGCAGCTTGATTCCCTGCTGCTTCGCAAAGTCCGCCTGCTTGAACTTGAGTTGAGTAGCGAGGTCGAGCAGGCCCATCTTCTTTTTCTCTTCGGAAATGACTTCGTCGAGGAACGTCAGGTGATCGCGGAAGAAGCGGATGCTCGAGGCATCGTTTACGGGGACATCTTTACCGACGTTCTGCTCGTAGAAAATCGCCGCCATCGGGGTGACGTATTCGTGACTGAAGCGCAGGTCCACGCGGGTGAAACCTGTGTCGCCAGGCTTTACGGCGTCGACTCCGATGCCGACTGCTGCCGAGATCTGCTCGGCTTGGACGGGTCGAAGACCCGTCCCTACACTGACCATGTGGCTTGCAAATATCTTCTCGGCAAGAGTCAGCGCGCGCTTCTTCGTCGTAATTGGCGGCAGAAAGACTTTCTTCTGGAGGCGGGCGACATTGAACGGGAAAAGTCCGCCGTACTCGATGACTTGCCGTGTAATCTCGTCTTCTCCGGAGGTGAATTCGCTCAGGAGGATTTCCTCACCGGAGCGAATACGATTGATTAATAAGAAATTGGTCGAGGTCAGCAGCCCGAGGTTCTGGCAATTCTGTTTGTAAATGCGCTCGATGTTTTCTGCGATCACGACCTGGATACCGGCACACATCTCGGCATAGGGTGACTGCTCGCGGCTCGAGCCTTTGCCTCGGCGCTTGCCGCTGACCGAACAGACAAAACCACCTTTCTTCACGTCGGAACGCCCGACGGGCAGGACTTCCCCACATTTCAGGCCGAGATACGGGATCTCGCCTAGCGTCTGGTCGAAGTAAAAGCAGTAGTGGGCGGGCGTGATTTCGTCAGTCGAGATATCGTCGCGAAGCTTTGGATTGTTAGCGGGATTTTTCGAGTCCCAAGGCAAGTCCCATCCGGCTAGCTGTTTTTTAATCAGATCGGGGTCTTCGGTGAGAAAGAGGATGCGGCCCTGGAGGCGGACCTTGTCAGGGCGTTTGAGGATCTTGCGCTCTAGTAGTGAATTACTCACATTGGCTCGCTGCGAAAAAAGCTTTAACCACAGGGGTCACAGAGGATCACGGATAAAACCCTTCGTCCACATATATTGTACCGCTAGGTGATTCTCTGCTTCGTGTACTCAACGGGGCTCGGCAACGGTTCCAGTCCGCGTCCAGCAAAAATTTCCTGAAACTCATGGAGCAGTGCATCGTGCACCAGGCCGTTCGATGCCAGAGTCTCTCGGCTGTCGAGTTGGAAGGGGCCGCCGGAGAAATTTGTGATGCGGGCTCCGGCCTCCTCTGCGATCAGAACCCCCGCCGCGGTGTCCCACGGATTTAAGTTGAATTCCCAGAAGCCATCGAAGCGACCGCACGCGACATTACACAGATCGAGTGCGGCTGAACCTGCCCGCCGTACTCCGTGAGTGCGCAAGGTGAGCTGGTGATAGAAGTGAATATTGGGATTCTTGTGGCGCTTGTGGCTAGGGAATCCCGTACCGATCAGACAATTAGCCAAGCGAGACGTGCCCGACACATGGATCTTTTTGCCGTTGAGATGAGCGCCGCTGCCAGCTTCGGCGACGAACATTTCATCGCGGGTTGGGTCGTAGATCACGCCGGCGGCGCCTTGTCCGCGAAATTGCACGCCCAGCGAAACGCAGAAAACCGGAAATCCGTGGGCAAAATTTGTCGTGCCGTCGAGAGGATCGACGTACCACTTGTAGTCGCTGCCGGATTCGATGCGCGCGCCTTCTTCGCCCATTACGTCGTGCGTGGGAAACTGCGCGCGGATTCTTTCCAGGATCAATGCTTCTGATTTACGATCGGCGACCGTCACTAGATCGGCATCGCCTTTGTACTCGATCTTGATCTGCCGATCGAAGTAGCTCATGAGCAAGCTACCGGCCTCACGGGCCATGGATTGCATCGGCGCTATCAAATCTTGGGAATGGTTAGAGGTCATGTCTGGGAGGTCTTTGATCCAGCGATCCGGCTACGAGCTTCGGGCTGTGAGCGGCGAACTTGGAGCACCCGCTCACTTCTTCTTTCCGTCTTCCGAGATGTACATGATTTCGTGTTTGAAGATGAAGAGGTTGGGGCCATCCTCGCGGGTGAGACGGACCATATTCTTGTCGTAGTACTCGATCCATCCGCGCACCACTTCACCGTCAGCTAGCTTCAAGCTTACGGTTTTCTGTTTTTCCCCGAGCGCCTTCAGGTAGGTGGCTTCCTCGAAAGTTTCGTCCGGGGGCGGAGTACGTTTTTTGCCAACGTTGGGATTTCCCGACTGGAACGGCATAGAGGCATTTTACACGGAGGCTGGATTCAACCGCAGGGCATCTACTGATTTGCAGGATTCGAGCTACGAATATCGCCCGCACTCGGTTCACAGCGTAAGCGGTACAATTTCAGGACCATATGAGCACGCTGGGTTGTCGTCTCAGCCATCCGAAGTAACACTGGGAGATGAATTCGAATGCCTGCTGAGCCGATCTAACTATGGAGGAATGCGCCTCATGACGCAGGAAGAGATCAGACTGGCCGAATCCAGTGCGAAAACGAAACACTGGAAGCGTTGGGGACCTTACCTCAGCGAACGCGCCTGGGGCACGGTGCGGGAGGATTACAGCGCCTACGGGACCGCCTGGGAATATCTTCCCCATGACCATGCCCGGTCGCGCGCTTATCGCTGGAACGAAGATGGGCTGGCGGGGATCTGCGACCGACGGCAGTTCACGTGCTTCTCGGTGGCGCTGTGGAACGAGCGCGATCCGATCTTGAAGGAACGGCTGTTTGGTCTTACCGGCAACGAGGGCAATCACGGCGAAGACGTAAAGGAATACTACTTCTACCTCGCCAGTACGCCCACCCACTCCTACATGAAGTACCTCTACAAGTATCCTCAGTCCGCGTTTCCTTACGACCACTTAGTCGCAGAAAACGGGCGGCGCGGCAAGACTCAACCCGAGTACGAGCTGCTCGATACCGGAGTATTCAATGAAGATCGCTACTTCGATGTGTTCGTGGAGTATGCCAAGGCTGACGTTGAGGACATTCTGATCAAAATCACGGTCGCGAACCGTGGTCCGGAAGTTGCCAATCTGCGATTGCTGCCGACGGTATGGTTCCGCAACCTATGGTCTTGGAAAGCAGGTGAACCGCGCCCCGAGATGCACATGGCGAAGGTCACGCCGAATCCGGTCATTACACTGAATCACCCGCAGGTTGACAGCCACTGGCTGCACTGCGAAGGCTCGCCGGAATTATTGTTCACCGAGAACGACACCAACGCCCAGCGCATATTCGGAATTGCCAACCCGACGCCGTACGTTAAAGACGGCATCAACAATTACGTTGTCCACGGCGCACAAGACGCAGTCAACCCGCACCGTACCGGCACCAAAGCGGCTGCGGACTATCGCCTCACAATCGGGCCGGGAGAATCGGCTGTCGTTCGCTTGCGGCTCGCGCCCTCGGATTTACATGGAAAAAACGCTTTCGACGGATTCGACAAAACTTTTGCCCTTCGCCAGCGCGAAGCCGACGACTTCTATGCGACCGTGGTCCCGCAGGATCTGTCGCCGGACGCACAGAATGTAATGCGCCAGGGCCTGGCCGGCATGTTGTGGTCCAAGCAGTTCTATCACTACGTCGTTAAGGATTGGTTGGAAGGCGATCCGGCATGCCCTCCCCCGCCTCCAGAGCGCCTGAAGGGCCGCAACCACGAGTGGACTCACCTTTACAACGCGGACGTCATTTCGATGCCCGATAAGTGGGAATACCCGTGGTATGCGGCCTGGGATCTTGCCTTTCACTGCGTTCCGCTGGCGCTGGTGGATTCGGACTTTGCCAAGGATCAGTTGACGCTCATGCTGCGCGAATGGTACATGCATCCCAACGGCCAGATTCCAGCCTATGAATGGGCGCTCGGGGACGTGAACCCACCCGTGCACGCCTGGGCGGCGTGGCGCGTCTATAAGATCGATAAGAAGCGCTCCGGCAAGGGCGACACCGACTTTTTGAAACGCGTGTTCCAGAAGCTACTACTGAATTTCACCTGGTGGGTCAACCGCAAAGACGCTGGGGGTATGAACATTTTCCAGGGGGGCTTTCTCGGCCTGGACAACATCGGAGTCTTTGACCGAAGCGCTCCTCTACCCACCGGCGGCTACATCGAACAATCCGACGGCACCAGCTGGATGGCGATGTACACCCTCAATCTCCTGGCCATCGCTCTCGAGCTGGCGAAAGACGATCCCGTTTACGAAGACGTGGCCAGCAAATTCTGGGAGCACTTCATCTACATCGCCAATGCCATGAGCCATCGCGGAGACGACGGCATCGGACTCTGGAACGAGGAGGATGGTTTCTTTTACGACGTACTCAAGCTGCCGGACGGTACGCAATTTCCGATGAAGATCCGCTCCATGGTAGGGCTGATTCCACTGTTCGCGGTGGAGACGCTGGAACAGGAAGTCCTCGATCGCCTGCCGGGCTTCAAGCGGCGGTTGGAATGGTTCCTCGACAACCGTCCCGATCTGACCAACAACATCGCCTGCATGAAAACTCACGGCCGGGGCGAGCGCAGGTTGCTCTCAATCGCAAATGAAAAGCAATTGCGAGCCATTCTCCGCTACATGCTGGATGAGAATGAGTTCCTGTCGCCTTACGGCGTGCGCGCGTTGTCCCGCTTTCATCGTGAGCATCCGTACACATTGAACGTCATGGGCACGGAACACCGCGTGGACTACGAACCGGCCGAATCCTCAACGGGAATCTTCGGCGGGAATTCCAACTGGCGCGGTCCAATTTGGTTTCCGGTCAATTTCCTGCTGGTCGAATCGCTGCAAAAATTCCATCACTATCTAGGAGAAGCCTTCACGGTTGAGTTCCCGACCGGGTCGGGAAAGATGCTCACTCTGTGGGAAGTGGCGGGCGAATTGTCGCGCCGCATGACCAATATTTTTCTTCAGGACGAGAAGGGCCGTCGGCCAGCGTTCGGCAATCTCGAGAAGTTTCAGACCGACCCACACTGGCGCGACTTTGTGCTCTTCCATGAGTACTTCAACGGGGATTCCGGCGCGGGAGTCGGCGCAAGCCACCAGACTGGATGGACTGGCATCGTCACCAAGCTGATGCAGCAGAGTGGTGAGGCCCGCAAACGCAAGCAACACGAACCCGCGACAGAAACCGTCGCCGCAGACTGAATTCATAACGGATATGATTCAGTTCGAACAGGAAACATGCGGCGATCTGGACGCGGCACTCCGCCGCGAGTGGCTGGTAACCAACGGCCTGGGTGGTTTTGCTTCGTCGACCATCATTGGACTGAATACGCGCCGCTATCACGGTTTGCTGGTAGCGGCGACCAAGCCGCCGGTCGGTCGGATGGTCTTGCTCTCCAAGCTCGAAGAGACTCTCCTTATTGATGGTCGGCCATTTGAGCTGTCGGCCAATCGCTATCCCGGAGCGGTACATCCCCAAGGCTTTCGCTATCTGAAGCAGTTTCGCCTCGATCCCTTTCCCGTCTTCACCTATGAAGTCGAGGGAATCGAGATCGAAAAAACGGTCTTCATCGTTTACGGCGAGAACAGCACTGTGGTGCAGTATGAGCTGAAGGAAAACAATCGTCCCGAATCGCCCAAGAATCTGTCGCTGGAAATTCGGCCTCTGATCGCCTTCCGCGACTATCACAGCACGACACACGCGAATGACGCGATCAGCGCGGCGGTGGAAGAGAACTCTGGACTGGCAACCGTCACACCTTATCAGGGGCTGCCTTCCCTGCATCTGGCGCACAATGCTGTCGAACTCCGCACGACTGGAGACTGGTACCGCAATTTTGAGTACGACGCCGAGCGCGAACGCGGCCTCGATTTCTCCGAAGACCTCTTTAATCCTCTCGCGTTCCGGTTCGACTTGGGTTTCCTTCGCCATGCCTCGGTGGTTGCGTCTACGGAAAAGAGGGATGTGGCGAACGTCGACGAGTACCGACAAGCTGCGATCACGCGCCATCGGAATGTCTTGGTCTCGTCACCGATCGAAGACACTTTCGCTCAGGCTCTAGCCGCAGCAGCCGACCAGTACATCGTTTCCCGCGGAGATCAGAAGACGGTCATCGCCGGCTACCACTGGTTCGGCGACTGGGGCCGCGACACCATGATCGCCCTGCCTGGCCTAACGCTGCCGACCGGCAACTTCGATGTAGCACGGAACATTCTGCGAACCTTTGCCAAGCAAGTGAATCAAGGCATGTTGCCGAATCGCTTTCCTGATGCCGGCGAAATGCCCGAGTACAACACTGTCGATGCCACACTCTGGTTCTTCGAGGCGGCGCGCGCATTTCTTGAATACACCGGAGATGTGGAATTTATTCGCACTGAACTTTATCCCGTGTTTACGGACATCATCAACTGGCACGTGCGCGGCACGCGCTATGGAATCAAAGTCGATCCCAGCGGACTGCTGGCCTCGGGAGAGCACGGGGTGCAGCTAACCTGGATGGACGCCAAAGTCGGCGACTGGGTGGTGACGCCGCGACGCGGGAAGCCAGTCGAGATTCAGGCGCTCTGGTACAATGCGCTCTGCGTCATGGAGGATCTCGCCTGCCGGTTTGGAGACGAGGGCGAACAAAAACGCTATCGCGGGGTGGCAACCGTTGCGAGCGAGAGTTTCAACCGGCTTTTCTGGAATGAAAAGGACGCGTGTCTCTATGACGTTGTGAACGACGGGCCTCCCGATCCATCGATCCGTCCTAATCAGATCTTTGCCGTCAGCTTGCCGCACAGCATGTTGTCGCCCGACCGCGCGAAGAGCGTAGTCGACAAAGTTCAGAAGAATTTGTTGACGTTCTATGGGCTGCGCAGTCTCGCGCCGAGCGACCCGCAATATCACGGACGCTACACCGGCGGCCCATCCGAGCGTGATAGCGCCTATCATCAGGGAACCGTTTGGCCGTGGTTGATTGGACCGTTCATAACCGCGTACGTGAAAGTTAATGGCGGAACGCCAGCCGCGCGTTCGCAGGCCGCCGAATGGCTGAAGCCAACACAAGATCACCTGTGCGACGCCGGACTGGGACACATCTCGGAACTTTTTGATGGCGATTTGCCGCAACGACCGTGTGGGTGTATTGCGCAGGCTTGGAGCGTGGCGGAGGTATTGCGCGCTTACGTGGAAGACGTGAAGGGTGTTCGGCCGAATCAGAAGCCCAACCCACGGCTCACAGACATCTAAAACGAAACCAAGAATTGCAGCGTGTCCCACCAGGCGCCCAACACCATTAAGCATCTTTGCCGTAGACCGGAATCACAGCGCCATTTACGCCAGTCCCCGCGTCACCGGCGAGCCAGAGAACCAGGCTCGCAACGTTGGCTGGCTGAACCCATTTGCTGACGTCGGCGTTTTGAATCATCTTGCGATTTGTGGGCGTGTCCATGGTGCCGGGGAGGATCACGTTGGCAGTGAGTCCTGCATCCTTGTTTTCCGCAGCGACGGTCCTGATCAGCGCGACGAGCGCTGCCTTCGACGCGCTGTACGCTCCGACGCCCGGACCGGGGTCGACGGCGGCGCGGCTGCCGATGGCAATGATGCGTCCGCCGTCGGTCTTCCGCATTACAGGCAAGGCTGCGCGCAAAAGGTAAAACGCACTATTCAGGTTGATGTCAAACATGCGCTGGAAAGTAACGTCGTCGGTTTCAGCGATCGATTGGCCTCCGGCAAAGCCTCCCACCGTATGAGCCAGAACATCGATTCTTGCGCAACGCGCGATTACCTGATCGATTAAAACCGTTGCGCCCGCGCGAGTTGAAATGTCCGCGGGCATCGCGGTAAAGCCCGGACTTTTGAAGTCCGCTTGCTGAATTTTTCGCGAAGTGCCGATTACCGTCGCGCCGGCGTCGAGAAATGCCTGCGTTACGTTGACTCCGAGGCCGCCGTTGGCTCCCGTTACGAGGACGACTTTGCCTTTCATTGTGCTTGCTCCAATCTGGACTGGCCGAAGTTATTCGATCCGCGTTCCCGTCCCGTCGTTTAGACTATCGCACTGGACTACTGGAGTCTGAATGATCGGCCTTTTCTCCATCATGGCGGTGGGCTTTTTTCTCGGGATGCGTCATGCGACCGACCCGGACCACGTCATCGCGGTCTCCACTATTGTCAGCCGGCAGCCGAAACTCGCCCGCGCGGCGCTGATTGGCGCCTTCTGGGGATTGGGTCACACGGTAACGATCTTCGTCGTCGGAACGGCAATCATTCTATTCAATCTGACCATTCCCGCGCGGGTTGGTCTCAGCATGGAGTTATCGGTAGGAATCATGCTGATTGTGCTCGGGATTGTGAATGTAGTGAGTTTTTTCCGTTCCCTGCCGAGCGCGCCTGTCGATGAACACACCGAAAATGCGGTTCACTCGCATCATCACAGCCACGGCGATTACATCCACAGCCATCGGCACACCCACGAACCGGAGGTTCATCCTCACGCAGCCGATAAGACGCCGGTGGCCTTGTTGGATCAGGTACTGGGTAGCTCCGGTTGGTATCAGCACGTCCGGCCGCTGGCGATAGGCATCGTTCATGGACTGGCTGGCTCAGCGGCAGTGGCGCTGCTCGTACTGGCCACGATCCGGAACCCGCGCTGGGCAATTGCTTACCTGCTGGTGTTCGGCGTAGGCACGATTGCGGGCATGATGGTCATCACGATGAGCCTGGCATCGGCGATCAAGGTTGTAGGAGCGAAAAGTCAGAGTGTCTCGCGCCGATTGGCGATGGCTTCGGGCGTGCTGAGTCTCGCATTCGGTTGCCTGGTCGTGTACCAGATCGGTTTCGTGAACGGACTGTTCACAAACAATCCCTTGTGGACACCAAAGTAGTCGCGGTACATCCCGCCTGCGAGGCCGCGATACTTTTCAGATTCCACCAATCCCGATAGTATGGTCAGGCACCTATGTAGCGACGATATCGGCAATGCGGCGTACTCCGATGACGTACCCCGGTGACATTTCTATGAACTTTCGCAACCCAGCCTTCACTGCTTTCACTTTCCTTATCTCGTTACTCCTGGCTGCCGGATCCTTTGCGGAGGGGTCTCCCCATATGAAGAAAGAAGCATTTGGTACAACCCCGCAGGGCAGCCCGGTTGAGTTGTACACCTTCACCAACGCTCACGGCCTGGAAGTACGTGCCATCACTTACGGCGGCATCATCGTTTCGTTGAAAGTGCCGGACAAGCGCGGGCATCTCGACGATGTCGCACTCGGCTATGACAGTCTCCCGGGATATATCGAGAATCCAACTTATTTCGGCGCTATTATTGGCCGCTACGGAAATCGCATCGCCGGCGCCAAGTTCACACTCGATGGCGTGTCCCATTCCCTGGCCGCGAACAACGGACCGAATTCTCTGCATGGCGGGGTCCGCGGATTCCACAAGGTTATTTGGAAGGCCGAGCCCCTCCAGAACGCACAGGGCAACGGCCTTATCTTCACCTACACCAGCAAAGACGGGGAAGAGGGTTATCCCGGTAATCTGAATGTAAAGGTCACGTACACACTCACCGACCACGACGAACTGATCTTCGATTACGAAGCGACTACCGACAAAGCCACGCCCGTGAACCTGACGCAGCATACCTATTTCAATCTGGCAGGCGAGGGGCACGGCGACATACTGGGGCACCACCTGATGCTCAATGCTGATCGTTTCACTCCAGTGGATAAGACGCTCATCCCGCTCGGTGAACTTCGTCCGGTAAAAAATACTCCGTTCGACTTCACTCAACCCACCGCCATCGGCGCTCGTATCAATCAGAAGGACGAGCAACTCGATCTGGGACACGGATACGATCACAATTTTGTGATCCGCCGCACCGGGAACGGAACGGAACTGACCGCGCGAGTGCACGAGCCGGAGAGTGGGAGAGTGGTCGAGGTTTATACCACCGAACCAGGCGTGCAGTTTTATTCTGGCAACTTTCTCGATGGGACCCTGACCGGGAAGAACGGCCACATCTACAAGCAGCGTTATGGCTTCTGTTTGGAGACCCAACACTTTCCGGATTCACCCAACCAGCCCAACTTCCCCTCTACCATCCTCCGGCCTGGACAGACTTTTCGGTCACGGACGATGTATAAGTTCTCGGTGGAAAAATAGGTCACGAGAAACCGCTGAAATTAGCGCTCGAGGTAGTGGACTTCGCTGGCCTCGCGAAGCCGAGCGGCCGCCGTCTCGGGCGTCAGGTCACGCTGGGGCGCGGCCATCATTTCGTATCCCACCATGAACTTCTGCACGGTCGCTGACCGCAACAGCGGCGGATAGTAGTGCGCGTGGAAGTGCCATTCTAGATGAGGCTGCCCGTCGGTCGGACGCTGATGGAAGCCCATCGAATACGGAAAAGGAACTTCGAAGAGATTGTCGTAGCGGGTCGTGAGCTGTTTGAGAACCCTCGCGAGTAAGTCGCGTTCGGAGGCGCTGAGCTCATCCATGGCAGAGAGGTGGCGCTTACTGAGCACTAGAGTTTCGAAAGGCCACACGGCCCAGTACGGGACCACTGCGGCAAAGGCTTCATTCTCACAGACCACGCGCTCTCCGCGTTCGAGTTCCAGTTTTAGATAGTCGCATAAGAGGCAGGAACCGAGGCGAACGTAGTGTTCGAGCTGCGAAGCCTGTTCTTTGCCAGGTTGATTGGGAACGCTTGCATTGGCCCAAATCTGACAGTGAGGATGGGAATTGCTGGCGCCCATCATCGCCCCGCAATTCTCAAAAATCTGAACATGGTGCACCCAGGGGACAGCCGCGAGCGACTCATACTGTTCGACCCAGGCGTCGACCACCGGCCGAATCTCTGCCTGGCTCATGCGGGAAATAGTAAGATCGTGACGCAGCGAAAAGCACACCACCCGGCAGATGCCGCGCTCCGCCCGGGCGACGATCAGACCGGATTCGTCTACTTCAGTATCGGATGTTTCGGATAGGAGCGCCGGGTAATCGTTATCGAAAATAAAAGTTCCGGAGTACCTCGGGTTCTGCGCACCGCCTGCGCGTGAGTTCCCAGGGCAGAGATAGCACGTCGGATCATAAGCCGGACGACGCTCCGCTTCCCTTCCCTCGACTTTACCTAACCATGGCCGGTCGGTGCGTTGCGGAGATACGAGTATCCATTCGCGCGTCAACGGATTCAGCCGCCGGTGAGGAATTCTTTCCAGATCTTGCTGCTTCATTTTGGGTGGTGACCCTCGGATAAAACTTCCTCGACTCCTGGCGACGCCTGGCACACATAAACGTCGGGCCGATAACCGGTTGCGGAATGATAGGCCTCAGCCACCGCGCGCCGGAAGGCGGCGCTGTGCTCTTTATCGACCAGGTTGATCGTGCATCCACCGAAACCACCTCCTGTCATACGCGCACCGTACACGCCACGCTGACGGCCGGCGATCTCGACCATCACATCCAGTTCTGCGCAACTCACCTGATAGTCATCGCGTAAACTGCGATGCGAGGCCGACATCAATTCGCTAAAAACCTTGATGTCACCGCGTTCCAGCACCGCCGCCGCCGATTTGACGCGTTCGTTCTCGGTGACAATATGACGGGCCCGTTGATACAGCGTCGGCGTCAAGCAGTTACGGTTTTCCTCCAACTGCTTTGTGTTCACGTCGCGAAGCGCGCGGACATCCGGCAAGACGCTCGAGAGCCGCTTTACGGCCTCCTCACATTCGGCACGGCGCGTGTTGTACTCGCCGGCCGCCAGTTGGTGCTTGACCATCGTATTGCAGACGATGAGATCGACGTTCGCGGGCAAGTGCAGCGCGCGATACTCCAGCGAACGGCAATCGAGGAGGATGGCCTGCCCTTCGCGTCCGTGACAAGCCGTGAACTGGTCCATGATGCCGCAGCGCGCCCCGACGAATTCATTTTCAGCCCGCTGGCAGAGCAGGGCTAGCTGAACGGGACCGATCTCGTGCCCGGATACCTGCGCAAGGGCGTATCCGACGGAGACCTCGATGGCGGCCGAGGAACTCAACCCCGCCCCAAGTGGAACGTCGCTCCGAATGTAGAGGTTCGCTCCCCGCAGAGAATAGCCCGCTCGCCGCAGCATCACCGCCACGCCGATCGGGTAGTCACTCCAGCCTCCCGAGGGGCGGAGATCGGCATCTGCAAGATCAGCTTCCGCCGACTCTTTCATGTTTTCTGAAAAGATGCTGAGCTTGGTGTCCGCACGCGGTCCGATCCCTACCCAGCAGGAGTAGTCAATCGCCGCCGGCATCACAAAACCGTCGTTGTAGTCGGTATGCTCCCCGATGAGGTTCACTCGGCCGGGCGCGCGAAAAAATCGGGCTGCTCCGCCAAAATGGTCTCGGAATTTGTCGTGCAAGTCGTTCGGCATTGAACTCAATGGATAGAGGCGAAGCTCCTTTTCAACCGGATGCCATCGGGAGAATGTTGATGATCTTACCAGCATGCGTTTACGGAATAGGATGCCTGGCGGGCTAGCTGCGGATGGGACAACAATCCGCAGGGCAAACGTCGGGTCGCGGGCCAAGCACTCCAAGAGCAGTCCTTGGGTAGCCATCGTCCAGGCGCTCGTCAATCAGTTCGCGGACCATGCGGATGAATCGAGGGTGGGTACCGACCGTCTCCGCTCGCACCATCGTCAAGCCCAATTCCGCACACAGTTCCCGTGCTTGGGTATCCAGATCGAAAAGAATTTCCATGTGGTCGGAGACGAAGCCGATAGGGGCGATCACCACATCCGAGGAGCTTCCCTGCGCCTTGCGTTCGCGGAGACAATCCAGAATGTCCGGCTCAAGCCATGGTTGTGACGCAGGCCCGCTCCGGCTCTGATACACCAGCTTCCACTCTTTATGTCCAGACATTTCCGCGACCAGCCGACCGGCTTCACTGAGTTGCTTCTCGTAGTCGCAGCCTCGTGCCATCCCCAAAGGAATGCTGTGCGCGGTAAAGATAAGGTTTGCCTGTTGACGGTAGCTTTTCGGAATCATTGCCAACGCGCTCTTCACCCGATCGACAGCGGCCTCAATGAACCCAGGATGGTTGTGGAACGCTCGGATCTTGTCCACTACAGGCACGCCTCCACCCACGGCCTCTTGCGCGCGTGCGATATCTTCCCGATATTGCCGGCAGCTCGAATACGAACTGTAAGCAGAGGTCACAAAAGCCAACGCGCGGAGTATTCCATCCGCCTTCATCTGATGCAGGGTGTCGGTGAGCATGGGATGCCAATTACGGTTTCCCCAATAGATGGGCAGGCGAGGACCGTGCTCTGCCAGTTCCGCCTCCAGCGCTGCGATCAACTGCCGATTCTGATCGTTGATCGGGCTCTTGCCGCCGAAGTGATAGTAGTGCTCGGCAACCTCCAGCATCCGTTCGCGAGGCACGTTCTTCCCACGCAGGACATTTTCAAGAAACGGCATTACCTCTTCCGGGTGCTCCGGTCCACCGAAGGAAGTGACCAGGATTGCGTCGTATTTCGCGCGGCCGCTAGCGGTCTCCATGCCGTCTACTGGGAGCCTCCGCTCTGCTTTTGCAGCTCGGCAAGAGCCGATAGCACTTCCTCGCTATGCCGGCTTGGATTTACTCCGGTGAATACCTTTGCTACCTTACCGTCCGGATTGACGATGAAAGTGTGCCGCGAAGCAAACTTCACCAACCGAAGGTTCGTCAGCGAACCATAGGCCTTAGACACGGAATGGTTGGTGTCTGCGAGCAGCTTGAAATTCAACCCCTCCTTGGTGCAGAACTGCTTGTGCGAGTCGGCGCTATCGACACTGACCCCAAGCACCACGGCACCTTTCTTCTGGTATTGCGCCTGATCCCGCTGGAAGTTGTGCGCTTCTACCGTGCAGCCGCTGCTGAAATCCCGGGGGTAGAAGTACAAAACTACCCACTGGCCGCGGTAGTCTCTCAGGCTGACGGGTACGCCTTCCTGCGCCGGGAGGGTAAATTCCGGAGCCGGACTGCCCACGAGCGGCGGGGCAGCAGCAACAACGTTCAAATACGCGACTACCACCAAAAACCCGAGAAACGCGGCTAGCAATACTCGTTTCGTCATTGGGGTCTCTCCTGGCACCCGGGCCCTTTGAGCTGAACCTACGACTATAACTGGTCTGGGGTGTGGGCGGCATCTCGCCCGTGCACTCACGCGCCGAGCGCGAAATCGGGCTGATCGAAGATCGTTCTTTTTTGGAAAATTAGATGAAACGATTTTGAGGTCGTCTGCACTATTCAGGCAAGTGGATAGAAATCGCCGAAAGGTGGTTCCAACCACAGTTTAGGACCTCAACTTGGAAACTCCCGGATGAGATCCCTTTAAGTGCCGGAGTCGACGGGGAAGCGGCTCCGGCGCTTTTTGATTTCCTTCTCCAGCGGGTGTCGATCCGATCAGCTTGTTCTCAAGGAGTCTTTCACTTCCCGATGCGCCCGGCCCGATCCATCCCGCCCAGCATCCGCACCCGCAGCAGTCACTCCTTTCTCCAACACTCCGCAAAGCCCACACTCGTGGAAAACGAGGCCGGGTGCGCGCCTCCGGTGCTACACTGTCTGGCACCTATCGGCCCCCGGGGTAAGATTTTGCAATTCCAGTCCTTTGACGAGGCATATCTCGGACGTCTGCGCGCCACTGATCCTCGCACCGAGCAGCACTTTGTCTCCTACTTCACCGCTCTGATGCAGATCAAGTTGCGCTCCCGGTTGCCGTCGCGAGAAGCGATCGAGGACGTGCGGCAGGAAACGTTTGCAAGATTCTTTGAGGCGCTGCGTGCTGGGAAAATCCAACAGCCCGACCGTCTAGGCTCGTATGTGAACTCGATGTGCACCAACGTCCTACGAGAGCAATATCGCAGCGGTGCGCGTGACAATTCTCTGGATGATGACGACGAGCGCGACTTCCCTGCTCCGGGAATCGACGCGGTCGAGGCCTTGTATGCGAAGGACACGGAAAAGCAGGTCCGCCAGATCCTTGAAAAAATGCCCGAACGCGACCGGAGATTGCTGCGCGAAGTGTTTCTGGAAGAACGAGACAAAGACGAGGTTTGCCGTGACTTTGGTGTGGATCGGGAATACTTGCGGGTGTTGCTACATAGAGCGAAACAGGCATTCAAGTCGCTGTATCTTAAGAACATCGGAACCGAGCCGCCGGAATTCGCTCAGGCCCGAGGATTTTGAAACGAAAGCACGAAACGGCGCACTACTGTTAAGAGGGGAATATGCTGATGGACCACGAAGTGGTGGTTCTACAAAAAATGACAGAAAGATACCTGCTCAACGAACTTGATTCCGGAGCACGGGATGAGTTCGAGGAGCACTTCTTTGACTGTCCGAAATGTGCCTTTGACGTCCGCGCAGGCTCTGCGTTCGTCGACCAGACCAGGACGGTCTTGGCAGAAACGCACGAAACCGAGAGTGCAGCCACAGCCAAGCCTCTCCCAGCGCCGCCTGGCCGCGGCTGGTTCACCTGGCTGCGTCCAGCGTTTGCGGCGCCCGCGTTGGCCTTGCTGCTGGCCGTCGTCGGCTATCAGAATCTGGTGACGTATCCGAATATGCAAAAAGCTCTTAATAATCCGCAAGTTTTGCCCTGGGTTCCGGTGAACGTCGGGACATACGGAGCGGATGGGCCGGCGATTAATATCTCGCCCGGGCGGGGATTTCTTCTGTTCGTGAGAATTCCGCCCCAGGGCGGCTACTCACAGCGCATGGTGGACTTGTATAACCCGGCGGGACAGCTAGAATGGTCGGTAACTATTCCCGCGACCGCCAGTCAGGATCAATGGCCGGTAGCGGTCCCCGCAGCCAATCGGCAACCAGGCACATATTCCCTGGTAGTACGCGGAACGACGCCTTCCGGGGAAAGCGTGAAAGTGGGTCAAGGAACGTTTGAACTACACATTTCGAAGTGACCTTAGCCAGCGGAGCGAAATACAATGGCAACCATGACGGAGACACCAGAGATGACTACTACAGTGCCAGTCGAACCCTCGCACGAATATCATGCCGACGCTCACGTCCTGAGCGGGCACTTGCTGCGGCCGATAGAGCAGAAGATTGAAGAACACGCTCCCGTCTCGCTCAAGGGGCGTCGCAGCGGCCATCTGACGCGGGCCACAGAAGACGTCAGCATCGAAGGACTCGTCACCTTCGAAAAAGGCCATACCCGCGTGTCCGGAAGTAAGAGCCTGAAACCTGGTCATGGCTGGGTGACGCTTTCCACGTCGATCCTGGAGGGCCTGAACGTTTTCGAAATCATCACCGCCGATCGCATGGTCTCGCAGGTATCAACCGAGCACCCGATGGTCGATGGCCACTTCCCGCATGTAACATTTTTGGGCACGCAGTTTAATAACCTGCGGGTCAGCGGCATCCCGCTCAAACTCACGCTCAATTATGGAATCTGCGGCAAGAAGCCGGAAGGAGATCGGTCTTACCTGGACGATCTGGATTTCCTGAACACGGTCAAAGAGCAGACCGCGAAGATCGCCTCTTCTCGTGTCCTTCCCAAAGACACCCAGGATCAGTACGATGAGAGGCTCAAAAACATCGAGAAGCTCATCAGCAATGGAGGCAGCAAGTGCAGCGGCCGCCCCAAGGACGGCCCCAGCGTAATATGCTCACTCGTCACCGATATCGACAAGAGCATCGAGAAGGCAATTGCGGGAGTGAAGGTCTTCGGCCATGTCCTCGTGATTCCGGACTTTGGCACTCTCTCTTTGGGCGAAGTCACGGTGGGCGAAAGATGGGACGCTCCCACCGACCTGAGACCAAGCAATTACTTCGAACTGACGGTCATCAAGATGAACCTGGGCTGCGTCGGTACCGGAATGGTAAACGGTGGAACCGCAGCCAACAATGGCCATCACGTACCCTAGAGTTGTTTCTGTTGTTTTGCGCCTTGGTAACTGTCTCGTGCGGCAGTTGCGGGATCTCCCCAGAGGAGTCCTATGACCATGCCAATCGTGCGTTCGTACGCGGCGACCTGAGGCAATGTCAGGACGAGGCCGAGCGAGCATATCAGCGGCTCCGCAATTCGAGCCCGAATTGGGCGTGGAAGTTTCGAATCCTAGAAGCAAGAGCTGTCTTGTGGAGAGGTCTGTATCCCGATGTGCTCCAGCTTCTTGGTTCCCAGCCGGAACCTCCCGATGACCCACTTCTTACTGTCCCTAGACTGACGCTTCTGGCCGTCACGAACATTTATCTCCACGAATTTCCCAAAGCAGAAAGCGAGATTCAGAAGGCAACCGCACTCTGCGACACGTTCTCAATTCCGAGCTGCGGCGATGTGCTCCAGGCTCGCGGCTTCCTGGAGAGTGAAAAGGGACAGTCCGCTTCGGCAGAACAGCTATATCAGCTCACTCTGTCTTTTGCCCGTTCCCACGGTGACCGATTTCTCGAATGCATGTCGTTCCTCAATCTGGGCGCTGAATCCCTGGCGCAAGGACACTTCGATGAAGCGATTGAGCGTTCTCAAGCAGCGGATGCGAAAGCCACGGCCCTGAATGCCAGGGTAATCGAGGCCGTCGCGAAGGGGAACATTGGCTGGGCCTATTACAAACTTGGGGATTTAGAGAACGCCTTAAAGCTCTTGGTTGAAGCCGAGGCACTGTTTGCGCAACTCCATAGCATCTCGAACCAGGAGAACGAACTCACAAACGTCGGTTACATCTACATGGACGTGCGCAAGTTTGACCAGGCTGAGCAATCGTTTCATCAAGCCTTGCGTCTCGCTGACGGCATTAACGCGAAGGCAGACATTTACAACGTAGAGCGCGTCCTGGCACGACTTGCGCTCCAGACCGGCGACCTCGACAAAGCGGGCAACTATTCCGAACAGGCCCTCCAAATCGCTCGCGGGAGCAAGAACCATTTGGACGAACTCTACCCACTACTCGTCCAGGGACAGATTGCCGCGCGCCGCGGCGACGCCGCAGGCGCTAAGCGAACGTTCGAGGCTATTGAGCAGGACAATATCTGTCCCGTTTTTCTGAAGTGGGAAGCCCAGCACTCGCTGGCCCGGCTGTATGAAGATGGCAACCGTCCGGATTTGACGGACCGCCAATACCGCGCTGCACTGGCGACGTTCGAAGCTGCCCGCGCAGATGTGCGGCACGAGGACTTGCATCTTTCGTTTCTCACCAACGGTTGGCGTATCTACGATGACTACGTCCACTTTCTTGTGGGCCGTGGCAAAACAAACGATGCATTACGCTGGGCCGATCACAGCCGCGCGCGCACTCTGTCTGAGGGACTGGGGTTATTGGCCAAGGGCGCGACTGGAGGTCCACCGCCTCTCAACGCTCCGGAGATCGCCCGCCGCAGTCAAGGCGTACTTCTCTACTATTGGCTGGGTGAAAGACAGTCGTATCTATGGGCGATTACTCCCCAGAAAACAAGTTTGTTCACTCTGCCTCCTGGCGCTGAGATCGATGCCGCTGTACAACGGTATCGCACCGCACTGGCCGGTCCGGTGGATGTGCTGGCCTCCGGAAACAATGATGGCCGCTGGCTATATCGCACCCTGGTTGAGCCAGCGCAAACGGGACTGCCCAAAGATTCGACGGTCCTTCTTGTCCCTGACAACAGCCTGAACAATCTGAATTTCGAGACGTTGCTTGTCTCCGAACCGAAACTTCATTACTGGATTGAAGATGCTACCGTGGCGAGCGCTAGTTCCCTGCGCGTGCTAGCCGCTTCTTACGCAGTCGAAAAGAAACGTGCGCGCCGGCTCCTCCTAGTAGGCAACAGCATCGCCCCAGTGATGGTGGTCGCCGCAGCTCCCGCGAGTGACTGTCAGATCACCGACGCTGCGGTCGGGGACCTCCTCCTTCGAGCGCGCGCGTTGGGAGTCCAGACTCAATCGCTGCAACGCTTTTCGGAGATGGAATCGATCTATCGACAAGTACTTCAGCGAGACAGTGTGAATCTGGCTGCGAAGGCCGGCTTGGCAGCGATCCTCGCCGTACATGCAAGTTGGTTGGAAGATACGGACCCGGCCAAATCCCAGAAGCTCACGGAAGCGCTTGCCGAGTGGGAGGTCGTTCCGTTCGAAAGCGCACCAAGCGCCAAACAACAACACCGCGCTGGACCACATTGGAACGGGTCGGCCCCCGAGCAACTCC
>Ga0137409_10001001_pt1 | contig 30665 bp, 28 predicted proteins | sample CZODoug1_16funga_FD_122059 | JGI IMG/M metagenome (GOLD analysis project Ga0137409, IMG submission 122059) | Vadose zone soil fungal communities from Angelo Coast Range Reserve, California, USA - CZODoug1_16fungal (Hybrid Assembly) | ecosystem: Environmental > Terrestrial > Soil > Vadose zone...
TTTTCGCATTGGGCGCGCGTGTTCTTCCAGGCGAAAGCGCCGGGGCACTGGCTCGACAAGACGGAGATGGGAAATATCGGCGTGAGCCTGCCGGTGGGCACCGGCGCCCAGATCGCGCGGCCGGCGAAGCAGACCTGGGTTCTGATTGGCGACGGGGGATTCGGTTTCCACGGCTTTGAGCTGTCCACCGCGGTCGAGCTCAACCTGCCGCTGAAGGTCATTGTCGGCAACGATCACTGCTGGGGCGTCGAGCGGCGGCTGCAGCTCGCGCACTACGGGCGCACCGCCGCGACGGACCTGCCGGATGTGCGCTACGACCGCATCGGGGAGGTGCTCGGCGCCCGGTCGTTCCACGTGGACGACCCGAAAAAGCTCGACGGCGCGGTGGACGAGCTGGTCGCCACACCGGGCCCGGCCGTGTTGAACGTCGCGATGCAGCGCGACGCGGGCCGGTTGAAAATGGATTGAATGGGAGACGGGTCACTCGTCACCTGTTGCGCCGATACCCGGCGTGGAACTGAAGGGTGACCTGAAACTGATTACAGCGGACGACTGATAATGTTCTTTACTCCGCGCGCTTTCGGCAATGGGTGCTGAGCCCATTGCCCGGCGGGATCAGCGCGTTCTGGTTTCTTCCTTCGCGTAGTTGCGCACCAGGACGTAGAAGCGGTTGTAGAAGTCAGCTTCCTGTATGGTTTCCCGCCTTACCACCCGCAGGACGTTTTCCGAGCCCGTGGGCACGGTGATGGTGGCGACGCTGACGCCGGCGGAAACGGATTGCCGGACCTTCTGCAGTTTGCTGATTTCCTGGGTGGCGCTGGCGAAGACCGTGCTCGTGCCGTCCCGGTTGTCCACGCACGTTGCCTGCATGCGCAAGGTGATGTTGGTTTCGTCATCCGACTGGGTGTCCTTGGTCCCGGTCATGATGACGGAATCGGAGGAACGCTCCAGCATGTAGCCCTGTGTGAGAAATGCGCGCTTGACGCTCCAGCAGATCACGTCGCCGGAACCCTGGAGCTTCGCGCTGAACGGCGTGTCCTGCTTGAAGGTTTCGTCGCGGTAGAGATCCTTCTTGCCGCATCCGGCGAGCACGAAGGCCAGCAGGAGAGACAGCAGCCAGGCGGGCGGTGCGGAAGCCAACGTGCGCATGAGACGGTGCTCCACTGGATGAGCGGGACGCGCCGCGCCGACCTACGGCCTCGGCACGGACAGTGTAAGTACGTCGCCCTAAATGCCTGGAAGTTCCCGCCGGCATCGCACAGGTCACCGTGACCCGGCGTTCGCGAACCGCAATGCGAACGCGTTTTTTTCGAGCATCCGCGACGATTCCCTGATTTCCTGTTACCTCGCGACGACAGAATAAATTACTTCACATCAATCGCTTGTTGAAGCTGCAGCGCATGCCGTCGCCTGACGGCAACAGTTCGCGCGGTGGCTGATCGGGGCAGGTGATTGATTTTCTTGAGTGGTACGGGACTTGCGTTCGCTCCGGCTCGTCAACGTCCGCAAACGAGCAGGTCTGCAGCAGTGGGCGTGGAATCCCGCGGTTGAGTCAGTGACGCATCGTCCAGCCCGGGCATTCCGACACCCAATGATACGTAACGCCAACCAAGGAGCCTTTATGCACCGCAAAACCTTGATTGCGCTTGCGATGGGTGCGGCATTCGGAGTAGCAGGGCCGAATTCGTATGCGCAGAGCACCCAGCCGGGCGCAACAGAAGCAACCAGCAGCACCGCAAGTGAAATCCAGCAGGACCGACGCGACTTGTTTCGCGATCGCGCCGAAATCCGCAGGGACAACACCGAGATCCGCGGTGATCTGCGCGACGTAGCGGCTGATCGTGCCGAGATCCGCAGGGACAACGCCGAGATTCGCGGCGACCTGCGTGAAATCCAGGGCGATCGTGCCGAAATCCGGCAGGACCGGCGGGAAATCCGGGGCGATCGGCGCGAACTGGCGCGGGATATCGCCGAACGTAACCAGGATCTGCGCGAGCTGCATGACGCCCGGAGATCGGGCGATGCATCCGCGGCGGCCCGGGAGCAGCGCGAATTGCGGCAGGACAACGCCGAAATCCGGCGCGACCGGCTCGAGCTTCAACGCGACCAGACGGAATTGCGCAGCGACGTGCGCGAGCTGCGGAGCGATCGAACCGAACTGCGCTCCGACCGGCTCGATCGAGTCGGCGATATCCGCGACCTGCGCAGCGACCAGCGTGATCTGCGAGCCGACCGGATAGACCGTGCCGGCGATGTTCGCGATTTTCGCCGGGACGGGCGCGAGCTGCGGGCGGACCGAAGCGATCACCGTAACGACGGGCGTGATATCCGCGCCGAGCGGGGCGGTCTGCGCGACGTGCGTGCCGACCGTGACGACCTGCGCAACAACATGCGGGGCGACCGCAACGATCGTCACGACAACGGCAATCACTTTGCCTTCGGGCACAGGGATCGCGACGGGCAAGCGCATGACCGGGGCCTCCACATGGGACGGCAGGGTGAGCGTGCCTTCGGTCGCAATGCGAAGGAGCAGCGCGGTGATGTCCAGGCCGTAAGCCTGACCCGAGAGTCAGGATCGAAGGAAAAGCAGGCGGCCGCCTTGCGCAACAGCCACAAATGGCGCTGAGGAACCGCCGATAATTGTTACCTGACGTAATTCCCCCGGGGCAAGCCCCGGGGGAATCTTTTAGAGGCTGGTGATTGGCGACCGTGATCATGACCCCCGCGGCGCGGAGGTCTTGTCAATTATTACTGCTCACTCGTCACGAGTCATCACTGGATAGTCAGCGTGGCCGTCGCGCTGCCCGTGTTCTGCGCGGCATCGCTCGCGGTGATTCGCAGTTCGTACGCCCCGGACGTGGGGTTGGTCCAGGTGTACGAGATCTGCCCGTTCGTGGAGGACGTCTTCAGCACGCCGCCGATAAGGAGCTGCATGCCGGTCACGCCGATGTTGTCCGTGGCCGAGGCGGCAATCGTGAGCGATGAGGTCGTGGTGGCCACGGCGCTGTTAATGGTCACCACCGGGGGAATCGTGTCGGGAGCGGTGGAGGCGCTCACGGCCGACAGGTTGAATTCGAAAGCGCCGATATCCGTTGCGGCCCCGACCGGGCGGAACACCTTGAGGTAATCGTCGGTGACCGCGCTGACGAGGTTTGCGCCCTTGTCGACGACGGGGCTGCCCGCCGTGACCGCGTAGCCTAACGCCGATGCGCCGGGCGCGACGAAGCCCGGGTCGGCGCTGAGGCTGTGCAGGTCCATCCCGGTGGCGGTGCGCCAGCTCGCCAGGTTCTGGTAGGTGCTGCTGTAACGCAGGTTGATGCCCGCCGGTCGGTAGAAGTTGTTGTAGTCGCTCGTGTTGCTGGCGATGGTCGAGCCGTTGGGCGGGAGGATGTAGAGGTCGTAGACGCTGCTGCCATGGCTGACGATGTTATTGCTGATGATGTTGTTCGTCAGCGTGGACGAGCCACGCGGCATGCCGCCGACCTCGATGCCGGCGCGCTCGGTGGTGCCGTAGATGGTGTTGTTGTAGACCCGCGTGTTGTTGGCGGCGGAGAGATAGATCCCGCGCCGCTTGTTGCTCGCCACCACGTTGTTGTAGAACAGCCCGTTGTTGCTCACCTCGAAGAAGATCGCCCCCTCGGCCGGTCCATTGTTATGGATGTAGTTGTTGCGGACGACGATGGGCGAGCCGCTGTTGGCGTAATCGAACCAGATGCCGGCGCCGTTGTTATTGGCGAACTCGCTGTTCTCGATGGTGCCGTAGGCTTTGGAGGCACCCTTGAAGCCGCCGGCGTGCCAGAGCGTGTTGAAATTGCGGGAATTGTTGTACTGCACGGTGACGTTGGTCACCCAGAAATTGGTGCTGCCCGCCGCGCTGATGCCCGAATTGCCGTTGTTGCTGATGACGCAGTTGTGCACGTGCGCGCCGTTCTGCAGATAGCCCATGCTGAGGCCGGTGAAATCCACGTACTGGATGTCGCAGTTCTCGATCGAGGAGTGGGCGCTCAATTCCACCGCCGCGCCCTGCTGCGCGAACGCCGACGTGCTGGAATGGCGGAAGCGCAGCCCCTTCACGTTGATGTAGGGCTGGTGCATGGTGAACAGGCGCCGGCGCACGCTCGCCTCCATCACGTGCCGGTTGGGATTGGAGTTGTCCGCGAGCCGCACGTACAGCGTGTCCGCCAGCGGGTCGTAGTAGAAACTGCCCGGCGTCATGCTCGAGCGGCCGCTTCCGATCGGGTTGGGATATTCCCAGGCGGCGTAGTACTGGCTCGGCATGCCGATCTGCTGCAGCGACTTTTTCGGGTTGGCGCTCCAATCCACGAACACCTGCTGACTGTTGTGGGGCCAGCCGGTCTTCTTCCACACCGTCGTACTGTCGGCGACCCAGCCGGTCACGATGTCCGATCCCTTGATGACCGGAATTTCCCCGGGGTAGGCGGCGACGGTGATGGGCTTGTCCGCGGTGCCGCCCTTGATGGCCTCGACCTGCTCGCGGTAGGTGCCGCCGCGGATCAGGACGGTATCGCCGGGGACGACGACGTTCATGCCGCGCTGTATGGTCCGGAACGGCTGCGTGACTGAAGTGCCGCTGTTGGCGTCGTTGCCGGTCGTCGCGACGTAATAGGTCACGGCCCAGGCCGGCTGCGCCAGCGCGGCTGCCAGGAACAGCAATGGAGCGCGCAGCATGCGCGCAGCAATATTTTGAAACCTTGTACCGAAAGTACGAGTAATCATCTCAGCCCCCGTCAAAGTTGCGGGCCCCCATCGGCCCTGACGCCGGGACTGCGGTACTACGCTCGTACGTCATTCGCCGGCGCGCAAAATACAGCCCGAGCGCGAGCCACGCACTGCGAACGACGTTATTGTTTTTGGTTCTGACCTACCCGAAGCTGCCTATCCCCTGCCGAGACGCAAGCCTGCAGACCGGCGATTTCGCGCGCCTATCTTGTAATGGACTTGCCTTCTATTCACTGCACCTGCAGCTACCATGCTACTGGTTGTCATTGTTGGCGACAACGCTTCGCAATCTTCGCGCATACGACGGTGCTTGGCTAGGACAAATTGCCGCGTTCCCGCTCCGCGCAAGCGTGCAGGCCGCGTTTAGGAGGCGGAAGGGCATGAAAACCCTGTGACGGGGTGACGCAGTGATGAATTTGACAGCCCCACCACTACATCACTGCATCACCCGTTCGGGCGCTTCCGTCTTAGTGATGGTGGCCATGCCCGTGGCCACGGTTCTTCCAGTGGCCGTGCACGTGATGCCACTGCGGGCCTCTGCGCTCCCAGCGGTCGGGCACCCAGTAGTATCCGGGGCGCGCCGCGATCCAGTTACCCCCGACCCAGACGTGCTGGTAACCGTTCCAGGCCCAGTAACCCGGCGCCCAGACGTAGCCCGGTGCCGGCGCCGGTGGCGGTGCCACGACGACGGGCGGCGGCGGGCCGATCGTGACACCGATACTGACGCGCGACTCGGCCTGGCTTGCGAACGGTGCGAGCAACGCAGCTACCGCGATCAGCAGGCACAACAGCCAATTTTTCGTACGCATGAGAGTCCTCCTTTTTTTTCAGCGCGAACGATTTCATCCAGATTGCGCGGACGCCTACCAGCGATGGCGAGGGCCACCCCGGTAATAGTCGTAGCGGAACTGGACGCTTGCCGGCGGATAGGCCGGCCCGTAGTAGTAATAGCCGGCGGGGGCGGGCTCCGGGTAGTACGGCACCGCGACGCAGCCGCCCAGAATCGAAACTGCCAGTAATCCAGCGAACAGTTTTTTCATGAGCACCTCCTTCAGGACTGAAAATCGTCCTGTCAGTACGACAGCAGTAAACCCGAACAGGTGCTTACAGTGCGTAAGAAGGTGTAAACATATGTAACCGTTTCAGCGTCGTCCTGCGGCGACAGTCTTCTCTGCGGATGATTTTTCGGGAAGTGAAAAATGCTTACAAGTGACGAGTGACGAGGGACGAAAGTCCTTCGTAGCCTTCCTCCTCGTCACCGCATCACCGGTTCTAAAGGCCTCTCCGGGCGATGCCCGGGCGCGGTGCTATCATTCGGCATCGATTTTTTCTGCAAATCATTTTCCCTTCCTGCATTCCACTTTCGCCTTGCTCCTCTGTTCCTTCCGCCTTCCGCTGCCATGGTGACCACCGCCGCCGAGGAAGAGTCGCGGCAGTACCCGTATTGGCGCCGCAACCGGTTGGTGTTTCCGTTCGCCAACGTGCTGTGCGGCTTCGGCTTCAGCCTCGCATGGCCGTTCGTGCCGCTGATGGTGCGCAGCCTCGGCGTGCGCGAGAACCTGGAGACGTGGGTCGGCTACATGCTGCTCGTGTTCTACCTGGTCAGCACCGCCGTCAGCCCGGTCTGGGGCGGCATTGCCGATCACTATGGCCGCAAGCCGATGGTGCTGCGCGCCATGCTGGGCATGGGCGTCACGATGATGCTGGTGCCGCTCGCGCCGACGCCGCTGTGGTTTGCCGCGGCGCTCATGCTGGTCGCTGTGTTCAATGGGTTTACCCCGGCGGGCGTGTCGCTGCTGGTGGCCAACACACCGCCCAATCGCATCGGCAGCGCGGTGTCGCTCGCGCAAACAGGCGGGCAGGTGGGGCACGCGCTCGGCCCCGTGCTCGGCGCCATGCTGGCCGCGCTGTTCGACCGGCAGCACGCGCTGTACTGGATCAGCGCCGGCCTGATGCTGAGCGGCGGCCTGCTGGTCCTGTTGTTCGTGCACGAGGTGAAGCAGGTCGCGCCCGGACCCTGGCGCCCGCGGCTGGTGGGCAGCCTGCGCGAACTGCTCGCGACCCCGCGCGTCGCGCCGCTATTCCTGCTGGCGTTCATGTTCTCGATTCTGTGGCACGGTAGCGTGGCCAACATCAGCGTGTTCGTGCTGCAGTTGCTGGAGCAGGGACACGCGGACGCGGGTGCGGACACCAGCACGGCGGCGTCGTGGATCGGCGCCGCGGCGACGGCCATGGCGCTGTCCACGATGGTTGCGCTGCCGCTGTGGGGCCGCGTGATCGACCGTATCGGACCCGGCCGCGTGCTGGTATTCGCCGCCGCGGCTTCGGTCATCACCCACCTGCCACTGCTCGTACTGCAGACGCCGCTGCAGCTGGTGCTGACGCGGATCGCATTCGGCCTGACGGCGGCCGGCATGCAGACGGCCATCTTCCAGTTGCTCAGGATCCACTCGCCGCCGGGGATGGATGCGCGCGCGCTTTCCTACGTGACCGCGATCCAGTTTCTCGCGATGGGCATGGCGCCGTTCATGGCAGGGCTGGTCGGCCCGATGCTGGGATTGCGTGCCTACTTCGCCATCAGCACGGCGCTCATGCTCGGAGCCCTGGTGCTGTGGCTGAAAACTGCAAGCCGGAAGACAGAAGTCGGAAGTCGGAGGTAACAGGCGGAAAAGCCAAGCCAAAGAAACCTTGCTTAACAGATTTTATTTTTTCTTCCTCTTTCCTCCTGGCTTCACTAGTTCGGCTTGATGTTCGCGGCCTTGACGATACGGCCGGTGACTTCGGTATCGGCGGCCAGGAACTTGTCGAGCGCCGCGGGTTGCATTGGCAGCGGCTGCGCGCCGAGCTGGCGGAAGCGCTCGCGCAGCTCGGGCGTGCCCAGGACTTTCAGGATCTCCGCGTTTAACTTCGCGATTATCGACCGCGGCGTTTTGCGCGGCGCCAGCAATCCGACCCAGAACACGTATTCCGCCCCCCGCAATCCCGCCTCGGCCGCGGTGGGGATATCGGGCAGCTGCTCCACTCGAGTCTTGGTGCTCACGATCAGGGCCTTGAGCCTGCCGTCCTTCAGCAGCGAGACGACCGAGGCCGTCGGCGTGTAGATCCAGTCCAGACGCCCGGTCATGACCTCGATCAGCGCCTCGGACGTTCCCTTGTACGGCACGTGGTTGGCCGAAATGCCCGCGCCCAGCATCAGCTTCTCCGACATGAGGTGCGTGCTGCTGCCGGTGCCGCCGGAGCCGAAATTGAGCGCGCCCGGCTTTGCCTTTGCGGCGGCGATCAGGTCCTTGAGTGAATTCCAGTTGCGCTGGGTCGGCACCACCACGACGTTGGGCAATTCCGCCAGCGTTGTCACCCCGGAGAAATCCTTGACCGGATCGAACGGCAGGTTGCTGTAGAGCCAGGTCATGCCGGACTGGGCACCCGAGGTCAGCAGCAGCGTGTGGCCATCCGGCTCGCTGCGCGCGACAGCGGCGGCGGCGAGCGTGCCGCCGGCGCCGCCCCGGTTCTCGACCACGATGGCCTGCCCGATCTGCCTGGACAGCGGCTCACTGACGGTACGGCCGATCAGGTCGCTGGTGGTGCCGGGCGTGGCAATGCCGATGAAGCGCAGGTTACGAGTCGGAAATGTCCAGGATGGATCTGCCGCAGCGGCGTCCGTCACGATCACGACAAAAATCCCCGCGATCAGCAGACAGCGTTCAGCGGTCGGCTTGAAGCGAGATTCAGGTTTGGCTGATTGCTGATAGCCGATGGCTGATTGCCGATTCTTGTTTGAGTCCATCGTCATTGATCTGAGGCCTGAAAATTATTTCCCGAGCCCGGCCCGCACCAGCGCCGTGCCGGCGACCATCGCATTCAGCTTCGCGCGCGCAACTTCCCGCGGCAGCGCGGCGCAACCGCAATCCGGCGCGGCGATCAGGCGCTGCGCCGGCACGATCTCGAGCGCGGCGCGCAGGCGGCCGGCAACCTGGGCGGGCGTCTCGACCTCTTCGCTTCCGACGTTGATCACGCCGAGCTGTATCGTCTTGCCGGGCAGCATCTTGAGCAGGGATGCAGGCAGGTCCGGCTCGGCGAATTCGAGCGAGTATTGATCGACTTTCGTCTTCGCCAGCGCCGGCAGAATTTCGTCGTAGCCGTGTTTCCATTCCTTGCCGCCGCGCTGGCGCGAGCTGTAACCGTAGCAGACGTGGACGCAGCTCGTAACTTTCACGCCGTCGAACGCGCGGTCGATCGCTTCCGCGCCCCAGGCCTTCAGCTTTTCGGGCAGGCGCGTCACCGCGGGCTCGTCGAGCTGCACCAGGTCGCAGCCCGCCGCGGCAAGGGCGCGGATTTCTTCGTGCAGTGCATCGGCAAACGCAAAGGCCAGCGCGCGCTCGTCACCGTAATAATCGTCGTGCGCCCCGTCCACGAGCGTGGAAGGGCCGGGCAGAGTCATCTTGACCGGCTTGGCGGTCAGCCGGCGCAGAAAGCGGAAATCGTCGAGCGTGTTGTGCGCGCGCAGCGAGATCGGCCCCGTGATGCACGGCACGTCCTGCACGTTCTTGCCGCCGCGCCGCGCTTTCGGCTTCATCGCGGCGAAGTCCACGCCGTTCAGGTGCGACAGGAAATAGCTGTGATGGCTGGGACGCCGCTGCTCTCCGTCGCAGACGATGTCGATGCCGGCGTGCTCCTGGTCGGCGACGGCGAGCCGCGTCGCGTCGTCCAGCGCCTCGCTCAGCGCGGGGCCGGACAGGCGCCACTTCTCCGTGATGCTGTACCACTCCGAGGCGAGCCAGCCCGGCTTGGGCATGCTGCCGATGATGGTGGTGGGGAGAGGGACCATGGATTCCTAAGGATGAAGGCGGAAGGATGAAGGATGACCCCCGCAGAGCGGAGTTTAGAACCAAGTCAGCTTTCGGACGAATACGTCCAAGTCATCATTCCCTATTCTCTGTTCTCTGAGCGAAGCGAAGGGGTCATCCTTCCACGTTCATCCTTCATCCTTCGGGCGCCCACGCTTAATCACCCTTGATGCCGGCGTCCTTGATCACTTTCCCCCACTTGATGATGTCGGAGCGCATGGTGGCGGCGAGCGCCTCCGGCGTGCTGCCGACAGTTTCCACGCCCGCCGCGAAATGCCGATCCTTTATGTCGGGCCGGTTGAGCACGCGCACGATTTCCTGGTTGAGCCGGCTGACGCGCGCGGTTGGCGTGTTGCCGACCGTGAACAGGCCCTGGAGAATGATTGATTCGAATCCCGGCAGGCCGGTGGCGGAGACTGTGGGCAAGCCCGGAAGCAGCGGGGACGGCTGCAGGCTCGCGGCCGCCAGGGCCTTCAGCCTGCCGGCCCTGATGTGCGGCGTCGAAATCGCCGTGTTGGCGAACATCACCTGTATCTCGCCGGCAATCAGTGCGACGACGGCCTGCCCGGTGCCCTTGTAATTGACGTTCACGATATTGACGCCGGCCATGGACTTGAACAATTCCGCCGGCAGGTGAGAGGCGCCGCCGATCCCGCCCGAGCCGTAGTTGAGCGCGCCCGGCCTGGCCCTGGCGAGGGCGATCAGTTCCTTGATGGATTTCACCGGCAGCGACGGGTGCACGACGATCACGCTGGGCGCGCTGACTGCGATCGTGACCGGCGAAAAATCCCGCACCGGGTCGTAGGACGTCTTCTGGATCAGCGGCCCGGTCCAAAGGCTGGCGCCGTCGACCAGCAGGGTATAACCGTCGGCCGGCGCCTTGGCGAGCTGCTCGCCCCCGAAATTGCCGCGATTGTCCACGAGCACCTGCTGCCCCAGGCTCTCGGACAGCCCCTGCGCGACCAGGCGCGCAGTGAAATCGCTGCTGCCCCCGGGTGCCGAGGTCACGATGCGTATCGGCTTGACCGGGAAATCCTGTCCTACTGCCGCGCCCGCGCCGAATACCACCGCGCCGGTCGCCAGCATTCCCGGGATCAGTAGCCAATGCATACGCATGTCATTATAGTTCCCGCAAGGTTGGTCAATGGAGGAAGCAACGATGAACGCGAAATCGCTGGGCCGCGGCATCCTCGGACTCCTGCTCGCATCGAGCACTCTACTCTCCATTGCCTGCGCCGCGGGCTGGCCGGAGCGGCCGATTCGCATGATCATTCCATGGCCGCCGGGGGGCAGCACCGACATCGTCGGGCGGATTCTGGCGGCGGACCTGGGTGCCCGGCTCAAGCAGCAGGTGATCATCGACAACCGGGCCGGCGCCGGCAGCATCGTCGGCTTGCAGGTTGCGACGGCCTCGCCGCCGGACGGCTATACCTTCATGATGACGTCCACCGCCTACGGCTTTCTCATCGACAAGCCGAAGGTGCCCGTTGACCTCGCCAATTCATTCGCGCCCGCCGCGCTGATCGGTTTCGGCGACGCCGCGCTCGTCGTCCATCCGACGTTTCCGGTGAAGACGGTGAAGGACCTGATCGTGCTCGCCAAGAGAAGGCCCGGCGAGATCTTCTACGCGTCCTCGGGCATCGGCGGGTTCCCGCACATGAACACGGAGCTGTTCAAGCTCAAAACCGGCGTGAACCTGGTGCACGTGCCGTTCAAGGGCGGCGGCCCCGCGATCGTCGATGTCATGGCCGGGCACACCCAGCTGAACTTCGGCTCGGTGGTCACGGTGATTTCGCATGTCCAGAGCGGCCGGCTGAAGCTGATCGCCATCGGCAGCCCGCAGCGTAGCCCCAAGTACCCGGAAGTGCCGACGATCGCGGAGACCGTGCCCGGATACGAGTCCCGGATCTGGTGGGGCATCTTCGCGCCACCGAAGACGCCGCCGGAAATCATCGCGCGCTTCCATGCCGAGACCATGGAAGTGATTTCCGCCCCGCTGTTTCAGAAACGGCTCGACGAGCAGGGCGGCGCGGTCGTGAAGATGGGCTCCGCCGAGTTCGGCAAGCTCATGGTGTCCGAGCAGAACAAATGGCTCGAGGTCATCCGCGTCGCCGGCATTAAAGGCGAGTGACGCCTGACCCGGGAAGGCGTTTCAGATACTACGTCGCAGAGAAGGCGTCCCAGATAGAGCGTCGCAGATAAGGCGCCGTTCCTGAGACGTCGTACCTGAGACGTGTTATCTGAGACGCGGTACTATCCTTCGAGCGCCGGATGGCGCTTGCCCCACTCGGTGGCTTGCTCGTAGGCATTTGCGACGCGGTAGATCATCGCTTCGCCGAACGGTTTGCCGATAATCTGTATTCCGAGCGGCAGGCCGGACTTGGCGAAACCCGCGGGCACCGATAGCGCCGGGCTGCCGGTGACGTTGAACGGCGCGCGCGCCTGCCGGCCATAGGTAAATTCGACGGCCTTCGGGTCGTCGATGCGGCAGGGCGGGTCCATCGAGCTTGCGGTCACCGCCACGTCAATCCCGGCGAACAGCGCGTGAAACGCGTCGGCCATCTTGCCGCGCACGCGCGTGGCATTGATGTAGTCCGCCGCGCGCACGAAGGCGCCCGCCATCAGGCGCTCGCGGGCCAGCGCGCCGTAGTCCTGCGGCCGCTCGCGCATCCAGTTCTCGTGCGCGGCAAAGGCTTCGCTCGTTAATAGGGTGCGGTTGACGGCGAGGTACTCGCCGAGCGGTGCGGTGCGGATCTCGCTCACTTTGGCGCCGAGCCCAGCCAGTTTTTCTAACGCGGCTTCGATTCCCGCCGTTACTTCCGGATCGGCTTCCATGTCGCGCGTGTAGAAGTGGCGGATCACCCCGATTCGGAGTCCTTTGACGCCCTGATCAAGTTGAGTGGTGTATCCGCCCGCAGCGTGCGCGGCGCTGCCCGGATCGAGAGGATCGTGGCCCGCCATGAGGTCGAGCATCAGCGCGTTGTCCCGCACCGTGCGCGTCAGTGGCCCGACGTGATCGAGTGAATAGGCAAGCGGGATTACGCCGCGCCGGCTGACCAGGCCGTAGGTCGGTTTCATGCCGGCGACGCCGCACATCGAGGCCGGGTTGCGGACCGAGCCGCCGGTGTCGGTGCCGATGGCTACCGGCAGCAAGCCCGCCGCCGTCGCCGCGCCGGCGCCGCTCGAGGAGCCGCCGCAGAAATGGTCGCGGTTCCACGGATTGCGTGCCGGCGGCCACGGCAGGTCGAACGAGGGCCCGCCGATAGCGAATTCGTGCGTCGAGAGCTTGCCCATGAATACGCCGCCGGCCGCCTTCAGCCTCTCCGCCACCGGGGCGTCGGACTTGGCGACGTTGTCCTGCAGGATCTTGGAGTGCGCAGTCGTCGGCAGGCCCGTGTAGTCGATGATGTCCTTGAGGCCATAGGGCACGCCATGCAGCGGGCCGCGCCAGTTGCCGCGCGCGATCTCGTTCTCGGCACGCCGCGCATCTTCCAGCGCGAGCTCGGGCGTGAAGCGCAGGAAGGCGTTGAGTTTCCCGTCGTGCCGCTCCACGCGATCGATCAGCGCCTTGGCGTATTCGACGGGCGAGAGCTTTTTGGCGCGCAGCAGCTCGGCCGCTTCGGCAACCGTGAGCCAGGCGAGGTCGGTCATTTGCCGTGCTCCAAGCGGAACACGTGTGCCGGCTCGTCGGCGGGCGTGAGGTTCGCGATCGGCAGCGCTGCGCGCCGTGCCCGCGCGGCCCGGGTAGCGCGCAGCAGTTGCTGGAGATGCTCGTCGGTAAGACGCGTCATGCCGATTTCCGCGGCCATCCTGCGGACCTCGTCGAGCGTCAGGCTGTCATCGGGCATGGGCGGCTGCTCCACTAAAGGGGTGAGTGGAAGTCTAAAGGCGAAAGGCGAAAGGCGAAAGGCGAAAGGTGAAAGGCGGAAGGTTCCCATGTTGGGATAAGGGATTTTTGAGACAACTCACTACAAATGAACTTTAGGGAGACAGAGCTGTCTCCTACGTATCTCCTACGTACGTATGAACAGAAGTCATTCAACAGTTGCTGCGCCGGACGCTGATCAGCCGGCTACCGCGCGAGAGCGGATCGACCGGACGGCGTACGAGCTTTTTTGCCGACACGGCATCCGCGCGGTGGGGGTGGACACCATCGTCGCGCACTCCGGCGTGGCGAAGAAGACGCTCTATCGGCACTATCCATCCAAGAACGAGCTTGCGCTCGCGTTTCTTCGCCGCCGTGACGAGTTGTGGATCGGTGAATGGCTGAAACGGGAGATCGAGGGTCGCGCCGGCACGCCGGGTGAGAAATTGCTAGCGATTTTCGACGCCTTCGGACTATGGTTTCGCGAGCCTGATTTCGCGGGCTGCCCGTTCCTGAATGCAATATCCGAGCATGGCGACCGGAAGCATCCCGTTCGAAAGGCCGCCTTGCGTTATGTCGGACAGGTTCGGGCGCTCATAGTGAAACTGGCCAAAGCGGCCGGCGTGCGCGACGCGAAATCATTCGCGCGGCAATGGCAGCTATTGATGATGGGATCCATTATGGCCGCCCAGGCCGGAAATGTGCGCGCCGCGCGGCAGGCGAAGGCATTGGGCAAGCTGCTACTCGCAAGCAACAGCATTGACAGGGAGAATCGGGCGTGACGGTAGGAACAGCCGGTAGTGTGATTCATAGCGCTCTCCTCGAGAGCCAGCGGCGCGTGCTCGAACGGATAGCCAGTGGCGCGCCCCTGGCGGAGTCGCTGGAAACGCTGGTTCGGCTGGTCGAACGGCATGCTGAAGGGATGCGCTGTGCGGTGCTGCTTGCTGACTCCGCCCAGGAACGCTTGATGTTTATCGCGGCCCCGAGCATTCCGGACGATTACCTGACGGGCATTGAGCCCTTTCTTCGCATCGCGCCTGACATGGGTTCCTGTGGAACCGCCGCATTTTTGCGCAAACCGGTCTATACCGAAGACACGGGAAATGACGCGCTCTGGAAGGGTTGCCGGGACATCGCCGTGCGTAACGGCCTGCGCGCAATCTGGTCCACGCCGGTTCTCGGGGACGATAACGCGGTACTCGGCACTTTCGCCATGTACTACGGCGAGCCGCGGCTGCCATCGCCTGAGCACATCCAGCTGATCGACATGGCGGTGCAGATGGCGCGCGTGGCGATCGAAGCGAAGCGCGGCCAGGACGCGCTGCGGCGAAGCGAGGATCGGCTCCGGCTTGTCATCGACATGATCCCGGCCATCGTTTGGAGCGCGCTGCCCGACGGCACGGTCGACTTCTTCAACGATCGCTGGCTGCAATACACGGGCCTTGCCCTGGAAGAGGCGGTAGGCTGGAACTGGACGGCCTCGGTTCATCCGGACGACGCCGCAAGAGTGACGGACTACTGGCGCGCGGTCCTGGGCGTCGGAGAATCTGCAGAGATCGAGGAACGGCTGCGGCGTGCCGACGGGGAGTATCGCTGGTTCCTCTGCCGGCATGTGCCCGTGCGCGACCCTTCGGGAAACATCGTCAGATGGTTTGGCGTGTGCACGGACATCCACGACCGGAGGCAGGCGGAGGATACGCTGCGTCGAAGCCAAACGCTCTTTTTGACCGAGGCGCAACGTATCAGCCGATTGCTCGGGACAGCGGATTCCACGCATTCCGCCGATCATGCCGAGGACGAAGACAATGCTCCCCGTGTTCCAGGGAGGACAGGGGAAAAGCCATCGACAGGCGCTGCCCGGAGAACCATCCTCGCGGACCGCAGGCTCCTCATCGAACGTCAGGCGATCGACTCCCTCACGTCCAGCGAACGCGCCATCTTCAGGCTGATTACCGAGGGCAAGGCCAATGCAGCGGCCGGGGAACTGCTGAATCTTTCGCCACGGACGGTCGAAACGTATCGTGCCCGGCTGATGCAGAAACTCCAGGTCGATGATCTGGCCGCACTGGTTAAATTCGCCATCCGCCACGGCATCACTTCGCTCGAGTAACGGCGCGCCTCGCTCCGATATCGTGAAATCCCGATTCCAGGTGTCGTAGTTCCACGGTATGCAGTCGCGCAACCGGAAGCTAGGATTCCGGCATGCATCAAGCATGGCAAGAATTTCCGAACGGCCGCTCAGATTGCCCGCGACCAGCCCGCCGACCTTGCCATAGATCGCTCGCAAATCCATAATGCCGCGCGCCGCACCGGCCGTAACCGGCCATGGGGCGAGGCATGACGCCGGACTCGAGAATGCCAGGCGCATCGAGGCGAATCTACGTAGGTATACGGATAGACAAACCGTACGGTGAAGCTAAAGTAATTGGCAACTGTCGGTCGAGAAATATTCAAAAAAATTCTCGGCCCTTCGTCTCACCATGCCCATGTCGGGCAAACCATAGGGACGAGCGGCCGGGCACTCGACCACGGGTCGGGAGAGGCAATTAATTCGGTTCAGATGAAACACGTCAACAGGGTATTGCTGGTCGGTCGTCACAAAATCATGACGGACGGGTTGCACGCTCTTTTCGAAAGAGAAGCGGAATTCAAGGTTGTAGGCCGGTCCGCCGACGGACCGGCTGCTATTGACGCGATCGTGCGGCTCAAGCCGGCGCTGGCGGTTGTCGACGTGATCATGCAGTCCGTGGACGGCTTGGCCATTATTGGTGCACTCAAAAGGCGCGCTCCGGACACAAGAATCGTGGCGCTTGCAATGTGCACCGATGTGCCCTACGTGTGCCAGGCCCTTGTTTACGGTGTTTCCGCCTACGTTCTGAAGTCGGACAATTTCGGCGACCTGGCGCGCGCGCTACGTGAAGTGATGTCGGGCCGGCAGTATTTGAGCCGATCGCTCGACGAACGTGCAATCAGGGAGTGCCGGCGCAAAAGCCGCGGCAAGCGGGTCGACAATTTCCATACGCTGACCTACCGCGAGCGCCAGGTACTCCAGCTCGCGGTGGGAGGAAGCACAAGCCCTCAAATCGCCGCGCAGCTCGGCATCGGCCGGCGCACCGCGGAGACGCATCGATCGAATATCTACCGGAAGCTGCAAATTCAGAGTCACGCCGACCTGATTGCGCTTGCCTTGCGCCGCGGCTTGATCGCGAGAGAAACGTGGCTGGCCGAGCAAAAAAGCGGCACGTCCCGCTCCCGGACTTGATCCGGCATGAACGCTCCTTCAGAGCCGCGGCCATGATTTACAGAAGACGCATCAACACTTACGTCTGGCATTTCTCCCCCACATGCTCGATGTGGCCCGAAGAATCTTTTGAAGAGAGGACAGAGAGGTCGGCCAGGGATCCGCTGGATCTTTGCAGCGAGTGTTCGGCAATACTGATCAGGGATGGGAGGGATACGTTGAAGCGACCCAAAGGAAATTAAAAAGCAGTATCCTTTCGACATTTTCCTGGCCTTTCCGTAGAGTGCCGGAATGGCGCTGAAAGCGACGATCTGCAAAGCCAGTCTGCAAGTCGCGGACATGGACCGCAACTACTACGCCGAGCATGCGCTGACCGTGGCGCGCCATCCCTCGGAGACCGACGAGCGCATGATGGTGCGGGTTCTCGCATTCGCGCTCAACGCGCACGAGCATCTGGAGTTTGGCAAAGGCCTGTCCGACACGGACGAGCCCGATCTCTGGCAAAAGGACCTGACCGGCGCGATCGAGCACTGGATCGAGGTCGGTCAGCCGGACGACAAGCGCCTGCTGCGTGCCTGTGGTCGTTCAGGCCGGGTAACGGTATACGCCTACGGCAACCGGGCGGAACTGTGGTGGAAACCGATCGCCGACAAGCTCGAGCGGGCGAAGAACCTGGCGGTGTGGCGAATTCCGGCATCGGCGATCCAGGCGTTGGAACCCCTCGCAGGGCGCAACATGCAGCTTCAATGCACGGTCCAGGAAGGCCAGCTGTATTTCAGCAATGCGGCGGAAACGGTGCAGATCGAGCTGGCGTCGTTAAAGCAATCAGCACTCTGACAAGTTGCCAGATCAATTGGGGCCGGTCCCCATAAAAATGCGAAAGATGCCCTGACCGACCCGTGCTGCGTCCTTCTTCCGCCTTCCTCCTTGATGGCGCTTTGGGGTAAATTGCCTGTTCCCCAAGCGCCGTTTCCTGAAGGAGGTTCCATGACCCTCAAGTTCAACCACCTGCATATCAAGACCAAGGACCCCGAGAAGACGGTGCAGTTCTACGTGGACACGTTCGGCGCGAAGATCGTGAACAAGTCCCCGCGCGGCGGCTACCGCGTCGACCTGCTCGGGCTCTCGCTCAACGTCACGCCCTTTCTAGAGGACCAGAAGCGCGAGCAGCAGTACGGCATGGAGCATCTCGCCATCGACACCGACGAGCTGGATGCGCTCGTCGCCAAGCTCGAGGCCCAGGGCATCCACATCCTGGAGAAGACCGTCGTCTCGGGTGGCCGTCGGGTGTGCTTTTTTGAAGGCCCCGATGGGGTGCAACTGGAATTTATCGAGATGAAGAAGTAGGGGGCGAACAGTGCCTTGCCTAACGGTTGTTGCTTCCTCCTTCCGACTTTCGACTTCCGCCTTGATCTTCGGAGGCCGGACGGCGTGCAGCTCAAGTTCATTGAAATGAAGCCGTGACGGGTGATGAGTGACGGGTCACCCGCACCGCGGGGGTCATCCTTCATCCTTGCTTCGCCGGTCGTCACCTGTTTATTCAATGGGGGAGAAAGCCATGAAGCGAACCATCTGTAGTGTGGTTGTACTGGCAATCGGGGCGATGGTGGCGGGCGCCGCCGCGGCGCAGGCTTTTCCGACGAGGCCGATCCGCATCGTCGTGCCGTTCCCGGCCGGCGGCACCACGGACGTCGTCGCTCGCCTCGTCGCGCAACGCTTCACCGACTCGATGAAGCAGCCCGTGGTGGTGGACAACCGCGGCGGTGCAGGCGGCGCGCTCGGCGCCGACATCGTGGCGAAGTCCGCGCCCGACGGCTACACGCTGCTGATGGCCAATATCACCTTTCCGCTGTCCTCGGTCGCGCAAACGCTGGCGAAGCGCTCGCCGTTCAACGCCGAGACCGATTTCGACGGGGTTTCGATCGCGGTCTACGTGCCGTTCGTGATCACCGCGCATCCCAGCGTGCCGTCGAAGGACCTGCGCGAGCTCGGGGTGCTGCTGCAGGACAGGAAGCTGAAGTACAACTACGGCTCGACCGGGCCGGGCTCGGTCATGCACGTCATCGGCGAGACGTTCAAGCGCGACGCGAAGGTGGACATGGCGCACATCGCCTTCAAGGGCGCGGCGCCGCTCAAGCTGGATCTGCTGAGCGGGCGCATCCAGGTCGGCGGCGACCAGCTCGCCACCTCGCTCGCGGAGATCCGCGCCGGCCAGTTGAAGGCGCTCGCGACCAACGGGTCGAAGCGCATCGTGGAACTGCCGGGCGTGCCGACCGTGCGGGAGCTGGGCTTCGCCTCGCTGGAGTTCGAGGGCTGGAACGGGCTGCTGGCGCCGGCGAAGACGCCGCGGGCGGTCATCGAGAAGCTGCAGCGCGAAACGCTGGCCGCGGTGCGCCATCCCGACGTGCAAAAGCGGTTCAGCGACCTCGGCGCCGAGCCGGTCGGCTCGTCGCCGCAGGAGCAGAAGGCGATGGTTCTCCGGCAGATGAAGCAGTTCACGCCGGTGATCAAGGAGATGAACCTCGATTAACGCCGTAATTCACATGCTCAGGACCATCAGCAGGGGCACGGTGAGCTTCATCCATGCCGTCACAAAGAAATAGCCCTGCTAACGGATGTTACTTTCGAGTTTCGACTTTCGACTTGCGCTTTCCCCTTCCTCCTTTCGCCTTTATCCTCCAAGGATCACTGCATCACCAAGACAGGAGACAGATTGAAGGCCAGGACGTCATCTCAAGACTTGCTCGACGCGGATGAACCCGACACCCTCCGGCTCAGCGTGGCCGAGGCGGTAACGATCGGAGAACGCGCGCTCATGCGGGTGGGCTACAGCGGCGGCGACGCGCGCATCATCGTGGATCAATTAGTGGACAACGCGCTGTGCGGCTACAAATTCGCGGGGCTGCCGCGCCTGCTCGCGATCGCGGGTGACGAAAAGACCGCCAAGGCTCGCACGCCGGTCAAGATCGTCCACGAGACGCCCGTCTCGGCGCTGCTCGACGGCGGCAACAACGTCGGTTATATCGCCGCTTACCGCGCGGCGGAAGTGGCGATCCGCAAGGCGCGCGCCGGCGGCATGGCGTCGGTCGGCGCCTACAACAGCTATTACAGCGGCCGTAACGCCTACTTCGTCGAGAAAATCGTGCGCGAGGGGTTGGTCGCATTCCACGTTTCGAGTGCGCACCCGCGCGTGTTGCCGCCGGGCGCCGCGCGCCCGATGCTGGGCACCAACCCGATCTGCTTCGGCTTCCCGTCCGATGACGGCCCGGTCATCTTCGACATGGGAACGGCCTCGCTGATGTGGGGCGAAGTGATGCTGCACGCCCACCTGAAGGAGCCGTTGCCCGAAGGCGTCGGCTTCGACGAACGCGGCAACCCGTCGCGCGACGCCACGGCAGTGCTGAAGGGCGGCGTTGCGCCGTTCGGCGGCCACAAGGGCTATGGCCTGTCGTTCGCGATCCAGGCGCTGGGCCTGCTCGCCGGCTCGGCGCTGGCGCACGGCCAGGTGCGGGATTACGGCTTCCTGTTCTGGGCGCTCGACCCGAACGTCATGCTGCCGGGCGGCGAATTCAAGAGCCAGATGTCGGAGTACGTGCGCCAGATCAAGGCAACGCCGCGCCGGGCGGGCGTGGAGGAGATTCGCATTCCATCGGAGCGCGCGTTTCGCGAGCGCGACCGCCGGCGCAAGGAAGGCATCGTCATCGAGCGCAAGGTAGTCGAGTCATTGCAAGCGCTGTAGAGTGCAGTAAAGCCGGGAGAGCGGAAGTCGGGAGGTCGGGAGAGCGGGACGGCGAAGTTCCCGCACCGCGGGGGTCATCCTTCCACGTTCCACGTTCATCCTTCGGGCGAGATCGGGTCGTCACTTCGGATTGGGCCAAATAATGCGTAATACGTTTTTCCTCGTGATGTCATTGTTCGCCGTGGTGCTGTGCGGCCCGACGCTCGCCCAGGGCTACCCGAGCAAACCCATCAAGCTGATCCTGCCGTTCGCGCCGGGCTCGCCCAGCGACATGGTGGGCCGCACAGTCGGGCAGAAGATGGCCGCGCAAATGGGCCAGCCACTCGTGCCGGACAACCGCGCCAGTTCCGGCGGCACCCTCGGCCTCACGATGGTCGCCAAATCGCCGGCGGATGGCTATACCGTCCTCGTCACTTCGCCGACGATCGCGATCAGCCAGGTGCTCTACGCGAACCTCCAGTACGACTCGATCAAGGATTTCGCGCCGGTCGCGCGGCTCGCGTCGATCGAGAACGTCATGCTGGTGCATCCCTCGGTGCCGGCGAAGACGCTGAAGGAATTCATCGCGCTGGCGCGCTCGAAGCCGGGCAAGCTCAACTACGGCTCGGGCGGCGCCGGCACCACTAACCACCTCGCGAACGAGCTGCTGAAGAGCCTCGAGAAGATCAACCTGGTCCACGTGCCGTACAAGGGCGCGACGCTCGCGGCGCAATCCCTGATGGGCGGCGAGATCGACGAGGTGATCCTCGCGGTGGCGCCGGCGCTGCCGTTCATCCAGTCCGGCCGGGTGAGGGCGGTGGTGGTGCTCTCCGAAAAGCGGGTGAAAACGTTGCCCGACGTGCCGACGTCGACGGAAGCGGGCTTTCCCAACTTCCGAATGTCGATCTGGTACGCGATGTTCGTGCCCGCCGGCACGCCGAAGGACATCATCAGCCATCTTTACCGCGAAGCCGAGAAAGCGCTCAAGGATCCGGAGTTGTTGCAGCGCATGAGCAACGCCGGCATGGATCCCTGGCTCGGCACACCGGAGGAGCTGGGCAGCCTCGTAAAGAGCGAGATCGCGCGCTTCACGAAAGTCGCCGCGAGCGCCGGACTGAAAAAGGAGTGAACCGGGTCGAGCGTTGGTTTCAATGACGTTCGCTTCCGGCCAGAAGCGGTCACTGAAATGGGTGAAATGGGGTCAGCGTAAGATTTCTGCGAGCCTTATTGCCCCAAAAGTTGCACTGCCCCGTTTCTCAAGGCAGTTCTTTGTACGCAAATGCAACGGCCGGCCAGACGCGGATCGGCTGGTCCCAGGCCGGATACTTCGCCTTGAGCTCTTCGGCGAGCTTCCTGCCGGCGACGTCGGCCGGTATGCCTTCACGCTTGGATTCCGCGGCGCGCGCCTGAATCGCGCTCAGTATCTCGCGATTGGTGCGGATGATCGAGGCATCGGCCACGTGGTCCCCGTGCGAGCCGACTACGTGCGTGGCTTTCAGGCGCTCGAGGGTATCGAGGCTTGCGAGCCAGTTCCGCATGCTCGACTGGGGCATTGCGAACGCAGGGAAGATGTTCTTCATCGCGAGGTCGCCGGAAAAGAGCACGTTGTCGCCCTCCACGAAGAACACCGTGTCGCCGAACGTGTGGGCCGGCCCGACCCATATCATGCGGACGCGGACGCCGCCGAGGTCGACGGTCTTTTCCTTCTCGTAGATTTCGTCGGGCTTGCGGAATGAAGCGCCCTTCAGGATTTCCGCGAGCTCGGGCGAGCGCTTGGCGAAGATGCCGATCCACTCCATGCCTGCTTCCCGGACATCCTGATCCTGGGCTGCGGAGCGGATGATCTTCGCGTCGGGAAACGCCATTTCCCCGGTCGTGTGCTCCGGATGTAAATGCGTCGTGACGACGTAGACTTCCGCGTTCTTGCTTACTTTGGCCATTTCGCGGGCGACCGCCTGCCCGCTGAGCAGCCCCATGCCGGGATCGACGATCATGGTCGCCTTGCTCCCGACGATGATGCCGACGTTCGGCACCCGCGGTGTCGACTCGCTGGGAATGACGTAAACGTGCGGCGAGATCTTCACGGTAGTACCGTCCTTCACCACCGGCCATTCCTTTTCGCCCAGCGGCGGTCGCGTGGTAGTGAAGACCTGCGCTGTAGCCAGCGCACTGGCTGCAGCGAGAAAAGCGACAATCATCAACCAAACAAAGCGCCTCATATCCGTTCCCCCTTTATGCGTGACCTGCAACATTTCTGCGATCCCGTTTGCCATGCCGATGCTCAGGGGTCCTGGCAGTCGTGATAGCCTCTTCATCGTAACCGAAAATTTCCAGCTCCTTGCGGCATTACTGATCCGGCTTGAGGCCGGCGGCCTTGACGACCTCGGCGTACTTGGCCTGCTCGTTCAGGATCAGCCGGCGTAACTCATCGGCCGTGTTTCCGGAGACCACGCTCGCCTGTTCGGCGAAGGCGTTGCGGAGTTCGGGATGAGCGAGCGCTTTGTGCAGGGCGCTCCGCAATTTCTCGAGCACGGGCTTCGTCGCGCCTTTCGGTGCGACCAAGCTGAACCACCCGCTGTAATCGTAGCCGGGGATGGTTTCGGCAATGGCGGGCAGGTCGCCCAGGAGCGGTGACCGCTTCGGCAGGCTGTGGCCGAGCGCGCGCAGGCGGCCGGCTTTCACCTGCGGCCATACCGCCGGCGCCGGTGTCAGCGTCCATTGCGCTTCGCCGGACATGACTGCGGCCACCGGTGCCGTGCTGCCGCGGTAGGGCATGTGCGTGGTGGGAAATTTCCCCATCGTGTAGAGCAACGCGCCGGCCAGATGGTTTTGCGAGCCGGCTCCACCCGAGGCCATCCTGACCTGCGGCTGGGTTTTGCTCCATGCGACGAGGTCGGCCACGGTTTGCAGCGGCAGCGTCGGCGTGACCACCAGTATGTTCGGGGTGATCGCGAAGAGCGAAATGAACTCGTAGTCGTCGAGCACCGACTGCGGCTGTTTACGGTAGATCAGCGGTGCGATGGCGAGCGACGCGGTCGCCGCGCTGACCAGCGTGTGGCCGTCGGCGGCGGCGCTGCGGCCTATTTCCATGCCATAGGCGGTGCCGGCGCCGGGGCGGCTATCGATGCGGTTGTCGACGACGACGTTCTGGCCGAGTTCGGCGCCGAGGCGCGCGGTGACGAGCCTGGTAAGCACGTCTACCCCGCTGCCCGGCACGTTGGCGACGATCACGCGGATCGGGCGGCTCGGGTATTCGGCAGCGCCGGCAGAGGCGACAAGGAAGACGGCCAGGCAGATCGTCGCAGGTTTTTTCATGGCGGCTCGGGCGGAGTATGCAGGAATTCCTGAGTCTCTGGGCAAACGCACAATACCGTGAATTGCCAAAGTAAAACAGGGTCGGCAGTTCTGCCCTGCAGTCCTGCTACTTCATTTTCTTCTGGTACTCTGTATATTACGAACAGCCGCCTGACCCCGGGACCAACCGGATCACCCAACGGTGTCACCGTTGGGTTCCAATCGCGCTTCGCGCGCCGGGTCAACCTGAACATTACGCAAAGAAAATACAGGAGGCTTGGCGGCAAGGCTTTTAGTAAAAGGGGGAATATTGAAAACAGATACTGCTGGCCAGGGCCATAAGACCGTGCTCGATTCCCTGCTGCTCCCGATCCGGGGAGTCGAGGGAGGGGAGATGTCGGGCCTTCCGGCCTACTTCGTCAACAAGAGAATGTTCGCGTGTATTCACGGTGAAGGCGTCGGGGTACGGTTGCCGGCCGCAACGGCAGCAAACCTGCAGTTCTCCAATCAAAACGTCTTTCCGTTTCAGCCCAAGGGCATGCCCAGCACCCGGGAATGGGTGCAGCTCAACCACGAGAATTCCACCGACTACACGAGCGACATGGACATATTCACTGCTTCTATCGAGTTCGTGAAAGCCGCGAGAAAATAGGGCGAAAGGCGAACGGGACCCTGATTAACAGGGGTTACTTCCTCCTTCCGCCTTCCTCCTTAAGTTGACGTAGCCGACTGAGTGCCGGTCCGGTCATTTCGAAACAAATCGTTACAAAAGCCTGCCCCCGGCGTTGGAAGCCAGGAGTAGTATGAAATAAACGGACTGTCTGATATGCCACTGCCTGCGCCCATCCGACTGCTGATCGCCCTCGTGGCGATCCTCGCCACGGCCCCCGCTTCTGCGCAGGTCTATAAGTGGGTGGATGCGCGTGGCGTAACCAATTACTCCAGCCAGCCGCCCGTCGATCCCAAGGCGGCGAAAAAGGTGGCGATCGTCGAGGACAGGATTTCCGTGTACACGCCGGACAAGTCCCTGACGCAGGCGATCGAAGCCGACCGCCAGAGGAGCAACCAGGCTCTTGCCGAGAGAATCGACGGCCTTGAGCGCCAGCTCGAAGCCGAGCGCCGGTCAAGACAGTATGCCGCCGCAGGCGAAGTGCAGGCGGCCTACGATCCGTGCGCGGGCGGACGTACTTTCGATTGCAACGGGTACTACGGTGGCTACTACCCGTACGGTTACACCACCGTGGTCTATCCTCGCCGCCATTTTCCGCGAAGAATCGTTCAGCCGCACCTGACGCCGGGCACGACCGCCGGCAACGTGGTCGGCATGAACGGCTACATCCCCGGAAACTCGACCTCCGCTCCCATCGGGACCCTGCAGTCTCCCCGCGCTTTCCACTCTGCCTCAGCGAGCCGCGGTCTCCGGTAGACCAGGGCGGCCGCGCCCCGCAAGAGCGGGAGGTCGGATGTAAGACTGAATCCGTGAGTACGGGAGAACGAGAGGGCGGAAGTGGGAATACCTTCTTCAGCAATTTCCCGATCTGACGATCTCCCGATTTCCCGCTAGTTCGGCCTCACGATCTCCCGGTTGTCTTGTGCCGGTCCGACGCGTGCAAGTCGAAATCCGGTAATACACATATTGGACCGTGGCTTCGTTTGCGCATTGCATCTATGATGCTTGCCACTGTTACAAACCGGTCGACATCCATGTCCTTATTGCACGCCGTCAACACAGCAAGCACTTCCCCGGATGCCGTTCTCACGGACATTGCGGATTACGTCTGCGACTACAACATCACAAGCAACGAAGCCTATCGCATGGCGCGCCATTGCATGATGGATGCGCTGGGCTGCGCCATGGAGGCGTTGCATTACCCCGCGTGCACCGGCCTCCTCGGCCCGCTCGTGCCGGGGACGGTGGTACCGAACGGCGCGCGCGTGCCGGGAACGCGTTACGTGCTCGATCCCGTGCGTGCCGCGTTCAACCTGGGGGCCATGATCCGGTGGCTCGATTTCAACGACGGCTTCACCGCCGCCGAAAAAGGCCATCCCTCCGACAACCTGGGCGGCCTGCTCGCCACTGCCGACTACATCAGCCGCACGCGCGTCGCCTCCGGCGCGCAGCCGCTCACGGTCCGCGACGTGCTGGCTGCGCTGATCAAGACGCACGAGATCCAGGGCGTGCTCAGTCTCGAAAACAACTTCACGCGTCTGGGCTTCGACCATGCGGTGCTGGTGCGCGTTGCCGCAGCTGCCGTTGCCACCCGCATGTTCGGCGCCACGCGTGATCACGTCGTGAACGCCGTTTCCAATGCATTCGCCGACGGCGTGACGCTGAAGGCCTATCGCCATGCTCCCAACATCGGCTCGCGCAAGAGTTGGGCGGGTGGCGATGCGTCCGCGCGCGGCGTCGATCTGGCGATGATGGCGGTCAAAGGCGAGATGGGGTACCCGACCGTTCTGACGGCGAAGACTTACGGCTTCTTCGAGGCCTTGTTCGAGAACAAGCCGTTCCGCTTCCAGCGCGGCTACGGCAGCTACGTCATGGAGAATGTGCTGTTCAAGCTGGTGGCGTGCGGCATGCTCGGGCAGACGGCCGTCGAATGCGCGCTCAAGCTGCATCCGCTGGTGCGGGACCGGCTCGATGAGATCGACGCGATCACCATCACCACCCAGAAGGAACTGATCGGCATCATGGACAAGCGCGGACGGCTGCGTAATCCCGCCGACCGCGATCATTGCGTCCAGTACGTCGTCGCGGTAGGGATGATCCACGGACGGCTGAACGCGTCCGACTTCGAGGATGAATTTGCAGCCGACCCGCGAATCGACGTGCTGCGTGAAAAAACGACGCTGGTCGAGGACGCCGGGTATACCAGGGATTTTCTCGATCCCGCCAAGCGTTCGGTCGCCAACGCGATCGACGTGCGGTTCAAGGACGGCTCGCATGCCCCCCGCGTGGAGGCCCAGTATCCGGTGGGGCATCCCCGGCGCCGGGAGGAGGCCATACCGCTGATCGAAGCGAAGTTCCGGCAGCACATGGAGCACCGGTTCCCGGCCGATCGCGCGGCGAGGATCCTGGCGCTGTGCGGCGATGTGGCCCGTCTCGACCGGACGCCGGTGAACGAATTCGTCGACTATTTCAATCCCTGATCCGAGAGGGGGCCATGCGCGCGCGTTGCTGAATATTAGGGATGTCATTGCTGTTCATGTCCCTGATCGCCATTGCGGCATCGCCGGATCAACCCTATCCCTACAAGCCGGTGCGCATCGTCACGAGCTCGGCGGGGGGCGGAAACGATTTCGCTACCCGCGTTATCGCGCAAGGCATCTCCGCGTCGCTGGGGCAGCAGGTCGTCGTGGACAACCGCAGCAGCGATATTCCGGGCGAAATCGTGAAGAACGCGGCGGCGGACGGCTATACCTTGCTGGTGGCGGGCAGCTCCCACTGGCTGTTGCCCTTCCTGATGAGCAAGTCACCGCTGGATCCGGTGAAGGATTACGCGCCGATCACGCTGGCGGTCACCTCACCGAACGTCATCGTCACTCATCCTTCCGTGCCGGCAAATTCGGTTCAGGAGCTGGTTGCATTGGCGAAAGCCAAGCCCGGCGTGCTCAATTACGCGTCAGGCTCGACGGGCTCCTCCAATCACCTGGCGGCCGAGCTGTTCAAGTCAATGGCAAGCATCGACATTGTCCGCATCACCTACCGGGGCAGCTCGCCGGCGATGACTGCCGTCATGTCGAACGAAGCGCAGATCATGTTCGCGAACACGGGAGCCGTCATGCCGCAGATTCGCGCGCGCCGGCTGAAGGGCCTCGCGGTAACGAGCGCCCGGCCGACCGAGCTCGCGCCCGGGCTGCCGACCGTCAGCGGCGCCGGGCTTGCCGGTTATGAAGCGACGACGGCTTACGGCGTGTTCGCGCCTGCCCGCACACCGGCGGCGGTGATCAAGCGGCTCAACATGGAAATGGTCAACGTGCTGCACCGGCCCGAGGTCAAGGAAAGGTTCTTCCAGGCCGGCGTGGAATCGCTCGGCACGGCGCCGGAGGAACTGACTGCAGCCATGAAGGCCGAGATGGCGATGCTCGGCAAGCTGATCCGGGAGAAAGGAATACGGAACGAATAGTGGTTGTGGCCGGAGCGTTACGCCGTCAACAGCTTTCTCAACACGCGCACGTTGCGCACGCGGTCGATCTCCCATAACGCCGCGATCAGTTTCCGCGCCCGCCGGGCACCCAGCACGGGGCCCATCAGGTCGAGCGCTTTCGCTTCTTCATCGCTGCGCGACACCGGATTGTCGAATCCTCCCTTCGCCGAGAGGGTTTCGTGCTGCAGTTTCCGTCCGTCGTTGAGCGTGATCGTCATTGCGCAGCGCCAGCGGCGCAGCTTGTCCGTCAGGCCCGGATCGCCCTGCACGACAATGCGCTTTCGCAACGCGAGGATGCGCGGATCCTTCATGCGCGCGCGGTCGTGTGCCGATTTGAAGCTGAATCCGCCGTCGACCAGCATGAGCGCGAGCTGGTGCTGCACGCAGATGTTGGGCATGTCGCGGTCATTGACGGTCTCGAGTTCCTTGTCCGGCATGCGCGCCACGAGCTCGCGCACATCGGATGCCTTGATCGAATGACGGCGCATGAGCTCGTTGAGGGCGTCGAGCGGGCCCTGTATCGGGCCGCCGACCGTCCAGCGCTTGATGCCGCCGCGAAGTATCTCGTAGTCGCGTCCCAGGCCGCGGGCAAGCTGGGACCGGTCGGCGTTCGCCGCGAACGTATGGAAAAAATCGCGATCTCCCGAGAAGACGTCGTCCACGCCGTTAAACCCGTAAGACACCATCAATGCGGCAGCCGATCCGTTGTGGGCGGTCATGCCGCCCATCGCGAATGCTTTCTCGATGTGCTCGGTATCCCGATGCATCGTGTACATGCCCGCGGCCTGCTGGGCGGTATAGGAGAAGGCATAGCGCATGCGGCGCTCGTCCAGCTTGAGCAGGGCAGCCGCGGCCGCCGCCGCGCCGAATACGCCGCCGAACGAGCTGGCGTGGTGCCCGGTGTAGCGGAATTTCTGCTCGTCGATTGCGAGCAGCAGGCGCGAACACACGTCGTATCCCAGCACCATGGCACGCAGCAAGGCTTCGCCCGAGGCACCCTGACGCTCGCTCATCGCAAAGGCTGCAGGCACGACGCTGGCCCCGGGGTGCGTGCGTGAGGGCGGGTGCGTGTCGTCCGTCTCGTCCGCGTGCGCGAACATTCCGTTGGCAAACGCGGCATTGAGCGCGGAGGTAACGATGCGGGTGCCGACAACCGTGGCCTCGGGCCTGCCCCCGAGCGCTTTGACGTAGCTCCGCGTCCGGGTGCCGGGCACGAGGCGCGACCCGGAAAGCATCGCACCGACCGTATCGACGAGATGAATCCTGGCGCGTTCCTTGACTGCCGGCGGCAATGGCGTACGGGACGCCCGGGCCGCGTGCCGGCTGAGCTGGAGCATGAGGGGCGAAATTTCACCGGAGGTCTTCATGAGATTGGACGGTGGACCTTCTGTTTCAGCGAGAGGATCAGAGCGGGGAGAACAAAGCAGGTGCTTGGCGGCCATTTTGCCGTCAATAAAAGATCGTTCAAGTGCTTTTCCCGGCTTTTTATCTGGAGCGTCGTCAAGAGTTGCTCTTGATCGCCGCCTGTTTCACCACGGTCTTCCACCGCGCAATATCGCGTTGCAGGAGATCGCCGAACGCCTCTGGCGGGCCGCCGACGGGCTCGATGGCCTCCGCCGCCAGTCTGGATTTGAAGTCAGGAGATTCGATCGCTTTCGAGATGGCGGTGTTCCACAGGTTGACGATGGTCTTCGGCAGGCCGCGAGGGCCATACACCGCATACCAGACCAGAACTTCGTAATCGGGGACTCCACTCTCGGCCACCGTGGGAAGGTCGGGGACGCTTTGCGAACGTTTCAAAGAAGTCACCGCGATCGCGCGCAGCCGGTTCGACTGCAGGTGAGGCAAGGCGGAAGGCGCGCTCGCCAGCATGAGCTGGAGTTGCCCGCCGATGATGTCGGTCAGCGCCGGGCCGGTTCCTTTGTAAGGTACGTGGACCAGCCTGGTTCCCGCCAGGATGTTGAAGAGTTCCGTGCCCAGGTGCGTAATGCTGCCCGGTCCCGCCGTACCGTAATTGAGCGTGCCGGGTTTCGCCTTATCCACGCCGATCAATTGCTTGATGCTGTTGATCCGCAAGCCGGGGTTGACCACGACCAGGAAAGGGCCGTACGCCATCAGGCTGATTTTCGCAATATCGCTGATCGGGTCGTAGGGCAGCGTCAGGAGCGCGGCATTGGCGGCGTAGCTGGTCGCCGCCATGGTCAGGGTGTACCCGTCTGGCGCGGCCCTGACGCCCAGCTCTGAGCCGATGGCGCCGCCGGCGCCGCCGCGGTTGTCCACGATCACAGTCTGGCCGACGCTGCCGGAGAGTTTCTGCGCCATCACCCGCGCGACGATGTCGGTGCCGCCACCCGGCGCAAACGGCACGATGAACCTCACCGGCCGATTCGGATAACTGTTCGTGCCTTTATCCTGGGCGTGCGCATGCGCGCTCACCGCGGCTGCAAAGCACAGCAAGACGGTACCGCACCCTTTCATCGGGATTTCTGCCTTTAATGTGGCGCGCCGCGTTCGTGCGCCCGCGGCCGCGGGTGGATGGACGAAGCCTAGGAGACCGCCGCGATCGTGCTTTCTATCGAGGCCTCGCTTTTCGGCTTCTCCTCGTAATAACGGCCGGTTTCTTCCCCGAGGAGAGAGGTGCGCAGCATGTAGCGTATCTGGGTCTTGTCGTAATTCGGTATTGCGATGTGGATCGTGCAGCGGTTGTCCCACATCATCAGGTCGCGCAGGCTCCATTGATGCCGATAGGTGAATTCGACTGATGTCGCGTGCTTGTTCAGGAAGTCCAGTATCGGCGCCGTTTCCTGCTCGGTCA
>Ga0137409_10001002_pt1 | contig 30628 bp, 29 predicted proteins | sample CZODoug1_16funga_FD_122059 | JGI IMG/M metagenome (GOLD analysis project Ga0137409, IMG submission 122059) | Vadose zone soil fungal communities from Angelo Coast Range Reserve, California, USA - CZODoug1_16fungal (Hybrid Assembly) | ecosystem: Environmental > Terrestrial > Soil > Vadose zone...
TTCGGCAGCTTTTGTATCGGAAAGTAATGCAGCGAGCAAGTTATTGGGGGGCAGGACACCGGGCGATCCGAAGATCGCCGCGGCCGGTACTGACGCTCCGCTCAGACGCCTTGTTTGTGCTGCATCTCCGTCATGCGTTCCGTCATGTCGGTATCGGTCAATCGCGCGAGGCGCGCGCAGACGCCGAGAACCGCCAGGATGGCGACGGTGGCAACAGAAGTAATCACCGGAAAATGCCAGAACAGCCACACCATGGTGACTGCGGATAGGGCCAAAATCGCTAAAAGCGCGGCTACATTCGTCCGCGAGTGCGACGAGTCGATCATGCCAGCTTCCCCCCGATCGATGCAACGAACTCCCGGATACCTTATACAGGGTGCGTTGTTAAACGACCATAAAGTAAAGACTCCAATGGCACAATCCGCAATTAGGGAAACTCTCAATCGGGGCTAACCCAGCATCGTCTCGCGCCGCCAATGCCGGGCGGTCAACACCATGAGCACCAGCGCGAGGGCGAGCGATGCCGCGGCCGACACCCACACGTCGAGCGCCGCGACGGTCTCGTCCTTGAGCACGCTGGTCATCAACAAATGCTGGCTCAGCGAGGGGATGAACATCAGAGAACTCTGGGTTTTCAACGAGTAAATGCTCGCAAAGGCGATCGGCAAGGTCGGCACGAGGAGGACGGTGGTGAGGTAGGTCTGAGCCTCACGATAACTGCGGGTGAATGAGGCGACGAAAGTCATGAGGGCGGCGCCCAGAGGCACGAAGGGCAGGCAAATCGCAAAGAAAATCAGCGCCGTGCGTGCGTTCAAGTTCGCGCTCATGCCAAGTCTTTCCAGCGGCACGAAGCGAAACACGCAGACGAATGCCGTAAGGCTCAAGGCCAGCGAGATGCACATGTAGGCGCAGGTGGCCAGAATCTTTCCGCCCACCAGGCTGGAGCGCGCCACCGGCAGGCTGAGCAGCGCCTCCAATGAACCTCGCTCCCGCTCCCCCGCGGTGGAGTCAATGGCGAGATAGAGCCCGCCCATCAACACCGCGAACAACACGAAGTAGGTCATGAACCCCAGGACCACGACAGCCCGGCCGGTGGGTGTCGCCACATCGACGTCATTGACCGCCACCGGTACTGTGAGCAGCGGATTCACCCCCCTGGCCTGCAGCCGCAGTTGCGCAATGCTGCTGGCGTAGCCTCCCAGAATGCTTCTCGCGCGCTCCGCGCTCTTGCGCGTTTGCGAATCCGCGCTGTCCGCGACCAGCAGCACGGGGGCCGGTACGCCCAAGGTGAACCGCGCGCCGTACTCCTTGGGGATGATCAGCACGATCTGAGCGCGGCCGCCGCGGACGGCGGCCCGAGCCTCACTCTCCGACAGGTTCGCTTTGCTCAGCTTGATGCCGTGTGCTTCGAGATAGCGCGTAAGCCGGGGCGCGTTGTCGGCCCCCGATATCGTCAGCCGCAGCGGCTCGTCCGACTCGACCACGCTCTGATTGAGCATGCGCGATACCATGAGGCCGAACAGCAAGGGCCCGAACAAAGGTCCAAACAGCAATGCCGACAGCAGCGTGCGGCGATCGCGCAGGTTCTCCAGAAATTCTTTTCCAAAAACGGTGAGGAGCAAGCGCATTCAGCTCAACTCCCCGGTATCGCCCAACACTTGCAGAAATGCCTCTTCCAATGAAGCTGCGCCGCTCCGGTCCTGAATCGATTGCACCGTCGCGTCCGCCAGAACCTTGCCGTGCCCTATGATCACCACTCGGTCGCAGAGCGCGGCCACCTCCTGCATGACATGCGAGGAGAACAGCACGCAGCGCCCCTGGGCCTTGAGCTCGAGCAGCATGTCGCGCAAATTGCGGATGGCCATCACGTCCAGCCCGTTGGTGGGTTCATCGAGAACGATATTGCCGGGGTCGTGAACCAGAGCACGCGCCAGCGCCACCTTGATGCGCTGTCCCTGCGAGAAACCCTTGGCGCGGCGCTCGATGAAACTCTCCATGCCGAGGATGCGGGTGAGTTCGGCGGTGCGCGAGCGCAAACGGTCGCCGGCGATTCCCTGCAACGAACCGAAATAGTGGATGTTCTCGCGCGCGGTGAGATTGCCGTATAGACCCGCCGCGTGGGGCAGCACGCCCAAGTGCGCTCGGGCCTTCGAGGTCTCGCCGCGTATGTCGATGCCGTCGACGCTGGCCCTGCCGCTGTCCGGCGTCAGGACCCCGTACAGCATGCGCAAGCAGGTCGACTTGCCGGCGCCGTTGGCACCCAACAGGCCGGTGATTTCACCATCGCGCGCCACGAAGGACACGTCTCGGACGGCCTCGATGGCGCCGAAGCGCTTGCTCAAGTTCGCAGCCTCGATCACACCTAAGCGCCTTCGATCATGGTGCAGGACCTATCATGTTCACAAAAAAGGGCGCAGGGCTGTGGCGTTCGAGGCAGGCCGCATCGAGCTTGTCCGGCGCCGCTGCGTCCAGAAACTCCGCCATCAGCCTCGGTACACAGCCGGTGGCGACCTGGCCGTGTCCCTCGCCGCTCAATATCAGGTGCCGATGGCGCGCAAGTCCGCGGGCCGCGCGTTCCGCATCGGCAGGCGGCGTCACGGGATCCGCCTCGCCCGACAGCAGCAATGTCGGGATATCGCTTTGCAAGGGGGCATGCAGATCGGCATCCACCGGTCCGCGCGGCCAGAGCCTGCAAATCTCCAGCAACGCATCCAGCTGATCCGTACCCTGGTAGGTTCGAGAAATCGCGGCCGGGTCGATGCCGGCGGCCGCGAAAAACGGCGCGTCTTCACTGCAGATCACGCTGTTCTGCATACCGCTCGCGAGCTGATCGCGGACTTGGCGAGCGGTCATGATGCTCAGCGCGGCGAGCGGCGCCAAGGCGCCTTGACTCGCCCGATGTATAAGTGCTGGCATCAATGAAGCCTGGGCGGCGCTATAGGAAAGGAATCTCAAGCTCGCGTCCAGCATGTTGCGGTTGAACTGGATCTTGAGCGGCAGGCTGCTGTCCGGATCATCGATGGTGATCATCGATTTCTGCGGCCCGAATTGGCGCCGCAGGCCATCGAGGTCCTGCCGCAACTCCGGGTAGGCAGCGCTGCAGTCCGGCGAAGCTCCGCAACGCTTCACGATGAGATCCAGAGCGCGCTCACCGTCCAGCGGGGTTTCAGGTCCTATGGCCTGCTCCGGGTAAGTCACTCCGTCCAAGATCACGGCGTGAACCGATGCCGGAAAGCGCCGCATATAGAGCTGCGCCACCCGCGTGCCATACGACGATCCATAGAGATCGATGGCCTGCACTTTGAGCGCGCGGCGAACCGCCTCGAGGTCGGCGACCGCCACGCTGCTCGTGTAGAAGCGCACCCGGTCGCCATACTTGCGCAGACACGCCAGGGTCGCCTGCCGCAGCGCCGGCATGAAGTCGTCCGTCGCCTGCCAGTCGTCCGGGTAATCGCAGGCGAGCGGCGCGGAATTCCCCGTGCCGCGCTGATCGACCAGCACGATATCGTGGTTTCGGTTCACCCGCGCAAACGCAGCGGCGTAGCTCGTGTACATCGCGGTGGCGCCTTGACCCGGACCGCCGGCCAACAGAAACAGCGGCGCCGCCTCGGCGCGCCGATTGAGCGCGGGCACCACCGCAACGCTCAAATCAATGGTCGCGCCACCCGGCTTTGTCCGATCCTCCGGCACTTTGAGCACGCCGCAACGCGCCGCGATCGACGCCAGCCGCTGCGGATGCTCGAGGCGGCACTCATGCAATGCGAGTTGGGCCGCAGGCGGGGCGTCCACAGCCGCCGCCATGACCGGCCGCAGCCACAGATAGCAGCTCGCACCGACGGCGCCGAACAGCACGGCTCTCCATTTACTCCACATGCCGATCTCCGATTTGAACCGATTGTAGGGGATTCGTTACCCGTCCCCGCCCGCACTTGGTAGATTTGCGGCCCAGTTCGTCTTTACTTAGAGTTATCCCATGAACGTGATTCGCGAAGCCGATGTGATCGCCAGCGTCGCCGACGCCCTGCAGTACATCTCCTACTACCACACCCCCGATTTCATCCGTGCCATGGGGCGTGCGTACGACATGGAACAGAGCCCGTCGGCGCGCGACGCGATCGCGCAGATACTCACCAATTCGCGCATGTGCGCCGAAGGCCATCGGCCCATATGCCAGGACACGGGCATCGTCGTGGTGTTCGTGAAAGTGGGCATGGGCGTGCGCTGGGATGCGACTCTCGATCTGCCGGCGATGATCAACGAGGGCGTGCGGCGCGCCTACCTCGACCCCGACAACAAGCTGCGCGCATCCATCGTGTCCGACCCTGCGTTCAAGCGATCCAATACCCGCGACAACACACCGGCGGTGATCCACACCGAATTCGTCGCCGGAGACGAGGTCGAGATCACCGTCGCCGCGAAGGGCGGCGGATCTGAAAACAAATCCATGTTCGCCATGCTCAATCCATCGGACTCCGTCGCGGACTGGGTGTTGGAGATGGTGCCTGAAATGGGCGCCGGCTGGTGTCCGCCCGGAATGCTCGGGGTCGGCATCGGCGGCAGCGCCGAGAAGGCCATGCTGCTGGCGAAGGAATCCTTGATGGAGCCCATCGACATCGGCGATCTGATCGCGCGCGGGCCGAAAACCAAACTGGAAGAATTGCGTCTAGAGATATTCCAACGGGTCAATGCCCTCGGTATCGGCGCGCAAGGCCTCGGGGGCTTGACCACCGTGCTCGACGTGAAAGTATTGGACTATCCGACCCATGCGGCATCGTTGCCGGTGGCGGTGATTCCCAACTGCGCCGCCACCCGGCATATCCATTTCACGCTGGATGGTTCAGGCCCAGCGGTTCTCGAGCCGCCCAATTTGGATCTGTGGCCGAAAGTAAAGTGGTCCGCCGATGCCAGCGCGCGCCGTGTCTCTCTCGATGGATTGACCCGCGCAGAAATTGCGAGCTGGAAACCCGGTGAGCGCTTGTTGTTGTCGGGAAAGCTCCTGACCGGCCGCGATGCCGCGCACAAACGCATCTGCGCGCTGCTCGATGCCGGCAAGCCGCTGCCCGACGGTTTGGATTTTCATGGCCGAGTCATTTATTACGTCGGGCCGGTCGACCCCGTCGGTACGGAGGTCGTGGGACCGGCGGGTCCCACCACCGCTAATCGCATGGATCGGTTTACCGACACCATGCTGGGCAAGTCCGGCTTGCTGGCGATGGTGGGGAAGGCCGAACGGGGGCCTGAAACCGTCGAGTCCATCGCCAAGCACCATTCCGCCTACTTGATCGCGGTCGGCGGCGCCGCTTTTCTGGTCTCGAACGCCATCCGCGGCAGCCGCATCGTCGCCTTCCCCGAACTTGGCATGGAAGCCGTGTATGAATTCGACGTGCGCGATATGCCGGTCACCGTGGCGGTGAGCTCCGACGGTGTTTCCGTGCACGAGACCGGACCCAAGGCCTGGGCGGGCAAATTTGCCGGCATACCAGTCGCGGTGGAGTAGCGCGGGTGCGTCAATGCCAACGGGCGTAGTACACTTATACGTCAGGGAGGAGCCCCTGCCTTTGGGCCGAGCAGCACCCCCGCCCTTTGGGCCGAGCAGCACCTGCCTTTAGGCCGAGCAGCACCTAGTATTTGACCGAGCAGCCGTAAGGCGTAGTCACTGCATGCGCGACCGGGGCGCCCTGCGCGACGGCCAGCATGGCTTCTTTGAGATACGGTTCGGCGTGGGGGATGTCGCCCGCGTCCGCGGTGGGGATGCTGTCGATGCCGCCCATATATTGCAGCGCTCCTTCCTTGTCGATCACGAACATATGCGGCGTGGTCTTCGCGCCATACAGGCGCCCGAGCGTCCCCGACGGATCCATCAACACCGCCGTCGGAAAGGCTCCGCGCGACTGGGTCAGGGCGTCTGCGGCGGGTCCGTTCACATAGCCCTGCTTACCGGGTGCCGAGGAAATCACGCTCAGCCAGACCACGCCGTTTTTTTGTGCCAGCGCCTGTACGCTTTGCATGTTGCCGCTCGTGTAGTGCTTGCGCGTGAAGGGACAATCGGCATTGGTCCACTCCAGGACCACGGTCTTGCCGCGGAACTGGCTCAAGGAAAGCGAGTTGCCCTTGCTGTCCGTGGCGGTGAAATCGGGTGCCGGACGGCCGATTTGCGGGGCGGAGCCGGCCGCGAATCCCGAGGCGCCGATCACGCTTGCGAAAACTGCGGCGAAACCCAAGGTAAGGACGCGAACGGCAAGAGGGGCACCAAGGGTACGAAGAGGGGAACCAGGGGTACGAGGAAGGCTGTTCATCATATTTCTCCGCGAGAAACGCTGGCCTTCAGGCCGGCGAGGGATAGCGATGCACGTTTCCGCGGAAACGTCCTCTCGACCACTGGTTGGTCATTCCCGCGTTTCCGCGGAAACGTGCGCGTTCAGGTTTCGCCTTCCTTAGTCGCGACAACCTGGTCTGAGGTTCCCTGACACGGCCGGAGGTTCCCTGACTGACCTGACCTGCGGTTCCCTGGCACTTTTACATGGACCCCATTACAGTACGCGCCTCGTAGAAAATCGAGTGGATTCAGCGCCATGCGTTTCGGTACGGAATATGGGGTGATCGTGATCGGCGGGGGCCATGCGGGCACCGAGGCCGCGCTTGCGGCTGCGCGCATGGGCCAGCGAACCCTGCTCCTGACCAACAACATCGAGACGCTGGGTCAGATGAGCTGCAATCCGGCGATTGGCGGCATCGGCAAGGGCCACTTGGTGAAGGAGATCGATGCGCTGGGCGGTGCCATGGCACTCGCGACCGACGAGGCCGGCATCCAGTTCCGCACCCTGAATGCCAGCAAGGGACCCGCGGTACGCGCCACGCGAGCGCAAGCCGATCGGCAACTCTACAAGCAGGCGATTCGCCGCATGCTCGAGACCCAGCCGAATCTCACTCTGTTCCAACAAGAGGTGGCCGATCTTAAGGTGGAGGGCGAGCGTGTGGTCGGAGTGGTCACGCAGAGCGGCATCGAGTTCCGGGCGCGCGCTGTCGTGTTGACCGTCGGCACATTCTTGGGCGGCAGGATTCACGTCGGCTTGGAGAGCCATCCTGGCGGCCGTGCAGGCGATCCGCCGTCGACGAGTCTGGCCGCGCGCCTGCGCGAGCTTGATTTACGCGTCGGCCGGTTGAAAACCGGCACGCCGCCGCGGATCGATGGCCGCAGCATCGATTTCTCAGGGATGCGCGAGCAGCACAGCGACCATCCGCGGCCGGTGTTTTCCTATTTGGGAACGCGCGAGCGGCACCCGCGGCAGCTGCCCTGCCACATCACGGCCACCAACGAACGAACCCACGACATCATTCGCGGCGCCACCGCTCGCTCGCCTCTGTTCACCGGGTTGATCGAAGGCGTGGGCCCACGCTATTGCCCATCCGTGGAAGACAAAGTGGTGCGCTTCGCGGACAAGACCTCTCATCAGATCTTCGTCGAGCCCGAAGGCCTCAATACTCACGAGATCTACCCCAACGGGATATCCACGAGTCTGCCCTTCGACGTGCAATACGAGTTCGTGCGCACCATTCGGGGGTTCGAGCGGGCGCACATCACGCGCCCGGGCTACGCCATCGAATACGATTTCTTCGATCCGCGCGATCTTAAGTTCAGCCTGGAGAGCAAATTCCTCTCCGGCCTGTTCTTCGCCGGACAGATCAACGGCACCACCGGATACGAGGAGGCGGCGGCGCAAGGGTTGCTCGCCGGCGCCAACGCGGCGCTGCTGGCCGATGGCCGCGATGCGTGGTGGCCAAAACGCAGCGAGGCCTACATCGGCGTGCTGGTCGATGATCTGATCACGCGCGGCGCTCCCGAGCCCTACCGGATGTTCACCAGCCGCGCGGAATACCGACTGAGTTTGCGCGAAGACAACGCGGACCTGCGCCTCACCGCGCAAGGCCGCGAGCTTGGCCTGGTCGATGAGGACCGCTGGACATTTTTTCAGCGCAAGCGTGCCGCCGTCGCGGATGAAGTTTCCCGGCTGACCGCGGCGGTGGTGCATCCGGCCGTGGTGGACGCCGGGTTGCTCGCCAAGTTGGGTTCGCCCCTGCTGCGCGAAGCGCATGCCTTGGATTTATTGCGCCGCCCGGAGCTGACATACGACGATTTGAACCACGTTGCCCCGTGGACGGCGCCGGCATCGAGCGCGGACGATGCGGCTCAAACAGCGGGGGATTGGCGCGGCGATGAGCGCATGTCCGAGCAGGTCAAACTGCAGGTCGACGTCGAGGCGAAGTACTCTGGGTATCTCAAGCGTCAGAACGACGAAATTGAGCGTCAGCGGCGCAATGAAGAATTGCGCATGCCGGAGAACATCGACTATGGCGATGTCAGCGGACTGTCGAACGAAGCCCGCCAGCGCCTGCGCGATGTGCGTCCCGAAACCTTGGGTCAGGCCGCCCGGATTCCCGGCCTGACGCCGGCCGCCGTGTCGTTGCTGCTGGTGCATCTCAAGAAGCGCGACCGCGCCGCTTGAAGTTCGGCACCGCGTTGCAGGTGCCGCGCGTTCATTGGCCTTGGGCGGTTTGGCCTTGCACGGTGCTGTGTGCGGTGGTGCTTGCGGCTGTCCTGGCCGTGTTGACTGCCACACTCGCCAGGCGGCATGGTGATGTTCCGCCGGAAACGCGCGCCGTGATCTTGCGGCGCGGCAACGGCGCGGAGCCGGAGAGTCTCGACCCGCACAGTGCGCGTTCCGAGGCGGCGCTCACCATCCTGCGCGACTTGTATGAAGGCCTGACCGAGATAGGTCCGGATGGTGCCCCCCTGTTGGCCGCCGCCGATGAATGTGCGATCTCCGCCGACGGCACGACCTATCGATTTCACTTGCGAAAGCAGGCGCGCTGGTCGAATGGCGAACCACTGGTTGCCGAAGACTTCGCGGCCGCCTGGCGTCGCTTGGTGGACCCGCGGACCGGCGCGCAGTACGCGCAACTGTTGGCGCCCGTGCAGGGTGCAGAGGCGATCAGCGCGGGTTCGGCCGCCGCCTCGACCCTGGGAGTGCAAGCCGTCGATCCCACGACGCTGCTGGTGAAGCTCACGCACCCGAGTCCCTATTTCCTCGCCATACTGGCGCATCCGGCGACGTTTCCGATCAATCGCACCGTGCTTGCGCAGCACCCGTCGGGTTTTGCCAAGCCGGGCGTGATGGTATCGAACGGCGCCTTTGTACTGGCGCGCTGGGATTTCGGTTCGCACTTGGTCGCGGTACGCAACCGCCTGTACTGGAACGATGGCGCCACGCATGTCGACGGCGTCGAGTATTACTCCATCACTGAGCCCGAGACGGAACTGCGCGCATTTAGGTCCGGCGCCGTGGACGTGACGTCCACCATCCCCGGCGCCCAGTTCGGATGGATCAAGCAACACCTGGGACAGGAATTGCACGTCGCCCCACAGCTCGGGGTGTATTACTTGGGATTGAATTTGCGGCGAGCCCCCTTCGCGCGGTCGCCGCCGCTGCGCCGCGCGTTGTCGCTGGTGATCGACCGAGAGCGCCTGGTGCAGGCGGTCACCGGCACCGGCGAGTCGGCCGCGTACACCTTCGTGCCGGCGCAGACCCTGAACTATTCGCCGCCGGTGCCGGAGTATGCGAGCTGGCCGATGCCGCGGCGGATCGCGCGGGCGCGTGAACTGCTGGCCGAAGCGGGTATGCTGCAATCGCCGCCGGCGCTCGAGCTGCGCTACAACAGCAGTGAACTGCACGGCCGCATCGCCATCGCCGTCGCGGAAATGTGGAAGCAGGCCTTGGGCGTGGACACCACCTTGCATGCCGAAGAGTTCAAGGTGCTGCTGCAGGACGTCGATCGCGGCGACGTGACCCAGGTGTTTCGTGCGAGCTGGCTCGCCGACTACAACGACGCCTACAGTTTCCTGCAGGTGCTGCAAAGCGGTTTCGGCATCAACTTGCCGCGCTACGCCAATGCCGAATACGATGCGCTACTGGCGCAGGCCGCCAACGAAGTCGACGCCGGCCGCCGGCGCGCGCTGCTCGAGCACGCGGAGGAAGTCATGATCGCCGATCAACCGCTCATCCCGCTCTACTTCTACGTGGCCAAGCATCTCGTCAGCGCCCGGGTGCAGGGTTGGCGGGACAATGCGATGAATGTGGTGTACAGCAAGCAGCTCATGAAAGACAGTTCAAACCGCGCCGCGACGGGCGATGCGAGGTAAGCCGATGTCAAATTTCTACGACTTCAAGGTGACGGGACTCGACGGCAGCCAGGATATTCTCGCTCCTTTGCGCGGCAAAGTGACCTTGGCGGTGAATGTCGCGAGCAAGTGCGGCTACACGCCGCAATATGCGGGCTTGGAAGAACTTTACCAAGAGCTCAAGGAGCGCAACTTCAGCGTGGTCGGATTCCCTTGCAACCAATTTGGGGCGCAGGAACCCGGCACGGCGGCGGAGATTCAAAGCTTTTGCTCCCTTACCTATGGGGTGACTTTCCCGTTGGCCGCAAAAATAGACGTGGGCGGCGCTCATCGCCATGCCCTCTACGCCTGGCTGACCGCCAAGGAGAACGGCTTTCCCGGAGACATCGGCTGGAATTTCGAGAAATTCCTGATCGATCGCGAGGGACGAGTGATTTGCCGCTACCCTTCGGGAGCGAAGCCGACGGATGCCGGCTTTTTGCAAGACTTGGCCGACGTGCTGTAGTGCGCGCGGCCGCACATAGCGCCGCTTCGCCCACGCGAGTGGCATTTTGTCCGTCCACTCTTTAACATCAGCGCACTATTTGAACCCCGCGGTCGGAGATTTTAGATGCATTCTCGATTGAATGGCTTAAGTTTGCTTGCTGGCATGGCGTTGAGTTTGAGTTGGTCACTTGGCGCGCATGCAGCGGGCGATCCGGCACTCGGCGAGAAGAAGTTCTACACCTGCTACGGCTGCCACGGCATCGACAACTACAGGAACGCCTATCCGGACTACAGCGTTCCCAAGCTGCGCCACCAGCATGCCTCGTATATCGTGGCGGCGCTGCAGGAGTATCGCAGCGGCGAGCGGCCGCATGCGACCATGCACGCGCAGGCGGCGTCGTTGTCCGACGAAGACATCGAGGACATCGCCGCCTACCTGCAGGGTGCGGACCCGGTGAAGCCGGGCGCTGCGGTAAACGGAAAAACTCCGAAACAAGTGGCCGCCTGCGTCGCCTGTCACGGCGAGAACGGACTGGGGGTCGAGTCGCCGCTGACGCCGAAGCCGGCCGTGCTCGCGGGGCAGCACGTCGATTACCTGGAGCAGGCGTTGACGGCCTATAAAAATGGCCGCCGCAAGAATGTGGTGATGGACGGCATGGCGCAGCTGCTAACCACCGACGAGGACGTCAAAATCGCGGCCGAGTATTTCGCCGGTCAATCCTCGCCCTTGGCTACGGCGAGCACCGACAGCAAGTAAGCGCGAGCACGTTCGGCAAGCAAGCAGGTCCGCGCGGCAACTCATCGGCGCCGCTCGCCCTCATTTGCCGAGGCTCATCAGGAATTGCGCGAACGTCCGGTAATAGGCGTCGCGGTTCTGCTTTTTCCGAAAGCCGTGGCCTTCGTCGCTGGCCTGTAAATACCACACCTCGCCGCCCTTGCTGCGCACCCGATAGACGATCTGCTCCGCTTCGCTCAACGGCACCCGCGGATCGTTCTTGCCGTGCACGATGAGCAGAGGCCGTGAAATGCGCTCCGCGTTCGTCAGCGGTGAAATGCGCCTGAGGTATGCTCGCATGTCGGGATCGCGTTCATCGCCGTATTCCGCGCGGCGCTGGTTCTGCCGATACGGCGCGGTATTGGTCAAAAAGCTGACGAAGTCCGCGATGCCCGAGTAGTCGACGCCGCCGCGCACGCGCTCGCTGAAATTAACCAGTGTCGCGAGCGTGAGATAGCCCCCGTAGGAACCGCCGGATACCACCACTTGCTTTGCGTCGAACGCCTTCTGCAAACCCAGCCAGACGAGCAGCGCGCCCATATCCTTCACGGCGTCCTCGCGCAGCGTGCCGTTGTCGAGAGCCAGATAACTCTTTCCGTAGCCGGATGAGCCGCGCACATTGGGCGCAACGACGGCAATCCCTAGCTCATTGACCACATATTGCAGCCATGGATCGAAGCCGGGGCGGAACTGCGATTCAGGGCCGCCGTGCAGGGTGATCAGCACCGGGTGCGGACCCGGAGCCGACGGCTCGTACACATACACCGGTATCTGACGCTGCCGGCCGTCGGTTCGGTCGAAGGTGGGAAACTGAGTGAGCCGCGGCGTCACGAATCGCGCGAGATCCACCGCACCCGCTTCGCTGTGCGTCCAAGCCTCCAGAGCGTTCGCCGCGATGTCGAGAACATAGGCGTCGCGCGGCCGATTGGGAGCCGCGAAGCCGAAGGCAAGGCGATTGCCCGCGGCGTCGAAGCTCAAGGAGCCGATGATGCCGGCCGCCGGGAGCTTGGGCGCTATCAAATCCTGATGGGTACGCAGATCGAGCACATTGAGTTTGTCGATCCCCGCCTCGTTGCTGACGTAGGCCAGGTAATGTCCGTCGCGCGAAATCGCCAATTCTTCGATGTCCCAGGAAAGACGGCCGGAGATGACGGTCTTGTCGCCGGTGAATAGATTGACGTAACGCAGCTGCGCGAACTCGCTGTCGAGGTCGGAGATCAAATAGACACCCAGCCCGTCGCGGGAGAATTTGGCGCCTGCGATCCCGACCTTGGTCGGCACCGGCTCGACCTCGCGTTTTTGTCCCGAGCTGAGATCCACCACGTACAGGTACGCTTCGGAAATCGAGAGGTACTTGAGCACCAGCAGCTTGCGGTCGTCCGGCGACCAATCGAGCGGATACCAGGCGGCGCCGTCGCCGGTGACGGCGAGCCGCGGCAGCGAGCCCGCTTCCGGATCGACGATGTCGATGTCATAGCTCACCCCGTCGCGCGCGGTGCTGAAGAACGCGACCTCGCGCCCGGTGTTCGACCACACGGATCCGCCGTTCAGGGACTTGCCGTCGGTCAGCAGTTTGGCGCCGGGCTCGCCCAGCCGCTGATAATAGAGCTGGGCATTCTCGTTGCCGCCCACATCCTTGAGATATACGTAGGCGCTGCGTCCGGGATCGGGAGAAAACGCGGCCTGCGTGACCGGCTCGCGCAGAAACGTGAGCTGGCGCCGCTCACCCGCCGGCCGCTCCACCAGATGCAGTTGATCGACGTCGCCGAATCGAGTGCTGATCAACAACTGGCCTTTCGGCGAGAAGCCGAGCGGAGTCGCCTGGCGCGCATTCAGATAGGCATCCAGTTTCTCGCTCAAACCCGCTGCGGGCTCGGGAATATTGTCGAAGATCAGATTGCCGCGCTCGACCCGAGGCAGCGCCGAGGCCGGAACCGCGGAGACGAACGGCAGTGCCATCAACAGCAGCAAATAAATTCGAGTCATGATTGGTATGTTCTCACACCGCGCGGATAATGGGGCCGATGGCAGCTTATGAACATTTGGTGAAATCCTACGACGTGGGCGACGAGCTCGACGACATCGCGAGCGCGGATCCCCCTGCCTACCTGCGCCGCTGCTTCGCCGAGGGCCACTCCGCGTCCATGCTGTCTTGGGCTCGGGTGCAGCAGCTCGCGGTCTGCGCCATGGTCCTTGACGCCATCGTCAACGGCCGTGACTACGATTCGTTCGAGCATGAGCTGATCGCTGACTGGCGCATCCATTATGCCAGCGCGTGCGCCAAACTGAAGGACTCGGCCGTGCAGGCCTTGCACCGCGTCCTCGAGCGCGACCGGCCGCAAGATCCGGACGCCGCCATGGAACTGGAACAACTCGCGGGCAGCTTGGCTGCGGCTCGATGACGGCCCCGAATCATAGTGATCGGCATCCATGTCTCGGTCGCAGCCCGAGCCGGCGTGTATGCCGGAGCGCGTTATCTCTGACGTTGCTCGGGGCATTGGTTGCCTGCCGCGCCCCATCGCCGCGGACTGCTGCACCCGATCGTGTCCCGCCTCCGCCGGCCGCGCATGAACTTGGCGACGCTTCCTATGATTGGCACGGTCTCCTCATCGCTCCCTTCGGCAGCGTGCTCAAGGATATTCCCGTAGCCCTTCACGAGGTGTTGCTGTTTCGGGACGACGCGCACGGCAATGCCGCGCCGGGCAGTGCGGGAGCCGACGCGGCCGCCGTCGATGCGGAGTGCTATGCCGCCGATGCGCCGGCGCCTCGTTTCGTCGGGCGCATTCCCGACGAGTACTTGCTCTGTTTCAAGCAAGATCGACTGTCCCGCGTTCAAGCGTCGGTTCGCGTGCCCGCCGCTCAAGCAGCCGAGGTATTCGCCGCGGCCTGCACCGGTTGGTTGAAAAACGCGGCGTCGACACCGGGCGCTGAAGCGCCGGGGGTTGGAACACCTGGCGTCGGAGCGTCCGCCGAGGCCCCAAGTGCCGGCGCCTGCGAGGGCCGCGACGGCGCCATTCACTTCCGCGGCCGGCTCGAGGAGGAACCGGGTCGGGCGGAAACGCCCCAACCGGAATCGGTCTTGTCGATTACCTTAGACAGCGCTCCTTATCCTTGAGCAGCCCGCCCGCGACTCGCGAGTCCGAACTTGAACTGCTTGCCGCGGGTGCACGCGACATCGGCATTGCCGTGGATTCATCCGGCGCCGAGGCGCTGCTCAAGCTGGTGGATGAACTGGAAGCCGGAAACGCGCAATTCAATCTGACGGCAATCCGCGACAGGCTCGGCATGTTGCGCAAACATGTCCTCGACAGCCTTACGCTGCAGCCCTACCTGCGCGGCAGCCGCGTCGCCGATATCGGCACCGGCGCGGGTTTTCCGGGGCTGCCGCTGGCCATCGTCAACCCGCAGCGGCGTTTTACGCTGGTCGAGGCCACCGGCAAGAAGGCGCGGTTCGTCGAACAAACCGCGCGCCGGCTGGGGTGCCACAATGTTCAAGTCGAACATGCACGTGCGGAAAACTACAGGCCGTTCGAACTTTTCGATACAGTGGTGGCCCGGGCCCTGTCCTCACTGGCGGATTTTGCGGCCTATGCCGGTCATTTATGCGCTCCGGGCGGGCGGCTGCTGGCGATGAAGGGAAAGCGGCCGGACGAGGAGATCTCCGCCCTGCCCAAATCGTTCCGGGTGCTGGCGGTGCATAGGCTCAAAGTGCCCGGGCTGGACGACGAGCGGCATCTTGTGGAACTCTCACCGTCCCGACCCAAATCGAGCAAAGCATGAAGCGGGTCATCGCACTGGCAAATCAAAAAGGCGGAGTCGGAAAGACCACGACCGCCGTCAATCTGGCCGCCTCACTGACGGCTACCAAGCGGCGCGTCCTGCTGATCGATCTCGATCCCCAGGGCAATGCCACCATGGGATGCGGAATCGACAAGTATGCTCAGGCCCGCACCAGCTGCGACGTGATGTTGGGCGACTGCTCCGCGATGGAGGCGTTGGTGCCGGTAGAATACGGCGGTTTCATGCTGATGCCTTCCAATCAGGACCTCACGGCGGCGGAAGTTCGCCTGCTCGGCATGATCACCGGCCGGGAGTTCAAATTGCGCAATGCCCTGAAGCCGGTGCGCGAGAATTTCGACGTGATCTTCATCGACTGTCCGCCGGCGCTCAATATGCTGACGCTGAACGCGCTGGTGGCGGCGGATTCCGTGATGGTCCCGATGCAATGCGAGTACTACGCGCTGGAGGGCTTGAGCGCCCTGGTACAGACCATCGAGCAGATCAAGGCCAGCATCAATCCCGATCTGGAAATCGAAGGACTGCTCCGCACCATGTTCGACCCGCGCAACAACCTGGCGAATGAAGTGTCCGCGCAGCTGATCGAGCACTTCGGCGACAAAGTGTTTCGTACCATGATTCCGCGCAATATACGGCTGGCGGAGGCCCCAAGTTTCGGCAAGCCCGCGCTGTTTCACGACAAGGAGTCGCGGGGCGCTCTGGCCTATCTGGCGCTCGCCGGCGAGATGATTCGCCGCGATGATCTGCCGGCCGCCGATGAAATGATTCGCCGCGACGATCTGCCGCCCGCGCCCGTATAATCGGTCCGGTCCGTAGAACCGGCGTCGTTCACTGGGATTTGTCATGTCCGGCAAAAAGCCGTCTTTGGGTCGTGGCCTCGCTGAGCTGAGCCCCCTGCTCGCGAAGCGCGCGGGCGCGCCCGCGCCTGAACCGCCGGTGCTGGCCGGCGACCGCTTGGCGAGCTTACCGCTCGATCTGCTGCAGCGGGGCAAGTTCCAGCCTCGCGTGGACATGCGGACCGAGACCTTGAGCGAACTGGCAGACTCGATCAAATCACGGGGTCTGGTGCAGCCCATCCTGGTGCGCCCCGTCGGGAGCCGCAACCCCGGCGAATCGCAGCGCTACGAAATCATCGCCGGCGAGCGGCGCTGGCGGGCGGCGCAGATGGCGGGGCTTGCCGAGATTCCCGCGGTTATTCGCGACGTGCCCGATGAGGCGGCTGTTTCCATGGCGCTCATCGAGAATATTCAGCGCGAAGACCTGAACCCCCTGGAAGAGGCGGGTGCGCTGCTGCGTTTGATCGAGGAATTCGGCCTGACGCATCAGGCAGCCGCCGAAGCGGTCGGGCGCTCGCGCGCCGCGGTGAGCAATTTGCTCCGCCTCATGGAGCTCGCCGACGAAGTCAAGGAATTGCTGGAGCAGCGGCGCATCGAAATGGGCCACGCGCGCGCGCTGCTGGGTTTGAGTTCGCGCCGCCAGCAGATCGAGGTGGCCGGCCTCGTGGCCAAAAAATCCCTGTCGGTGCGTGAAACCGAGGCATTGGTGCGCCGCATCATCGCTCCGCATTCCGCCGACTCGCCATCGGCGCCTCCCGTTGACCCGGATATTCAGCGTCTGGAGCGCGAATTGGCCGACAAATTGGGGGCCAAGGTGGTGTTCCAGCACACCGCTTCCGGCAAGGGAAAACTCGTCGTGAACTACAACAGCCTGGATGAACTCGAGGGCATTCTCGGCCACATCCAGTGAAAAAAAGCGAAAAAATACCTCCCCAAGACGCCTTGATGCAGCGGGTCGGCCTCTCTATAATGCGCCGGCTATTTTGACTGGCGACGGCTCATAGAATGGTGAAATCGAGGGTAGCGCCGCCGGTCCGGTCCCCTTCGCGATGAATGAAGTTCTGAGTCGCGGCAAGCGGATGGTCGTTCGGGTCGTGCTCCTGCAAGCAGGCTGCGCGGCATTAGTCGCGTCTGTGTTTCTTGTGTTCAAAGGCTCGAGCCCGGCCCTTGCGGCGCTGGTGGGTGGATTGATCGTGGCTGCCGGAAGTGCGGTGATGGGTTGGCGCGCGTTCAAGCCCGGGATTGCGGGCGGCGCCACGCTCACCACAGCGATGTACGCCGGAGTGGCGCTCAAGTGGTTGTGGTTCGCGCTCGCAATGTATTTGGCGATCGCGCGGTTGAAACTCGACGCGGCACCGCTATTGATTGGAATAGTGGTCACGCAATTGGGGTATTGGGTCGGTCTAGTTCGGCTCAAATGACGATTGGGGACTTATGCGTTTCGCAAATCTGGCAGAGGAAGAAGCTTCGGGCGGGGTGACGGGCTACATCAAGCATCACCTGACTCATTACACCGTGGATACGGGGCACGGTGCGTTTTGGTCCGTGCACATCGACAGCGTCATTTTTACTCTCCTCATTTCCTTCCTGTTCATTCTCACACTCTCCCTCGCCGCGCGCCGCGCCACCAGCGGCGTCCCGGGTAAATTGCAGGCCGCGGTGGAAATCCTGGTGGAAGGCGTCGATGGCATGGTGAAAGACACCTATCACGGCTCGAACAAATTCATCGCGCCGCTCGCCATCACGATTTTCTGCATGGTGTTCCTGGAAAATTTCATGGACATCCTGCCGGTGGATGCGCTGCCGGCCGCCGCCAAGCTGTTCGGCGTGGAGCACCTACGCACGGTGGCGACAGCCGACCTCAACACCACGGTCGGAATGGCCCTGGGGGTTTTCATATTGATTCAGTGGGTGGGCATCACGCACAAGGGATTCGGCGTTTTTGTGGGCGAGTGGTTTACCGCTCCGTTTCACGCTCACAACCCGGCTCTCAAGATACTGCTGGCGCCCATCAATTTCGCATTTCGAGTGATCGAAGAAGTCGTCCGGCCGCTATCATTGTCCATGCGGCTGTTCGGCAACATGTACGCCGGCGAGCTCATATTTTTGCTGATCGCCTGCTTCACGCTCGACGCGGCGCTCAACCACGCGTCTACCTACTTTCTCGGCGCCGGCCAGTTCATCGCCGGGGTCATATGGACGGGATTTCACTACCTGATCATCACGCTTCAGGCGTTCATTTTCGGGGTGCTGACCATCGTGTACGTGGGCATCTCGGCCGAGAAACATTAGTGTCCTGTCCCACCAATAACTTGCTCGATTCGCCCGCGGATTTTCGTGTCGGGCAACGCCGCCCGGCGCGAAAAGACGCGGCGCAGCGGGCGAGTTATTGGTGGGACAGGACACTCAATTCGATTCATTCAAGACATTAAAGACCGGAGACAATAATGGACAATGTGACCCAAATCGCTCAACTCATGAGCTCCACCGTGATCGCGGCGGGCTTGGTGATCGGCCTAGGTGGTGCGGGCGCCGCCGTCGGCTTCGGTCTTCTGGGCGGCAAGTTTCTCGAGAGCTCTGCTCGCCAGCCGGAGCTCACCAACATGCTCCAGACCAAGATGTTCATCGTTGCCGGTCTGTTGGACGCGGTGCCGATCATCGGCGTGGCCGTCGGCTTCTTGCTGCTTTACGCCAATCCTTTCTTGGGCGCGCTCGGTCTCAAGTAAGCAGACCCGCATTGGCGCTTGAACGGCGCCGAGCAAGGAGTACGCAATGAACTTAGCACTTACGCTGGTCATCCAAGGGGTGGTGTTTTTCCTGGTCGCCTGGGCGGTCATGAAATTCTTCTGGCCGTGGCTCATGGGAGCCATCGAAGAGCGGCAGACGAAAATTGCAGCCGGCCTGGCGGCCGCCAGCCAGAGCGAAAAGGATCTCGAAGAGGCCGAGGCGCGCTCCAAGGAAATCCTCCGCGAAGCACGCGACCGGGCTGCGCAGATCGTCGACCTGGCGGGCAAGCGCTCGAACGAAATCGTCGAGGAAGCGAAGGGCACGGCGTCGAGCGAAGCCCAGCGCCTGGTGGATCATGCACGCGACGAAGTGGCGCGGGAGAGCTCGCGGGCGCGTGAACAACTGAGCAGGGAGGTAGGAAAGCTCGCGGTCGAGGGTGCGTCGCGCTTGTTGGAACGCGAGATCGATCCGAAGACTCACGCCGAACTGTTGGATAAATTGGCGGCCGAGGTTGCGCGTGGCTGAGCGAGCTACCATCGCCCGGCCTTATGCGAAGGCCGCGTTTGAATACGCGCGCGGTGCGAATGCCCTTGCAGCGTGGTCGGAGGGACTCAAGGTTGCGGCCGAGATCGTCGCCGATCCGCGCGTCGCCCCGCTCACCAAGAGTCCTGCGTGGTCGGCGTCCGACCTCGTCAGCCTCATCACTGACGTCGCTGAGCCTAAACTCGATGCCGGCATGCAGAACTTCGTGCGTGTGCTCGCGGAGAATCACCGCCTGTTGCTCTTGCCGGAGATTGCGGCTCATTACGAGGTGCTGCGCTCCGCCGTAGAAAACACCGTCGATGTCGAGGTGGTCTCCGCCGTGCCCCTCGACGCCGCTCAGGCCGACAAGCTTCAGCGGGCCTTGAGCACGCGCTTGAAGCGCCAGGTGCGCATGCAAAATTCGGTCGATTCGACGCTGCTGGGCGGCGCCGTGGTGCGTGCGGGCGATCTGGTCATCGATGGTTCGCTGAAAGGCCGCCTGGAACGGCTCGCCACGAATTTAACTAGTCAGAACTGAATTTAGTCGCGGGTTCGAAGACCCGCAGCAAGAGGATCGATATGTCCATCAAGGCATCGGAAATCAGCGACCTGATCAAGGCGCGCATCGAGAAATTCCAGTCCGCGACCGAGGCGCGCAATGTCGGCACGGTGGTGAGCGTCACCGACGGCATCGTGCGCATCCACGGCCTTGCCGACGCACGTTACGGCGAAATGCTGGAGTTCGTCGGCAACACCTTCGGGTTGGCGCTGAACCTGGAGCAGGACTCGGTGGGCGCCGTGGTGCTCGGCGACTACAAGCACATATCCGAAGGATCCTCCGTCAAGACTACCGGCCGCATTCTCGAAGTGCCGGTGGGTCCCGAACTTCTGGGCCGCGTCGTCGACGCGCTGGGCAATCCCATCGACGGCAAAGGTCCGGTGAACGCCAAGCTGAAGTCGCCGCTCGAGCGCGTGGCGCCGGGCGTCATTTTCCGCAAGAGCGTGTCGCAACCGGTCCAGACCGGCCTCAAAGCCATCGACGCCATGGTGCCGATCGGGCGCGGCCAGCGCGAGCTCATCATCGGCGACCGCCAGACCGGCAAGACGGCGGTGGCCATCGACACCATCATCAATCAGAAGGGCACGGGCGTTAAATGCGTCTATGTCGCGATCGGACAGAAGCAGAGCTCGATCGCCAACGTGGTGCGCAAGCTCGAAGAGCACGGCGCCATGGGACACACGGTCGTCGTCGCGGCTTCCGCCTCGGTGCCCGCGGCGATGCAGTACCTCGCGCCCTACGGCGGCTGCGCCATGGGCGAGTACTTCATGGACAACGGCGAAGACGCGCTGATCGTCTATGACGACTTATCCAAGCAGGCCGTCGCTTACCGCCAGATCTCGCTGCTGCTGCGCCGTCCGCCGGGACGCGAGGCCTATCCGGGCGATGTGTTCTATTTGCATTCCCGCCTGCTCGAGCGCTCTGCGCGCGTCAACGAAGAGTACGTCGAGAAGATCACCAATGGACGCGTCAAGGGCAAGACCGGTTCGCTGACGGGTCTGCCCATCATCGAAACCCAGGCCGGCGACGTCACGGCCTTCGTGCCGACGAACGTGATTTCCATCACCGACGGCCAGATCTTCCTGGAAACGGATTTGTTCAACGCCGGGATGCGCCCCGCCATCAACGCCGGCATTTCGGTGTCGCGCGTCGGCGGCGCCGCGCAGACCAACATCATCAAGAAGCTGGGCGGCGGTGTTCGTCTGGCCCTTGCGCAATACCGCGAACTCGCGGCCTTCTCGCAGTTCGCCTCGGACTTGGACGAGGCGACGCGCAGGCAGCTCGAACGCGGCCAGCGCGTCACCGAGCTCATGAAGCAGAAGCAGTACGCGCCCATGTCCGTCGCGGAAATGGCATTGTCCCTGTACGCCGCCAACAACGGCTTCTTCGACAAGGTCGACCGCCGCAAAGTGGTCGAGACGGAAGCCGCATTGCAATCCTTCGCGCGCTCGAGCTACGCCGATCTCTTGAAGGGCGTCAACTCCAAACCCGATCTGTCGGGCGAAGTCGAGGCGGCGCTCAAGAAGTGCTGCACCGAATTCTTCGCGACGCTGTAAGCGCACAGTCAAGAGCAGCCAATGGCAGGCGCAAAAGAAATCCGGGGCAAGATCGCGAGTATCAAGAATACTCAGAAGATCACCAAGGCCATGGAAATGGTCGCGGCAAGCAAGATGCGCAAGGCGCAGGACCGGATGCGGGCGGCGCGCCCCTACGCGGAAAAGATCCGCAAGATCATCGGTCACCTGCGCCAGGTGAATTTGGATTACAAGCATCCCTTCACCGTGGAGCGGCCGGTTCAGTCCGTCGGCATCGTCGTGATCAGCACTGATCGCGGCCTGTGCGGTTCGCTGAACCTGAACCTGTTCAAGGCCGCACTCGGCGCCATCCGCGAAGCGCAGGCGAAGAACGCCAAGATCTACGTGTGCGCCATCGGCTCCAAGGCGGTTCAGTTCTTTCGCCGCCTGTCCGGCGTCGAGCTCGTCGCCTCGGTCACGCACCTGGGCGACAAGCCGCGCGTCGCCGAATTGATCGGTACCACCAAGGTCATGCTCGATTTCTATCGCGAGACGAAAGTCGATCAGCTGCTGCTCGTGCACAACGTTTTCGTCAACACGATGACCCAAAAGGGCGTGGTCTCGCAGCTGCTGCCGCTTCAGACCATCGACAAGGACGAATTGCAGGAGCGCTGGGACTACATCTACGAGCCGGATGCCATCGAAATTCTCGACGGCATTCTGATGCGCTACGTCGAGTCCCAAATCTTTCAGGGCGCCGTCGAGAATGTCGCCTGCGAAATGGCGGCACGCATGGTGGCCATGAAGAGCGCGTCCGACAACGCCGGCAAGCTCATCGACGAGCTGCAACTCATTTACAACAAAGCCCGTCAGGCGGCGATCACGAAAGAGCTCTCCTAGATCGTCGGCGGCGCGGCAGCGGTTTAGTGCAGGTTAGGTTTAGGTTAAGTACAGGTAAATAAACATGCAATCCAGCGGCAAAATAGTGCAAATCATCGGCGCGGTCATCGATGTGGAATTTCCGCGCGATCAGATCCCCAAGGTCTATGACGCACTCAAGCTCGATGATGTGGACTTGACCCTCGAAGTTCAGCAGCAGCTGGGCGACGGCATCGTGCGCACGATCGCGATGGGCCCCTCCGAAGGCCTGCGCCGCGGTCTCAGCGTCAAAGGCACCGGCAAGGGTATTTCAGTGCCCGTGGGCGCGGGCACGCTCGGCCGAATCATGGACGTGCTCGGCAAGCCGCAGGACGAAAAAGGCCCGGTGCAGGCCAAGGAGTACCTGCCCATTCACCGCCCCGCTCCGGCCTACGACGAGCAGGCGGGCGGCCAGGACCTTCTGGTCACGGGCATCAAGGTGATCGATTTGCTGGTACCCTTTGCCAAGGGCGGCAAGGTCGGTCTGTTCGGCGGCGCCGGCGTGGGCAAGACGGTGAACATGCTCGAGCTCATCAACAACATCGCCAAGCAGTACAGCGGCCTGTCGGTATTCGCGGGCGTCGGCGAGCGCACCCGCGAGGGCAACGACTTCTATCACGAGATGATCGAATCGGGCGTCATCGACAAGGACAATCTGGCCAACTCCAAGGTGGCCATGGTGTACGGCCAGATGAACGAGCCGCCGGGCAATCGTCTGCGCGTGGCTCTCACCGGCCTCACCATGGCCGAATATTTCCGCGACGAAAAGCAAGCCTCCGGCAAGGGCCGCGACGTGCTGTTCTTCGTCGACAATATTTACCGCTACACGCTGGCAGGCACGGAAGTATCCGCGCTGCTCGGCCGCATGCCCTCGGCGGTGGGATATCAGCCCACGCTGGCCGAGGAAATGGGCGTGCTCCAGGAACGCATCACGTCGACCAAGACGGGTTCCATTACCTCCATTCAAGCGGTGTACGTTCCGGCGGACGATTTGACCGACCCCTCGCCGGCGACGACCTTTGCGCACTTGGACGCCACGGTGGTGCTGTCGCGGCAGATCGCCTCGTTGGGTATTTATCCCGCGGTCGACCCGCTGGATTCCACCAGCCGCCAGCTCGACCCTCTCGTGGTGGGTGAGGATCACTACGATACGGCGCGCGGCGTGCAGGCCGTATTGCAGCGCTACAAAGAGCTTCAGGACATCATCGCGATTCTCGGCATGGACGAGCTGTCCGAAGAGGACAAGCTCACGGTGTACCGCGCGCGCAAGATTCAGCGGTTCCTGTCGCAACCCTTCAACGTGGCCAAGGTATTCACCGGGCAAGACGGCAAGATCGTGCCCCTCAAGGACACCATCCGCGGCTTCAAGGCCATCATCGCGGGCGAATACGATCACCTGCCCGAGCAGGCGTTCTATATGATCGGCGCCATCGAAGAAGCGGTCGAAAAAGCCAAGACCCTGGCTTGAGAGAGATCATGGCCAGCACCATTCACGTCGACATCGTCAGCGCCGAAGGACAGATCTTCTCGGGCGAGGCGAGCATGGTGTTCGTGCCGGGTTCGCAAGGCGAACTCGGCATCGCGCCGCGTCATGCGCCATTGCTGACCACGCTCAAGGCCGGCGAAGTCCGCGTGCAGTCGGAAGGCGCTGAGGAGCAGTCATTCTACGTCGGCGGCGGCTCGCTCGAAATTCAACCGCACCTGGTGACTGTGCTGGCGGACACGGCGGCGCGGGCGCGCGATCTGGACGAGGCCGCTGCGTTGGCCGCGAAGCAGCGCGCGGAAGATGCCGTGCGGGAGCGCACCGACAAGGTGGATATCGCCGAGGCGCAGGCCGAACTATTGCGCGCCGTGGCACAGCTCCGGGCCATCGAACGCCTGCGTAAGAAACGCTAGGAGCGTCTGTAAGCGGAACTGTCATGCAGCTTTCCGTCGTCATACTCGCTGCGGGTCAGGGCAAGCGGATGAATTCCGACCTGCCGAAAGTGCTGCAGCCATTGGCAGGGCGGCCGCTGCTGCAGCACGTGATCGGCGCCGCACGCGATCTCCGCCCGACCAACATCTACGTGGTCTATGGGCATGGCGGCGTGCAGGTACAGGCGGCGCTCGCCCACGAACACATCGAGTGGATACTGCAAGCGGATCAGTTGGGCACCGGCCACGCCGTCATGCAGGCCATGTGCGTGATTCCCGACGACCATACGGTGCTGGTGCTCTACGGCGACGTGCCGCTGATCCGCATGGCATCCCTGACGAAACTGGTTGCGGCGGCCGACGCAGGCGCCTTGAGCCTCCTGTCCGTGAATGTTGACGACGCGACGGGTTACGGGCGCATCGTCCGCGATGCCGCCGGGCACGTCTCCGCCATCGTCGAGCAAAAGGATGCGACCCCGGAGCAATTGCAGATACGCGAAGTCAACTCGGGACTCATGGCCGCGCCCGCGGGACGCCTGCGCGAATGGCTGCTGGGATTGGGCAGGAACAACGCCCAGCGCGAGTACTACTTGACCGATGTGGTGGCGGGAGCGGTGCTGGCGGGAGATCGAGTCGAGGCGATACGGTGCGCGAACGCCGCGGAAGTCATGGGCGTCAACGACAAGATCCAGCTTGCGCAGGTCGAGGCTTTGTACCGGCGCGAACGGGCGGACGAGTTGATGCTCGCCGGCGCGACGTTGGCGGATCCCGCGCGCATCGACATTCGCGGCGACGTCAAGGTCGGGCGCGACGTGTTCATCGATGTCAATGCGGTCCTGATCGGCAGCGTGCAGTTGGGCAGGGGTGTGAAAATTGGGCCCAATTGCGTCATCAGCAACTCCGAGATCGGAGCCGACACGGAGGTCTTCGCCAATAGTGTCATCGACCGCGCGAGCGTGGCCGAGAACTGCCGGATCGGTCCCTTCGCGAGAGTTCGGCCCGAGACGATTTTGCATCACGACGTGCACATCGGTAATTTCGTCGAGGTCAAGAGCAGCGAAATCGGCGCCGGCAGCAAGGCGAACCACCTGACCTATCTGGGTGACACCCGGGTGGGCAGCGGCGTCAACGTAGGGGCCGGCAGCATTACCTGCAACTACGATGGCCAAAACAAGTGGCCGACCGTGATCGAGGACCGCGCCTTCATCGGTTCAGGCAGCATGCTGGTGGCGCCGGTTCGGATCGGCGCCGACGCGACCATCGGCGCGGGATCGACCATTACCCAGAATGCCCCGGGCGGCGAACTCACGCTGACGCGTGCCCAGCAGACTACGATCGCCGGATGGAAGCGGCCGCGTAAGCTCGATGAGGATGAGAAAGCGGCCGCCATCGATGCGGCGCTGAAACCGCCGAAGCCCTGATGTGCGCTAGCTACGTCATTTTTGCGCCGGAAAGTAGCTAGGGCGCTCGCCCTCGGCGGCGATACTCACCCACCTCCGTAAACTGCGTGCCGTACGGCGGCCCCATGCGGGGTGATTACCATGCGCCCTCCTTCTGACCAAACCGCCACACGAGGCCGATCCGCTTCGGCCGCCACTAGAAGCGCGGTCGATGCCTGCCAGCTCACATAGGTATCGACGATATTCAGCTTGCCGTTCGGTCCACGAAATATTTACGGTTGGATGAAGAGCCCCCGTCGCAGCCTTGATGAAGTTTGGGTGCGCGTGGCCGTCTCTTCTTAACAACTTCCTTACGCCTGCCACGCCTTTTTTTACGGCCTTTGATCTACCCACGATCGACGCCGGACATAGACTAAGCCCCCTTCGATTCAACTATCACCGGTACCGGCTCGATGGGAAATCGAGAAGGGAAAAGCCTAATGAAAGTTCAAAAATACCTGCAAAATGTTTTGATATCCGTTCTGGTCACTGGACTTGCGGCATCGACGGTCTGTGCAGAGGAGTCCACGGCGCCGGTAGTAAACGCATCGCCAGTAGTAAAAGTATCGTCTGGAGCGCTTGTGGGGATCGTCACGAATTCGGCAAAGCTACCCGTCGCAGGCGCGACCGTAACGGCAATACGAGTCGGCGGCGGCATTCGCGCGACGGTGTCCGGCAGCGATGGCATGTATTCGTTTGCCGACCTTCCGCCCGGCGAGTGGACTCTCACCGCCGAAGTAGAAGGCTATCCGGATGCGGCGGTGCCTCCGCTTCAAGTCGTCGCGAGCAAAGCCACTCGCCATGACATTGTGATGAACGTTCCGGCGGCGGTTCCACCGACGAGTCCCTCGCTCGCGGCAGCGCCCGCACCTGCTGCGGCGTCGCCATCTGCGGCAACGCTGAACCAGGTGGTCCCCGCTGCTCTCCAGTCGCCGGAAGCTACTACCGGAGTCGATACCTTCACACCGTTTGCTTTCGGGGATTTCACCTGGCTGAACGGTTCACCTCGCAACAAAGCACCGGTGTTCGACACGAAGTTCTTCACGCCCGATATCCGCTTGGACGTTCATTACATGGCGGACTTCAACCACCCGCGGGATCACACCATCGTCGGGTCGACCGAGTCCTTCCGCTCCGGCGAGTTTCAACTGGAGCAGCTCAGCTTCGGCGGCGATTTCCACTACGATAACGTGCGCGCTCGGTTCCTGACCATGTTTGGACTGTTTGCCACGACCACTCCTCGCAATGACGCGAGCTCCGGAGTCGGCCAGTGGGACCTGAGCAACGCTTACCGCTACATCTCGGAAGCGAATGCCGGCTATCACTTCGACGTGGGCCATGGGCTCAACGTCGACGCGGGAATTTTCGTCTCGTACATCGGTCTGTTCAGTTACTACAACTATGACAATTGGACCTACCAGCCATCCTATGTGTCATCGAACACGCCCTGGTTCTTCAATGGGCTGCGAATCCAGTATTTTCCGACCAATACACTCAAGATCGAGCCCTGGATCATCAACGGCTGGCAGTCCTATGCCAGGTTCAACGGCCATTTGGGATTCGGCGGCCAGATCCTTTGGCAGCCGAACGAAAACCTCAAGCTGGTCTTCAACAACTATGGAGTCGGACAGGACAATCTCGCCTACCAAATCGTTACGGTTACCCCGGGAGCCGGTAACAAGCCCGGTACGGTTACCAACAATCCGCTTGCCAAGGCAGAACGCCTGCACACCGACGATAGCATCGAGTTCAAATACTACGATAACAAAAAAATGAACGGCAAAGGGCTGTCCAAGGCGGCCTTCTCGTTCACAGTCGATGCGGGCTGCGAGTCCGGCGGCGGTCTCAGTTGCTCGAAAGGGCCGAATAAAGAGGCCTTTATCGGCTTTATGCTCTACAACCGCTTCTGGTTCGACAACGATCTGTACGCGATCACGATTGGCGGCGGCGAAATGAATAATCCCGGCCGCTACCTGACTCTGCTGCCGCCGATCAATGGAGCGACAGCTGCCACGGGTACGCCATACTTTACGGAAAATCCCGGTCAGCCCGCCCGCATGTGGGATGCCACACTCAATATCCAGTACATGCCCAAACAGTGGATTACCTGGTGGGCGGAAGCTGGGTTCCGCCATTCGAATGTCCCCTACTTCGCGGGTTCCGGCGGTGTCACGCCTCCCACCGGGAACAACGGGTATCCTGCACAGTACGCCTGCAACGACGGTGCTCCCGCCGGTACGACCCTGACGAGCACCTCGTGCGCGAACGACGGCGGTGTCTGGTACCCGGACCTGCGCACGCGCCAGGCGACGCTGTCGGGCGGCGTTCTGGTCAAGTTCTGATGGAGCGCGCCTGCAGGCGCGCTGCGACGGTCTCGGATGTGCTTAACTCACAACAGCGAGGTGCCGAGTGCCGCTCCGATACCATAGGTCACCCCGGCCGCCAGACAGCCGAACACCAATTGACGTGCCGCTGAGTACCAAGGACTACGGCCGTTGAACAGTGAGGTGAGCATTCCCACGGCGCAGAGCACCGCGCCGCTTGCGGCAGCGCTTACCCCGATGGCCCAGGACCCGCGGATCCAAAAGAACGGCGCCACGGGGAAAATCGCACCGGCCGAGAACAAGGCAAACGAGGTTGCGGCTGCACTCCACGCGTTACCGCCCAATTCGGCGGGGTCGATCCCCAATTCCTCGCGGGCCAGAGTATCCAGCGCACCCTCTTTGTCCTGCATCATCTGCACGGCCACACGCTGAGCGTCTTCCTTCGGCATGCCCTTGGCCTGAAAGATCAGGGCGAGTTCGTGCTGCTCCGCCAGCGGCGTCTGTTCGAGCTCCTCCGCCTCCCGTGCGATCTGGGTTTGCGCAAGTTCACGGGCATTCGTTACGGAGAGCCATTCTCCGAGGGCCATGGAGCAGGCGCCCGCCACCAGGCCGGCCAAACCCGTGAGCAGCACCGTCTTGTTCGCACTCCCGGCCCCGGCAACGCCCATGACCAGGCAGAAATTGGAGACCAGGCCGTCGTTGGCGCCCAGCACCGCGGCCCGGAGGTTGTTCCCCGACGCACCCCGATGCCAGGGCTCGGCACGCGCGATGTCCGCTCCCGCCGATCCGCCGCGCGCCGCATTGGCGGCGACGGCCTGGATCACTGCCGCATGGCCGCGCTCCTCCGCGGAAATGGCATGCGCGTCGGTCTGACCCGCGTACTTGTCGCGGTCGGCGAATTCCGCCGCTGCGATGGTCGGTAGAACGAAGCCTGGACCGAAACGCCGCGCCAGTCTCGCGATCAAGCGAGTGCGAAATCCCGGCACGAAGCGCTCGTCGTTGATGCCCGCCGCCGCGAGCTTGTCCCGCCACAGTTGCGCATGGCTGGCCTCGGCCTGCGCCAATTGCAGGAACAAGTCCTTGCGCAGGGGATCAGCTTCAGCGGCAGCCAGTGCCGTATAGAGCGCGGCGCCGTTGAGCTCGTCGCGCAGGTTGTCTCGATATCGTTTGATATCTGCATTCATCATATTTCTCCGCGAGAAACGCCGGCCTTCAGGCCGGCGAGGGATAGCGACGCGCGTAGCGCGGCATGTCTCCCATGGTCCGCATTTCTCGATGTTTTCGAAGGTGTTATGGGGCGACCCAAGTTTCACCCTGTCAAGGCAACACTACTGGACAAAACCTCAGCTGGAGTGCTGAAGCCCAGGGTCTGCCGAGGTCTTTGGTTTAAACGCATGGCTATCTCATTGAGTCGCTCCTGGCTGTAGTCGGACAGATCCTCGCCTTTGGGCAGATACTGACGCAGAAGACCGTTGGTGTTCTCGTTCGTGCCACGCTGCCAGGGACTATGCGGATCGCAGAAGTACACCTGCATGTCGGTGGCCAGAGTGAAGTCCTTATGCCGGGCCATTTCAGTGCCGCGATCCCAAGTCAATGATCGACGTAATTCCACAGGTAGTTCTCGCACGTGTTGACCCAGCGCCTCGGCTACTTCAGGCGCGTTCTTGCTGCCGACCTTGACCAGCATCAGAAAGCGCGACTTGCGCTCCACGAGCGTGGCAACCTGCGAGGACGGTGTGCCGCACAGCAAATCCCCTTCCCAGTGACCGGGCACCGCGCGATCTTCCACTTCAGCAGGCCGCTCGCTGATACGAACCGCATCGGGGATCTGGCTACGAAGTGACGTGCAGTTGCGCGCCGCTCGCGGTATGCGCAGCGTCTGGCGGCGTCGCAAGTGCGCCGTCAGCTCCCGCCTGAGCACGCCGCGAGCCTGGATGAAGAGGCTCCGATAAATCGTTTCGTGTGACACTCGCATCGTTGGATCGTGCGGATACATCTTCTTCAACCATCCACTGATCTGTTGCGGGGACCAGTCGATCGAGAGCTTCGCTATCACCAAGCCTTCTAGCTCGGGGTGACGCGCGAGCAGACATTGGCGCGGCCGACGGGCTCGCCGCCAAGCATGCTCATCAGCGCGCATACCACTGTAGCGGATCGCTCCGCCATTGCGCCGAACTTCGCGGCTGATCGTGGAGGGCGCACGCTTCAAGTGCCGCGCAATCATGCGCAACGAGCAGCCCGCTGCCAGACCCTTTCCAATCCACTCTCGCTCCAGCACACTCAACGCTCGATTCGCGCGGCGACGCGGCGGTGGCTCAATGCCTCCCTGCGCTCCGATCACGTTGTAAACGCTGGTCCGGCGCGTCGGTAACATCCGCGCGATCGTGGCCATCGACAACCCTCGACCCCACGCCGCCCAAATCTGCGCCTGTAACCCTGTGCGCATGTAGATTGCCATTCGATCCTCCTGCCATTCACGATAAACACGTGTTGCGCTGATGGCTCGATTTTGCCGACTTGTTGGTATACTGTATGGATGTCCAGCTCTCGACCTACCGCTCTTCGGGTCCTGCGCCTGCGGGTGAAGGACAAACATGCCTCGTGGCTCTCGGGCTTGGCGCGCGAGGTCAACACGGTCT